>Ga0209936_1000035_pt1 | contig 93759 bp, 93 predicted proteins | sample SalPonR1_A_D1_MG_FD_185694 | JGI IMG/M metagenome (GOLD analysis project Ga0209936, IMG submission 185694) | Salt pond soil microbial communities from South San Francisco under conditions of wetland restoration - Salt Pond MetaG R1_A_D1_MG... ...
TTTGCAATCAGCATTCGCACCGGCATCAAGCAGAAGGGTAAAACCTTTTCGGGTTGGATATGCAGGGGATAGAGCCGGTCTCGAAATACCGTCTATGCGTCCGGTGAGAAAAATTCCTCCAGCCAAAAGAGCGCCTGTATTTCCGGCGGACAGCATTGCGTCGGCTTCACCATTGTTGAGAAGTTCATAGGCCACAACCATGGAAGAATCTTTTTTTCTTATAGCCTTCGCGGGCTTGTCTTCGTTTTTTATGCAATTTTGTGCGTGATGTATTTCAATATTTTCGGGTATTGAAAGATTCAGCTCGATAAAGGTTTCGACTAAGAGCTCCCAATTCCCAACCAACATAATGTCCGATTCGATTGATTTTGTCTTGAGGGCTTCTACGCAACCCTCAATTATTGCTTTTGGAGCATTGTCTCCACCCATTGCATCAACGACTATTTTCATGTTTCCTCCCGTTAGGCGCAAATATAGACTTCTTTCATGATTAAACTGATAAATTTGCACATTTTTTCATGAGGACCAATTTCATCCCTCAAAATCATTATAACATTATTTTGGACTCAAAAAAAATAGTAATGACTGGAATCAGCCATTACTATTTCTATAAGTCAATCAGTCAACTTTTAGAACTTCCTTCTGCTTGTAGTATCCGCATGATTTGCAGACTCTATGGGAAAGAACAGGCTCATGGCACTGTGGACATTCAATCACATTAGGCGCAGTCATTTTGACATTTGAAGCTCTTCTTTTGTCCCTTCTGGCTTTAGAGATTTTTCTCTTTGGTACTGCCATTACGACACCTCCTTGCTTTAAATAAATGGAATTGATTTATATTCAACTAATTTTATTCTATTTGACACAACCCCTATTATATAAATTGCATGAAGGTTTGTCAAGCACAACTTATTTCAACAATTCCAATGTGTCCCTGGCAATCATCAATTCTTCATTGGTAGGGATTACAAGAATTTTAACTTTTGACGAGTCTTTGCTTACAATGGCTTCCTTTCCTCGGACATTGTTCTTTTCCTTGTCCAGCTCAAGGCCCATGAATTCAAAGCCGCTGCAAATTATTTCACGAGCGCTTATTGAATTTTCTCCAAGTCCTGCTGTAAATACAATAGCGTCTACTCCGCCCATTACAGCGGCGCATGCGGCGATGTACTTTTTGACTCTGACATTGAATTTGTCGAGTGCGAGCTGGGCCCTTTCGTTGCCTTCCTTGGCAGACGATTCGATGTCCCTGAAATCGCTGCTTATGCCGGAAATTCCCAATACGCCCGACTTCTTGTTGAGAAGATTGTTCATTTCGTCTATTGAAAGATTTTCTTTCTCCATTATGAAAGTGATAATGGCAGGGTCGAGGTCGCCGCTTCTAGTTCCCATTACCAATCCTTCAAGCGGAGTGAAGCCCATGCTTGTGTCGACGGACTTGCCATTGTCAATTGCAGTTATGCTTGCTCCGTTTCCGAGGTGGCATGTGATTATTTTGAGAGAATCAAGATCTTTACCAAGGATGGATGCTGTTCTTTGCGCAACATACTTGTGGCTTGTGCCGTGGAAGCCGTATTTTCTCACACCGTATTTCTCATAATACTCGTATGGCAGTGCGTAGATGTATGATGAAGCCGGCATGCTTTGATGGAAAGCCGTATCAAATACTCCAACCATGGGAATGCCCGGCATAAGTTCCATGCAAGCGCGTATTCCGATAAGATTTGGCGGGTTGTGTAGAGGAGCAAGCTCTATGCACTCTTCAAGCGCCGCTATCACATCATTGTTTATAACAACGGAATCGCTGAACTTTTCACCTGCGTGAACTACTCTGTGTCCAACGGCTTCGATTTCATCCATGCTTTCAATGGCCCCGTACTCTTTATTTACAACAGCCGCCAAAACAAGTTCAAGAGCTTTTTTATGATCTTTCATCGGTTCTTCTATTACTTTTTTATCTTTTCCGGCAGATTCATGTGTTAGAATAGATCCTTCGATTCCTATGCGTTCTACAAGTCCTTTTGCCATTACGGATTCATCTGTCATATCAATCAGTTGATATTTCAAGGATGAACTTCCGCAGTTCACTACTAATACCTTCATGTTTGTTACCCCCTATGTAATATATTTACCATTTTATCAATCATAATCATTCTATTAGTAAATCAGCAGGATTTCAAGTCAAAGATTTAGTAAAAGGCCAATAGATAAGTTATAATGGGTTAAAGAGGTGGTTTGAGTGAAAGTTCTTGGAATAATAGCCGAATACAATCCTTTCCATTTGGGACATATGCATCATTTGAATGAATCTAAAAGACTTACCGGTTCGACACATTCAATTGCGGTGATGAGCGGAAATTTCGTTCAAAGGGGAGAGCCTGCAATAGTCGACAAATGGGCAAGAGCGGAAATGGCAGTTGCAAACGGGGTAGACCTGGTTTTTGAGATGCCTTTTGTTTTCGCAACTTCGAGCGCGGAATATTTTGGAGAAGCCGGAGTTAAGCTTCTAGAATCGCTTGGAATTGTAGAATGCGTCTCTTACGGCTCCGAGACTGGCTCAGCGGAACAAATCGAAAATGCCGCAGAATTTCTTGCAGAGGAAAATGACGATTTCAAGAGCGACTTGAAAATGTATCTTTCAGAAGGGCTTTCATTTCCTTTGGCAAGAGAAAAGGCATTGGAAAAGACAGCTCCAGGATTGGGCGATGTCCTCAGGCATTCAAACAACATACTTGCAGTAGAGTATATAAAAGCCGCAAAAAGGATAGGAAGCTCAATGGATTTTGTGCCTGTAAAAAGAGTGGGCTCAAGATTCAATGAAATCAGTCTGGACGAGCATTCATTTTGCAGCGCTACAGCAATAAGAAAAGAGCTTTACAAAGGAGGCATCGAAGACGTAAAAATAACGATGCCGCTTGAAAGCTTCAATATTTTAAAGGACTCTGAGTCACGCGGTGTTTCATACCCCAGGAAAGAAGACCTTTTCAATTGTCTCCAGTACAAGATAAGGGCCGCAGGGAGTGAGCAGCTCGCATTAGTCGCGGGAATGCGCGAGGGCCTTGAAAACAGGCTCAAGGATGCTGCTTACAATTCATTGTATTATGAATCGTTCATAAAAATGGTGGAATCGAAAAGATATCCCAGATCCTCTGTACAAAGATTGCTTTTGCATTTGCTTATGGATCTTAAAAAAAACGAACTCAATGAATTTAGAAATGCAGACATGCATTATGCCAGGGTTCTGGGATTTAACGACAAAGGAAAGCATCTGCTTAAGGAAATTAAGAAAAAATCGGATACATTGATAATAACGAATTTAAACCGCCAAAAGCCAGACAGCGAATTGCTTCGTAGAATGCTTGAATACGATATGAAGGCAACAGACTTCTATATGCTGCTTATGATGTGGAAAGGCTGTAAATTGGTGGAAAGGCAGGACAGGGTAAGAGATCCTTACATTCAAGGTAAATAGAATGCAAAACAAAAAACATCCAAATCCGTCGGTTTTTCAATGCCGGACTCGTTTGGATGTTTTTAATAGACCTTAGCCTCTTATTTCCCCTTCATATTCTTAAGTTCGATTCGGTTTCTTTCCAGTGTTTCCATTATATCGGAAATATTCTCCTGCAAATTTTTGAGAATGGCGTCGGAGTATTTAAGCGAACCGGATTTTATCTCTTCTGCTGTTTCTTCGGCGTTTTGGATGATTCCCTTTGCTTTTTTTGTTGATTCTTTCACTATGACATCATTCTCAATAAGAGAGCGGACATGTTCTTCTGCTTTCGACATCATTTCATCTGATTCAATCCTTGCTTTTTCAACCATCTCGACAGATTCTCGTTTTGCCTTTTCAATCATTGACCCGGACTCATTTTGAGCTTCCTCAATTATTGAAGTCCTTTCCTGTTTTATCCATTGAGCTTGTTTTATTTCATCGGGCAAAACAATCCTGATTTCTTTAAGTATGTCAAGAAAATCGCCGCGGTCTATCAAGGCCTTGCCTGACAAAGGAAGGTTTGCGCAAGTTTCAATCATTTCTTCAATCTCTTCTAAAAGTTTCAATACACTCATATCAAGGACCTCTCTTTCTTGTTTTTCAATGATTCATATACTAATGGGGGAACAAGTTCCTCAATATTTCCATTGAGAAGAAAAATTTCCTTTACGAGCGTTGAACTGACATACGAATAGCGGTTGCCTGTCATCATAAAAAGTGTTTCTATTGATTCGTCAAGTTTTCTGTTCATCATCGCCATTTGAAATTCATATTCGAAATCCGAAAAAGCTCGAAGGCCTTTGACAAGGACGTAATCAGGTTTTGTTTTCATAAAATCAACCAATAGTCCTTCAAAACTGGTTACTTCGACATTGCCGTAAGGTTCGACCACCTTTCTGATAATTTCGACCCTTTCTTCAATGTCGAAATAAGGTTTTTTGTTAGGATTATGCAAAACACCTACAACAACCTTGTCGAAAACGCTAGATGCTCTTTGTATTATATCAAGATGTCCATTTGTTATTGGATCAAAACTGCCGGGATAAACAGCCGATTGCATTTAATTTTCCTCCATTCCATAAATTGAAAGCATGGTATTTCCATATTTTTTTTGTTTTAGCTTAATCAATCCCCGAATATTTTCAGGCATTTCTTTCCTTTTGTCATGTTCAACAACCATTTTACCATAATTTGCAATGATTTCTCTATCGAAAATATTCTCAATCAGTTCCAGTGTTTCCTCCATGGCGTAAGGAGGATCCAGAAATATTATGTCAAAAATCTTTCCACGTGAAGAAAGAGTGTCTACCGCCCGAAAGGCATCATTGTGCAGAATATCATAATTTTCTTTTTCGTCGATTTTTGCAAGGTTACTTTTCAAAATTTTTAAAGCGCTGCCGTCGAAATCGACAAAAACCACTTCTTCTGCGTTTCGGCTTAAAGCTTCTATTCCTATTCCCCCGGTACCGGCGAAAAGGTCAAGAAATCTGCTGCCGTCAACATCCCACATCAAAATATCGAAAAGGGCTTCCTTCACTCTGTCTGAAGTGGGTCTAGTATCGCTTCCTTCCGGCCCGCTCAAGTTCATTCCCCTGTATTTTCCTGAAATAACTCTCATAATATGCCTCCTTGCTTTAAATTTATTTCTTTAATTTGTTTTGCATATAAATCAATGGATCTTTCCAAATCCGGTGAAATGCTAAGATCTTCAAGGCTGTCACCATAAACTGTTTCTATATCCTTTTGAACTTTTATAAGGGTATTATAGTGCTTGAACATGTCGGCGAGTTTGAATTCCGGAAACCCATGTTGTTTCAGTGAAAAAACATGGCCGGGTCCGCGGAGTTTCATGTCTTCCTTGGCAATTTCGAAACCGTCGCTGCATTTTTTTAGGAGTTTCGCTTTTTCTATTGTAGATTCGTCTTTCTTATCGGTTGCCAGATAACAAAAGGAATCATGATTTCCTCTTCCGACTCTTCCGCGCAATTGATGTATTTGAGCGAGTCCAAAGTGTTCGAATGAATCAATTGCCATAATTGTGGCATTTGGCACATCTATGCCCACTTCGATTACGGTTGTCGATACAATCATATCTATTTGCCTGTTTCGGAAAGCCTGCATTATTCTGTTTTTTTCGGATTGCTGCAATCTGCCGTGTAGAGCTGCAATATTAAAAGAACTAAATACTAGATTCCTAAAATGTTCGAATGTTCCTTCAACCGAAGCGATGGAATTGTCTTCATTCTCTATTCGAGGGCACACATAATATACTTGTCTTCCTGAGAGCATTTCAAGTCGCATGTGTTCATGCATTTCTTGCCTGGAGCTTTCCCCTGCTGAAAGCAAAGTCTTGACAGGCCTAAGTGGCTTGTTGGGTTTTTCAGTCAAGCGGAGGATCTCCATGTCGCCAAAAATTATTTCTGATATTGTTCTTGGAATTGGAGTCGCAGACATGACGATAATTTGGGGCGAGGATCCTTTTTTGACAAGAGAATCGTGTTGATCAACTCCAAAGCGATGCCGTTCATCTGTAATTATCAAGCCAAGATTGTCAAAAGCCACATCATCCTGGATTATTGCATGTGTGCCGATGACAAGATGGCATTTTCCTTTCTTTAGCTCTTCCTTTAATTTTGATTTGCTTTCAGAATTTCCGGTCAGAATTCCAACATTCATTTCTCCCTTGCCGAAAAGTTTTATGAAAGAGTTGTAGTGCTGCTCGGCAAGCAATTCGGTTGGAACCATTATTGCTGTCTGGTATCCGCTTTTGTGGGACTGTATGGCCGCCAGGAAAGCTATCAATGTTTTTCCTGTTCCGACATCGCCCTGTAAAAGAATTTTGGGACAATTTTTTCGATGCAAAAGAAGGGAAAGTTTGGACATTACCTTCAACTGGCTTTCGGTAAGCTCAAATGGAAGCATTTTAACGGTTTTCTCATCTTTCGGAATGAAATTTTTCATGGATGCAACCGATGATTCCAAAAGTCTGGTTTTCTTCATTTTAAGAATTGTCATCTGGAGCATGAAAAATTCCATGTATACGAGTTTTTCGAAAGCTCTTCTATATTCATTGGAATCCAAAGGAAAATGCATGGTTTCCAATGTTTTAAGCGGCGCTTCAAATTTCCGTGAGCGAATTATTTTTTCTGGAAGCAATTCATTTGAATCACATGATTTTTCAAGAGCATAAGAAACGCACTTTCTAAAATCCTTATGGGACAAACCGGGCAGGGTTTTATAGACAGGCAAAATTCTGCCAAGTTCTTCCGGATTTACAAATTCGGGATTGACCATTTGAACCCGGGAATATCTTGATGTGGCTTTTCCATAAAATAAATAAATATTGCCCTCTCTAATTCGTTTGAATATGTAGGGAGAATTAAAAAAGACAATTTCCAATTCTCCGGTTGGATCAAAGCAATGGACAAGCAGATAAGACTTCCCGCCTTTGGATCTTTTGGACATGGATTTGCGCACCTTGACTCTTATTGTGCTTGGTTTTGAATCAATCAAATTGCATATTTTTGTCACCTTTGAATAGTTCTTGAACTTATTTGGAAAATAGTACAAAAAATCCTTCAGCTCATTTATTCCCAAGGAACGGAGCAACGCCTTTTTCTTTGGCCCGATGCCAGGTACGTTCAATATGTCGCTTTTTTCCAAATCATCACCCCGCAACTAAAATGCATGGTTTTAAACGCCCAATCTCTAAGGCCAGCATTAAGCTGGCCCATGGAATATATTTATTGGTTTATAATGAATGTTTGTGCATTTGCAGTATTTATTCCACTGAAATGATGTAATGGTATACTGGCTGTTTGCCTTCATACACTTCGATATCAATTTCATCGTTTATGCCTTCTATCTTCTTTAAAAGTTCCTGGGCCATGTCACTTTCTATGGAATTGCCGTAATATATCGTTATTATCTCGTCATCTTCATCAACAGCTTTTTCCAATACTTCAAGAGTAACGGCATTTATGTCTTCACCGACACTTACAATGTCGCCGTTGAATATTCCCAATATGTCGTCCTTCTTTATTTCAATGTCATTGAAGAAAGAGTCCCTGACCGAATAGGTTATCTGTATCGTTTTCACTTCTTTCATTGCATCGGTCATATTAAGAATATTTTCATCGATTCCGGCATCCGGATTGAAAGACAGCATTGCCGTGATACCCTGCGGTATTGTTTTTGTTGGAACTATTGAAATTTTGCTTTCTGAAATTTTTTGAGCCTGTTGCGCAGCAAGAATAATGTTGCTGTTGTTTGGCAAAATTATGATTTCATCGGCATTTATATCATCGATGGAGGAGAGCAATTCTTCTGTGCTTGGATTCATGGTCTGTCCGCCCTCAATAATCTTGTCAACATTCAAATCATTGAATATTTCTGTGATTCCATCGCCCATTGCTACCGCCATTATTCCGTATGGTTTTGGCGGCGTTTCTTTTTCATTTGAGGCGATATCTTCGCTGTATTGCCTTTCATTGTGCTGATAGCGCATGTTGTCGACCTTTATATCTATAAGTTCTCCCAAAGAAAGGGCCTTCTGCATTACCAAGCCGGGTTCGTTGGTATGAATATGAACCTTAAGCATTTCATCGTGTCCCACAACCAGCATGCAATCGCCAAATCCCGAGATTTCTCTCTTTAAGTCGGAATCCGACAGGTTTGTTCCCTTTACTATGAATTCAGTGCAGTATCCGAATTCAATATACTCGGTGTTTTCGGCGGGAGTCAATTCATTTGATAATTTGTGTTGAAATTCAGTCTCTATTTCCTTCACTTTCTCACCTATGATGGCTCCATAGAAGCCCTTGAGTATATAAACCAGTCCTTGACCTCCTGCATCAACAACTCCAGCTTGCTTGAGGACAGGCAGAAGCTCCGGTGTTTTCGACAAAGCACTGTCGGCATCTTCAATTACTTCCTTAAGGAATTCGTCGAAGTAATGTGTTTTTTCTGAAACGGCAACAGATGAATCCGCCGCGGCTCTGACTACAGTCAATATGGTTCCTTCTACAGGCTTCATTACCGCTTTATATGCAGTATCGGCAGCATGTACCAAGGCGTTTGAAAAGTCAATCGTGTTCAAAGATGTCTTACCGCTGCATCCTTTGTGGAATCCACGCAATATTTGCGACAATATTACACCCGAATTTCCTCTGGCCCCCATTAGAGACCCGTTAGAGGAGGCTCCGGTCACATTCGAAATGGAAATCTCGTCAAGTTTGTTCATTTCGTTTAAAGCCGATTCAAAAGTCATAGACATGTTTGTCCCCGTATCTCCATCAGGAACCGGAAAAACATTCAAATCGTTTACATGGTCCTTGTTTGTTTTCAAAGCGGCAGATGCCTGCTTGAACATATCCAATAATATATCACCGCTTATGGTGTCTATTTTCAAAATAAGCCCTCCAATCCTAAAATTCCTGTACTCTTACTTCTTCGATGTTTACATTGACTTTTTGCACATTCAATCCTGTAAAATTTTCTACGGAATACTTTACTTTTTCGATAATATTTTCAGCTACTACAGAAATTTTAGTACCAAATTGTACAATGACAAATAAATCTATTGCAATATTGTTGTTTTCATCGATGTCGATTTTAACTCCTTGGCTGAGATTGTCTTTCTTTAGAAGTCTTACAATGCCGTCAGTTGCTGATTTTGAAGCCATTCCGACCAAACCATAGCATTCAATTGCAGATATTCCTATGATATTTGTAATTACATCATTGCTAATGAAAATGCTGCCGTATTCGTTTTTTAATTGAGCAGTCATGGAATCCTCCTTTTTCACTTGCACCCTATTGAAAACTCTTATATAATGATACAGTATCATGATTGGATTATCAATCATTTGTATTTAATCATATAAAAATTTTGATTTCAACATTTCCATTGAAAACAAATTTTATATTTGATAGAATAGCTGTGTTGCAATTTAAAACTCATTAAAGGAGGTCAATTAAATGTCCAGAAAATGTGATATATGTGGCAAAGGTCAAATTACCGGAAATGCGGTAAGCCACTCAAATAAACATGCCAAAAGAGCATGGGCGCCCAACATCAAGCAAGTTAAAGCCATTGTAAATGGTTCTCCAAAGAAAATTTCAGTATGCACAAGATGCTTGAGATCAGGCAAAGTTGAAAGAGCGATATAAAAAAAATCTACCATATGGTAGATTTTTTTTATAGTTTTTTATCGGCAATTATTGCAAGCAAAACACCTGTTTCAGCTGAAATTTCGCAATCAACGGATATGGAAACATTGCTTATTCCACGAGTTTCGCCCATTTTTAATGTTGCATCTACAAGAGGATATTTAAAACCCTTGAGACATATGCCACTTACGACCGGGTCAAGCGGCAATAGCGAAAGCAAAGAACCATTGCGATTAGAAAGGTTCTTTCGTCCTTCTACCAAAAATATTTCATGGTGCTCGTCTACGATTTCAGCCTCGATGGAAGACTCAAGCAATTTACGGAGCAATAATATGTTGGCGATGCTGTGGTCGAGGCGTGAACCGGTTGCCCCTGCAAGGCAAATATGGTTGCAAGCCTTTTTCAAAGCAAATTCAATTGCCAATTCAATGTCCGTAAAATCCTTTTCTTTTGGGAATTTGTTTATTTCAAATTGACAGTTGTCAGGGACTTGTCCAATGGAATCAAAATCTCCAAGCAGAAGATTTGGAGCTATGCCGGCTCTTTTCAAATTATTGTATCCGCCGTCGGCGGCAATTATAAAATCGGGACAATAATCCTTTGCCTTGTCTGAAAGCCATTTGCTGTTTTTAATTTCTCCGTTTCCTACAATCAAGCATTTCATAATTTGTCCGTCCTCTTGGCTGATTCATTAAAAAGACGTATATTTTCCGAAATTCGCCTTCCTTTGAATATTGCTGAACCCGCCACAAGTATATCAGCTCCGGCACTTAAGACTTTGGAAGAATTTGACGGTTTGATTCCACCGTCAACCTCAATTAGAAAATCAAGTTTTCGGTTCTTTCTCATTTGATCGGCCTTATATATTTTTTCGAGACTTTTTTCAATGAAGCTTTGACCTCCAAATCCCGGGTTTACGGACATAATCAAAAGCAAATCCATTATTTCTGCTATTTCTTCAACCATGAAAATCGGAGTGGATGGATTGATTGAAACGCCAGCTTTGATTCCCAGTTCCTTAATCATTGAAAGGGTTCTGTGCAAATGTATATCCGCTTCTGAATGTATAGTCAATATATCTGCACCGGCATCGGCAAAAGCATTTATATACTGTCCCGGATTTGAGATCATCAGATGAACATCCAATTCTAAATCAGTTATCTTTCTTATCGACTGGACGACAACCGGGCCAATTGTTATATTGGGCACAAAATGGCCATCCATGACATCGATATGAAGCATTTCAACCCCATTTATTTCCATTTCTCTTATGTCTTTTTCCAAATTCGCGAAATTTGCGGACAGAAGCGAGGGCGACAATTTCATATTCAGTACCTCCCTGTATTTTTCAATTCGTCTATTATTGTTTTATAGTTGCTGTATCTTGTTGAGCTTATGCCGCCTATTGACACTTGATGTTTAATTTGGCATCCGGGCTCGTTTATATGATTGCAGTTTTTGAATTTGCACAAATTGCTGAAATTCAGAAAATCCGGGTAATACTCTTTAACTTCGTCGTAATCAAGTTTTTCAATTTCAAGAGATGTGAAGCCCGGAGTGTCCAGTACAAAACCATTTTTTCCTGTCTTGAGAAGTTCTGTGTGCCTTGTCGTATGTTTCCCTCTTTTTAATTTCAAGCTGATGCTTCCAGTCAACAAATCCATATGGGGTTCGAGCGTATTTATTATGGACGACTTTCCAACTCCGGAAGGTCCCGCCAGTACTGTTGTCCTGTTTTCAAGCTTGCTTTGAATTTTGTACATGTCTATATTCATTTTAGCGCTTGAAAAAATAATTTCATAACCAGTGTTCAAGAAGTGATTGCGGACTGCAATTTCAGCATCGGAGTCCAAGTCGACTTTATTGCAGCAAAGCAAAATATCGAGATGTTCCATTTCGCAATTAATAATCAGTTTGTCCAGAAAAAGAAAATTTGGCTTGGGAAAATCGACAGAAAATACAATCATTGCCTGATCGACATTTGAAACCGGAGGCCTGCTAAGTTTGTTTTTTCTCGTCAGAATTTTTTCAATTACGCACCCATGTTTTTCTATTGAGAATAAAACATTGTCTCCGGTAAGTATTCGGCCTTGTCCTGTTTTGATTTTTTTTCTTGCCCTGCATTCAATTGTCGAATTGCCGTCTGCCACATAATAGAAACCGCCTATTCCCTTAGTAACCTTTCCTTCCATGGAACCTCCTTATTCAAAAATCTCTTCTTTAGAAAAAGCTAAAGTTCCATCGAAAAAAACTTCTACGAGAACTTTGCCTTTTCCTTCAATATCAAGGCTTAGGCTTTGATCCGCTTTTTTTACCGAATCATTGAAAATTACAGTCTGGGAATCTTCATCAGTCATAACGACTTTAACTTGAGCTTCTTCTGAGCTGAAACTTAAAGGAATAATCAAATTTTTTGAAAAAGTTTCTTCTTGAAAAGCCGATCCTTTGCTTACCAAAAGGTTTATTGAAGTATTTTGTGCAATTTCCGTCCCGGAAGAAACGCTCTGCCTTATTATTCGGTCTTTTTCGACCGATTCGCTGTTTTCAAAAGTAATGTTCCCTACAGAAAGACCCAGTTCAGCAAGATTGCTTTTAGCTGAATCAAGAGTTCTACCTACAAGGTTAGGCATTATGAAAGTTTGTACATCCTGACCTTGGCTTAGTAAAAGGTCTATGGGCGTGAATTCGTCGACAAACTCTCCAGATTCGGGGAAATGACTGATGACAATATTCATTGGCAGATCACTGTATACATAATCTATTTCACCGACTGCAAGTTTGTTGTTTTCGATTGCAATTATTGCTTCGGTATTGGTAAGATTCAATAGGTTGGGAACCTTGGTTTTGAGTTTGCCAAGACTTATAGTCAATTTGACTGCATAACCTTCCTTTACAATCTCTCCTTCTGCCGGATCCTGCATTATTATTTGCCCTTTTTCTGTTTCATGGTCGTATTTTTCTTCAAAAACTACATAATCGAGCCCATTAGCCGACAGTATATTCGTTGCCTCTTCAAAAGTGATGCCTGCCAAGGACGGAACGGGGACTTCGTTTTTAATGAAATTGCCTTTCAAAAATACATAAGAAGCAAACAGTATAAAGACTATTGAAAGAAACAATGCTGCAAGTATAGCAAGTGTATATACATGCTTTTGACGTTTATTTTTAATTGTACGTTTCTTGGGTTTTGCGGAATTGCCTTTAATCTTTGGCAATATGGTCGTTTTTCCCTTGTCAATATCCGAAATGTAAAAGCCTGTTTTATTTGAGTCTGCTGAGAACAGGTCTTCGGTCAGTGCTTGTGCTGATTCATAACGGTATGCGGTTATTTTGTTCATCGACTTCAAAATTATATCGCTTATGCCTTCCGAAAGATTCTCGTTGATCAATATGGGGGGGATTAAAACCTCGTTCATATGTTTAAGGGCAACGGTCATTGGAGCTTCTCCGTCGTAAGGCAACTGGCCTGTGGCCATTTCATACATTACAACGCCCATAGAGTATATGTCGGTTCTTTCGTCAACAAGACTCCCCTTGAGCTGCTCGGGGCTGGCATAGTGTACAGTTCCCATCAGATTCGCAGTATTGACTACGGTGGCATCGCTGACAGCTCTTGCTATTCCAAAATCCGCTACTTTTATTCGGTTGTCCTTTGTAATCAATATGTTTTGGGGTTTGATATCCCTGTGGATGATTTTATTTTTGTGGGCATGGGAAAGAGCAGCTGATATTTGTGTAGAAATTTCTATTATCCTTTTGTTTTCGAAAGGCGCGTTTTCAAGTATTGCTTCTTTGAGTGTTATTCCCTCTACATATTCCATAATTATATAATTAATGTCGCCTTCTATGCCAATGTCATAAATATTAACTATGTTGGGGTGGGACAATTTTGCCGCTGACTGTGATTCGCTATTGAACTTTGCAATAAACTCTTTATCGTCAACAAATTCGGATTTCAATATTTTTACAGCAACAAAACGATTAAGTAAATTGCATTTGGCCTTATAAACATTTGCCATTCCGCCTTCACCGATTTTTTCGATTATTTGGTATCTGTTTCCAAGTATTTTACCTATCATTTATGAACAACTCCCCGATAGTTCATTCAATCGCACCGCTATAATGCTTATATTGTCGAAACCGCCGCGTTTCAATGCCAAAGAGAGCATTTCATTGATGCTGCCGTCCAAGGCGCCAAATTCGCGGCATATGTTTTCTATTTCTTTGTCTGTAACATAATCAGTCAAACCGTCCGTGCACATTATAAGATCCGTCAATATTCCCACCTTGAGTGTTTTTACAGAAATGTCCGGCTTTATTGAATCCTGTGTGCCTACAGCTTTAGTTATTATATTTCTTTTTGGATGTTTTTGTGCTTGGCTTGAATCAAGTTTTCCGTTTTCGACCATTTCCTGAACAAGCGAGTGGTCCTTTGTAAGGCGCAACAATTTGCCGCTACTAAACAAATAGGCACGACTGTCTCCGGCATGGGCAATTACAAGTTTATCGCTGTATAAGTAGCTTACAATCATTGTTGTCCCCATTCCGCTCAATGAATCTGTGGAAAGCGATTTTTTGTAGACCGCTTGATTGGCTGCGTTGAAAGCCTCGGCCAATTTGTCCTCCAGTTGATGGATTCCTTCCGCATTAAAGTTCTTCAATAATTCATGTGCGGCGGAAACAGCCGTGTAACTGGCTATTTCTCCACCTTTATGCCCACCCATTCCATCCGCTAATATGAAGTAACGGTTAAATGGATCCATAAAATGGTAATCCTGATTATTCTTCCTTTTATAGCCTTTATCGCTGATAGCTATTTTATCCATATTGCCACCTTGAAATCATATTTTTTGAAGCATGCAAATGAAAAAGCCATCCGTACCGTCTCTATGTGAATACGTATGGATTGCTTCTTTTATGCAGGGAAGGCACTCTTTGAAAATTGCGGGATATCTGCATTCATTTATGTCTACAAGCTTGAAACTTTTGTTTTGTTTAAGAAAGTCTAAAATTATTTTGTCATTCTCATTGTAGTTGACGGTGCAGGTGCTGTAAACGACAAATCCGTTTTTTCTGACATAAACTGCAGCATTTTCAATTAATTTCTTTTGTTTGACTATAAGTTCATCAATATCATTTTGAGATATTCTATACTTCAATTCGGGTTTTCTTCTAAAAATTCCTATTCCGCTACATGGAACATCAACTAAAACCCTGTCTGCGGATTCAGACAATTTGTAGTCTGTGCAGGTTGAATCCCTGCTTTCAGCATCTATTATGTCAATTCCAAGCCTATTGCAATTATCAATGATATTTTTGATCCTTTGGCTGTACAGATCGAAAGCGCGAATTTTTCCGGATTGCGCCATTATTTGGGCAATATGAGTTGTCTTGCCTCCCGGCGCCGCACAAAGGTCATAAACTACCTCTCCGGAATTTGGTGAAAAATATTGCGAAACCATCATTGAAGCTTCGTCTTGTATATAGTAATGGCCTTTTGAAAAGTATTGATTTTCGTTTGCGCCCGCATCCTTCGATGTTTTTACAATAAGACCGTCGACGGCATGAATGCTTTCCTCTGTTTCTATTCCTATGGATGACAGATTTTGCTTGAGTTCATTTTTTGTAGTTTTGATTGTATTTACCCTCAGCGAAAGCGGAGGAACCTGGTTGTTTGAAGCTGCCATGCTTTTTACCAACGCAAGATCGTACTGTTTCAAAAGTTCTTCAACAAGCCACTTGGGCAGGGAATATTCCACAGAAATATTCCTTATTCCATTTTCTTCACCGGGCAAAGGCAATAATCCTTTTTCATATTTGCGGACAAAATTCCTTAAAACTCCGTTGACAAATCCAGCCGAGTGTTTGTTGGTTTTGTTTGCAATTTCAACTGATTCGTTTACAGCAGCTGAAACAGGGACATTGTCGAGAAAAATTATTTGGTATATTGCTATTCTTAATGAATTGAGTATCTTGCCGTGCAATTTGCCTATTCGAATCTTGGACAAATTGCCAATGTGAAAATCAATCAATATTCTATTTTCCAGTACACCGTAAAAAATTCTGGCAAGAAGCCTTTGGTCATTGTCGCTCAGAAAATTCTTCTTTATGGCGGAATCGAGTATTTCGTTTGAATATGCATTGCTTGATTCAATCCGGGAAAGTAAATCTACGGCTATATGTCGCGCGGTTTTTTTCATTTATTTAGCCTCTCCGGTTGTTTCTTAATATTATCAGACGCATAAGCTGCGCTAAGGATACTGCCGCGGCCGCAACATATGTCAGAGCAGCCGCATTCAGGACGCGTTTCGATTTATCTATTTCAACATGGTTTACGACACCTGCTTCTTCCAACTGTACCAAGGCCCTCGAGCTTGCGTTGAATTCAACCGGAAGGGTTACAATGTGAAAAAGTATGGCGAAAGTGTAAAGAATTATGCCGATGTCTATAAGTCCGTATATTTGAAGGAATATTCCTGCAAAGACAAGCAACCAGACGAATTTCATGCTAAAGCCCGCTACTGGCGCTATAATGCTTCGAAGTGTCAATGGAACATAGTTTGATGAATGCTGTATTGCATGACCGGTCTCATGTGCGGCAACGCTGACTGAGGCTATTGAATCTCCTCTTGCAACATCATTTGACAATCGTACCACTTTTTTGAGGGGGTCGTAATGGTCCGACAAATTTCCGCCTATGATTTCAATATCGACATTTTCAAGTCCATTGCGGTCCAATATTTTTCTTGCAGTATCATAACCTGTCATTCCCTTTTGCGTTGGAATTTTTAGATATTTGGCGAATGTATTCTTTACCTTGAATTGTGCAAAAAGTGCCAATGCAAAAGCGGGCAGCAAGTAAATCAATCCTTCAAATCCATAAGGATAATACATGTTCTTTCCTCCTACTATTTCCCGAATACTGTGCCGGGTTCGATTGTATGGCCTCTGGAATATTCATCCGAGTCCATGGCTTTTTTGTTTGGGAACTGAATTCGCTTAAGCGAAAGACATCCTTGACCTGTTTTTACAAGAAACCCTTTCTCATGCATTCTGATCAAAGTTCCGCATGGCAGGTCATCTTCACATTTCACATAATCGGCTTCCAGAATTTTCATTTTCACTCCGTTGCAATATGTGAATGCAAGAGGCCAAGGGTTCAGTCCTCTGATAAGGTTTCTTATTTCTTCGGCGCTTTTGCTCCATATTATTTCCCCGGTTTTCTTGGACATCTTGGGGGCATAAGTCGCGAGATTTTCATTTTGTCGGATTAAAGACACATTGCCATTTTCCAATTCTTCGATAGCTTCCAAAATTGCTTGAGATCCGAGGATTGCCAAACGGTCATGAAGCAAACCCGCTGTATCGCTGTAGTTCAAAGGAATCTCCTTTGAAATCAAAATATCCCCGGTATCCATCCCCTTGTCCATTTTCATTATTGTAACACCGGTTCTTGTTTCTCCACTGATGATTGCGCTGTTTATAGGGGCAGCTCCCCTGTAATAAGGCAAGAGCGATGCGTGTATGTTGTAACAGCCGAGCTTTGGCAAATCCAGTATTTGCCCGCTTAGTATTTGTCCATATGCGACAACTACAGCAATATCCGAATAAAATCCCCTCATGAAAGAAATCGATTCGGAAGAATTGACATTTACAGGTTGGAAAACGGGAATTCCGGAGTTTACCGCATATTCCTTCACTGGTGTCATTTGCATCTTTTTGCCTCTGCCTTTTCTTTTGTCGGGTTGCGTAACAACCAATACAACTTCGTGGTGCCTGTCTAGGACCTCGAGAGTTTTCAAGGAAAATTCCGGAGTTCCGAAAAAAATTATTTTCATGGTTTCACCTATTCGCTTTCAGAAATTCCTTTGTCTATGAACAATATGCCATCCAGATGGTCGACTTCGTGGCAAAATGCCCTTGCCAACAAATCGGAACCTTCATATTCAACTTCTTTTCCATCTCGGTCAATGCCTTTCACTTTTACTGCAAGAGGTCTTTTAACGTTCATAGACCTGCCTGGGACACTCAGACAACCTTCGATGTCCGTTTGTTCGCCGCTTTCATATATTATTTCCGGATTTATCAGCTGTATCAGTTCCTCTCCAATTCTGATTACTATTACTCTTTTCAATACTCCAACCTGTGGAGCCGCAAGACCCACTCCATCTTCCGCATCCATGGTTTCAATCATGTCATCCAGAAGAATGGAAATTCTTTCGTTTATTTCTGATACCTCTTTAGACCTTTTTCTAAGTATCGGGTCCCCTTCTTTTCGAACATTTCTTATTGCCATTTTAATACCTCCAATTTATACAATTCGTTTCATCGCGAATCAATATCGTATGAAAGCTTTATGGACGACTTTCTGAAAGATTGCCTCTTATTATTATTCACATACTTAATTATACCTATAAATTCGTTAATATCAACAGGTGCATATTTTGCCACAATCTGATACTTGAATTTTGATTTGTATTTGAGACTGTTATTTTTACTTGGTCCGAGAATTTTAATGTTCAAGCCTTCAACAGCTTTCTTTAGACAATCGGCGTAGCTTTTAGCTAATTTGATAACATTTTCTTCATCATCGCCAAAGATGTGGAAAATTGCCATTTTGTAGAAAGGTGGCAGTTTGAGTGTTCTTCTATACTCAAGCTCTTCATTGTAAAATTCTTCATAATCATTTTTGACAGCATGCCTTATTGCCATTTGCGACGGGTCATACGACTGTATCAAGAGTTCGCTGTCTTTATGGGAAATTGACGACCTTATTTTTCTGATCAAAGAAAAAAACCTTTCGTTTGCCTGGTAATCCTGTCCATAAAGAAACATGTCGGCATTTAATATTGCAAATAGAACAGGCCTTTTAATCAGACCCTTTTTCAAAATCAATTCAGTAGTTATAATTATGTCATGTTTTCCTGAGTTAAAATTCCCAGCTGATATTTGAAGCGATGAATATGTCTTTGTTTTTCGGCTGTTTATCAAAAGAACATTTAAACCGGGAAACCTGTTTTCGATTTCCTGATTCACTTTTTCAGGGCCGATACCGAAATACTTGTAATAACTGCTTCCACATGATGGACAGACGGTTTCAGATGATATTTTGTAGGAACAATGCGGACACCTTAGCGATTCATCCCCTGAATAATATGAAAGCGAAAGACCGCATGACGGACACTTCATTACATATCCGCATGATCTGCATGCAACTGATGTAGAGTGCCCCTTTTGATTCAACAAAATTATTATTCCTTTTTCATTTCCTTTACATGCTGTTATCTTATTTTCAAGAATCGTGCTGAACATTGTTCTATTGCCACTTTTTAATTCCTTTTTCATATCCACACATGAAACTCTATTCAAACTTCCTATTTCCGTATTTTTCCCAATATGTAAAGTATTCCTTTTAGAATTTTTGAAATAGTTTCCGATAGATGGACTTATGGAAGAGCAGAGCAACCTGGCATTGTGCGAAAATTTCAAAAATTCCGCAATTTCGCTTGTGTGGAATTTGGGCATTGAATCCGACTTGTGCCCATATTCATTTTCGCGGTCGACAATTATGAGTCCAAGCTTTTTATACGGCAAAAAAACAGAATTTCGTGTCCCAAAAACCATATTTGAATTGTTTGAAAGAATCGACTTTTGCATAGATTCCAATGAGGACAATGAAAGATTTCCACTGTACAAAAACGAATTCAAATTTTCATATTTTTTTGAAAAATATGAAAAAAGCCTTTCAGCCTCAGAAATTTCATTTGAAACAATCAACACGCTTTCCATTCTTTTTACCGCTTGTTCGATATAATGCGAATAGCAAGCTTCGCGCTCCGGGCTGTCAAGCATACAAAGCATATTGTCTGAAAGGTGATTGACTGCATTTGTATCTGTCTCGAACGATGATTTTATGGAACAATGCATCCTTTTTGATAAAATTAATTCTTTGTCAATGAGTTTGTCTATTGACCCTCTTGTTATGCCGGTCGCTTCGATAAGTGAAGCTTTTTCAACATTTCTATTGGATAGAATATACATCAAAGCTTTTTTTTGTTTATTGGCATTGGCACGTATTTTTGAATCGATGGATTCTTCGCTTGAAATTGTCTTCGGCAATTCAAGAATCGTCTTGTAAGCCGGCTTTGTCCCCCTGATGAATTCCTGGGGCAAAATGGTTTTTATGGCCTGGGCATAAGTACATACATATTTTTTCCTCATCCAATTGCAAAGATCAATTTGCTTTTGGCTTAATGAATAAATGGGAGAATAAATTTCAATTATTTCCTTTGTTTCAAAATCAGGAACACATTTGTGGATATTGAAGACAAATCCCATAAGACGGTTTGACCCTCTGCCGAAAGATACAGAAAGCTTGTCGCCTATGTTCAACTCGTTTTCAAAGCATTCTGGAATTCCATAGGTATAGAGTTTATCAGTATCCTTGTCATTTCTTATCAATGCAACTTCAGCATACATGATTTTCGCAACCTCCATTCCAATACAAAAGGAGCAGCAGATCCGCTCCTTGATTTCAAAACCGCATTTCCTTATTATATAAAAAACAAAATTAGTCGGACCGATTACAATTTTTCGATTTCATCAAAAACTATCTTAGAAAGTTCCTGCTTTGTCATGAGTTCAAGTTCTCTTTTCTCTCCGCCTTTTGTAAGCAAGACAGCTTTGTTCTTGTCGGATTTGAATCCTGAATACTTCAGGCTCACATCGTTTGCCACTATCATGTCCAATTGCTTTTTTTCCATTTTTGAATTTGCGTTTTCAATCAAATTTTCTGTTTCAGCGGCAAAGCCGACGAGGATTTGACCTGATTTCTTTATTTCAGAAAGATTTTTCAGTATGTCGGGATTTCGTTCAAGTTCCAATACAAGATCGCCATTTGATTTTTTGATTTTTTGATTTTTGGGATTTTTAGGTCTATAGTCTGAAACCGCAGCTGATTTTATTATTATGTCTATATTTGCGCTTTCCTTCAAAACTTTTTTATTCATTTCAACTGCGCTTTTTACATAAATCACATTGCAGCACTTTGGCGGTTCAATATTTACAGGCCCGCTGACCAGCAAGACATCAGCGCCTCTTGATACAGCTTCTCTTGCCATGGCATATCCCATCTTTCCTGATGAATGGTTTGTGATATATCTGACCGGATCTATTGATTCCATTGTAGGACCGGCAGTGACAAGAACCTTTTTGCCTTTCAATGTTTGTTTGCATGTCAAATATCCGGCAACAACATCTACAATATCTTGAGGAGATGCAAGTTTCCCTACGCCTTCGTCGCCACATGCAAGGATTCCGCTGCCTGGTTCTACGAAAGTATAATCAATGCTTTTTAAAAAATCCATGTTATTTTGCACAATCGGATTAAAATACATTTTTGAATTCATTGCGGGTGCGATGAATTTTTTCGCTTCTGTAGCCATAATTGTTGTGGTCAGCATATCATCGGCTATTCCGCCTGCGATTTTTCCAATTATATTAGCGGTAGCCGGTGCAATCAAAAAAACATCTGCAGTTTTTGCAAGGGATATGTGGTCTATTTCCCAACTGGAAGGTTCGGAAAACATATCTGTATATACGCGATTGTTTGAAAGCGTCTGCAAAGTACATTCACCAATAAGCTTGGTGGATGATTTTGTCATTATAACTTTTACTTCCGCATTCAATTTTTTAAGAAGGCTTATGATTTCGGCGGCCTTATATGCTGCAATACTGCCTGAAACTCCAATCACTACAGTTTTCCCTTTTAACATGGCGCACCTCTATTTTTCGCTTTTTACTATATGGAATTTATTATTATAGAATTCGTCAACTGCTGCAGATATAGGCTTGTTTATTGATGTCCCTTCTGATTCCAACTGCTCTTGAATTATTTCTCTAGCCCTTTTGGATGTTGCAATTACTAAAGAATATCTGCTATCTATCTTTTCCAACAAATCATTTACTGACGGGTTAAGCATTGGCTTTTTCCTCCTTGTATCTATTTATTACATCGTTGATGTTTACATTTACCTTGCTTTTTTCTGCTATATATATCGAATCCATTACATTGACTGCATTTTCAATTTCCTCGTTTATTATATAATAATTATACTCTTTAATAAAGCTGATTTCATCAAATGCGGATTTTAGCCTGTTTTCCATGCTTTCAGGAGTTTCACTGCCACGCTTTTGAATCCTTTCCTTTAAATCGTTCAATGAGGGAGGCAAAATGAAGATATAAATCCCATCAGGATATTTTTCCTTTACTTGTTTCGCGCCCTGCATTTCGATTTCAAGCAGAACATCTGTTCCTTTGTTTATTTTCGCCATGACTGTGTTTTTTGTTGTTCCGTACATATTTCCATAAACTTTGGCATATTCAAGGAAAGCATCCCTCTCGAGGAGTTCCTTGAATGAATCTTCAGAAATAAAATGATAATTCACACCGTCAACTTCCATTTTGCGGGGCTTTCTAGTTGTAGTTGATACTGAGGGGTATACATTATCGCGGCGCTTTAAAAATTCCTTGCATATGGTTCCCTTGCCGGCGCCGGAAGGACCTGAAACCACTAACAGCAATCCCTTAGATGTTTCAACATTTCCATTCATTTAAAACCTCCATGATCTATTCGATATTTTGAACTTGCTCCCTTATTTTGGACAATTCGCTTTTCAAGTCAATCACAACGCTCGTGATTTCATTATCCTGAGATTTGGAGCCTACGGTATTCACTTCGCGATTCATTTCCTGCATCAAAAAATCGAGTTTCCTTCCAACCGGTACAGTTTCGAAAGGAATTTTTTCAAGTTCTTTCAAATGAGATTTGATTCTGACTATTTCTTCTGTTATGTCGCTCCTGTCGGCATAAACCGCAACTTCAAGAGCCAGTCTGCTTTCTTCTATCTGTGTTCCTGTGTCCGAAAGAAGTTCATTGATTCTTTGATTCAGCTTTTCTTTATATTCTTTTACAACATCGGGGATTCTTTTATTTATGGCTTCAACGAACGAACTTACCGCATCCACCCTTTCCATAATATCGACAGATATCCTTTTTCCCTCGTCACGCCTCATTTCCATAAGATCATTCAATGCGTCCGACACGCAGGCTTCAAATTTGAACCAAAGCTCGTCAAGGTCCTCTTCAACAGGTTCAATCGAAAGAATATCATCAAATTTCAATAAATGCTCCATTCCTACATTATTTTTAAAATCATATCTTTTGTTTATATCATTGAGCGCTTGCATCAGTTTGTCTATGAGTTCGAAATTCGGGTTTATTTGAACGCTTCCGCTTTTTGCTTCATTAATATGGACATAGATTTCCACTCTTCCTCTTGTTATCTTCTCTTTGACAAGATTCCTTACTTTTTCCTCAAACAAAGAAAGTTTTTTAGGCAATCTGATAATAATGTCGTTGTATTTGTGGTTGAGCGTTTTTATTTCGGCAGTAAATGAAACGTTGCCGTCATCGTATTCTCCCCTGCCATATCCGGTCATGCTTTTTATCAATGGGTTTTCCTCCTTGTTATAATTTGAAGACATCATGTATTTTTTCAGTTGCTGCAATTATGTTGTTGCTGTCTATTATACATGAAATTGTAGCATTCGAGTCCGAAGTCTGGAATACTTCTATGCCTGATTTGTCAAGCGAGCACAATAATTTCGCCATTACACCGGGAACACCGTGTATTGCCTGACCAACAATAGTCAGCTTCGAACATCCGCTGCGCAGTGCGTAATCAAGTTCAATATTCTTGAGTATAGATTCTGTAAGCTTTTTATTATTTTCGTCTATTGTAAAATATTGATTTTCTATTCCAATATTTATCATGTCAATGCTTATTTCATTTTTGGAAAGACGGTTGAGCAAATCAATGATTTTGAAGCTGTCTCTTTCTTTCAATCCATACTGTAAAACACCGTCCTTCGATACTATTGCCGTTAGCAGCTTTTCTTCATTTGTTGAAAAAGCATCCTTCCGGTTACATCCGGATATCTGTGTTCCTTTTTCATCAATAGGCGAATACAATGATTTTACAACCAGTTCGATGCTGTTGTCCTTGGCATATGTTACTGCCTTGAAATTGACAACTTTGGCGCCGCTTTTAGACATTTCATACAGCTCATCGTAAGACAGCTTTTGGATCAAATGAGCTTTCTCCGTTATTTTGGGGTCTGCAGTCAATACGCCTGGGACGTCTTTGATTATATAGACGATATCCGCTTTCAGCGCCTTTGACAAAACAACGGCAGAAAAATCACTTCCTCCTCGTCCAAGAGTAGTAGCAAATCCTTCATGCTCAACACCCTGAAAGCCTGTTACAACAACAATATGACCTTTATTTATCCATTTTGTCATATTGCCGGCATCCACACTTAATACCTTTGCATCTCCAAAGCTCGAATCGGTGTAAATGCCTGCTTGTGCTCCATTTAAGGCTACCGATTCGTATCCCATTTTACGTATGGTCTCAGAAAGCAAAGCGGCTGAAATGGTTTCCCCGCAGGATGCAATCATGTCTATATTGCGATTATCGCAAGCTTCGTTTTCATCTTTTAGCATTCCAATCAAAGTGTCGGTCGCATAGGAATCCCCAAATCTGCCCATTGCAGAAACAACTACAACCGGAAACTTGCCGCTGTTCTTCATCTCGATAATTCTTTTCGATGCGGCGTATCTTTGATTGGATGTCATTAAAGATGTTCCGCCGAATTTCATAACAGCAATGTTTTTTTTCATTTTGGAATTCTCCTAAATGCCTGTAGAACCGAAACCGCCGCTTCCTCTTTCGGTTTCATCTATTGTCTCCACCTCAACAAGTTCGACTCTTTCGTATTTGTTTATAACCAATTGAGCAATGCGGTCGCCGTTGTTAATTGTAAATTCGTCATTGCTTATATTGACCAATGCAATCTTAATTTCGCCGCGATAATCGCTGTCTATCGTACCAATTCCGTTAATAAGACCAATCCCGTGTTTTATGGCAAGTCCGCTTCTTGCTCTTATTTGTCCTTCGAATCCCTTTGGAATCTCTATAAAGAGTCCGGTCGGAATCAACAATCTTTGCAAAGGTCCAATTTTTACAGGATCAGCAATGCATGCTTTAAGGTCAAGCCCTGCTGAATCCAATGTCTTATATTGCGGCAAATTGAAATTCGATTTATTCACTATTCTTACTTTCATGCTTAATCCACCCCATTCTTTTTTTATATTTTAGCATATGCAAGTATCAAAAGGGCAAAAAAAAGCATGACCGAAGTCATGCTTTTTTTATTTTTTGTCATTGTCCTTATTAAGCAAAGCTTTTCTTGACAGGTTAATTCTTCCCATTTTGTCGATTTCTTTTACAATTACCTTTATTTCATCCCCAACATTAAACTTGTCTTCAACTTTTTCAAGTCTTTCAGCAGTCAACTGGGATATATGGACCAATCCGTCTTTTCCCGGAAGGAGTTGAACAAATGCACCGAAAGGCATTATCTTGACAATCTTGCCATTATAAATTTCACCAACTTCAACTTCTTTTACAATATCCTCAACCGACTTAATAGCTTGTTTTCCGCTTGCGGCGTCATTTGCCGTAATCAGAACGCGTCCGCTGTCGTCTATGTCCATCTTAGCTCCGGTTTCCGCAATAATTCTGTTGATAACCTTGCCTCCAGGGCCTATTATATCACGGATTTTCTCTGGATCAACCATCATGCTGAACACTCTTGGCGCGTATTCAGACATTTCGATTCTTGGCTCGGCTATAACCTCATTCATTTTATCCATTATGAAGAGTCTTCCGTCTCTTGCCTGCTTCAGTGCAGTTGAAAGAACTTCGCGATTTATGCCATGTATTTTAATATCCATCTGTATGGCGGTTATACCATCTTTTGTTCCGGCTACCTTGAAATCCATATCTCCGAGAAAATCTTCAAGACCTTGTATGTCAGTTAGGATTGATATGTCGTCATCTTCTTTGATAAGTCCCATTGCAATTCCTGCAACCGGTTTCTTGATTGGCACACCTGCATCCAGAAGAGACAGCGTACTTCCGCAAACGCTAGCCTGCGATGAGCTTCCGTTGGAACTTAAAACCTCTGAAACAAGACGTATTGCGTACGGGAACTCTTCCTCCGAAGGAATTACAGGCAAAAGTGCCCTTTCCGCCAAAGCTCCATGTCCAATTGCCCTTCTGTTTGGTCCTCTCATGAATCCAGCTTCACCTACTGAAAACGGAGGGAAGTTATAGTGGTGCATATATCTTTTTGTTTCCTCAAGGCCAATTCCATCCAATCTCTGAGCATCGCCCAAGGAACCAAGTGTAGTTATTGTAAGGGCTTGGGTCTGTCCTCTTGTGAACAGTCCCGATCCGTGCGTCCTTGGCAGTATGCCAACATCGCATGTTATTTCTCTCACTTCATTTAGAGCCCTGTTGTCGGGTCTTATTTTGTCCTTGGTAATCATTCCCCTGACAACTTTTTTCATCATGCTCTTAATTATGCTGTTTATGTCGTTCTTGTTTTCAGGATATTTTTCTATGAACTCATCAAAAACCAGCGCCTGTATTGCGTCCATTTTTTCTTTGCGTTCCTGCTTGTCTTTTGTTTTTACTGATTCTTTTAATTTTTCAAAACCAAAATCGAAAATTTCTTTTTCTATTTTCTCATCAGGCTTGAAAAGTGCGATTTCCATTTTTTCTTTTCCGACTTCAGCGACTATTTCATTGATAAAAGCAACTATTTTCTTTATTTCCTCATGTCCAAACAATATGGCCTCAAGGACCTTTTCTTCAGAAACTTCATTCGCTCCAGCTTCCACCATCATTATGGCTTCTTCAGTGCCAGATACAACAAGGTGCAAGTCAGATTTATCGGTTTGCTCATTGCTTGGATTGATAATTAACTCGCCGTCGATCATTCCAACTAAAACAGATGCGGTAGGCCCGTAAAAAGGTATATCCGATATGCTTAGCGCTATCGACGATCCAATCATTGCAAGGATATCCGGAGCGCAGTTCTGGTCTACAGACAAGAGCGAAGCCACAACCTGCACTTCATTTCTGAATCCATCTGGAAACAGAGGCCTTATCGGTCTATCAATCAAGCGATCGGTTAATATTGCCTTTTCAGACGGGCGGCTTTCCCTTTTTATGAATCCACCCGGGATTTTACCGACTGAATATAATTTTTCCTGGTATTCGACGCTTAATGGGAAAAAATCTATTCCTTCTCTTGAAGATTTTGATGTGCAAGCCGTTACAAGCAATACAGTGTCACCATATTTCAACCAAGCTGCTCCATTTGCCTGCTCGGCTACTCTGCCTACTTCAACTTCCAGCGTTCTGCCGGCAATTTCAGTCTTGAAGCTTTTTATCATGTTTTCCTCCTTCAAATCTTTTCTTTTCATTGTAATATTAAAATTCTATTAAAAAGTCAAATTTCCTTTATTTGATCATATAAAATAATAGAGCGGGGCTATCCCGCTCATAATTATTTTCTCAAGCCAAGTTTTTTAATGAGTGTTCTATACCGTTCGATATCCTTGCTTTTCAAATAGTTGAGCATGTTTCTTCTTCTGCCGACCATTTTAAGCAATCCTCTACGTGAGTGAAAATCTTTTTTGTGTTCCTTCAAATGCTCATTCAAGCTGTTTATTTCATGAGTGAGTATGGCCACTTGCACTTCGGCGGAACCGGTATCGTTCTCGTGAGTCTTGTGCTCGTTTATAATTCCGAGCTTAGTTTCTTTTGACATTGACATATTCTTTTCACCTCCATTTATTTATCCGCTCCAGCCTTGTATGACGTCGGTGATTCGCCCAACAAAGCAAGAGTTTCAGCCGTGCGGATTTATACTATCACAATTGTTCTTTAAAGTAAATGTTTTCAAAGTAATTCTTCGCAAAGTCTATGTCTTTTTCTATTCTTTCGGAAAGATGGGTCAATGAATTGAATTTTATTTGGTCCCGCACCCTGGAAAGAAACCTTACTGATATTGTTTTTCCATATATATCGTCTTTGAAATCCAAAATGTGTGTTTCTACAGAACATTCATCGTCATCAAATGAAACATTTCTTCCAACCTTTGTTACGCTTTTATAATTTTTGCCGCAAACCGATGTCAGTGTAACATAAACCCCTTCTTTTACAGTACAATAATTTGTTTCTTTGGAAAGGTTGGCTGTAGGAAATCCGATTCTCTTTCCATTGCTTTTCCCATGTACAACATGTCCAAAAAGCTCGTAGGGACGCCCTAAAAATTCATTGGCCTTTTCAACACGGCCTTCATCAAGATATTTTCTTATCAGAGTGCTGCTTACAATCTGTCCGTCTATTCTGATGGGGTCTATGACTTCCACCTTAAAAAAGCCTTTTGATTCATAAGTTTTGAGAAGCTTAACGTCCCCTTCCGCTTTTTTCCCGAACCTCCAGTCATAGCCTACGATTATGTGTTTTATCCCTAGCTTGCCAATCAGTATTTCCTCTATGAATTCTTCGGCCTCAATATTTTTTTGATAGTCGTCAAATTCAAGAAACAAAAGATAATCCGGATTGTACTTTTTAAGTATACCCATCTTTTGCTCAGGACTTATTATCAATTTTGTTTGATTTTTCAAGTCAGCCAAAAGATCTCTCGGATGATTCGAAAAGGTATAAATCACACTTTTCAAATTATTATTTTTTGAAATTTCCAATAGAGTCATAACAAGTTTATCGTGTCCTATATGAAAGCCGTCGAATGTTCCCATGGCAACAGCAGTATTTGCTTCTATTCCGCTGATTTCATTAATTTTCATGAATATTTTCATCTTATTCTCCTGATTCATACAAGCAATTTAACAATTTTAACTAATTCGGATTTGCCTTTTGGGTCAATTGAAAAAACTTTTCCAATTCCCAAAAAATGATTCCCGGAATATATTTTATAGAAATCTCCCTCTTCATATTCAAGAGGTATTGTTACTGTGTTTCCATTGTAAAGACGCATATAAAAGGATTCATCCAAATGTATTTCTTTGAAATAATAGAGTGCCTTGTCTGTCTTTATTATTCTATCAGTTAAATTTTCAAAATTGTACGGCACAGCATCGGTCAGAGAAAAAGGTCCTGATTTTAGCCTTAAAAGAAACGACATTGCGCCTCCGCACCCCAAGCTTTCACCTATGTCCTCGCAAAGTGTCCTTATGTATGTTCCTTTGGTGCAATGAACGTCGATAGTAGCCTTTGATCCGCTGAAACTTATCAGTTCCAAGGATTTTATTTCAACTTCGCGTGATTTTCTTTCAACGGTTTTTCCCTCTCTTGCCAATTCGTAAAGCTTTTTGCCCTTGTGTCTTACTGCAGAATACATTGGTGGTTTTTGCAGTATTTTCCCGGTGAATGATTCCATGACATGCAATAATGCCTGCTTTTCTGGGGATTGATCGGATTTTTCAACTATGTTCCCCCATATATCCTGAGTGTCGGTTTTAATCCCAAAGGTCACTTCAGCCCTGTACGATTTGTCTTCAGAAAGCAAAAATTCAGAGATTTTGGTAGCTTTGCCAAGGCATATGGTCATCAACCCGCATGCCATAGGATCTAAAGTGCCTGTATGGCCGACTTTGGAAATGTTATGAGTCTTCCTTATATGATTCACAACATCATGAGATGTCATGTGCGGAGGTTTTATGACGTTTACAATTCCGTCAAATTCCAATTTAGAACCCATATTGTTTCCCCGTCTCTTCAATCAGCAATTTTCTAATTTCGCTAATCGCATGCTTAGTCACAAACCCCGCGGCATTCTTGTGTCCGCCCCCTCCAAAAACAGATGCTATTTTGGAAACGTCAAAATCGCCTTTCGATCTCATACTGACTTTCACAGTATCATCGACTTCTTTCAGTAGAAATGAAATGTCTACCCCTTTTATATTTCTCGCCCTTTCGACAATGCCGTCGGATGCAGTGTGGTTTAGACCGTATTTTTCGAAAAGAGACTTTTCAATACATAAAACAGAAAGCCTTTTCTCGTAATAGAGTTTCAATGAAAGCATGGCTTCAGATTCGAACATCACCTTGTCGAAAGGTTGGTTTTGATAAAGTTGAATATTCAAATTGTCAATATCAATTCCGATTTCAAGAAGTTCTGCCGCAATTTTCATAGTTTCAGGATGGGTATTGCTATACAGGAATCGTCCTGTATCGGTTGCTATTGCAATATAAATGTTTTCAGCGATAGCAGCATCCATTTCTATTCCCATCGAAACAATTAAACCATAAATGATTTCACCCGTTGCAGAAGCTTCAGGCAACACTAAATTCAATAATCCGTAGTTTTCGTTTGTCCTGTGATGATCTATGTTGATAATATCCAATTCGCATATATCATCGAAAGGAATTGAAAGGCGTTCTTTGTCACTTGAATCCAAAGCGATTGCAAGATCTGCAGACGCGACAAAATCCGTTGCATCCGCAATATATTCCGTTCCAATGAACGATATATCATCAGGCAACGGATCTATATTGTGGACACAAACGGTTTTGCCGATTTTTTGAAGAGCCAATTTCAACGCAATTGAAGAACCTATTGTATCTCCGTCAGGCATTATATGTGGAATTATCAGTATTCTTTTTGCTTTCTCAATTCGCTTTACAATATCGGAAAACATTTTATTCCTTTCCTAATTCATCAATGAGATGGCTCATTCTTATACCATTCTTTATAGAATTGTCTTCCTTGAAAATGGGTTCTGGTGTATATCTCAATTTAAGTTCTTTTCCGATTTCCCTTCTAAAGAAACCTTTTGCCTTGTTTAAAGCATCTACGATTTCCGTATCTGATAGAGTGCTGTCGTAAGCACTTACATATATGAATGCAAAACGGTAGTCTCCTGTTGTTTCAACATGAGTCACGCTTGTCAGCTTTGGTATTCTCGGATCTTTTATTCCATTTAGAAGCAAACCTGCTATGATTTTTTTTATTTCCTCTGATACTCTTTGTGTTCTTTTAACCTTCATTTCTTCACCTTCTAGTCTCTCTTCACCTCGACAATTTGGAAGGCTTCGATTATATCGCCAACCTTTATGTCATTGAAATTTTTTAGTCCTATTCCGCATTCGAATCCGGTTTGAACTTCTTTTGCATCATCCTTAAATCTTCTAAGGGAACCGATTTCGCCTTCATGGATTATTATTCCGTCCCTCAACAGTCTTGCTTTTGCGTTTCTTGCAATCTTTCCGCTTACAACATACGAACCAGCGATGAAGCCAATATTTGGAACCTTGAAAGTCATTCTTACTTCGGCATTTCCGATAACTTCTTCTTTATAGACAGGCTCAAGCATTCCTTTTATGGCCGATTCAATATCTTCCAACGCCTCATAGATTATCCTGTAAGTCTTTATCTCTATACCTTCATTTTTTGCAATAGCAGCAACTGAAGGAGCGGGCCTTACATTGAATCCAATGATGATTGCGTTTGAAGCCGATGCCAACAGTATGTCTGATTCGTTTATTGTTCCGACTGCTCCGTGGATCATGTTTACATTAACTTCTTCGGATTTGATTTTTCCAAGAGATTGTTTTATAGCTTCAACAGAACCCTGAGCATCAGCTTTTACAATTATATTCAATTCCTTTACATTTCCCTCTTGTATCTTTTCAAAGAGATTTTCCAGAGTCACATTTTGCACACTCCGCAAATTTGCTTCCCTGAGCATCATTCTTCTTTGGTCGGAAATGTATCGGGCTTTCTTGTCGTCTTCCACAACATAGAATTTCTCTCCAGCTGTGGGCAAATCCGAAAGTCCGACGATCTCTACAGCCATTGCAGGTTTAGCTTTTTTAACACGCTTGCCTTTGTCATTTATCATGGCTCTGATTTTTCCATTACAAGCTCCCGCCACAAGTGAATCTGAAACTTTGAGAGTTCCGTTTTGTATTAGAACAGTCGCTACGGGCCCTCTTCCTTTATCAAGTCTTGATTCAATTATCACTCCAGAAGCGGCTCTTTTGGGATTGGCTTTGAGTTCCAGCATCTCTGAAACCAAAACAATCATTTCTAGAAGATCTTCAATGCCTATGCCTTTTATTGCCGAAACCTCAACACAAATAGTGCTGCCACCCCATTCCTCTATAAGAAGATTGTTGTCGGCAAGCTCTTTTTTGACTTTGTCGGGATTTGCATTTTCCTTGTCGATTTTATTAATAGCAACAATTATTGGCACATCAGCAGCTTTAGCATGGTTTATCGCTTCCATTGTCTGAGGCATCACACCATCATCAGCAGCGACTACAAGAACAGCGATATCAGTTATTTTGGCGCCCCTTGCCCTAAGTGAGGTGAACGCTTCATGACCCGGAGTATCTAGAAATACAATTTTTTGGTTGTTTATATATACCTCGGAAGCTCCTATATGCTGCGTAATCCCGCCGGCTTCTGCATCTGTAACTTTTGTCTTTCTGATTGCATCCAAAAGGGATGTTTTTCCATGGTCTACATGGCCCATGACAGTTACGACGGGAGGTCTTTTTTCGTAATCGTCAAGATTGTCATCTCCCTGATCTATAAAATATTCCTCATCATGGTCTTTTTCTTCAGCTGCAAGAACAACCCCATAATCATCTTTAGCTATCGATGCTGCGGTTTCAAATGGAACTTCCTGATTCAGTGAAGACATTATCCCCATATTCATTAATTTCAATATCAGATTATTAGGTTTTTCATCCAATAATTCAGCCAACTCGCTTAAAATGATTTTTTCCGGCACGTTCACCGTCTTCATTTCAGAAAAGTTGCTTTCTTCTATTTCTTCTTCTGCAGCTACATCATCTTCAGGTGAAAGCAACTCGATTACCATTTGAGCCTCTTCATCAGTCAATGAACTCATATGATTCGTTGCTTCGATTCCCAATCCATTAAGTTCTTCCAGCAATTCCTTGTTGCCGATTCCCAATTCTTTTGCAAGTTTGTATATTCTTATTTTTGACAAATCAACACCTCCATTTAACTCTTCATGTACAATTCATGATTCTTCATGATTGCATCGGCAAGATTATCGTTGCCGATACCCAATATCTTTTTATTTGATAGCCCTGTTTCTTTATTCAAATCAGAACTTTGTCCAAAAACAATTACGTTCGTTTTTTCATTGCATTTATTTTCCAGATTGCGTTTGGAACCGACAGACAAATCTTCGCATGCTATGACTAATTTCAGATTTCCATTCCTGCTTTCATTTACACAGGCATCGAAACCGGCAATCAGGCTTCCGGATTTTCTGGCCAAACGGATATAAGAAACGATTTTTTGCTTGTATTCGTCTCTATGTCTATTATTCGACATTTTTTCTTATCTCATCAATAATTATATCATAAGTTTCATTTTTGACTTCCATTGAGAATGCCCTGTTTAGCGCTTTGCTCTTTCTAAGTTTTTCAATGCATCCTTCTTTTGGGCAAACATATGCACCACGACCATGCGCTTTTCCTAAAAAATCCACTTCTATGTTGTTTTCCTTGTCTTTGACAATTCTTATAAGTTCTTTTTTTGAGAATTGCTGGCCGCATCCGATGCATTTCCTTAATGGCACTTTTTTCTTCTTCATTGGAGCGCACCTCCTTGTGATTCACTTGATTATGATAGATTGCTGTAAACAATTTTATCATAATTATTTAAGCGCATTCTACTCGTCATCTTTCGAAGCCAAGGCATCTTTTTCAATTTCCGTTGAATCGCTTGAAGCTTCTTCCTGTTGGTCAATTATGACTTGCTCATCCGCGGCTTTGTCAGATTCATTGTATTGAGATTCGCTCTTAATGTCAATTTTCCAACCAGTAAGCTTGGCTGCCAACCTTGCATTTTGCCCTTCTTTCCCTATAGCCAATGAAAGCTGATAATCGGGTACAACTACAGTTGCAGATCTACCGGACTCGTCAACAGCAACTTTTGTCACCTTCGAAGGACTCAATGAATTTGCGATGAATTCTCTTGGATCTTCATTCCATTTTATAATATCTATCTTTTCACCATTGAGTTCGTCTACTATATTTTGGACTCTTGATCCTCTTTGACCAACACACGCTCCAACAGGATCCACGTTTTCATCGGATGAATAAACTGCTATTTTAGCTCTTGATCCGGCTTCTCTCGATATACCTTTAACTTCTACAATTCCATCGTGTATTTCGGGAACTTCCAATTCGAAAAGTCTTTTTACCAAGCCTGGATGAGTCCTCGAAACGAGTACTTGAGGCCCTTTTGTAGTATTCTTGACTTCAATTATAAACGTCTTTATTCTATCTCCCTGATTATATTCTTCTCTTTGTATCTGTTCGCTCTGAAGCAAAAGCGCTTCTATTTTTCCCAAGTTTATGAATATTACCCCTCTGCTGAACCTTTGTATCACTCCTGTTACAATTTCAGATTCCCTGTTTACAAATTCATTGAATATAACATTTCTTTCTGCTTCCCTAATTCGCTGCACCACTACCTGTTTTGCCGTTTGAGCGGCTATTCGGCCAAAATCCTTTGGAGTAACTTCTTTTTCAACAACATCGCCTATCTCGAAGGAGTCGTTTATTTTTCTGGCTTCCTCCAATTGAATTTCGCAAGTCTCATCCTCTACTTCATCAACTACTGAAATCTGTGAATATACCATTACTTCGCCATTTTCATTGTTTATATCCACTCTTACATTTTGCGATGAACCAAAATATTTTTTATAAGCTGTAATCAAAGCCGCCTCTATTGCATCTAGCAGAATTTGTTGGTCTATTCCCTTGTCCTTTTCAATTTGCTTAATTGCATCAATCAAATCATTCTTCAATTTTTTCCCTCCCATCAAAATTCGAATATTTTTTTTACTTTTGCGATTTTGTCTCTTGGGATGGAAATTTTATTTTCATCCACAATAACATCCAACTGATTATCCTCTATTCCCAGCAATTCTCCCTTTAAGATCTTTTTGCCTCCTATAGGTTGGAAAAGCTTTATCTCCACTATTTCACCAGAATATTTGTTGAATTCAAAATCCGTTTTTAAAACTCTTTCAACCCCCGGTGAAGAAACTTCCAAAAAATAATTTTCTTCTATCGGATCCCTTTTATCAAGACGTTCGCTTAAATATTCACTTACCTTTTGGCAATCGGTAATGCCGATTCCAGAAGGCTTGTCGATATAAACCCGAAGGTAGCGTTCTTTTCCTTCTTTTACGAATTCAACTCCAACCAATTCATAATCATTCTTCTCAATAAAAGGCAACAAAATTTCCCTTGTCATCTCACTTACTTTTTTCTTTGCCATTTTATTCCCTCCTTATAAACAGAATAAAGAGTGGGCAACCCACTCTTTAAAGCACACATACTATTCTGTCCCATTTTAGCATATTCCCCGAATTATTGCAAACTAAACATTTCCAATTGGTTTGTCTCCGGCAGCGATTCCATACAAGAGTTTTCCATAAGCTTGACAATGATTTTTTTTGACAGCTTAGTTCTTGACAACATGTCTTCCATTGAAAGAAAAGTGTTCTTTACCCTTTCTTCCGCCAAGCTTAAGGCTGCGGTTTCCCCAAGGCCTTGGAGACTTAAAAGCGGGCACAATAATTTTTTGCCATCAAGCACAAATCTCTTCGGCTCGGACCTATAAATATCAATTTTTTCAAATGAATAACCTCGACTGTACATTTCATATGCGACTTCCAATACTGTAAGCTGATCTTTTTCCTTTTGCTTGAGTTTGTTTGAATTGCCGGATAATTCTTTGATTCTTCTTCTTATTTTAAAAGATCCTTGGCAAATAAGTTCGGAGTCGAAATCCACCACCTTGTTTGTAAAATAACTGGCATAAAAAGCCAAGGGATAGTGCACTTTAAAATACGCAATCCGGTATGACATCATTACATATGCCGCCGCATGTGCTTTTGGAAACATGTATTTGATTTTATTGCATGATTCGATATACCATTTCGGCACATTGTATTTTTTCATCAAATCAACATCTTCCTCTCTAAGCCCCTTGCCCTTTCTGACATTTTCCATTATTTTAAAAGCGTTTTTGTTGGGCAGACCTTTTTGAATTAGATAATTCATAATATCGTCACGCGTTGATATTACATCCTTTAGCTCGGCAAGGCCAGATTTAACAAGTTCCTGAGCATTGTTTACCCATACGTCTGTTCCGTGGGACAAACCACTTATTCTCACCAGTTCAGAAAAAGTTGTCGGTTTTGTATCTGCAAGCATCTGCCTGACAAATTTTGTTCCAAATTCCGGAATTCCTATCGAGCCGATATCGAAATAGTCTTTGTTTTCCAATAAATCCAACGCATCCGCGCTTGTAAAAAGGCTCATTGTCTCCTTGTCGTCAAGAGGTATCCCAACCGGATTTATTCCAGTCAACTCCTGAAGAAACTTAAGTGTGGACGGCGCATCGTGACCCAATATGTCAAGTTTCAAAAGTCTTCCGCTTATAGCATGATAATCGAAATGGGTGGTTGTGACGTCCGTGTTCCCATCATTTGCCGGCTTTTGCACCGGCGTAAATTCATGTATGTCATTTCTTTGCGGAACAACCATTATCCCGCCTGGATGTTGCCCCGTAGTTCGTTTTACTCCGGTGCAGCCGTCTATAAGCCTGTTTATCTCGTATCTTGAAACTTGCCTTTCTTTTTCCTCCATGAATTTCTTTACAAATCCATAAGCTGTTTTTGTTGCTATCGTACCAATTGTTCCGGCCTTAAAAACCTTTCCCTTGCCGAAAAGTTCTTCTGTGTATTTGTGTGCCACAGATTGATACTCGCCTGCGAAGTTTAAATCGATGTCGGGTTCCTTGTCCCCTTCAAAACCCAAAAATACTTCAAATGGAATATCCTGTCCATCTTTTTTCAATTCTTTTCCACAGATAGGGCATTTTTTATTAGGAAGGTCGATTCCGCTTCCATAAAAACCTCCAGTCAAAAATTCGCTGTATTTGCATTTCCCGCACAAGTAATGTGGCGGCAGCGGATTCACCTCTGTAATATCGCTCATGGTTGCAGCAAGCGACGAACCGACAGAACCCCTTGAACCAACAAGATAACCGTCTTCAAGAGATTTTGCCACAAGCTTTTGAGCAATTATATACATGACTGCATATCCGTTCCCGATTATTGATTGAAGCTCTCTCTCAAGTCTTGTCTCTAGTATTTCAGGAAGCGGATTCCCGTAAAGCCTCCCTGCTTTTCCATAGCATAGATTTCTTAGTTCTTCTTCTGAACCCGGAATTTCAGGCGGAAATGTTTCCAATGGAATGGGCAATATTTCTTCAATCATTTTGTTAACTTTTATCGGATTTTCTATTACAACTTCCCTTGCCTTTTCTTGCCCAAGATATTTGAATTCTTCAAGCATTTCATTTGTTGTTTTGAGATACAGGGGGGGCTGATTCCCCGAATCTGCGAATCCCTGGCCGCTCATAAGTATTTCTCGGTTTATCGCATTTTCGGGTTCAACAAAATGCACATCTCCAGTGGCTACTACCATTTTTCCGTTTGTTTCGCTGAGCTCTACAATTTTCTTGTTTATCGAAATCAAATCTTCAAAACCGGAAACAATTCTTTTTTCTATTAAGAATTGATTGTTTTCAAGCGGTTGTATTTCTGTGAAATCGTAAAAGGATAGTATTTCTTTCAATTCATTATCTTTTTTCTGTTCCAAAATCGCCTGGAACAATTCTCCGGCTTCGCATGCCGTACCAATCAAAAGACCTTTTCTTTTTTTCGAAAGCTCGCTTTTTACAATCCTCGGTTTTTTATAAAAATAATCGATGTGGGACATTGTCACAAGTTCGTATAAATTTCGCAAACCCTCCTTGTCTTTTGCGTACAAGGTCACATGGTGTGTTTTTGATTTTTTGAAATCTATTTTGCTTCTTGCTTCCTCGTTTATCTTTCCCAAATCATCGTTTTCATACTTTCCAAGCATGATGATGAATATTTCAGCGGCAGCCCTTGCGTCATCAGAGGCACGGTGGTGGCTTTCAAGATTGATTTTCAATCTTTTGCATAATGATTTCAAGTTGTATCTTTTAAATTCCGGGAATACAAGCTTTGCCATTTCTACGGTGTCCAAAACTGTATTATCTATTGATTCGCCCAAAGACTCAAAAGCATTCCTCATGAATGTATAATCGAAAGAAGCATTGTGTGCGACTATTGGATGCTCTCCAAAATATGATTTGATTTCTTCAATGATTGAACTGAAAACCGGGGAATTTTTTACCATTTCATTTGTTATTCCTGTCAAGTCTGCTATGTTCTGCGGTATTTCCATTTGTGGATTTATCAACCAGTTAATGGAATCCACTATCTTTCCGTTTTTTATTTTTACAGCACCAATTTCTGTTATACGATCATTTTTGAATGAAAGCCCAGTTGTTTCTATGTCAAAAACAACAAATTCTCCATTCTTTTCAATCGTACTGTCATTTTTTTGGTTTGCAATAATTATTTTAATGTCATCGTCAACTAGATATCCTTCCATTCCGTAAATTGCTTTTATGTTGAATTTTCGGCTGCATTTATAAGCTTCCGGAAAGGCTTGTACAACTCCATGATCTGTTATTGCCAATGCCTCATGTCCCATTTCAGATGCTTTCCTGAATAACGATTCAGTTGAAGAGACTCCATCCATGCTGCTCATATTGGTATGGCAATGCAATTCGATTCTTTTGACCTGTTCGTTGTCCGCCCTTTTATCTGCTTCATGCATCCTTTCGAAAGAATTTGTGAACAGGATGTTTTCCCTTTCGAATTTGTCATAGCGCATATATCCTTTTATTCGTACTTGGTCCCCTTTTTCAATTCCCCTGAACCCTTTTTTATTTGATTCAAGGAATTGTTTTGCAGCCAAAGTATTCATATAATCGGTCAAATGTATGGTTTCAAGTATCTTGCCGCTTTTAAGTACTTTTCTTTCCTTATGTACAATAATACCCTCAACCAAAACCGTACTTTCTTCGTTTAGAAGCGCATCGCTTATTGTTGTCACTTTTCCTTTTAATTTATATTTTTTATTTGATTTGTTGCCTTTCCCGGCTGAAAAATCGCTTAGTGCTTCTTTTATTTCAATCTCCTTATCTGTATCTGTCAAAAATGCTCTATTTTTTTTGATGCTTTTAAAGATGAGAACAGGCTCTTTTCCATTGCAACTTTTCAATATAATTTGTTTTATCCTTTTGCGATTCATTTCATTGTCTATTGATAAATGAACAACCATTTCATTGTCGGTTTTTGTTTCATCATTCAATTCGATTTTTGAAATTATTCCGTTCAAATAAGGAAACTTGCTTTTGTAACTTTCAGTAAATTCCCTAAAAGAATTAAACGGTTTATTTTGCTCTTTTAAGCAAACCAACTCAATTTCATTCAAAAAACCCAACTTTTTTTTAAGGTGGGTTTTAACAACTTCAGCTTCTTCTGTTCCCAACGGTTCGTTAATATGAACATGAAGTTTCTTTTTGTTTCTTGAATAATTGATTTTTTCTATGTGCAGTGAATTTATTGAAAAAGGTTTTTCCATGCTTCAAATGCTCCCTCATATTTTCTTTATCTCTGAAATAAGCAAGTCCATAATATTTTCAGGATTTGAACTGCCGACTATTTTTCCTTTTCGAAACAAAAATACTTTTCCTTTTGAAGCCGCTATTCCTATGTCCGCTTCCTTGGCTTCTCCTGGTCCGTTTACTTCGCATCCCATGACAGCAATAGTCATTGACTTGTCTTGCAGATTTTCCTCAAAAATTTTGTTTTCAACAGAATTTACCATCTTCTCCAAATCTATTGTTGTTCGTCCGCATGTAGGACATGATATTATCCTATATCCGCAATTGCGTATTCCCAATGTTCCGAGTATTTCTCTCGCAATTCTAATCTCGTTGACCGGATCGCCGGTTATTGAAACCCTGAGAGTATCGCCTATTCCGTCAATTAGCAGGCTGCCTATTCCAATTGATGACTTGACGCTCCCATTGAAGAATGTTCCAGCTTCTGTAACTCCTATATGGAGAGGATAATCTGTTTTTATTGAAAGATTTCTATAGGATTCTACAGTTGTCAATACGTCTGAAGACTTTACCGAAACAACCATGTCAAAAAAACCGAAACTTTCAAAAAGATTTATATACTCCATAGCGCTTTCCGTTATGGCTTCAACTGTGGCGTGTTTATATTTCTTTCTTATTCTGCCGCTCAAAGATCCTGAATTTACACCAATCCGTATCGGCACGTTTCTATTCATGCATGACAATGCTATTTGTTCCAGATTTTCTTTTCTTACAATGTTGCCTGGATTTATTCTTATTTTATCCGCACCGTTTTCAACCGCAGCCAAAGCCAACTTGTGGTCAAAGTGTATATCCGCAATAAGGGGCATATTTATTTGCTTTTTTATTTCTCCTATTGCTTCTGCAGAACTTATGTCGGGTATCGCCAACCTGACTATTTCACATCCGGCTTTCTTTAATCGATTTATTTGCGACACAGTGTTTGCCACGTCCCATGTCTTTGTATTCGTCATCGACTGTATGCTTATCGGACTGTCCCCGCCTATAGGTATTCCGCCACAAAATATTTTTTTTGTTTTTCGTCTTTTAATCATATTTTTCTCCTTCTAAAAGAGTTGCAGCCTTCCTAAATCCTTTACTACCATGTATGCCATGAATATCATAAGTATTACGAAACCTGCAAAGTGTACAAAGCCCTCTTTCTTTGGATCGATTGGGCTGCCTTTAAGCATTTCAATCAAAATAAACACCAACCTTCCTCCATCAAGGGCCGGCAACGGCAAGAGATTTACAATTCCGAGATTTATTGAAATTACAGCCGCAAGCGAAAGAACGGAAAGGAAGCTGTATTTTGATGCTTCATTTACCATTGATATTATTCCTATAGGTCCCACCACTTCTCCCTCAAGCTGTTTTCCGTTTATAAGATCACTGAGGAAAGTGAATATGTTTGTGGACACGAACCACAATCTGTCAAAAGCCATTCCTATTGAATATATCAAATTTCTTTCTATGGACGGAGCTATACCTATTACATTTCTTCCTTCATCTACAACGGGATTGATTTCAACCTCGATTTGCCCATCGTTTCTTTCAACAATAAGCCTCATTGTTCCTGTTGAATTCGAAACAGTTTCTACTATGTCTGCCCACTCATCGACATATTCATTGTTTATTTTTACTATTCGGTCTCCTTCTTGCAAATTGCTTGTTTCTGCCGGAAGTCCAGGCAAAATTTCTTTTACTGTTGTGGTTGGCGAACCTATGAATATGAACAGTAAAAAGAAAATAAGCAATGCCAACACAAAATTCATCAAAGGTCCGGCAAGAATAATTAGAAACCGCTTAAATGGCGATTTCGAGCTGAAACTCTTATTATGCTCGGATTCCTCATCCTCACCTTCCATTTTCACATAACCTCCAATCGGAAATATTCCGATTGAATATGTTGTTTCTTTTCCTTTGTGTTTAAAAATTTTGGGTCCCATTCCAAGCGCAAATTCATGTACAAGCACACCTGAAAGTTTAGCAGTAATAAAATGCCCAAATTCATGAAAAAATATTATACTGCCAAAAACTAAAATAAAATATAAAAAAGTTGTCATGAAATCACCTGTTCCTCAATTTGTCGATTACAAGTTTCCTCGTATTGTGGTCTATTTCAATTATTGATTCATAATCCGGGTCTTGAATGGATTTGTGCTTGTCAAGAATATCTCTTATATTGTTCTGTATATCCGTAAATCCAATTGTTCCTCTTAAAAAAGCATCTACAAGAATTTCGTTTGCAGCGTTAAGGGCGACGGGATATGTCCCTCCTATCCGTCCTGCCTCGTATGCGTACTCTAGACAAGGAAAAGCTTCTATATCAGGATCCTCAAAAGTTAGCGTGCCAATTTTACTCAAGTTTAGCGGTACAAGACCCAGGGGCATTCTCTCTCCTTTAAAAAGCGCATATCCTATGGGAAGTTTCATGTCGGGATTGCTCATTTGAGCAATTACGCTTCCGTCTTGGAATTCAACCATTGAATGAACAATGCTTTGATGATGTACTATGACTTTGATTTTATCAAAATCCACACCGAAAAGCCACTTCGCTTCCAACACTTCAAATCCTTTGTTCATCATAGTAGCGGAGTCTATTGTGATTTTATTACCCATTTTCCAATTGGGATGTGCAAGCGCATCATCTACTGTCACATTTTTAAGATCCTTTTGCGACATTCCCCTTAATGGTCCTCCTGAGGCTGTTAGAATAATTTTTTTTAATGATTCTTTCTTTTCTCCGTTCAAACATTGCAGAATTGCGTTGTGTTCACTGTCAACAGGTAAAATGTCCACACCCATTTTTTCTGCGTCATCCATTATAAGTCTTCCGGCAACAACCAGTGTTTCCTTGTTTGCAAGTGCAATGTCCGCACCCAATTCAATTGAACGACGAGTCGGTTTCATGCCGGATATACCCACCAATGCATTTACTGCGATATCCACATCTATGTTTTCAAGGGCCTCCAAAATACCTTTTTCTCCATATAACAATTTCACTTGAATATCTTCTTTTAAAATGTTTTCAAAAGCCTCGCGATTGCATACAACTGCGTATTCAGGATTGAATTTTTCAATTTGTTTGGCCAGCAATTCAATATTGTTGTTGCAAGTCAAAAGCCGCACTGAAAATTCTTCACTGTGTGCTGATACAATTTCCAATGTTTGCCTTCCTATTGATCCTGTAGAACCCAATACCGCAATATTCTTCATCGTATCACTCCTATTCCATGCAGGAAAATATAGAAAACATAGACAAATGGTGCCGTGAACAATATGCTGTCAAAGCGGTCGAGTATTCCGCCATGGCCTGGAATCAAATTTCCAAAATCTTTTGCTCCATTGCGTCTCTTTATGACAGAGGCATGTAAATCTCCCATCTGTGAAACCATGCTTCCGACAACACCGAATATTACTGAAAATGATGACATTTGCGGAATAAAAACAGCCGAATATGCGAATGTGCATATAGCCGATCCTAAAATGCCCCCAATTGCCCCTTCTACAGTCTTTTTGGGGCTTATGGAAGGCGCCAGTTTTTTTCTGCCTAAAAGCGAACCTGTAAAATATGCAAATGTATCCGTAGACCATGCAATAATAAAAATTAACCATATCAGTAATCCGTTTTCAATTTGCGCCACGTAGTATACAAATCTAAAGAAAACCGTTATATAAATATATCCATAAATCATTTCCCTGCTTATTTTTGTTTCAGAAGAAGGTTGAATTATTTCAATGAACGCCATTCCCAATAAAACAACAAAAAGAAATGGCGCTTCGAATTCGATTTTAAAATCCGAATAATAAAAAACGGCATAAGAAATAACTGTTGCAAGCCATAGCCATAAACGGCAATAGTGCAATTCTTTATTTCCTGCTTCGCTTTTCATTGCTTTTTCGAACGTTCGAACATACTCATCAATGGCAATCATTGTGACAATAAGTAAAGAAAGCAGAAGCAGGTTCCCGCCACTGTAAACAATAAAAACGAATATTGGAATGCCTATGACCGCAGAAAGAGTTCTCTTTATCATTTTTTCACCTTCCGGTCTTTCGAATCCAATCCACCAAATCTTCTATTTCTTTCAGCATAAGATGCTATCGCCTCATTTAAATGGTCCTTGTTGAAATCAGGCCACAAAACGTTTGAAAACCAAAATTCGCTATAAGCCATTTGCCATAACAAAAAATTGCTTATCCTCAATTCTCCGCTTGGGCGAATAATCAAATCGGGGTCGGGCATGCCGCTAGTATACAAATGAGAAGAAACAGTCGACTCGTTGATTTCTTCCGGCCTTTTGGCATATTCAACCGAAATTTTTTTTATGGCATGAAGCAATTCTTGCCTCCCACCATAGTTTATTGCTATTGCAACGTTTAGACCAGTATTTTTGCAAGTCTTTGAAGTTGCGGATTTTATCTCCTTTTGTGCTTTATCCGGAAGCTTTTTCATGTCCCCTATAATAATGATTTTAACATTGTTATTGTGAAGAGCCTCTATTTCTCTCTTTAAATAGAATACAAGCAATTCCATCAAAGCGGAAACTTCCTTTTTAGGCCTTTTCCAATTTTCAGTTGAAAATGCATATAAGGTCAAATATTTTACGCCTCTTTGGGAACAGTTTTCAATAACTTCCCTTATTGCTTCAACTCCGGCTTTGTGTCCAGCGGTTCTAGGAAGGCCTCTCTGTTTTGCCCATCTCCCATTGCCGTCCATTATAATTGCAATATGTTCAGGAATTATATTATTATTCATGATTTCACCCGCTTTAAAAATGTAGAACCCTCCATGAATAAACTGGAGGGCTAAAAATAGCTGACTGTCAAAACGATGTCTTCCTTGTGAATTTCAGCAAAAACAATTCGACAGACATCAACGGTTCGATCTCCTTTATACTTAGGACTGACAAGTTCTCTAACAATGATATTTTTATGAATATTTTGACTTGCGATCATTTCCCTTCCACAGTCAATTTCCATACCCAATAATGAATTCAGTTCAAATGCCATTATACTTCCATTATTTCGTTTTCTTTATTTTCTATCAATCCATCTATTTGCTCGATATAATCTTTTGTCATATCTTCAACTGTAGACTCGGCTTTTATGAAATCATCTTCTGTCATTTCACTGTTTTTTTGCATCTTTTTAAATTTCTCATTAGCAGAACGTCTTTCGTTCCTTATTGCTATTTTAGCATTTTCGCCTGTTTTTTTAACTAACTTAGTAAGATCTTTTCTTCTTTCTTCAGTAAGCATAGGAATTGCCAATCGAATTAATTTGCCGTCATTAGATGGATTTATACCAATATCCGACAACAATATCGACTTTTCGATATCCTTTATTGCGGTAGCATCATATGGCTGTATTACCAGCAACCGAGGTTCCGGCGACGATACATTCGCAATTTGATTAAGTGGCATTTTTGAACCGTAATATTCAACGGTAATCCTGTCAAGCAAAGCAGGATTTGCCCTTCCAGCGCGTATTGCGTTTAGTTCTTCTTTTAATACACTTGTTGTTTTTTTCATTTTTTCTTCGAGTTCATCATGGACTTGCACTCTCATGTTAATCCTCCTTCACTGTTGTTCCAATATTTTCACCCATTACGACTTTATAAATATTGTCCGGATCATCCAATCCGAAAACAATTATCGGTATGTGATTGTCCATACAAAGCGACGTGGCGGTTGAATCCATTACCTTGAGGCTCTTGCTCAGAACTTCTTTGTATGTCAGGTGGTCGAATTTCACCGCATCAGGGTTTTCGTGAGGGTCAGAATCATATACTGCATCGACCTTTTTTGCAAGAAGAATAACTTCAGCTTCAATCTCTGCAGCCCTTAGTGCCGCTGTGGTATCTGTCGAGAAAAAAGGATTTCCAGTTCCAGCCGAAAAGATTACCACTCTGTCTTTTTCCAAATGCCTTACAGCTTTTCGTTTTATATATGGTTCGGCTATTTGCCTCATTTCAATCGCTGTTTGAACCCTTGTCATTACACCAATGCTTTCCAGGGCATCCTGCAAAGCCAATCCGTTTATCACAGTCGCCAACATTCCCATATAGTCTGCAGTCGAGCGATCCATACTTTTGCCGGATCGTCCCCGCCAGAAGTTGCCGCCCCCCACTACAAGCGCAATTTCAAGACCCATGTCCTTAAGCCTTTTAATTTGTCGAGCTATGTCCATTACGACTGTTTCGTTTATACCGAAACCGTTTTCGCCGGCCAAAGCCTCTCCACTTAATTTCAATATGATTCTTTTATATTTTGGTTCCACAAACATACCCCCGATTATATATTTTATATATTTTCTACATATGATGCATAATAACCTTTATTTTTCAAAAAAAGGAGAACACTTTTATGTGCTCTCCTCGTTATTTATTTGTTCTTTATTTGATTGGCAACTTCCTCTGCAAAATTTTCTTGTCTTTTTTCAATCCCCTCGCCTACTACGAATCTTGCAAATCTTCTGATGTTGAGGTTCTCACCTATTTTTGCAATTTTTGTATTTAGAAGGGTTTGTATATCTATGTCAGGATCTTTTATGAATGGCTGTTCCAAAAGACAAACTTCCTTATAATATTTATTTATACGTCCTTCAACCATTCTCTCGACTATTTTTTCGGGTTTTCCTTCATTCAGAGCCTGTTTTCTCAAAACATCCTTTTCTTTTTCAATCATTTCTTCGGATATCTCATCTCTCGATATGAAGAGAGGATTTGATGCCGCAATCTGCATTGCTACGTCTTTAGCAAAAGCCCTGAACTCTTCATTTTTTGACACGAAATCAGTCTCAGAGTTTATTTCAACCAAAACCCCGATTCTTCCACCGTGTATATATGAAGTCACTAATCCTTCAGCAGCGATTCTATCGGCTTTTTTTGCTGCTTTTGCCAATCCCTTTTCTCTTAGCAACTCAATAGCTTTTTCGATATTTCCCTCCGACTCAACAAGCGCCTTTTTGCAATCCATCATTCCAGCGCCTGATGTTTGTCTAACTTCTTTAACCATTGCAGCTGTTACAGCAGCCATATTAAACATCTCCTTCTTATATGTTATAAATATTATATTTATTGTTTAGCAGCTTCTTCTCCTGCAACTTCCTCTACAGCATTTTCCTTGTCAACACTTTTTTCTTCAACGGCCGCTTCTTCCATTTGTTCGCCTTGTTTTCCTTCAATTACTGCGTTTGCCATTGTTGCAGTTATTAGTTTGACAGCTCTTATTGCATCGTCATTCCCAGGTATAATCAAATCGATTTCGTCAGGATCGCAGTTTGTATCAACTATTGCTACAACCGGAATACCCAATTTCCTAGCTTCAAGAATGGCAATTCTCTCTTTTCTTGGATCCACGACATATATTACATCCGGGATTCGCTTCATCGTTTTGATTCCACTGAGGAATTTTTCCAATTTTTCTTGTTCATGCTTAAGTTTGATTACTTCTTTTTTAGTAAGCAAATCGAACGTTCCGTCGCTTTCCATTTTTTCAAGCTGCAAAAGACGATCCACTCTTTTTCTTATTGTAGTGAAATTGGTTAGCATTCCGCCCAACCATCTTTGGCTGACATAATACATTCCGCATCTTTTTGCTTCCTGCTCGATTGACTGCTGAGCCTGTTTTTTGGTTCCGACAAAAAGAATGGTTTTGTTGCCTGTAGTGTTGGCTTTGACAAAATCATAAGCTTTGTCGATCATTTTAACTGTTTTCTGCAAGTCGATGATATAAATTCCGTTTCTTTCCGTGAAAATATACTCCGCCATCTTTGGGTTCCATCTTCTTGTTTGATGTCCAAAATGAACCCCCGATTCTAAAAGTTGTTTCATTGATACTACTGACATTTGTAAATCCTCCTTTTGGTTTTTTCCTCCCCTTTGCCTGTTTTAGACGACTTCTTGCGAAGCACCTGTCAAAAATAAAATGCAAAAGGTGTGTTTTTGTGCCTTTGACAGTATAACATGTAAGACTGTTTTAATCAATAAAAATAGACGGCATCAGCCGTCTATTTTTTGAGTTTCTTCAGTTCTTCAAGCAACCTGTCATTGAGTATCCTTATAAATGTTCCCTTCATGCCGAGAGATCTTGATTCAATGACGCCGGCACTCTCAAATTTCCTCAACGCATTTACAATCACAGACCTTGTAATTCCAACCCTGTCTGCGATTTTACTTGCTACAAGCAGACCTTCATTACCGTCAAGTTCTGCGAAAATATGTTCGATTGCTTCAAGCTCCGAATAGGAAAGAGTGCCTATCGCCATTTGAACAACAGCTTTTTTTCTGGCTTCCTCTTCAATTTTCTCACTCTTTGATCTTAAAATCTCCATACCTACAATCGTTGCCGAATATTCAGCCAAAACAATATCTTCCTCTTCAAATTTACTGTTGTAACGCGCCAGCACGAATGTGCCGAGTCTTTCTCCATTTCCTATTATGGGAACGATTGTAACAAACTTTTCAAAACTTTCAATGTCATATTTAAAAATTTTAAGCAAATTGTCCCCAGTGATATTATAATTTGTATATGTTATTCTTACCAATTCATCATTGTATTCATCCGGGAATTTTTTCAAACCTGTTTTATCATCTGTAATAATTGAAGCATCCGAGGCGTCGGATAGGCTTACTCCAAGAATCTTGCCCCTTTTATTTGAAACGTATACATTCGAATCCAGTATTTCGCTCAAAGTTTTACAAAGCTCTGGAAATGAAACAGGAGCATCTGCCGACTGCTGCAATATTCTATTCAGCTTCCTTGTTTTGTTCAATAAACTACTGTCCATTATTTTACCTCCTAAAGGTCTTATAAACATTATAACTTATTGTTGGAAAATTTGAAATAATAATTATTATTATGTTTTTTCTATAGAATAGTCACAATTTTCGTTGGTGCATTTGATTGTCGACTTGTTTTTGCTTTTTTTCTCTACAAGCATCGAATCGCATTTGGGGCATTTGTCTTTGACAGGCTTGTCCCATGTGCTGAAATCGCATTTCGGATAGTTGAGGCAGCCATAAAAAACCCTGCCTCTTTTTGTTTTTCTTTCAACAATATCTCCGCCGCAATCAGGGCATTTTACGCCTGTTTTTATAACTATCGATTTTGTGTTGCTACATTCCGGATAATTTGAACATGCCAAAAATCTGCCGAATCTACCATGCTTTATAACCATGGGGCTTCCGCATTTTTCACATATTTCGTCAGTTTCTTCTGTTAGGTCAACCTTTTCTATTGCCTCGTCCGCAGCTTTTAATGCATTTGAGAACGGCTTGTAAAATTCCCCCACCACTTTGCGCCAGGGTATTTCATTAGATTCGATTTTGTCGAATTCCGCTTCCAAATTTGCAGTGAAATCAATATTTACAATGCTCTTGAAATGATTTTCCATCAATTCATTTATCATTATTCCCAATTCGGTAGGATATAGAAGCTTTTTCTCTCTGCGAACATATCCTCTTGATATTATTGTCGATATTGTAGGGGCGTAGGTACTCGGCCTGCCTATGCCGTTTTCCTCCATTGCCTTAACCAATGTTGATTCCGAAAATCTTCCCGGCGGCTGAGTGAAGTTTTGCTTGTATTCCCTGTCCACCTGCTTGAGAATCTCACCCGCAGATATATCCGGGATTTCGACGTCTTTTGCATTTGCATACGAATACACTTTCAGAAAACCGTCGAACTTCAATTTGATTCCGTTTGACTTGAAGATATACTCTCCATTGGCTATTCCAAGTTGAAATGAATCGCTTGTAGAATCAGCCATTTGGCTTGCAATGAATCTTTCCCAAATGAGCTTGTATATTTTGTATTGGTCGACTTTCAATTGCGACTTGATATCATCGGGTTTAAGCCTGGCATCTGTCGGTCTGATTGCTTCATGGGCATCTTGAACGGATTTTCCGTTTTTAACGACTTTCCCGCTTTCTTTTTTAAGATACTTTTCCCCGTAGTTTTCCAAAATATGCTCTTTTGCCATTTCCTTTGCATAATCAGAAATCCTTGTCGAATCTGTTCTGATATAAGTCACAAGTCCTATTGTTGCCTTGCCAATTTGCATTCCTTCATACAATTGTTGCGCTATCATCATCGTTTTCTTTGTCGAAAAGCCATATTTGTTTGCTGCATCCTGCTGCAGGCTGCTTGTTGTGAATGGTTTGTACGGAGAACGTCTTTTCAATTTTTTTTCTGATGAATCTACTTTGTAATTGTCAGGTTTCAGATCTTTCAAAATGCTGTTCATTTCGTTTTCATTCTTGATTTTTATCTTTTTGTTTTTGTCGCCATAAAAAACCGCATCGAAAACCTCTTTTTCTTTTGTTTCCAATTTAACGTTCAATGTCCAGTATTCGTCTGGAACAAAATTGTTTATTTCATTTTCTTTGTCGCATATCATTTTTGTCGTAACTGACTGAACACGTCCTGCACTTAGACCTTTTCTCAATTTTCTCCAAAGCAAAGGGCTTATGCTGTAACCCACAATTCTGTCTAAAACTCTTCTTGCCTGCTGTGCATCAACCAAGTCCTTGTTGATTTTCCTCGGTGATTTTACAGCCTTTCTTATTGTTTCCTTTGTAATTTCGTTAAATTCGACACGACAAATTTCGTCTTCCGGAATCGATAGAGCCTTTGACAAATGCCATGATATGGCTTCACCTTCTCTGTCTGGGTCAGTCGCAAGATATACCTTGTCGGCCTTCTTGGCTTCACTTCTCAATTCTTTCAAAACTTTACCTTTGCCCCTGATTGTAATATATTCAGGTTCAAATTCGTTTTCAAAATCGATGCCCATCTTGCTTTTAGGCAAATCTCTTACATGTCCTACAGAAGCCTTTACCTTGTAACGACTCCCGAGAAATTTCGATATTGTTTTTGCTTTTGCCGGAGACTCTACAATCACTAAATTTTTCATCAAATCACCTTTTCTTTCAGCAGTGAGACCTATTATAACAGATTATTATATAATTTTCAAAATCTTTTATTTTTTTATGCAATATTTGTCACCGGGCTCAAGATATATTTTATCCTTAATCAAGAGCATCATCAACGCTCCCTTTATTTCATTAACACCCATTATTTTATAAGAAAGCAATTTGTCAATGTGCACAGGACTTTCATACTCGATTATTTCAAAAAGCTTTCTTTCTGCCTCTGTCAATGTTGTTTCAGCCAATTTTTCAAGAGGCGTTTCATCGTTTGATTTGCCATAAATGTCAATCACCTCGTCAATATCAAGTAGGCATTCCGCGCCTTGCTTTATCAATTTATTAGAGCCTTTACCGTAATTTCCCATGATTCCGCTCGGAACAGAATAGACATCCTTTCCATGTTCAAGTGCAAAATCCGCAGTAATCAATGCTCCGCTTTCCAGGCCCGCTTCTATTACAATCAAAGCATCGCATAATCCGCTTATTATCCTATTTCTCCTCGGAAAATTATATGGCAATGGATTAACTCCCACTCCAAACTCTGTTATCAAAAGCCCTCTTTTTGAAATCTGCTCGTGCAAAGATTTGTTCTTGGCGGGATAGCATTTGTCAATTCCTGTCCCCATTACTGCGACAGTTGAACCTTTTCCCGTCAATGCTCCGATGTGTGCGCTGGAATCAATACCATATGCCATTCCGCTTATTACTGTGATGCCTGCTTTAGAAAGGCGTTTTGCAAAATCATATGCAACTTGCCTTCCGTAATTGCTGCATTTTCGTGATCCAACAATCGCAACGCAAGGCCTTTTTTCCAATAGTCCAAGATTCCCCTCATAAAACAAAATCAGTGGAGGATCGTAAATTTTTTTCAATTTTTCCGGAAACCTATTTTCACTTATATCAACAAACGAGATATTATTGTTTATCTTTTGTCTATAAGTGCTGTATTCGTTAAAATCCACATTCTTTTCTGCTATTGAAATTAATTCCCTTAAGCAAAATATTCGCTTTTCTTCTGTCGAACCATTCAAATGCTCTGATATCAACTCGTTTATAATCTTATTTCTCTTTCCCATATGATTGATTCTCAAATAATCTTCACGCATTTCTTCACCCTCTTTAAATGTTCCAATATTTCGTTTCAAGGTTCCTGTAGCTCAGGGATTCCATGAGATGGTTCGTTTCAATGGTTTCCTTTCCTTCTATATCGGATATTGTACGAGCAACTTTTACTATTTTATTGTATGACCGGGCACTTAATCCCATTTTGGAGAAAGCTGTCTTCAATAATTTTTTTGAGTCCTCGTTAAGACTGCAATAGCGTTTTATCTGTCTGTTGTCCATTTCTGAATTGGTCGATATTTTCGCGTTTGAAAATCTTTTTTTCTGTCTCTCCCTGGCAAGAATAACTGATCTCCTTATCTCTTCAGAAGACCTGAAATGCCTATTGCTGCCATTTAGTTCGTCAAATGCGACGCTTGGGACTTCTATGTGCATATCCATTCTGTCCAGGATTGGTCCTGATATTCGGCTCATGTATCTTCTTATATCACCAATCCCGCACTTGCATTCATGATGGCTGTCCCCATAATAGCCGCACGGGCAAGGGTTCATGCTTGCAATCAAAACAAAGTTCGACGGATATGTCACTGTTGAGTTTACTCTTGTAATTGTTACCGTTTTGTCTTCCAAAGGCTGCCTCAATGCTTCAAGAGCTTTTCTTGAGAATTCGGGTAACTCGTCCAGATAAAGCACACCATGATTAGCCAGTGAAATTTCCCCGGGCCTCGGATTGTTGCCTCCTCCTGTAAGCGATACAGAAGACAATGTGTGGTGTGGGCTCCTGAATGGGCGTTCGAGTATTATTGAACGCTTTTTCATCAGCCCGGCGATACTGTAAATTTTCGTTACTTCAAGTGCCTGCGGTTCATCAAGCATCGGCAATATTGTAGGGTATCTTTTTGCAAGCATAGTTTTTCCCGATCCGGGCGGCCCTATCATGAGGAGATTATGATTTCCCGCAGCTGAAATCTCCATTGCTCTTTTTGCATTTTCCTGCCCATACACTTCTCCGAAATCATAATCGTACATTATTGGCCTTTCAGAATCCATATCATCCGAATTGCCCATTGGCTCCATGGTTTCTTCGTCTTCAATAAAGTCCATTACTTGTATCAGGTGTTTTGCTGGAAAAATATTGATTTCGTTTATGTATTTAGCCTCGTCCGCATTGTCATATGGGACTATGGCCTTTTTTACTCCCAATTGTTTAAGTGCTATCAACATTGGAAGCAATCCATTTATACGGTTTACCCTTCCGTCAAGAGACAATTCACCTAAAATTGCCACACCATCGAATTTGCAACATGGTATTCGTTTTGAAGCGGCAATTATTCCCGCCGCTATCGGCAAATCGAAATGAGTGCCAATTTTCCTAGTGCTAGCCGGAGAAAGATTTACTGTTATTCTCTTTACGGGAAATACAAATCCGGAATTGTTGACAGCCGCCCTTATTCGGTCTTTTGATTCTTTTACAGCTGCATCGGGCAATCCCACGATGCTGAATGAAGGCAATCCGTTGGATATATCTGATTCGCACTCCACCTTTTCCCCGTCAATTCCATTTAATGTGCATGTATCAATTTTTGCAAGCATAAAGTCCCCCTAATCAAGAAAAATATTTTCTATATGATTCAATTCAATTTTACCATCGCTCCACTCGATAATTTCAACTGCGTCAAATCTGAAATTATTGCTATGCAATTTATTTTCCGCTATGTACTGCTCAGCAGTTCTGATTATTTTTTTCATTTTTTTGGTGTTTATGTACTCCAAAGGTCTCCCGTATGCAATCCCCTTTCGCTTCTTGACTTCTATGAACACATATGTGCCACTTTCATCTTTCATTATGATGTCTATTTCACCCATCTTTGTATAATAATTTCTTTTAATCGTTTTGAATCCCTTTTGATTCAAATGGCTTTCAGCCATCCTTTCCCATTTTTCCCCCAATCTATTAATCAGCTTCGCCCCCAATTATTCCTTCAATGAAACTCTTTCGATGTATTTCAACCGGTCCAATCTTTTTCAATGCATAAATGTGCTCCGCCGTACCGTAGCCTTTATTTCTTTCAAAACCATATTCTTTATAATGCCGGCCCATTTCAATCATTATATGGTCTCTTGCCACCTTTGCGATTATCGAAGCGGCTGCAATGGATGCTGATTTTTCATCTCCTTTTATAATAGCTGTCTGTTCAATTTCTATATCTTCCAATTTCAAAGCGTCAACAAGCAGATGTTCTACTTTGATTTTTAAAGAATCAACAGCTCTTTTCATTGAGAGCTTTGTCGCATTCAATATATTGATGATATCTATTTCTTCCGGATTAACCATGCCTATAGAAACGTCCAAAGCTTTTTGCATTATTTCATTGTAGATACTATTTCTATTCTTTTCACTCAATTTCTTTGAATCATTCAGTCCTCTGATTATGCAATCATTTGGTAAAACAACAGCTGCAGAAACAACAGGACCCGAAAGCGGCCCTCTCCCTACCTCGTCGATACCGGCTATGTATTTCTTTCCTTTTGAAAACAGTTCATTTTCATATAAAAACATAGACTCAAGACGTGTTTTTTCATTTTCCCACTCACGGATTTTTCTTGAAAGCGTTTCTCCCATTTTGTTTACGGATTTTCTTTTGTCCTTTTTAAGCTCGATGCAAACAAGCTCATGATTTTCATTTTCCAAATCAAGCTTCAAAATATGTTCCGAAATTTCCTTTACGTTCATTTTTTCAAATATCATATATTAAGCACCTCAATAGTTAGTTGTATTTAAATTATACCATAAAAAGGGAATAGCCATGTATAAGCTATTCCCCGTTCAATCTGTCCAGCACTATCTTTCCTAGACGGCCCCTTCTGAAGTCATCAATCAATATATAAACTGCTCGATCCAAATCAACAACCCCGCCTTTTAATATGCATCCTCTCTTTTTGCCTATTTCTTCAATTATATGTGAAATGCTGTTCGATTCATCAACGCCTCCATACCTTTCAGAAATGGCTCCGCTGTAGTTGTCCCGCAAAAAACTTATCAACCATCTCGCTGCTTCGTTGAAAGGTATCAGTTCGTCTTTTATCGCACCGGACAAGGCAAGTTTTATTGCTGTAGTTTGATTGTCGAACCGGGGCCAAAGTATGCCTGGAGTATCAAACAATTCAATGTCTTTCTTTATCCTGACCCATTGCTTTCCTCGTGTGACTCCGGGTTTGTCTCCGGTTCTGGCGCTTTTCCTGCCAACGAGATTATTTATAAGAGAAGATTTTCCTACATTTGGTATGCCGGTCACCATAAGCCTGACGGCTCTTTTTTTCATCCCTTTTCTCTTAAGTTTTTCGAACAGCCCCTGAGCTGCATCCTGTATTTCCCTCATCAATTCTTTGGTTCCCTCTCCTGTAATGCTGTTTATGTTTACTACTCGAAATCCTTTTTCACGATATTCGTTTTGAAATTCACGCAAAATTTTCGGATCAGCCAAATCAATTTTATTCATCGCAATGATCTTTGGCTTGTTGGAAAAGAGTGTGTCCATCTGAGGATTTTTGCTTGAAAACGGGATTCTGGCATCAATCACTTCAATAGCAACATCCACCAATTTCATGTTTTGCTGAATCAGTTCTTTTGTTTTTTTCATATGACCGGGATACCAATTAATATTCAAAACCGACACCTCCAATAATAAAAAAGGACTGATAAACAGTCCCTTTCTTTAGTATCTCTTTTCTTTTACCTTAGCCGCTTTACCTATGCGGTCTCTAAGATAATGCAGTCTTGCTCTTCTTACCTTTCCTTTTCTCACAACTTCGATCTTTTCGATTTTTGGAGAATGCAAGGGAAATGTTTTTTCTACGCCAACACCTGAAGAAATTTTCCTGACAGTAAATGTCTCTTTAATTCCGCCATTTTGCCTCTTCAATACGATGCCTTCATATACTTGGATTCTCTGTCTTTTTCCCTCGACGACCTTGATGGAAACCTTTACGGTGTCTCCGACAGAAAATACAGGTATATCCTGCCTAAGCTGTTCCTGCTCAAGCATATCCAATATTTTACTCATTGAACTACCTCCTCTCGTATTAGATGTTCTTGCTCATTTGGCAGAGGACCATCTGTAGTCAACAGATTGTATTATATCATAAATGCTTTGTTTTGTTAATAGCTTTTTTCCAATATTTTTAAAATGCTCTTTCTGAGTAATTTGTCTGTGTTGCGGTCTCCAAGTATGGCATCTATCATGTCCGGACGCTTTTTTATAGTTTCTTCTATTGCCTTTTCCAGGCGCCACTCTTCAATAAGCTTATGGTTGCCGGATATGAGCACATCCGGAACACTCATTCCCCTGAAAATCCTAGGCCTTGTATAGTGCGGGTATTCAAGAAGCGATTTGTAACTGAAGCTTTCTTCCTCGTATCCCTTGTTGCTCTTCAATACTCCCTTTTGAAGTCTTGAAATTGCATCCACAAGCACTATTGCAGGAAGTTCTCCGCCCGTCAAAACATAATCACCGATTGATATTTCCATATCCACCATTTCATCTATGAATCTTTGGTCAATTCCTTCGTAATGGCCGCATACAAGTATCAAATGGTCTTTTGATGAAAGCTGCTCAACTAACTTTTGGTCCAGCCTTTTCCCTTTTGGGGAAAGATATATTTTTATAGCCTCTTCGTGGCAATCTATGCTTTCAACTGCTGAAAACAATGGCTGCGGTGTGAAAACCATGCCTTCTCCTCCTCCATACGGCGAGTCGTCAACCTGGCTGTGCTTGTTGTCGGCATGATCCCTTATATTAACAGTTCTTACATCCATTAAGTCCTGTTCCAAAGCCCTGCCTAATATGCTTGAGCTGAAGAATGGTGCGAATACTTCGGGAAAAAGAGTCAGTATGTCTATTTTCATTGAACCATCCCCTCAATGAGTTCCACTTCCATAGTTCCTTTTTGCAAATCGATGGATTTTACGAAACTTTTTACAGCAGGAATTTGTATGATTTTACCTTCTTCGGTCTTTACCAAATATATGTCTTGACAGGCATTCTGATTAACATCCACCAGTGTACCTATATTTTTTCCATTTTCATTCACATTCAATCCAATCAAGTCAAAAACATGGTATGTGTCTTCAGGAAGCTCTCTCAACTGAGTTTTTTCAATGTATATGTCTTTTCCCTTGAAATGTTCTATGTCATTTATGTTGTCGTAATTTTGGAACTTGATTATGGCAAGTGATTTTGCATATCTGATTCCTTGTATGGAAAACTCTTTCATATTTCCGTCAACCTCAATAAATATATAATCAAGCTCCTCAAATCTATCTACTTCATCAGTGAAATTTTTTACTTTCACCTCTCCTTTGATTCCGTGTGTGTTTACTATTATTCCTATTTTCACATATGACATCATATCACCATCCCGACGATCGAGTATTTGCCTGAAGGCAAAAGAGGATAAGCCCTTTTGGAGCTTATCCTATTGAACGATTTCAACAACGACTCTTTTATTCTCTTTAATAGCCGCAGCCTTTACAACAGTTCTTATTGCTTTGGCAATTCTGCCTTGTTTTCCGATAACTTTGCCCATATCTTCTGGGGCCACCGAAAGTTCTACAATGAGTGAATGAGAGCCTTCGACTTCCTTAACGGTTACCATTTCAGGATGATCAACCAATGCCTTGGCAATGACTTTTACAAGTTCTCCCATTATTACACCTCCTGATGGTTACCTAAGCTTTTTTAGCTTCTTCAAATTTTTCCAAAATGTTGTGTTTTTTAAGCAAAACTCTTACCGTTTCGGTAGGCTGTGCACCATTAAGCAACCATTCCACAGTTTTTTCGTCGTTTATTTTCACTTCTCCAGGCTCTTTCAATGGATTATAGTAGCCAAGCTCCTCTATGAATTTGCCGTCTCTAGGAGACCTCGAATCTGCAACAACAATTCTATAAAAAGGTTTCTTCTTTGCACCCATTCTTTTCAATCTTATTTTTACTGACATAACTTCACCTCCTTAATTAATTTGAATTATAAAATTATCTATTTACATAAAAGGAATATTCAATCCTCTTTTGCCTTGTTTTTTACCCATTCCCGAAAATTGCTTCATCATTTTTTTTGTTTGAGCAAATTGTTTTAATAGCTTATTGACCTGCTGCACACTATTTCCGCTTCCTGCCGCTATTCTCTTTCTTCTACCGCTGCTTATGATTTCCGGATTAGTGCGTTCTTCATCGGTCATGGATTTAATTAGAGCTTCTATCCTCTTCAATTCTTTTTCATCCACCTTCAGGTTTTTTAACTGTTTTCCTCCGATTCCTGGCATCATTTCCATTATTTGATCCATTGGTCCCAAGTTTTTCATTTGTTCCATCTGGTCGAGAAAGTCATTCAAGTCAAAGCTTTGTTCCTTGATTTTTTTTTGCAGTTTTCTGGCATTTTCCTCAGAAAAGCTGTCCTGTGCTTTTTCGATAAGAGTCAATACATCTCCCATTCCCAAAATTCTCGAAGCCATTCTTTCCGGGTAAAAGGGCTCTATGGAATCAAGCTTTTCACCAGTACCTACAAATTTTATAGGCTTTCCCGTTACAGCTTTTACAGAAAGTGCCGCACCACCCCTAGTGTCTCCATCAAGCTTGCTGAGTACTACCCCGTCGATAGACAAGTCCCTGTCGAAAGCTTCTGCCACATTTACAGCATCCTGACCCGTCATAGCGTCAATTACAAGCAGTATCTCGTTCGGATTAACTGTTTCCTTTACGTTTTTCAATTCCTGCATCAATGACTCGTCAATATGCAGTCTGCCGGCAGTATCAATAATCACAACGTCATTGCCATTTCTTCTTGCAAATTCGAGAGCGGCATTTGAGATATTCTGAGGCGATGTTGAATCTCCCATTGAGAAAACCGGCAATTCCAATTTATCTCCTACAACCTGAAGTTGTTTTATTGCCGCAGGGCGGTATATGTCTCCTGCAACCAACAGAGGATTCTTGCCTGTTTTTTTTAGATATCCTCCGATTTTACCCGTTGTAGTTGTTTTTCCTGCCCCTTGCAAACCTACCATCATAATTACAGTTGGCGGTTTGGGTGAAAATTCTATTTTTGTCTCATTTGTTCCCATCAGCGCCTTGAGTTCTTCATTTACAATCTTAATAACCTGTTGTCCCGGTGTTAGGCTCTTCATTACTTCAGAACCCGCTGATCTATCTGATACTTTTTTTATAAAAGACTTTACGACCTTGTAGTTTACATCGGCTTCAAGCAAAGCAAGTTTTACTTCACGCATAGCTGACTTTATGTCTTTTTCTGAAAGCTTGCCTTTGCCTTTCAGTTTGCTCAGCGAGTTTTGCAGTTTTTCAGCAAGGCTTTCAAAAATCATATCATTTCCTCCCGGTCGTCAATTGTCGTTGACATTATTTATTTCCATTGCCAATTTGACAATTTCTTTGATTTGTTTTCTATTCTCCTCACTAACTTCCTTTTCCAAAGCATTTTCGCAAATTTCTATTATTGAATTAGAATAAACAGAAATGCTTCTGAATTTATCATATAAGCCCATTTTATTTTCATAGCTTTCCAATGATTTATTGGATTTTTTTACAGCGTCATAAACTGCCTGTCTGCTGATTTTTAAATTTTCGGCAATTTCCACCATGGAAAAATCATTCATGTAGTAATAATAAAGCATCTCATATTGTTTTTCGGTAAGCAATTTTCCATAAAAAGCAAACATATTGCCGTATTTAATTTTCTTTTCCATATTATTTCCTCTTTTGTAAAGTTGATTTGCTTTACATAAGAATATTATATTATTGCAGTAGACTAGTCAAGCGTTTTTTAAAATATTGCATCAACAAAACTTTCAGGGTCGAATTTTTGAAGATCTTCGATGTCTTCTCCAACACCAATATATTCAACAGGTATCCCCAACTCCGAAACAAGCGCAAACACAATTCCTCCTTTTGCGGTTCCATCGAGCTTTGTCATTATTATTCCGCTTATATCGGCAATTTCATTGAATGCTTTCGCCTGATTAAGAGCATTTTGCCCTGTTGTTGCATCAAGCACAAGATATGTTTCAAGAATTGATTCCGGAGCTTCCCTCTTGATGATTTTTGTGATTTTGCCCAATTCGTTCATCAAATTCTTCTTATTGTGCAAGCGGCCTGCAGTATCACAAATCAATACGTCCATATCGCGGGCTTTTGCAGATTGTATGGCATCATACACCACAGAAGCGGGATCCGCTCCTTCCTTTTGAGAAATCAAATCGCTTTTCGATCTTTTAGCCCAGACGTTAAGCTGGTCTACAGCCGCAGCTCGGAATGTATCGGCGGCGGCAATTATGACTTTTTCCCCTATTTTCGTGAATTTGCTTGCAAGTTTTCCAATGGTTGTTGTTTTTCCAACGCCGTTTACGCCAATAACCAATATTATGCGCAAACCATTCTGTTTTTCATGGTTTTCACTTTTCCCGGCTGTTTGCAGCTTTTCGGCCATCAAGGTCTTAAGTATGTCTTTTACGTTTACAGCATCCTTTATTTTTTCATTTCTTACAGCTGCCTCAAGCGATTCCATTATTTCAACGGTAGTTTCATATCCTACATCGGATAAAATCAGCAAATCCTCGAGTTCCTCATAAAATTCATCATCAATTGCCTTCGATGAATTTAATAATGCGTCAATCTTGCCGGAAAAACTGTCTCTGGTCTTTTCCAATCCTTCTTTCAGTCTTTCAATGAAATTTTTCAAGTTTCCACTCCTAACTTGCCTTGTTTTTAATTTTTAATGAAACTATTTTAGATATCCCTTTTTCTTCCATTGTCACACCGTAAAGAACATCGGCAATTTCCATTGTCCCTTTACGGTGGGTAATAATTATGAATTGAGAATTGCCGGTGAACTTTTTCAGGAAAGACGCAAATTTGTAGACATTCACATCATCCAAAGCTGCCTCAATTTCATCGAGAACACAAAAAGGTGATGGTTTTTTCATAAGTATTGCAAAAAGCATCGCTATAGCGGTAAGCGACTTCTCGCCTCCTGAAAGCAGATTCAAGTTTTGAAGCTTTTTGCCTGGAGGCTGCGCATATATGTCTATATGAGAATTCAATATGTCATCGGTGTCCTCAAAAATTATTTCCGCCCTGCCTCCATTGAAGAGTTGGTTGAAAGTCTTGTCGAAATTACTGTTGATTTCTTTTATTTCCTCTTTGAAAATTTTAACCATTTTTTCTTCGAGTTTTACAATAAGATCCTCGAGGGTATCTTTTGCCTCCATCAGATCGCATTTTTGTTTGCTTAGGAATTCATATCTATGCAAAACTTCATCATATTCCTTTATTGACGCCTTGTTTATTTCTCCAAGCATCTCTATTTCAGATTTCAATTCGTTTATGCGTTTGGCCATTTGACTTCTGTTTGCAATTTCAGTCCTTTTTTCCATTGCCTCTATATACGAAAGTTGATAAACTTCCCATAATTGCTTTATAAAGTGGTCGTAATTCATTTGATTTCTTGTATCTGCCATTTCCACCTTGTGATACTTTTCTTTTTCACTCAAGATGTTTTCATCAATTTTTTCAATCTGCCCTTGTGCTCCCCTTGCAATGGCGGAATTTTCTTCGATAGCCATAAGGCATATTTCATTTGTTTTTTCAAGTTGCTTGATTGCTGAAGCCAAGTCGTCCAACATTTCCCTATTTTCAACAATTTTATTTTCGTAATGTTCTACTTTGTCTTTTAGTTCCTTTAATTGTATTTCATAGCCTTGTGAATTTTCTTCCATATTTCTTATAGACGAATCGACACGCTGAATTTCAGACTCGACGCTTTTTTCTTTTTCCAATAAAATCGCAAGTTTTACTTTGTTTGCATTCAACGATTCTTTCAATCCATCCAACTTTCCAGAGAGTTCCTTTTCGGATTTTTCCGATTTCTCTATCGTTCTCTCCTGATTGAAGCTGTTTTCTTCCATTTCTTTGACTTTTTCAGCAATTGAAATCCTTTTGGCATGTACAATGTTTGCTTCTGTCCGGGTTTCTTTGAATTCATTTTTTATAATTGACTGCTTGTCTTTCATTGTTTGGATACTAATTGTTTCCGCTTCCAAACCGGCAGAGATTTTTTCGATTCTTCTTTCGATTTCATTGATTTCTAATTCTTTTTCTTTCAATTCATTTTCGCTTGAAATCTTCTGCTTGAGTATTTTATCAAGTCTAATTGTTTCTTCGTTCAATATTTTTTCTTCTTTTAATATTTCTTTTGAAGTTTCTTCAAATATTCTCTTTCTTGAGAGGAGTCCTGCGCTTCTCACCTTGACACTTCCACCTGTAATTGTTCCTCCCGGATTGAATACATCTCCCTCTATCGTAATAAGCCTGCTCCCCTTGAAACCTTTTTTCAAGAGCCTGGCAGCGGTTGAAGAATCTCGTACTATGACTATGTTTCCCAATAAAAAGTCCACAATGTTTTCAAATTTCTTGTCAAAATTTATAAGTTCTTTTGCTCTTCCTACAATCCCGTCATCCTGAATCATTCCAGAGCCTATGTTTCTTCTACCTCTCACATCACTCATCGGCAAAAGAGTTATTCTGCCTGTCTTTTCCTTCTTTGCGAACTCAATTATTTTTCTTGCAGAATCAACCGTGTCACATATTATATGCTGACTTGAATAGCCCAAGGCTGTCTCAAGTGCAACTTCATATGCTTTATCCACTTTGATTATGTCTGAAACTGTGCCTTCCAAATGTTTTTCCAAATTACTTCCGCGCAAAGCTTTGAGCGAATTCTTTACGCTGCTGTTGAATCCTTCATAATTGTCGATCATTCTCTTGTAAAAATTTCTTTTTTCTTTAAGAGTTTTCAGACTTCGCTCCACATCGTTAATTTCGATCGTCTTTTCTTTTTCAAAATTTTTGTTTTTGCTGAAACTTTCATCAAGTGTTTTTTGTTTCTGGCAGCATTCGGATCTTCTTTTTTCCAATCCATGCAATTCCTTTGCAAGTCTTCCCTTTTCAATAAGCGATCCAGAAACTTTTTTTTCGATTCCAGCTATTTCCTCATTAAGTCTATCCATACTCTTTTCAACGCTTTTTTCGTATGAGTCAAGGCTTGCCAATTCACTTTTCAATTCTGATGATTTGTTGAAAGCCTCGTATATTTTCGTTTTGTTCTTTTGCAGTTTTTCTTTTTCACCATTCAGTTTTTCAGAAATCTCTTTTATTTTTATTTCATCTTCATGAATATCTTTGTTGAGTCGATTTTTATTTTCATCAAAATCGAGCATGAGGGCTCTTTTTCCCTCCAAATCCGCTTGCAGTTTTTTTCTTTCTTTGCCGTATTCAATTATTTGATTTTCTAGTTTTCCTTTTTCTTTTTTTGCTGAACGTTTTTTTTCGGCGGTCAATTCAGTCTCATAATTCAATTGGTTTCTTTTTTCGTTTGCATCAAGGAGATTCTTTTTATTTTCCTGCAATTCTGTTCTTAATTTCTCCAATAAAGCTTCTTTTTCAGCCAATTCATTTTTAACTTCACTTCTCTTGGACTTCAAGCTCGAAATGTTTGATTCTACTGCTTCCAGCTTGTCTCTGTTCTCCTTTATTTTTTCATTGATTCTATCTATTTCCTCCATGAACAAAGATATTTCAAGACCCTTGAGCTCTCCGTAATATTCCTCATGTCTTTTTGCTTTCTCCGCTTCATTTTTCAACGGGCCTATTCTTGTTTCCAACTCGTTTAGGATATCCTCAACCCTCAATATGTTTTTATTTGTGTTTTCGAGTTTTTTCCCCGTGTTTTCTTTTCTTGTCTTGTATTTGACAATTCCAGCGGCTTCTTCAAATAATTTTCTGCGGTCTTCTGATTTGCTGTTTAAAATTGTATCAATCCGCCCCTGTCCTATTATAGAATACCCGTCAATTCCAATTCCGGTGTCCATAAACAACTCTTTGATTTCTCTCAATTTACATGGATTATTGTTTATAAGGTATTCGCTTTCGCCAGACCTGTAGACTCTTCTTTTTACAATGACCTCTCCATATTCAATAGGAAGATTCCCATCCATGTTGTTGAATGTAAGAGAAACTTCTGCCATTCCCAATTGCTTTCTTCTATCTGTGCCACTGAAAATAAGGTCCTCCATTTTGCTTCCCCTGAGAACCTTCGCGCTTTGTTCGCCTAAAACCCACCTTACAGCATCTGTAATATTGCTCTTTCCGCTTCCATTTGGGCCTACTATTCCAGCTATACCTTCCTTGAATTTAATTTCCGCTCTTTCTGCAAATGATTTGAATCCATACATTTCTATACTTTTGAGATACACAGTATCACCTCATAACTATTTTAAATAACAAGAATATTTTATCATAAATCACATACTAAAAAACACCCAAAGGGTGTTTTTTAATGCATTTCATCGTATAGCTGCTCAATTATATCCAACAAATTTGGGTCGTCAACCGGTTCTATGATAATTTCACTGCCCTTATCCGTTATTTCACAGACAATGGCTTCTTCCCGGCTGTCTTCAAGCGGCGCCAGAATAGCGAACTTTTTATCATCGTATTCTATCATCTCAATAAATTCAAATTTCTTTTTTTTGTTTTCCTCGTCAATCAACTCGATTATTCTGCCTTCCATTCATTCACCCCCGTTTTGTTTTGTCGAGATACGATTGCAATATGTGAACAGCGGCAACCGTATCTATTACCTCTTTTCTTTTCTTTCTTGACATATCAGCCTCTATAAGATAGCGCCGCGCAATTGCAGTTGTCAATCTTTCATCTTCATAAACACATTCTACATCTATATTTTCCTCAAGCCATTTGACAAATTCCTTCACTTTTTGGCTTTGAGGCCCAAGAGTTCCGTTCATGTTGTAGGGCAAACCAACTACAATTTTTCCCACATTCTTCTCTTCCATTATTCCCTTTAATACATACAAGTCTTTCTTCTTACTTTTTCTCTTTATTGTTTTTACTGCCTGCGCAGTCAAAAAAAGTTCATCACTCACAGATACTCCTATTGTCTTGTCTCCGACGTCCAACCCCATAATACGCAATAGCACTTCCCCTTTCAAATTATCTTGATGCAAAAGTCAGGACAATAAGCGCTGCAATAGCCGCATAAAACGCAAAGGTTTTCATCAACTTCAACCCCTTCAGGCCCCAATGAAAGTGCGTTTTGCTTGCACGAATCAACACACTTTCCGCACCGTCTACACCAATCCGCAATGTGCAAGCGCCTGTCCTGCCTTTTGATTTTTTCCAAGATATTGCCTGATGAAACCTTTCCTTCAAAGCGATTCACATTGTCTTCTATTTCCTCAATGCTTTGCATTCCTACAGCAAATGAATCCATAACATCCTGCTCGAGTGCAAAAGCGAAGGCTTCTTCCAAATTGCTTATAAGATTACCGCCTCCAAGCGGCTTCATTCCATATATCCCTTTTCCAGCCGTTTTTGAAAATTCCAGAGCCTCTATCATGTCTTCTATTGTTCCATCCTGTATGCCAATTCCTTTGAAATTGCAGATTGGATGCAAAACCTCGAAAACCTCGTGTTTATTGGCCCCGGTTACTCCTGCTACATGGTGGGTTGAAAGTCCCAAGGCCCTTATGTGGCCTTTTTCACGCATTTTTACAAAGAATTCAACCGCATCCCAATGACCTCTTATCGTATGGACACTTTCCTGCTCATGCAACATAAAAATATCTATATAGTCTCTGTCTATCGATTTTAAAGCCCTTGTCAAAGTCTCCTCGGCAGTTTTTCTGTCATATGCATAGGATTTGCTTGATATTATAATGTTGTTTTTGCCGATATTTTTCAAACCGGTTTTTATGTGCTCGTAGTTGTCGTATAAGTCCGCAGTATCAACAAAATTAACGCCCTTGTCATAAGCCCTTTCAAGCAACGCGCCGCCTTCCTTTGCTGTAAGATTTCTCTGCAATGGACTCATTGTAAGGCTTCCAAAACATAACCTTGATACAAGCAGTCCCGTATTTCCCAGTTGCCTGTATTCCATTCTATTTCTCCAAATAGGACTTTAGCAGTTCCTCCAAAATTTCATCGCGTTCTAGTCTTTTTATCATTTTTCGAGCATCCTTATGACTTGTGATGTATGTCGGATCCCCTGAAAGCAAATATCCGACAATTTGGTTTACCGGATTGTACCCTTTCTCCTTCAATGCTTCGAAAGCTACGTTTATAATTTCCCTTGTTTCAGCTTCCTTGTCGCTTCCAACATCATATTTCATTGTATATTGATCATTCATGTCCAATTCCCTCCTTTTTATCATTATACTCTTATAATCACCCGCATTTCAATCAAGCATTCAAAAAGAAGGACAGGAGCTTTTATCTCCTGTCCTTCAAACTCAATCAAGCACACATACATTGGATTTACAAAGCTGATTCCTGCTCCATTTCATATGGCGCGAATCGGTTAAAGCGACTTAAATATTGTCTATATATTTGTAAACCTGTTCCAATGAAGCCAATGCCTTGCTTCTGTCTTTGGCTCCAGCCTGTGCCATGTTGGGACGGCCTCCGCCTCCACCTGAAGCAATCTTGGCAACATCCTTTATGATTCTGCCGCAGTGGATTCCGTTTGACACCGCTTCCTTGTCAGCCATGGCAGCATAATTCAATTTTTCACCGTCATCCGAAACAAGCACCACAAGACCATTTTCAAGCTTGTTTAGTATTTTGTCTCCAAGCTCCCTCAATGTCTCGGCGTCAATGTCTTCAACTTTTCCAGTTATCACATTGAAGCCATTTATCTTTTTCAAACCGTCAAGCAATTGGTCTATCGATGAATCAGCCATTTCCCTTTTAAATTCATCGTTCAGCTTCTTTGCGGTTTTCAGGTCTTCGAGAATCTGTACCAGTTTGCTTTCAATTTCATTTTGATTGTTTGCTTTTACAAGCTCCATGACCTTGTGCATTTCTTTTTCAGTCTGTTTGACATATGAATAAGCCTTTCTTCCCGTAAAAGCTTCTATTCGCCTTACTCCTGCAGCAATTCCGCCTTCTGCGATTATTTTGAACAATCCAACTTCGCTTGTATTTCCAAGATGTGTGCCTCCACAAAGTTCTGTGCTGTAATCATCAATCTTTACAACTCTTACAATATTGCCGTACTTTTCACCAAAAAGAGCCGTAGCACCCAATTCCTTTGCTTTCCCCAATTCCATTTCAGAAATATTGATTTGCAGTGCCTCCATAACCTTTTCATTTACAATGGCTTCAACTTCATTCAATTGATTTTCCTTCACATTGTCAAAATGCGTAAAGTCAAACCTGAGTCTGTCTGGAGTCACAAGAGATCCTGCTTGTTCCACATGTTCTCCCAAAACATTCCTTAAGGCTCTATGCAAAAGATGTGTTGCACTATGGTTTCTTGCCGTATCCATCCTATTCTTTTCGTCGATTTTTGATATTGCCATATCACCTACGCCAATATTTCCTTCTTTTACTGTTCCATAATGAATATAGAGACTATTCTTTTTCCTGCAATCCGAAACTTCGAACAATCCATTGGAGGTTTTGATCAAACCCTTGTCCGCCAGCTGGCCTCCACTCTCTGCATAAAACGGAGTACGGTCCATAATGATTTGGACCTCATCATCTTTTTCAGCTTTTTCCATTGGCAAACCCGATTTTATAATTGCAAGCACTTCTCCCTGTGCCTCAAACATATGGTAACCTACGAATTCAGTTCTTTCGGATTTGAGTTTTTCTAGTTCGGAACCAAATTCCCATCCCACCTCGTTTTGGTCTTTTCTTGCCTGTCTGGCCCTATCCTTTTGAATTGACATTTCTCTTTCAAATTCTTCTTCATCCACCGAAATGTCCATTTCCTCCAAAATTTCTCTTGTGAGGTCAAGAGGAAAACCGTATGTGTCATAAAGAACAAAAGCGTTTCTTCCCGACAGTTGATTTATTCCCTCTTTTCTCATTTCTTCGATATGCCCGTTTAAAATTTCAATGCCAGAATCAATTGTCTGCTGAAAGCGCTTTTCTTCAATCTCGAGAACTTTTTTAATGTATTCTCTTTTTTCTAACAGTTCCGGGTAGGCATCTTTTGAAATCTGAATCACCCTGTCTACAAGATCTGTCAAAAATTGCTTTTCTATACCCAACAATTTGCCATGCCTTGCCGCGCGTCTCAGAAGCCTTCTTAAAACATAGCCTCTTCCTTCATTGCTTGGTATTATTCCATCCGCAGTCATGAATGTCACAGCTCTTATGTGGTCGGTTATTATCCTTATGGATATATCATCTTTACGGTTTTCTCCGTATGCTTTTCCGGAAAGTTCAACTACTTCATCCAAAACATATTTAATTGTGTCAATTTCAAAAATTGAATCCACATTTTGCATTATACACGCGACACGTTCAAGTCCCATGCCTGTGTCGATATTCGGATTTGGCAAAAGATTGTAATTCCCCTCTTCATCCTTGTCGAATTGAGTAAATACAAGATTCCAGAATTCTATGAATCTGTCGCAGTCGCAACCAGGCTTGCAAGTGTCAAGTCCACAACTGAATTTCTCTCCACGGTCAAAATATATTTCCGAACACGGTCCGCATGGACCTGTCCCAATCTCCCAAAAATTATCTTCTTTGCCCAGTCTTACTATTCTTTCTTTGGGAACACCAATCTCTTCTTCCCATATTTCATACGCCTCATCATCATCTTCATACACAGTTACCCATAATTTATCTTCCGGCATGTCAAGCCATTTTGTAACAAACTCCCAGCCCCACTTTATTGATTCTCTCTTGAAATAATCTCCGAACGAAAAGTTTCCCAGCATTTCAAAAAAAGTAGCGTGCCTTGCCGTAATTCCCACATTTTCGATGTCCCCTGTCCTAATGCATTTTTGGCAAGTGGCCATCCTCTTGTCCGGCGGTACTTCGGTCCCCATGAAATATGTCTTTAGGGGGGCCATTCCCGCATTTATAAGCAGTAGACTCTTGTCATTTTGCGGAACGAGTGAATAACTCATTCTTGAATAATGTTCCTTTGACTTGAAAAACTCCAAAAACTTTTCTCTGATTTCGTTTAAACCCATTTTTTCCATCATTTACACCTCCATAAAATAAAAAGAGCCCTCATCCTTGTTAGGGACGAGAGCACTCGCGGTACCACCCTAGTTATTGCCACAGCAATCACTCTTGATGCTTTATCGGTCATCAACCGCCTCTTCCTACTCATCTTCGAAAAAGGTGCTCAGAAGCTGCTTCACCGGTTCACTTCAAGGCTTTTCAGCTTTCAGCCCCTCTCTTTGGAAGAATTGTCCGATTACTACTCTTCATCATAGCGTCAATAATTAATGTGATTATATTAAAATACACGCCAAATGTCAATATCAACCATCAGTTTTTGATATAATGCCTCCTCCTACCAGGTCTTCACCTTCATACAATACAACCGATTGTCCTGGAGTAACCGCTCTTTGGGGCTCGGTGAACTCAATTGAAATGTTGCCGTTTTCCAAATTGCGAACTCTTCCTTGAGCCTCTTTTGCGGTATACCTGGTCTTTATGTCAAGCACCCTGTCTTCAGGAATCTGTTGATATTTGACGCTGTTGACATTTTCCGCTGTAAGTCTTATTGTATACAAAGAAGAATTATCGGTTAACATAATATTGTTATTGTCAATATTAATTTCTTTTACATACATAGGTTTGCCCAGAGCTATCCCAAGCCCTTTTCTTTGACCAACTGTGTAGAATGGAATTCCTTTGTGCCTCCCCAGTATATTACCATTCTCGTCGACAAATTTCCCCGGCTTTATTTCGTTTTTAACGTTTCTCTCCAAAAACCCGCCATAGTCGTTGTCCTGTATGAAACATATTTCCTGGCTGTCTTTTTTATCCGCTGTATTTAATCCTATTTCCACTGCTATTTTTCTTACGTCATTTTTGTCTTTTACATCCCCGAGTGGCATAAGCAATCTTGAAATGGATTTTTGTGACAATGTATAAAACATATAGCTTTGGTCTTTGTCGTTATTCGTTCTCTTTACATAATATCTGCCGCTAGTTTCATCTTTTGCCACCTTGACATAATGGCCCGTCGCCATATAATATGCTCCTGTTTCATCCGCTGCTTCCATCAAATATTTGAATTTTATTGTTCTGTTGCACCGCACGCAGGGATTTGGAGTCCTGCCTCTAAGATATTCATTTATGAAATATTCTACTACTTCTTTCCTGAAAGATTCTTCATGGTTTTTTAAAATGAAATCTATCCCCAGTTTTTTACAGACTTCCCTTGCATCCTCTTCATTCTTTTTTGCCGAATGCTTGAAACGTCCACCGTCTATCATTTCCCAAAGGTTGAGATAAACACCGGTCACATCAAAACCTCTCTCCTTCAATATTTGTGCGGCTACAGAACTGTCCACTCCACCACTCATTCCAATGACAACTTTGTTATTGTTCAGTTTTTCATCCATATTAATGTTCATGATCTCTAACTTTAAAATTTTCAAGCCCCTTAATGTTTAAATTGTTCTTTTTCGCATAATCCATCAATGCAACCTTTATTGCGTCCTCTGCCAATACCGAGCAATGTACTTTTTTCGGCGGCAACCCGTCCAAAGCTTCCACAACAGCCCTGTTTGTAAGGCTTACTACTTCGTCAATAGATTTTCCCTTTATCAATTCCGTAGCCATGCTTGAAGAAGCTATAGCTGATCCGCAACCAAATGTCTTAAACTTCGCATCTACAATAATATCATTTTCTATTTTAAGAAATATTTTCATTATATCACCGCATTGCGGGTTTCCAACCTCGCCTACGCCATCAGCATTTTCTATTTCCCCAACATTTCTTGGATTCATAAAATGATCCATAACCTTTTCTGAATACATGTTTACCCCCCTCGATCCTTTACTGATGAAGCGGAGATATTTCTCTCAGCTTCTCAACAATGCCTACCAATTTCTCGACTGTATAATCTACGTCTTCTTCTGTTGTAAAATCACCAATTGTCAATCTAAGCGAACCATGGGCAATTTCATGGGGCAAGCCCAATGCCATAAGGACATGAGACGGGTCCAAAGAGCCCGATGTACACGCCGAACCGCTTGAAGCGGAAATTCCCTGGTTGTCCAAAAGGAGCAACAATGACTCCCCCTCAATGAATTCGAAGCAAAAGTTTACATTCCCGGGATGCCTTTCGCTGGGATGACCATTTAATTTCACATGGCTTATCCTTCTTGAAATATCTTTGATCATCTTGTCCCTCAAGGAAATCAGCCTGCTTCTATGTTCATATAGTGTTTCATCTGCAATGGAAGCGGCTTTCCCGAATCCTGCAATAGCCGCAAGGTTTTCAGTGCCGGCGCGCATGTTCCTTTCCTGCGCTCCTCCATGTATGAATTGATTGATTTTTGTCCCTTTTCTTATATAGAGGGCTCCAACACCTTTAGGCCCGTAAATTTTATGTGAAGAAACAGTCATTAGGTCGACTCCCAATTTCTTGACATCCAGTTTAATATGACCGTATGACTGAACTGCATCGGTATGGAAATAAATTCCATTTCCCTTGGCTATTTTGCCTATTTCAGCTATTGGTTGTACTGTTCCGATCTCATTGTTCACATACATTATGGAAATCAATATAGTGTCGTTTCTAATTGCATTTTTAATATCTTCCAGATCAATCATTCCATACTCGTCAACGTCAAGATACGTTACTTCAAATCCTCTTGTTTCAAGATATTTGCAGCTGTGAAGAACTGCGTGATGTTCAATCTTGCTTGTTATTATGTGTCTTCCCTTTTTAGCATTTGCTTCAGCTATTCCCTTTAAAGCCCAGTTGTCTGCCTCTGAACCTCCTGCACAGAAATATATTTCGTTGGTTTCAGCATTGATGGTTTCGGCAATTATCTCACGCGAATTTTCTACAACCGCTTTTGCTTCTCTTCCATATCTGTAAATACTAGAAGCATTTCCGAAGTTTTCGGTATAGAAAGGCACCATCGCTTCAAATACTTCTTTCTTTACAGGTGTTGTTGCAGAATAATCCAGATATACATTCTTCTTCATAACACTATCCTCCATTACTTTATTTTATTCTCAATCATACAACTGCTGCAATTGTTCATGTTTTTGTAATCGCTTATCATATCGTCCAATGTGATTGAATCGACAACCCTTGTGATGCTGTCTCTTATTTTTCTCCATACATGTTGGGTAACACAATGGTCATTATAAGAGTACTTTTCTTCTTCACCATCAACCACACAATCTGTTGGTGCCAGGGTACCTTCAAGGGCCCTTAGAATGTCTCCTACGATTGTATCTTTAGGATCTTTTGAAAGTTTATATCCGCCATTTGCACCTCTTATGCTGACTACCAATCCCTTTTTTCTCAGTGATGAAAAAAGCTGCTCCAAATAGCTTATCGATATTCCCTGTTCATCGCTTATTTCGCTTAGTGGCACAGGACCTTCGCCATGTTTAAGAGCCAGATAAAACATGGCCCTCAATCCATATCTTCCCTTAGTTGAGAGCTTCAAAAAATCATCTCCTCGAATCCTTAGTTTATTGCTCGGGATTCAAAGAGATTATATAATACCCTAGTAAATTTGTCAACTTTATTTTTTCAGCTTTTTATTATACTCAGAAAATTTTGTTTCCTGGCCTGTTTGAGATGATTTGTAATATTTTTTGTCCTTCAATTTATCAGGCATGTATTGCTGCTTCACATAATGATTTTCATAACTGTGCGGATATTCATATCCTTTTCCGCGCTCCAAACGCTTGGCTCCTGTAAAATGACTATCCCTTAAATGATTTGGGATTTGGCCGATTTCACCCTTTCCAATGTCCTGCAAGGCACTGTCGACCGCTATAATCGCCGAATTCGATTTTGGCATGAGAGCCAGCAAAAGAGCAGCCTCCGATAAAACTATTCTTGCTTCAGGAAGACCTAGAAAAAGTGCGGAATCAACACATGACTTGACTATGTTGATTGCGTTTGGATAGGCGAGTCCTATATCCTCGGCTGCAATTACAAGCAATCGTCTGCATATAGGCTTAATGTCCCCTGCCTCAATAAGCCTTGCAAGATAATGGACAGAAGCATCGGGATCGCTTCCCCTGATGGATTTCTGAAAAGCGCTTATTATATCGTAGTATTCGTCTCCCGTCCTATCGTAATTGAATATCTTTTTTTGCAAAATCCTTTCAACTAAATCTTCTTTAAATACAACTTCATTTCCGTTTTCAAGCAGCAGACCTATTTCTATGTAGTTCAACATTTTTCTGTAGTCACCATTAGCGTGCAATGCCATTTTTAAAATAGAATTTTCTTCAAATGATATTTCTTTGCCTGTTTCAGCCTCAATACGCATTTTTGATGCCTTGATTCCTTCAAGCATATCCCCAGGATTTATTTTGCGGAATTCAAAAAGCATCGAACGGCTAAGCAATGCTTTATATACATACTGAAAGGGATTTTCTGTTGTACTTGCTATAAGTATGATTTTACCATTTTCTGTATGTTCAAGCAGCACCTGCTGTTGTTTTCTATTGAAATGCTGGATCTCGTCCACATACAATACAACACCGTTTATTGCCAGTAGTGTATCGAGCTCGCCTATTACATTCTTCAAATCGCCGACACCTGCATTTGTCGCATTGATTTTATAAAATTTTCTATTTGTTGATTTTGCAAGAAGGTTTGCTACTGTTGTTTTTCCAGTCCCGGGCGGTCCATAAAAAATCATGTTCATCAGCTGCTTTTTTTCCATTATGCTGTCAATCAGCTTGCCTTTACCAATAATATGTTTTTGTCCAACAATATCTTCCAATTTTTCAGGCCTTATTCTTACCGCCAGCGGTTCCATATAATCACCCTTTTCAAAATATTTAAAGCTTTTAATCCAATGCTTCACAAAGCAAAGGGAGGTCTTAGGCCTCCCTTTCATTATAACCTTTTTGCGTACAAAGATGTTGATTGATGATAATTTTGATTTGCCGCTTTAGTCATATGATATTTTTTTTCAACAATCCGATAGCAAACTCGGGATATTTTTTTGACAATACTCCAAGTGAAGCCATTATATATTTTTCGTCAATGAGTATTTCCGCATCTTTTCTCGGATTCAATTTGTCCTTGTTATCCCGCTCTAAGACTTTTCTTATTATCTCCCTTCCATTGGGAAGGCGTGTAAGGGCCCCTCCTGTACCGATTACGTATTTAACAGCAGTGAGGTCCTTTCCTTCTGCATACTTTTTCTTTCCGCTTGTCCCGTATATATCCCTGTAGTTTCCGGAATGCCTGTCGAGAGCAACCGATATTGCTTTTTCAGCCATCATTTCGACAAGCTTGATTTCCTCCTTGTTTCGCGGCACGAAACAGTATTTTGAAATCAATTCTTCAATATTATCTCCTAGATTTTTTTTCAATTCCTTTTCCCCAATCATTCCAAGTATGTTTTCCATATTCACATAGACACCCACGTCTCCTTCAACAGTCCTTTTTGCCTCAGGTTCGGGACTCAAAAGAATTTTATTCACATCTTCACTTCCACATGTTGCGGAATGTATGTCGGTTGTCGCTCCGCCGACATCTATTACAAGCAAATCTCCTATTTCACCTTTTAGAATCTTTGACGCTTCCATAACAGCGCCAGGCGTCGGAATTATTTTCGAATCCACCATTGTCTTTATTTTTTCCATACCGGGTGCGTTTACTATATGTTCCTCGAAGACATCCTGGATTATTTTTCTGGTAGGTTCTACATTTAGTTCGTCAATTCTTGGATATACATTTTCAGTTAAATAAAGCATAGAATGATTTGACTTTTCATTGAATATATCTCTAATTTCTTCTTTGTTTTCAATGTTGCCTGCGTAAATGACCGGAATTCCCAAATCGAGTCCTGCAATCAGTTTCGCATTGTAGAGTGCCGTATCCCTTTCGCCGTAATCGACTCCTCCGGCAATCAATATAATGTTTGGCCGTGTTTCATTTAATCTTTTTATATCCGTCTTTCGCATTTTTCCAGCGGTTATCATTTTTAGGTTTGCACCGGCGCCAAGAGCGGCTTCGCGGGCCGCCTTGACCGTCATGTCATATACCAAACCATGCACCGACATCCTCAAACCGCCTGCAGCGCTGCTTGTCGCAAACATTTCATCATATTCAATATTACTAATTTTCATCTTTGATTCAAGATTTTCAATTGCCGTCTTCAATCCAGCAAGGACATCACCGTCTTCCACCGTGGTTTTCGATTGCCCCTGCTCCAAAAATTCAGGCTGTCCTTCAAAAATTCCATTGAAAGCATTTACAATTGTAGTAGTGCTGCCGATTTCAGCAACAAGCGCATCAACTCTCATTATCCGCTTCTCCTAAATTCTTGACAAGGAATGTTGCCACATGATATCCCTTTGTCCCTCTTCCAAAACCTGCGTCAACACCCTGCTTTACAGCTATCTCCGGTATTACCTGGGTGCCTCCGGCAATGATCAATATCTTGTCCCTGATACCTTTTTCAATGCACAGGTCATTCATAAGTTTCATATTCCTGTAATGAATTTTATCATGGCTTATAATTGTCGACATCAGTATTGCATCGGCATCGAGTTCAATCGCCGCATCAACAAGTTTTTCACAGGAAACAGATGTCCCCAAATAGTTGCACTCTATTCCATACTTCTCTATTCCTCCATGCTTTATGTCAATTATTTCCCTCAGACCTACAGAATGCTCATCTTCTCCAACCGTTCCCGCTACAATCCTTATGGGGGATTGTTTAATGGCTTTTCTTATTTCATCATCTGTAAGAACTTCAAGCTCTTTTGGAATATCCAAGGAATCTAAGTCAACAAATGCATCAAGCCGTCCCTTCATTTGTATCCTTGTTCCCTCCGACGGGTGCATTACCTCCTTGTGGATCACTTCGATTTCTTTTAGATTCATTTTCTTTCCAAATTCTATAGCTGCAAATTCAGCCGCTCTTTTTTCTGCCGGCAACATAATCTCTACCTGAACGATACCGTCTCCCAGCCACTCAACTTCCGGCTTAGCAATTTTTGTTTTTCTAAGATTCTTGTTTTCCTTCATCCTCTCATTGACATTGTCCTCTTCATCAAGTTCATCGATGTAAATTATTTTGTTCGGGTTTTCCAATGTGCACCCATCAATTGCATCGGATGGATTTTTCAAGTTGTATTGTTCAATGTTGTTTTTCCCGAAATGTGCCGTTACGGGTGCGAAATAATCGATATCTCTTTCATAAACGGTGTTTGCCCCGACCCCGCCGTCGATTTTCCTGCCTATTCCGTCTCCGTTTCTCTCCGGGTATAAACCGGAATCAACAAAAAACCCTTTTTCAACGGCTTCAAAATATCCTCCACATTCAATTATTTCCTCCATGAACAATACTGCTTTCTCTTTCAATTCCCTTGTCTTTTCCTTCATATATCCATCTTTTTTCAACTCGACCATTTCAAGTATTCCGTCCATCCCGACAAGCGCCTGTTTTGCAGTATCGCAAGCCTCTATGTTGTACATGTGCCACGGAACGTTTCGTCCCTCGTCAGGCGTTATTGTGGATTGTATATCCGCACTTGTCAATCTTGAAACAAGCATATTCAAAACGTGTGTAACTGTAGCCTCCCTTGTCGAAGACTCCATGTATTTCGTGTTCATCTGTGCGCGCATCCTATATTCTCCAAACAAGTCCCTCAATGCAACAGCGTAAGGCAAATCGATTTTAAGACACGGAGCAGGCGGAGCCGTAGGAGGAACAGTTGACAAACAAATATTTTCTTTCTTTAAGCCAGACAAAACTGAAAACATGCTGTTTATTGCGTGCTGCACCATAAGCTCCGGCATTACCTTCCATGCCTCCCTTGCAGTCGCATTTGCATTGTGGGCACCGTCAATCTGAGCCATATCGGCCCAAGCCATTATTTTTTTTGATTCCGCCGCATCAACAAACGACCTCACCATGTTTATATTTCTGTACAAGACGTTGTACTGGGGATCCTGATGAGCCCCGTTGACTCCTTCTTCCGCAAACATTACCGCTATTTCAGGTCCTGCCACCCCACTTACATACGAATGGTAGTTTATGTCCCTGCCGACTTCTTCCTCAATCAAATCCAAGGCCTTTCTTTGGGCCCTTACTTGTTTTCTTGTAATAGGAATTCCTCCGACCCCCTGTGGAGTGCCTTCTATCAAGCCATCGAAATGTGATTGTCCCGCTGTCCTGATAACCATGATATGGTCGGCTCCATGCCAGGCAGCCATCCGCATTCGCCTTATGTCATCCTCAAACCTTCCAGAGGCAATTTCTGTAGTTATACTGCAGTCGGGCTGAGGATCGATTCCTCCAAAATATTTGGCGGATGGAAGAGGCACACTTTGTTTCAAGGAATCCGAACAATTTTTATATTCGAAATCACCTATTGTGATACTGTCTTTCTTGTTTCTCCATGTCCATCCTTTTCGCTTAGGACTGTATTTTTCAAGATCCTTGAGTATTTCTTCAAGATCGACTTTTTCATTGTAATCAAGAACCACTCTTATTCCCCTCCTCAAAACTTTCGATTACATTGTCCCAGCCATTGCCATTTGCAAGCATTGTTCCGGCTTTTCTAATGTCGCATTTTTCGATAGTAGACAATCTGTAAACAACATGACCAGCTCCCTTTCCCATCAATCCCCTGTCGATAACTTGTTCCACTATCGCTTTCGCTTCAATTGAGGAAAATCCCATTCGAAGCAGAATCGATCTTTCTATCGACGGTGAGGTGTATTTCCCTGCCATATCAATCATTGGCTCGACTATTCTTTGAGACAATTCCCAAAATCTTAATTTTAATTCTTCGTCCGTCAAATTTTCCAAATGACTTCTCCGCTCCTTAAAATCATCTTTTCTTTCCATCGTCTCCCCTCCCGATTTCTTTTATGGTCTTCGCCAATTCACTTTCTTCCATTCTTGTCTCCTTCATCAAGAATTCAAACTCGCCGTCTTTTAAATTTCTCTCGCCAATCCTTTTCAAAGAATTTTCAATATATGATTTTTTTATGTCTATCAAATCGAGGTCTTTAGCTTTAAGCAAAGAAGGATGATCTGGGAGAATGATGTTCTTGCCTGGAATCTCCTCTTTCGGATCTCCAAATTTTATTTCTATCCCATTTTCTCTTGCAAACGACAATTGAGGCTGTATATGTTTGCCCGCTCCTGTATATTCGGTTTCCTGCACTACAATTATTTGGTCGTTTTCCATTTCCTGCGCTATGGAAAATGCCGCTGCTAAAGATGTGTTTCCAGCAGGTCCTCTTTCCAGCCCCTGCAGTTGAGCCAATGCCTCGGTCATGAAAAAAACTTCTCCCTGCCTTACAGTCACATATCTATCCATGTACCTCAAAGGCCTTGCCGCCGATCTGGGAACATCCGTCCTGTCAGGCCATGTTGCAAAAGGAATTCCAAAGCCCGTGTGGCCTGTCGTGAACGACTTTCTGTTGAATTGCGAGTCGCTTGCCATATGAAGACCCGCAAGATCAACACTCGCGCCAACCACTTTTGTTTGGCTGGCGCCCGCTTTTATAATTCCCCTTGCCGTCCCCGTCAAATTTCCTCCTCCGGCATTAGTGCATACCACGCAGTCAGGATCTTTGTCGTATTTTCCCCTGCATTGCATGACCAATTCATGTCCAAGTGTCTCAACCCCCGCTATTCCGAATGGAGTATAAAGCGAAGCGTTGAAATATCCGGTTTCCTCAAGCAATCTCAAAAATACATAAAACAATTCGGGACCTACCGTCAGTTGAACGACCTCCGCCCCGAAAGCTTCGCATTTGCGGGCTTTTTCAATTATTTCGGGTTGTCCCTTATATGAACTGTCATAACATTCCTGCACTATTATGCATTTCAAACCGCTTATTGCAGCCTGGCTTGCTACCGCAGCCCCATAATTTCCGCTTGTTGCAGCCACTACTCCCTTATAGCCCATTTGTTTTGCGTGATAGACCGCAGTTGCCGCTCGCCTTGCCTTGAAGCTGCCGGACGGATTTGAAGCTTCATCCTTAATTAAAATTCTTGCCGCTTTATTATTTTTTGAAATTTTTCTTGCCAGTTCAGTTATGTTTTTCATTTCCATGATCGGAGTATTCCCCACCCCCGATTCTTCCTGCATTTCAATTATTTCAGGCAATGCATACCCAGTCTTTTCCATCATTTTTTCATAATCGAATGCAATTGTTCCTTTAGATTCAAATTCTTCATAATCGATTCCTATTGCCTTTTTCATTATTTCATTGCGTCTTGACATAACGGCTTCATATGAATTATTTATCATTCTCACCTCCGGAAACAATTTTTCTCAATTGCAGACCTATTTCCAAAAGTTCAGGAATAAAAGAACCGTACGAATGATCGAATGACGGTTCCATTTCTATGAGTTTCCCTTCAACAATCCTTCCTGTAATAGTCTTCACAAGAACATTTTCGCCCAATTCCGCATCTCTGGTGAGAAAACCTTTCGCCCACATTTCATAAGGCACTTTTCCTGTATCTGCCGGCAAATTTTCAGCCCTTTCTCCAGGCTGCAAAACAACTTTATGAATCCTGACCCACTTGCCCTTGTTTATCATCTATTATCCTCCCAGTCTTCTATAAATTGTCTCATGTCTCCCATAAGAGCCCTTGGCAGCGGAAGGTCCAGCATTGTTTTGACACCGCTCCTTGCATTTATTACGTGCGGTATCATATTCACACACATCGCTATTGTCCCGACTCCTCCGGGTATTTCGGGTTTTATGCTCATTGAAATATCCGGGTCTCCCTTTATCCATATGTAGTCTCCAGTATCTATCGACTCCAATTCGGGCTTAACCTGCTGCGGATGTTCCATGTCAATTTTTATAACTCCGTCTACATATCCGTATCCGCATTGCCTGCATCCGGCAACGTCTCCGGATTTGACTTTTATATGCTTTGTTTTCCTTTCCACTTGTGCAATTATCGGCTCTCTCGTTTGCTCAATTTTTTCGACATTCCAACCCAATCCTTTTGCCAACATTCCTATTGATTCGGGAAAGCCGACGTGTCCTGCTATTTTTCCGTTTTGAATCCCTTCCATAAATTCAATCTCCGTGGTGCCCACGCCCTGTTCATTCATCACTGCCGGCCCGAAAGGTGAAAGATCATTCACTCTTGCCGCCTTTATGCTTTCAACATGTTCACATGTTCCCGTAAGCGCGAGTATGAGGGTGTCCAAGACAAATCCGGGGTTTATTCCGGTGCCTAAAACTGTGACTCCGTTTTCTTTTGCAATCAAATCAAGCTTTCCCGCCAGTTCTTTTTCCTGCTCCCACGGGAAAGCCATTTCTTCAGCAGTAGATATTACGTTGAATCCATTTTCGAGACACATTGCGATTTTTTCATATGACTGCATGACATAAGAGTCTGTAGCAATTAAAACCACATCAGCCGCATTATTCTTTAAAACTTTCTCCGGATTATTTGAAATAACAACCGGTTTCCTGCCGCTTTTTCCCATATCCAATACATCATAAAGATTTTCCCCCACATGTGTTTTTCTGCCTATCGCCCCTACTATCTCAACTCCTTTCTTTTTTAAAATCATCTTCGCTATTCCGCTTCCCATCGATCCGATTCCCCAAATTATCACTTTGACTTTTTCGTTTCTCATATTTTCCCCCTTATCTTTTACTTGTTATTTTCTTTACCCTATAATTGCAATAATATTAAGCCATAGTAAAATTTTCCTATGCAAATCATGTTCATCGATACAAAGTTGCACTTTTGCGTGCATAAAAAAAGCGCAAACGTTTTTGTTTGCGCTGATTTCTTCAAATAAAGTTTTTAGTATGGACCGCCTTATTCATTATACAATGGAAATCTTTCACATAATGCTTTTACATCGCATTTAAGAGACGTATCTTCCACTACGCCTTCAATTGCGTTTTTTATTATTTCCGCAATAAAAGCCATATCGTTTTCCTTCATGCCTCTTGTCGTTACCGCAGGTGTTCCCAATCGTATCCCGCTTGTTACAAAAGGACTTTCAGGATCAAACGGTATGGTGTTCTTGTTAACGGTTATGCCTATTGCATCTAGTCTTTTTTCTGCATCTTTTCCGTTTACGTTCTTGCTTCTCAAGTCCAAAAGCATCATGTGGTTGTCCGTTCCGCCCGATACTATCCTAAAGCCCCTGTCGGTCAATTCCTCAGCCAAAGCTTTTGCATTTGCAATTGTCTGCTTTTGATAATTTTTAAACTCGTCTGTTGAAGCCTCTTTGAAGCATACCGCCTTGGCGGCAATTATGTGCATCAATGGCCCCCCTTGCGAGCCTGGGAATATAGCCTTGTCAATGATTTTGGCATATTCCGACTTGCAAAGAATTGCTCCGCCCCTTGGACCCCTCAGCGTTTTATGCGTAGTCGTAGTCACAAAGTCGGCATATCCGCACGGATTCCCATGAAGCCCTGCTGCAACGAGTCCTGCTATATGAGCCATGTCAACCATGAGATAAGCACCTATAGAATCTGCAATTTTTCTGAATTTTTCAAAATCTATTTCTCTTGAATATGCGCTGGCTCCTGAAATAATTAATTTTGGTCTGTATTCTTTTGCAATTCTTTCTACTTCATCATAATCAATTTTTTCCGTTTCCTTGTCAACACCGTAGCTTATGAAATCATAAAGCCTTCCCGATTGGTTCACAGGGCTTCCATGTGTAAGGTGTCCGCCATGGGGCAATGCCATTCCCATGACAGAATCCCCAGGTTTCAAAACGGCCTGATAAACCGCAAAATTCGCACCTGAGCCGGAATGCGGCTGAACATTGGCATGTTCGGCTCCAAAAAGCGATTTCAATCTTTCTATTGCAAGATTTTCGGCCACATCAACTTCTTCGCATCCGCCATAGTATCTTTTCCCCGGATAGCCTTCAGCATATTTGTTAGTCAATACGCTTCCCATTGTTTCCATTACTGCTCTTGAAATGAAATTTTCAGATGCTATGAGTTCAATTCCGTTCCTCTGCCTTGTCAATTCTCTGTTGAGAACTTCATTAATTTGAGGATCAGTTTCTTTAATGTATTCGTAATTCATTCAATCACCCCTTCGAAATTATTTTTGTTATTTCAGGCAGATATTTTTTTGATCTTTTAAATTCTCCATTCTTCGCTTTGATTATAGTAAAAGTTGCCGCCAACGAAATCAAAGCTGTCGCCCCCAAAATTACTTCATGATTTACGATTTCACTTTTCCCCAGCATCCAATTCACAATAAAAACGCAAATCAACATTGTGATCAAAGGAAATCCGTACAAAATAGCAGCAGCGCCAAGAAGATCACCCTCATCCATGCTTATTTCAACATGGTCGCCTTCCTTTGCATGCATGCTGTTGTATGCATCAGAGTAAACACTTCCGTCGTCTTCTCCAATTTTGCATGCCTTGCATTTTCCGCACGCTGAATGCCTCGTCAATTTAATCTGAGCCATATCGCCCTCGATCTTTACAACTTCTCCGACTCTATACATTTTTACACTCCCGTTATTTTAAGAAACCTATCATAGTCTCAATCAATTCATCGATAGTCTTTTCTTGTTCTGTCCCCTCATTTTTACATTTCATCATGCAATGGTTAAGGTGATTCTCCAAAACTATCCCCCCAACCCTGTTTACAGCAGAACGCACCGCGGAGATTTGGATAAGTATGTCGTTGCATCCCCGTTCCTCTTCAATCATTCTCTGAATGCCTTTAATCTGCCCTTCAATTCTCCTCAGTCTTCTTTGAACAGAATCCTTGTCATAATTGGCCATTTAAACCCTCCTTATACCTGCATACGGTATAATTATTATATTACAGTCATTCGACTTATTCAACAAAAGAAAAACCCCTTGCAAGTACATTTCTGAACCTTTAGGGAGTTTTTGAATTTTTATCAGTCAAGCGCGAGTGAAATGCTCAGCTCTTCAAGCTGTTTTTCGTCGGTACCCGAAGGAGCCTCGGTCATTAGGCATGTAGCGTTTTGTGTCTTTGGAAAAGCAATTACTTCCCTTATGCTTTCACTGAATGTCATAAGCATTACCATCCTGTCAAGCCCGTAGGCAAGTCCTCCATGCGGCGGCGTTCCGTATCTGAAGGCATTCATAAGAAAACCGAACTTCCTTTCGGATTCCTCGTCGCTGAAACCCAAAGCCTCGAACATTTTTTTCTGCAATTTCGAATCATGTATCCTTATGCTTCCTCCTCCCAGCTCGACCCCGTTAAGAACTATGTCATAAGCCTTGGCCCTGACTTTTTTCGGATCCGTGTCGAGAAGGTCTATGTCTTCATCAACAGGCGATGTGAATGGATGGTGCATTGCAACATATCTTTCATTTTCTTCATCATACTCAAGCAAAGGGAATTCTGTAACCCAAAGAAATTCATATTTATTTTCGTCCAGCAAGTCGAGTTTTTTTGCCACGTGAACCCTCAAGCTTCCAAGCGCATCATAAACAATTTTTTTCTCATCCGCCACTATCAATATGAGATCATTTTCTTCAAGTTCGAACAATTCCCTTATTGCATTCACTTCCTCGTCTTTAAGGAATTTCAGAATGGGAGATACCATTTCACCGTTTTCAAGCTTTATCCAAGCCAATCCCTTCGCCCCGTAGGTTTTTACATGTTTTTCAAGTTTTGAAATCCCTTTCTTGCTAAACTTGTCGGCTTTGCCTTTTACATTTATTCCCTTGACGGCTCCTCCGCTTTCTACAACTTTCCTGAATACATTGAATTCAGTGTCCTTAAGAGCTCTGTTCAAATCTTTCAACTCAAAACCAAATCTCATGTCAGGCTTGTCGGAACCGAATCTTTCCATTGCTTCAGCATAGGGCATTCTCGGAAAAGGAATTTTAACATCAACACCCATCACTTCATTAAAGATATGCCTTATCAGCTTTTCGTTTATGCTTATTACATCATCCTCCTCGACAAAGGACATTTCTATATCGATTTGAGTGAATTCGGGCTGTCTGTCAGCTCTAAGGTCCTCATCCCTGAAACATCTTGCTATCTGAAAATACCTGTCCATTCCAGAGACCATAAGCAATTGCTTGAATATCTGCGGCGACTGGGGCAGTGCGTAAAATTTCCCCGGATTGACCCTGCTGGGCACCAGGTAGTCCCTTGCGCCCTCGGGAGTGGGTTTGGTAAGCATTGGAGTTTCGACCTCTGTAAATGCTTCGCCGTTTAAAAAGTCTCTTGCTGATTTTGTGACCTTGTTTCTCATAATAAGATTTCTCTGCATCTTTGGCTTTCTCAAGTCAAGATAACGGTATTTCAGCCTTAGACGTTCCCCTGCATCGTCTTCATCGTTTATATGGATCGGCGGTATTTCAGCCTCCGACAAAATTTTTATTCTTTCGGCATAAATTTCTATGTCTCCGGTATCCATGTTTTCGTTGATTGATTCCCTTTTATGGACTGTGCCCGAAACGGCAATGACAAACTCTCCTCTTATTTTTCCTGCCTTTTCAAATGCCTCACTCGATACCGCCTCATCGAAAACAACCTGCGCTATTCCCGAGACATCCCTTATGTCTATGAATATCAAGGCTCCAAGGTTCCTTCTCTTTTGAACCCACCCCATTAGGATTACACTTTCTCCTTCATTCTCTTTGCGCAGCGTGCCGCACATATGCGTCCTTTTCATGCCTTTTAACAATTCAGCCATACTTCTACATCCCCTCGTTGAATTTATTCGCTATCTCTTCAGCTATATTGCTTATCGCTATTTCACTTTGCACTCCAGTTTTCATATTCTTTAGAGTAATAGCATCTTTTTCCAATTCATTGTCGCCAATTACCAATGTATACAAAGCATCCTTTTTGTCCGAATATTTAAATTGCGCCTTAAGGCTTCTTTTAAGGTGGTCAAAATCAACTTTCAAGCCCATTGTTCTCAATTCCGAAGTTATCTCTACAGCCTTTTCAAGAGCTTTCTTGCCCATTGTCGCAATAAATACATCAAGACCTGTTGGTTTTGGGATTTCTATATTGTTGCTTTCCAATGTAAGTATAAGCCTTTCCACTCCAAGTCCAAAACCCACACCCGGAGTCGGCGGTCCTCCTATTTCTTCAACCAAACCGTCATATCTGCCTCCGCCGCATACCGTCCCCTGCGCTCCGATGTCGCGGCTTATTATCTCAAAAGCCGTTTTCGAATAGTAATCAAGCCCTCTGACAATGTTCGGGTCGATTATATATCCGGTTTTCATCAAGTCCAGATTATTCTTCAACTCCTCAAAATGATCGGAGCATTCATCACACAGATAGTCGAGAATTGAAGGAGCTCCGGCGCTTATTTCCTGGCATATCGGACTCTTGCAGTCAATTATTCTGACAGGATTCCTTTCATACCGTTCCTTGCAAGTGCTGCATAATTCTCCCAGCTTAGGGGCATAATACTCTTTCAAGACTTCGATATATTTATTTCTGCATTTCGGACAACCAATGCTGTTTATTCTCAATTCAAGATTTTTAAGACCCACTTCCCTAAAAAATGTCATCCCGAGATGGATTATTTCCGCATCAGTGGAAGCGTCTTTTGCTCCGAAAACTTCTATTCCAAACTGATGGAAAGCCCTCAGCCTTCCAGCCTGCGGCCTCTCATACCTGTAGCATGGCGTATTATAGTACAATTTCGTCGGCTGAGTCATTGCATAAAGCTTATTCTCTATGAAAGACCTCACAACAGGCGAAGTTCCTTCAGGTTTAAGCGTCAAATCCCTCTTGCCATTGTCTTTGAATGTGTACATTTCCTTCTGCACGATGTCGGTTCCTTCTCCGACACCTCTTTTGAACAACACCGTATGCTCAAATCCCGGAGTTCTTATTTCCTCATATCCGAAACGGCTGCATATTTCAGCAAATTTCCTTTCAACATATTGCCATTTATATGCATCAAAAGGCATTACGTCCTTAGTGCCCCTGGGCGCTTGTGTCAACATAACAATTCCTCCCTACAGTCATTTTTACATCTAATAATTATATCATAAATGGATTGCATTGACATGCAAAATAAAAAGAGTATGACATTGCCATACTCTTGGATGCACTAATCTATGTCCTCTCATCGAATTTTGTAAGTATTATCTGAAGCGCTTCTTTCAAGTATTCCTTTTCCCTGTCACTAAGCCTTTCGTACAAATCCTTCACGCTGTTTATCTGTTTTTCAAAATCCATGCTCATCGCTGTTCCCCCCAATTGAATTATATTTCATATTATATACCAAATAGTTAAAGCTTTCAATATTTTCTGAATATTTCAATCAATAAAAAATCCAACACAGTTGGATTTTTATTTTTAATTTGGTGCGGATGGCGGGATTTGAACCCGCACGCCCAGTTGAGCACTGCCCCCTCAAGACAGCGTGTCTGCCGTTCCACCACATCCGCAATCAACAAAGCTTATTATAAATCATATCTCAACTTTTTTCAAGCGGTTATTTTCATTAATTCCAGGAATTCTTCCTCTCTTCGCTATAAGCTTTCCGTCAACTTCTTTCAAGTCCATTGTCATGTCAATCGGTGATGCAGATGAAATGTAACTTCCGACCCCAAAAGAATCTGCTCCAGCAACTGATAATTCTCTTATTTTATCAGGCTTGAGCCCTCCCGAAACAAAAATTTTCACATTCTCGAATCCTTCATAGTCCAGTTTTGCTCTAAGTTCTCGTATAAGTCCGGCTGTTACCCCGCCTCTTTCGCTGGGAGTATCCACCCGTACGCCGAATAGCCTGTCTCCAAGAAGCTTGGCTATTCTTATGCTTTCCTCAACCTCGTCTTTAAATGTATCTACAAGAACTATTCTCTTGTGTTCAACAGGCATCAATTCATCATAATTCTTTGCTATGAGTTCAGTATCTCCAGCAATAAGCATGGCAGCATGAGGAAGAGTTCCGCTTGGCTCGATATTGATTTCTTTTGCCGCAAGTATGCAGCTTGCTCCACTTGCCCCTCCGATTATTGCAGCTCTTTCCATGCATGGAGCTACTGCGGGATGCAGATGCCGAGCACCGAAACATAGGAATGTTTTGTCGCCGCAAGCTTCTTTTATTTCGCTTGAAGCGGTTGCCCATCCAGACGAACTTGCCAGCATGCCAAGTATTACAGTCTCATATGCTCCAAATTCCTCATAGGGTCCCTTTATGACCATTATCGGCTCTTTTGCTTTGAAGGATTCACCCTCTTCAATGCTCCAAAATTCAATATCTTTACCTTTTAAAAGAACCTTCACATCTTCAAGACCGGCAAATAAACCGTCTCTTCTTGCAAAAATTTCCGCTACAACCATCTTTCTCTCCATCCCCATACTTTTCAATATGTCCATGGTTCGAATAAAATAAATATCAGTTGTTGCTCCGTTTTTTATTTCTTCGTGTGTTGCGGATGACAATCTCTCTTTGTCGCCAACTTTGAATTCTTCTACATCCTTTAATGTTTTCAATTCCTTCATTGAAATTTCCTTTCAAACATATTTTCAAATCCTGTCAATCAGATTTTTCAAAGCATCATCAATCTTGTCTTTCAACTCTTCTATTGAACCCTCATTTCGAAAAACAATATCCGAATGTTTAATTTTTTCTTCAAAAGGCATTTGCCTTTCAATTATTTTACCAACTTCTTTTCTGTTTGTACCGTCTCTCTTTACAACTCTTTCTATCTGTGTTTCAATGCTGCATGAAACCAACCAAACCTCATCAACCATTTTATCAAGATTATTCTCAATGAGCAACGGCGCATCAAGAAAAATTATTCTGTTTCCTTCTTTTTTAAACCGTTCAATATCTTTTTCAATGCATTCACGGATTTTGGGGTGCAATATCCCATTAAGTCTTTTGAGCAGATCTTCATCGGAAAAAATCATTCGTCTCAATTTTCTTCTGTCCACATTTCCGTTTTCATCCAGAATTCCATTGCCGAATGAATCCACAACTTCAAGCACAGTCCCGTATTCATCCATGATATTCCTACTTATTCGGTCGGCGTCAACTACCGTAAACCCTTTTTTCAATAGATATTCGGTTACAGTCGTCTTTCCGGATCCTATGCCGCCGGTAATTCCAATTATTGCTTGTCTTTTTCTATCGCTATTTTGTTTCATACCAGCTTTCCCCAACTTTCATGTCAACCGTCAAAGGAACTTCCATTTCCACCGCCGATTCCATGTTTCTTCTCATAAGCTCTTTTACCTCTTCAATTTCAGAAGGCTCTGTCTCTATTATCAGTTCGTCATGTATCTGCAGGGCAAGTCTTGATTTGAGTTTTCTTTCCTTCAATTCTCTGTAAATCTTTATCATCGCAATTTTAATTATGTCGGCGGCACTTCCCTGAATAGGAGTATTCATTGCCATTCTTTCTCCAAAAGACCTAAGATTTCGGTTGTTGGACTTAAGCTCGGGAATATAACGCTTTCTATTAAACATAGTCCTCACGTAACCTAACGATTTTGCATCTTCTATTTGCTTGTCCATAAAAGTTTTTACGTTTGGATATTTTTTAAAATACTGGTCAATGTACAATGCTGCCTCTTTTATGCTTATTCCTATATTGTTTGAAAGCCCAAAGTCGCTTATTCCGTAAATTATTCCAAAATTGACGCCTTTAGCCCTTCCCCTCTGTACGGATGTTACTTCTTCAACCGGTATGTCGAAAACCTGCGAAGCTGTTAAAGTATGAATGTCCGTTCCATTGTTGAAGGCTTCTATCAGCCCCCTGTCTTTCGAGAGGTGCGCCAATACTCTCAACTCTATTTGAGAATAGTCGGCGTCAACAAGCCTCCGCTGACCTTCAGCAATGAAAATTTGCCTCAGCTTCCTTCCCATTTCCAATCTGACCGGTATGTTTTGCAAGTTCGGCTCGCTTGTGCTCAGTCTTCCCGTTACTGTGACAGTTTGATTGAAACTCGGGTGCAGCCGCTTTGTTTTCTTGTCGATGAGTTTGCCGAGTCCGTCTACATAAGTCGATTTTAGCTTCATGTATTGCCTGTATTCCATTATTTTTTCAACTATGGGATGTTTACTTTTCAGCTTTTCCAAAACCTTTTGATTTGTAGAATAGCCTGTTTTTGTTTTCTTAAATGCAGGAAGCCCCAATTTTTCAAAAAGAATATTTCCGGTCTGTTTTGTTGAATTAATATTGAACTTCTCTCCTGCATACTCATAAATTTCTTCTTCTATGCCTACAAGTTTCTCTGAGAACTCTTCATCAAGCTCCACAAGCCTTTCCGTATCTATATAGAATCCGTTGAATTCCATTTCGGCCAAAACTTCAATTAGAGGCATTTCAACTTCTTCGAATACTTCCTTAAGCTCATTGCCTTCAAGGTCGGCCATTATTTTTTCTCGAAGCTTTTCGATAGCCGCAAGCGCTTTGCCGCAATATTCCAAACACTTGATTTCGCCATTCATTTCGCCAGCATCCGAAAATTCCAAGCTTTGCCCGGTTCTGCTCATGATGATTTTATCAAGAGAGTAGTCCGAACTTGAAGGATGAAGCATATGTTCGGCTATTTTAATGTCAAATCCGATATTTATGACATCCAATCCCTCTTCTTTTGCCAAGCGGCAGGTTTCTTTCATATTGTATCCGTATTTAGCGATGCTTTCGTCAGCCAGCATTTTTTTTGCAGCGTCGCTTTTTGAGAGCGCGGCATTAAGCCAATATGCCTTATTGCTTGAATAAATCGCATAACCCGTTTCGTTCGCCATTTCGTCTTTGCAATTTTTTATGGCCATTAATCCAATGCGGCCATTTGATGATGCTCTTTCGTGCAGCTGCAAAACCTCTTTTTCCGATTCAATCACCTTTGACTCTATTATTTCATTCGATTTATTTAAATTGTTTTCGTTTGCTGTTTTAAGCAATAGACTCTTGAATTCGTATTTTACAAATTGTTCCCTGAGCCTCTCGCAATCGGGTTGGTGGTAAACCAGTTCTTCCATGTTGAATTCAATTGGAACGTTTACAGATATGGTCGCAAGCCGCTTGCTGAGGAAAGCCTTTTCGGATTCAGTCTCCAACTTGTCCCTTATATTCTTTTTCTCTAATTCGTCCAGCCTTTTGTATAATTCTTCAACAGTGTTGAAACGGTTAAGTAAATTTTCCGCCGTTTTTTTGCCTATGCCCTTAACGCCGGGAATATTGTCCGATTTGTCCCCTACAAGCCCCTTGTAATCGGCAATTTGTTTTGGCAATACTCCGAATTCTTCGAGTACTGCTTGACTGTCATACAATTTTGTTGTGCTTATTCCTTTCTTTGTTAACATAACTCCTATATTGTCGTCTACCAATTGAAGCGCATCCTTGTCTCCGGTAACAATTAAAACATTTATCCCCTGGCTTCCGCATGCCTTTGCTACTGTCCCTATCAGGTCGTCGCCCTCGTATCCTTCGAATTCCATCCTATGTATTCGGTAGGCATCAAGAATTTCCTTAATCGCCGGAATCTGCTCCCTCAATTCAAGAGGCATCTTTTTTCTGTTCGCTTTGTATTCTTCATATGCCTCATTTCTAAACGTAGCCGCCTTCATGTCAAAAGCCACACTTATATATTCGGGGGATTCCTCTTGTATGACCCTGTTTAGCATGTTGAGAAAACCGTAGATTGCATTAGTGTGAAGTCCTTCAGCAGTCATTAATTCGGGCAAAGCATAGAAAGCCCTATATATCAAGCTGTGTCCATCAATTATCACTATTTTTTTCATTTCATCATCCTCTCTTTGTAATTTTATTCTACCAATAAAATCATTGCAGTAAAAGAAAAAGCTTTCCTGCCAATTGCAGGAAAGCTTTTTTAAGGTGCGCCCGAGCATTATTTCCTTTTTCTTTTCCTCTTTAAAACAATAGCCGCAACGATTGTGATCGACCCTATAATAAATACAAATGGAAGAACTGCAATAAACCATACGAACAAATCCTGGGATATAATAATAACTCTGTTTATGGATTTTACAAATTCTCTTTTTGCCTTTTCCCAGAAGTCATTTTCAAAACCCTCAATTTCAGTCGATTTCGGTTCAACTTCCGTCAATTGTACATTGATTGTGGAATAACTTACAAGATTGTCCCAGTTCTTTATCATCCCTGTCATTCGATCAATTTCAGTTCTCACCCTGTTGAGTTCGCGTTCCACTTGAAGAAGCTCTTCAACAGTCTCAGCTTTTTCCATTATTTCCCTAAGCCTTGCTTCCTGAACATCAAGATTGTCTATTTGGCTCGATATATCATTGTATTGGAATGTTATATCACTACCGCCTATGTTAGAATCGCTTACCTCTCCGAGTTCCTTGATTTTATTGTAAACATCCATGAATGATTCTTCCGGAATCCTGAGATTCAAAGATCCAACTAGAAATGTGTTTTGATTTTCAGATCCATTGTAATATCTTTTCCCTGTGCTAGAGTTTTGTATAAACCCGCCTGAAGCTTCTGTCAAAAAAACTATCTCTTCATGAGCTACCTCGAAACTGTCGACTTCAAGATTTATATAGCCGTTTCTTATTATCTTCCTGCCTTCATCATTAATGTCTGCCGAGCCTTCTCTTGATTCATAGTCTGTCGCTGTTTCACTCTTGTTCCCGTAACCCTGTTCTTCGATTAGTGCCCTATCCGGCATTCTGGGTTCAGCCGCAATTGACATTTCCACAGTTTCTGCAGCCATGCCATCTTCTGCAGACTTCATCATTAATCCCGCCGGCTTCCACACATTGTATGATACAAATCCGACAAGTAAAATTGCCGCTACGGCAGTCCATTTTTTCCAATTGTAATTCTTTTTCGCCTTATTCATTCCGAATGAGCTTGAAAGCCTTTTATGCAATTCATCTTCGTATCCTTGTGGCAGCTCAATTTCTTCCATTTCAAAAAGCATTTCCTTCATTTCCATCAGCTCTTCGTAAAAAGCCTTGCATTCGCTGCATGATTTGATATGCTCCTCAGTTTCACGAATTTCTTCAGTGCTTAACTCACCATCTATATATGCACTTATTTTTGTCTTGTCAAATTCACAGTTCATTTCCATCCCTCCTTTCCTATAATTAGACAGTCTTTATATCATTTTGTTCCAAATTGTCTTCAATTATGTCCTTCAGCATTATTCTGGCCCTGCTTATTCTCGATTTTACTGTTCCTTCAGGCAAATCCAAAATTTTTCCCATTTCAGAATAGCTGAAACCTTTTACATCCCTAAGTATTATGGCCATCGCATATTTTTCAGGCATTCCGGTAATATATCTTTGCAATGTTTTTGTGTTTTCATTCTTAACAAGCATTTCCTCTGGTCCGTCCGACGAATCTTCTATTTCCCTTTGAAAGCTTCCTTCCTCGGTATTTATTGCCTTATCAAGATAAAGCACCTTGTTTCTGCTCCTTTTTCGCCTGTAGTCCAAACATGTATTTGTCACAACCCTATAGAACCATGTCTTGAAACTTGATTTCATCTTGAAGCCGCCTATGGATTTATAAATTTTTATTATTGCTTCCTGTGAAGCGTCTTTTGCGTCTTCTGTATTTCCAAGCATCCTGTAAGCAATGTTGTAAGCGCCCTTCTGATATTCCTTGATAAGCTTTTCAAAGCTTTCCATGTTGCCCTTTTGAGACTCCATTATTAATTTCTTTTCCAGGGAATCCATTTTTTTCACTCCTTTCCCAAGATTTATTTTTATTAGACCTTCCTTACTTTGATTATGTTCCATAATATTTCCCGAAATCCTGCAAAATAAAAAAAACCGGATTATCCGGCTTTAAAGTGTTCAACTACAGGTATTCTCTTTTCGTATTTATACGGCTGCAAAAATGATTCTACGATGTTGAGATTCTCGTCAATGACAACTGTGGCGTGGTGCATGAAATTATCCCTCATAAAATATCTCAAGTCTATTCCTTCAAGCATCATTCTTCCTTTATCTTTTTTCAAAGAAACATGACAATTAGGTGAAAGCTTGGTAAAGTACTTACCTGCATTGGATCGATTGAATACCTTGACCAAGTCCTTGTCTTCGCGCCTTAGCTTCTTTCTTATATCTATGCGCTTGTTCAGTATGTTTGCCTGTCCCGCAATGTTGTGGCTGTTGGTGTTTACTACGAAGTTCCATTTATGGAAAGCCATTAGAGCCGGCAAAACATCAACGCTGATGATTTTATATCCGTGTGCAAAATTGTTTTCTATTATTTTTCGGGCTCGTTTTCTCATCATGTGTCTAGCAAAAAGGTAGACAATAAATATTGCTGCCGATCCCATGTAAACCATCGTGCTCTTCTGTGTTTTGAATATCAAAACCAAAGCAAGAAGGGTAACTACCGGGTCATACAGCATAAGCAGATTCAGCTTAAACTTCTTCTTTACAAAGGGAATAAGCCTTGCTCCATACGAATTTAGTATATCGAACAAAGTATGCGAAAGTGCGCCTATCATAGTCCATAGGAAAATGCCCATTACTGCGCTCTCTGGAAAAAGCAGGTGCAATATGCCTGTAATCACGCCTGAAAGACCAATCAAAGCCGGCATCGTATGAGAGAATCCCCTATGATGCTTGAGATAGACCGAATCATCCCAAATAAATTTTGTCACTACATCTATATCAGGGGCCATCGCCCCTATGGAACATCCCAATGTTATGGGATTTGTCATTTCAATCGGTGTACCGCTGAATGTTGAAATTGCCAAACCTATAACCCCATGTGTTAGTGGATCCAACTGTAACACTCCCTGTCAAGCCATATTTAAAAACATTATTTGAAACCATTATACACCCAAGGGGCAATATTTACAACAAAATTAGACATTTGCGTTTTTTATTCAACATAACCAAAGCACATATAGGCCTTAATATTTTCATATTTTATATTGAAATCGCAATTTGTTTATGATACTATAGATTTTGTCACCGAGCCGAAGTGGTGGAACTGGCAGACGCGCTGGACTCAAAATCCTGTGAAGGCAACTTCGTGCGGGTTCGACTCCCGCCTTCGGCACCACCAAAAAAGACTCAAGCCTGGAAATCAGACTTGAGCCTTTTTGCTGTTCTGAAAAATATTTATTCGATCATTATAAGGTCATTATTCCTTTGACAAAATCACGGTCATGTAGTGAGACTCTCCGAAAAATCTGTGCATGGTAGAAGTCGAAACGACTCTCCATCCCATTTCAGCCAGTTCGTTCAACCTTCCCTCAATCTCTTGCGTATTGACCTTTCCAAAGAAAAATCCCCCTGTGAAAAACTGTTCTGCCCTGCAACGCATGCAATCACCTTGTATAATTGTTAACCCTTCCATTGCCCGCGCAACATATTTGGGCCAATGCCGCGCAGCCTCTGGACTGCGAAAAAGACCCGAGCTGACATGCCGCCCGAGTCTTTGCACGTTTTAATTTTTCGCCATGCATTAAAATCAGTCATTCACATTTCTATCCCTCATGGACTCGCTTTCATCCGACATGTCTCTCCAAAACCAGTTGTAGTCTTCTTTTAAAA
>Ga0209936_1000036_pt1 | contig 93350 bp, 93 predicted proteins | sample SalPonR1_A_D1_MG_FD_185694 | JGI IMG/M metagenome (GOLD analysis project Ga0209936, IMG submission 185694) | Salt pond soil microbial communities from South San Francisco under conditions of wetland restoration - Salt Pond MetaG R1_A_D1_MG... ...
CGCGGAAGGTGTCCGATACCGGCACGGACACCGTGCCCACAAGATCCATCTGGTCATAGTCACCATAGGAGGCACGAACACTGCCCTCCAGCTCGTTCGACAGGCGTCGGGTCACGTACTTGATGGCACCGCCGACCGCATTGCGCCCATAAAGCGTGCCCTGTGGGCCACGAAGCACCTCTATACGCTCGACATCGTAGATATCCAGCAGGGCGCCCTGGGGTCGGGCGAGATACACGTCATCCAGATACAGGGCCACGCCCTGCTCGAAGCCCGCGAGCGGATCCTGCTGGCCGATGCCGCGGATGAATGCGGTCAGCGTCGTGTTAGTGGCCCGGGACGGCTCAAGCGTCACGCTCGGTATGGACTGTGCCAGTTCGGTGATGTCAGCGGCGCCGCGCAGACTCAGCTCCAGGCCCGAGATCGCCGTTACCGCAATCGGCACATCCTGCAGGTTTTCCGAGCGACGCCGCGCAGTCACCACCACTTCTTCCAGGGACAGGCCGGGGCTCTGGGCAAACGCCGGCAGTGTGGGTAGATACAGCGCAGAAGCCACCGCAGTGGCGAGGACGAGCGGTTGTCTAACAAGCTTGTGTGTCATGGCGATGTCCTTGTATGGAGCTTTATGCGTTATTGGATTGCGCCGCGGCGGCCGCGTTTCAACAATTGTTGAATATCGTGAGCGTATTCAACGCGCGTTGAATTGTCAAGCCAGTCAAAACCTGTCGACCTCGCCACTGCTACAAATAAACCGTCTGATTACATTGCCGACAGGTCAAAATCAGGGAACTTACCGGGCGGGGGAGACGGCAGTAAAAATCCGCTGCTATCATCGTCTGTCGACGCCGCGTGTCGCTGGCACCTGAATTACCGCCTGTGTAAACTCACGCGCATTTAAGGACCGGATAACAATGAGCGTATCCAGGCGAAATGTTATTTGCCACTATCACATATTCAAGAACAGTGGCTCATCGTTTGATAAATTACTTCTGGAGAATTACGGAGACAACTTTTTAGAGTTCGATGGTCCATTCAGATTTTCGAAGATCAATCAGGATGAACTTTTAAAAGTCGCTCTCAACTCCACCGCTTCAGCTATTTCCTGTCATCAGATCAATCTCCCGGTTCCAACGTCGGTCGATGTGCGCTTTTTACCCGTCGTGTTCCTCCGCCATCCCTTGTTGCGGCTACGCTCCATTCATCGATTCAGCATGGAATCTCCTGACACAACCATTGCCGCGGCAGAGGTTACTGAGTCATTTTCATCCTGGGTAGAAAGGTGCAAACTGAACCCGCAGCTAATCCAAATGCTGAGCAATGCCCAGACAAGACTGCTATCCGCTGTTTATGGTCGACCGGCGATTGCTCGTCGAGACCAGAAGGGTGGATTCGAGCTTGATATGGATCAGGCAAAGAGGAATCTCGACAACGTGGAGCTTCTGGCAAGAACTGAATTTTTCAACGACGATGTTGCAAAATTCCCCGCTCTACTCGAAAAGTATGGCGTCCACTTTGAGTTTGCGGAAAGCGAAGCGGTAAATTCCACGTCGACTGACCTTATGTCGCCCATCGACATCCGCCTGAAAAAACTCAGGGAAAGTATTGGCAACCAATCCTTTGACGAGCTTCTCGCTTTGAATCGACAAGACATGGCGCTCTATGAATACGCATGCGAGCGTCTGTCGCCTGCAGAACCGAGACCGTTTTGAACACAGACAAACGCTCATAGAGGCGATGCAGAACCCCCGTTCAATGGCCGGGTCACCAGCAAGCCGACCAGCCCGAAGGCCAGCGACGCCAGAATGCCATAGGTGGCGGAGATCGCCGGATTTTCCACGCCCAGCGCCAGATTGAACAGCAGGTGCAGCACAAGGCCAATGGCCGCCGCACCCAGCACCACCCACAGTGGAATATGCCGCCTCACCAGCACCCCGAACAGCACCGGCACCAGCGAGGCGGCTGCCAGCCCGTAGACGCCCTTCTGCGCAAACAGGCCGATCAGCGGCGGCGGATTCCACGCCAGCGCCAGTCCGATCACGCCGACCCCTACCAGCACCCAGCGCGACAGCGCCAGACCATCGCTGCCGCCCTCACGGGCAAAGGGCTTGACGATATCTGTGACCACCATGGCCGACAGGGACACCAGAATGCCGTCGAGGGTACTCATGCCGGCTGCCAGCAGCGTGACGAAAATGAAAACCAGCAGGTACTCGCCCCATATCGACGTGCTGAACTCGTGCAGCAGGTAATCGCGCACCACCGTGTCCTGGGAGTCGACCTCCAGCCCGGCCAGACGTGCGTAAAATCCGATCATGAGCATCAGCGTGAACAGCGCGCCGACGACCACCGTGGTGCCGATAAACCAGCTAATATCCCGCTCGCTGCGCAGGTACAGCACCTTGGTGAGAATATGGGGCTGCAGCATCAACGCAAAGGTCACCACGAAGCCGCTGACAAACACGGAAAAAAAATCAAAGTAGAGCGAGCTGTCCTCGTTGAATGCCGCTGCATAGTCAGCGCTCACTTGCGCAAGAGAGCTGAGAAAGCCGCCGTCGAAATACTTCACCCCCAGCACAAACAGCAGCACGGTGACCAGCAGCATCATGATCCCCTGCAGCGTGTTGGTATAAGCGTGGGCATAGGTTCCACCCATGAGCACGTAGGAAAAAACGAACAGCAGCACACCGACCAGAGCGGTCTTCTGATCCACCGGGAACAGACCTGTCACCAGCAGGCTGCAGCCGACCAGAATGAGAACCACAAAGGTTATCGACAGCAGATTGATGAATGCGAAGAACAGGCTGAACCCACGGTGGTTGTAGCGGTAAAAGATCCACTGGGGTATCGTCAGGGCCTTGTGCGTCTCACCGAGGCGCAGGAATCCGCGCGTCAGGACCAGAAAAGCAGCGGTAATGCCCAGTGAGCCGGCGACGCCAAAATGCAGGTAAGCAGACAGGCCATGCTGGTAAACAAATCCCGGGTTGATGACAAAGGTCGCGGTGGAGGCAATCGATGCCGCCAGCGTGATACCCACCACCACCGGGCTCATGTCCTTGTTGCCAATGGAAAAACCCTGCACGCTGCGGGTGCGCCGCAGCCCGATCACGGACAGCCCGTAGACCAGCAGCGCATAACCGCAGACCAGCAGATATTTGAACAATTCAGGTGTCATCGTCACGGCGCTCATGTTATTTTCCGACAGCGTATTCAACAAGTGTTGAATACGCAACCACCAATCCCGGGGGGCGGGGGCAACAGCGCATGAAGGCAGCCAGAAATCGCAGCAAGCGGGAACGCATTCTCGATGTTGCGGAGGAACTCTTTGCCCTGCACGGCTATGACGGCGTCACGCTGCGACGTATCGCCACCAGTGCGAAGGTGGACGTGGCGCTGGCGAGCTACCACTTCGGCAAGAAACTCGACCTGTTCAAGGCGGTATTCGATCGTCGCGCGGCCCACCTGAACGAATCACGACGCGAGGCGCTGCAGCGCTGTCAGCGGGAGGCCGGGCCCGAGGGGCCCAGCGTCGAGCAGATTATCGAGGCCTTTCTGCGGCCGCTGGAGCTGGCCCAGGAAACCGGCGACGCGGGCTGGCGCCATTATCTGGCGCTGATCGCCTATATCAACAACTCGCCTTACTGGGGCCCGAAGATGATGTCGTCGCTATTTGATGACCTGGTGCTGGAGTTCATCGTATCCCTGCGCAAGGCCCTGCCCGGCGCGAGTGACGACAACCTGTACTGGTGCTACAACAACCTCTCCGGCGCGCTCACGCTCACGCTGGCACAGACAGGGCGCATCGACAAACTGTCGGGTGGCACCTGCCGCTCGACGGATTTCCAGGCCGCCTACGACCACATGATTCCCTTCGTGGCGGCGGGTTTCCGGAAAGTCTGTGCACCCGTCGGCGTGACGGCTCCGGCAGAATAGCAACCGCTTCAGTCCGCGGCGCGGATGAACGCCGCCAGATCACGCCGGTACTTTTCCATTGACGGCTTGTGCAGGTACATCATGTGGCCCGCCTCATAGTAGGCCTCGGTGATGTTTGCGCGCAGTGATTCGGGCAGCTCCATGTGATCGAGAAAATAGCGCGTGGCGCCAACTGGCGTGGCCAGGTCGAAGTAACCCTGCTGGATCAGCAGGCGCATGTTCGGGTTCTGGGTCATGGCATAGGCCAGGTCCACAGCGGTGTTGCCCACCGGTTGCATGCCGACCGGTCCGGGATGACGGTGCTCCTGCCCCCAGTCGCGCCACAGGCCGGCGGAGGTGACATAGGTCATGTCGGTCTTCACGCCTAGCACTTCACGATAATAATCGTTGAAAGCCGCGACGAACGCCGGACCCACCGACGGGAAAAACGGATCGTAGCTGAAACGCTCGCCAAGATGATTCAGGGCATCGCCGACAAAGCGGGAATCGATGCGTCCCACCGTCTTGCGCTGATCGCGCAGCAGTTCCTTGGCGAAGCGTGACTCGTCGATACGCAGGTTGGCGCGGTCCCAGTAGTCGGCGCTGATACCGGTCAGACGCTGCAGCCCCTCTAGCGCGGCCTGACGCTCCTCGCCACTGGCGCGGCGACCCTTCATCAGCACCGGCGCATAGGTGTCCATCGCGAAGGCTTCCGCCTCCTCCAGCATGGTCTGCAGGTCATCGGGGCGGAACTCGCTCACGCCGTGGTACCAGGCAGTGGCCGCATAGGTGCTGATGTAATTGATGTAGGGCAGGTCGTTTGCCGTGCCGGCATTGCCCGCGATGTAGTCCATGTAGGGCGATACCAGTATCACCCCCTCGAGGGCAATGCTGTGACGGGACAACAGATCATAGGAGACACCGCCGCTGCGAATACCGCCGTAGCTTTCCCCCAGCAGATATTTCGGTGACGCCCAGCGGCCCGTCTCGGTGATATAGCGCACAATGAAGTCAGACACGCTGCGGATATCGTTATCAACTCCCCAGAAGTCCTTGCTGTCGCCCTTGCCCACCGCGCGGGAAAACCCCGTTCCCACCGGATCGATCATTACCAGGTCGGCGCGATCGAGAATGCTGAACTCGTTGTTCACCGAGCGGAACGGGCCGTTGGTGGTAAAGGCGGTGTCTTCCACATCGGCACGCTGTGGCCCGAGAATGCCCATGTGCAGCCACATGGAAGCGGAGCCGGGCCCACCGTTATAGGCAAACAGAATGGGACGCTCGCCCTTGTCGACACCATCGCGGGTGTACGCGGTGTAGCCAAAGTGCGCGATCGGGTCGCCATCGTCATTCTTCATGACCAGGGTGCCGGCGGCGGCGGTGTAATCGACGGTCTTGCCATCGATGCGCACGCTGCCGCTGCTTTCGGCGTGCAGTGGCTCCGGTACGCCGGCGGCAGCGGATTCATGCGTGTCTGTGTGAGTTTCGGCGGGCTTCTCGCCATGGCTGTCGTCATGAGGATCGGCATGCAGCGGGCTGGATAACGCCAGCAGCAGTGCGAAGGGCAGGAGCGCGGAACGTCGCAGGACCGGATTCATATCGGGGTCTCTTGTTGTTGATGTCATTCTGAGTGTAGCAGGTGCTTCAATGACACTGCAGAAGGCGGCAGTCATAAGAACCCGCTGAGCCCTGGTGGCGAATTCAACGCGGTCACCCTCAGAGTTCCCGCTCAGACTGGAATTCCCGGGTGATGCGCATTTCCGCCTCAAAGCGTCGGGCACCACGGTCCCGCGACAGCGAACCCAGGCGATCGCGAAAGCGCTGTCGGCGGTAGTGCGCAACGAGCCTGGGAAAACGCTCGGTTTCTTCCTCGCCGGCAATCAGCGCCTCGATCAGGGCAATATCAATGCCAACGCGGTAGGCGATACGACTGGGACGGATCTTGTTGGCGTGGAACTCGGCGACGATGCGCACTTGCTTGTCGCGGTCGTAATGGCACTCCCGCGAGTAACCGAAAGGGGGTGACGGGGTGCGCGTATCCTGTGTCTGCATGGGTGCTATAACGATCCTTTATCGGTGCGGCAAATCAGCGCATCAAGTTAAACACAGTGGCGGGTTAACCTGCCACGCTGCAGGGCCTATACTGAAAGACTCTGTGTCAGACAAACAATCGTCATCTCCCCGACAACGGGCCCAGGAGGGCAGCCATGAACGCGCCAGCATCAGCGACCCAGGATAACGATATCGCAAACGAACTGCAGACCATGCTCAAGCGTCAGCAGGAAGCCTACCTGAACGAGGGTGCCGTCAGCGCGGAGGTGCGCATCGATCGTATCGACCGCGGCATTGACGTGGTCTATGCCAATCGTGACCGCATTGTCGAGGCGCTGAATAGCGACTTCAGCTGTCGATCCCGTGAAGTGACGCTGATGACCGACGTCGCAGCCTCCATCGGCCCCCTCAAGCATGCCCGAAAGCATGTTCGCGACTGGATGCGCGGCGAGAAACGCTCGACCCTGTTCCCGTTGAACCTGCTGGGTGGCCGCTCGCGAGTCGAGTACCAGCCCCTGGGCGTGGTCGGCGTGATTTCGCCCTGGAATTTCCCGGTCAACCTGACCTTCGGACCACTGGCGGGTATTCTCGCCGCCGGCAACCGCGCCATGATCAAGCCCTCCGAATTCACACCCGCCACGGCCGAGCTGATGGCCGAGATGGTGGCGAGCGCCTGGTCGCCGGAGGAAGTGACTATCGCTACCGGCGGGCCCGAGGTGGGACAGGCCTTCTCGGCGCTGCCCTTTGACCATCTGCTGTTCACCGGCGCCACCGGCGTCGCACGCCACATCATGGCGGCTGCGGCGAAAAACCTGGTACCCGTGACACTGGAGCTGGGCGGCAAGTCGCCGGTGATCGTCTCGCGCAGCGCGGATATCGATAGCGCCATGGAGCGCATTATGCTGGGCAAGACCCTGAATGCCGGACAGATCTGCCTGGCGCCGGATTACCTGCTGGTGCCGGAAGAGGCAATGGGGGAGGTAATAGCGGCGGCACAGGCGGCGGTCCAGCGCATGTACCCGCGCCTTCTGGACAATCCGGACTACACAGCCATCGTTAACGACCGCCACTACCAGCGCCTGGCCGGTTATCTGGCAGAAATCGCCGAGCGCGGGGGCACTACCGTGGTCATCAACCCGGCCGACGAAAACTTCGACGTGCAGCAAGGATCACGCAAAATCCCACCGACGCTGATCCCGCAGCCGCCACTGGATACCGCCGTCATGCAGGAAGAGCTGTTCGGGCCCCTGCTGCCGATCGTCACCTACAAGGAATTCGAGGAGACCATCCGCTACATCAACAGTCAGCCGAGACCGTTGGCGGCTTATTATTTCGGTAGCGATGGCGAGGAAGAGCGCGCGGTCCTGGAACGCACCACCTCCGGCGGCATCTGCATCAACGATGTGATCATGCACGTGATGCAGGAAGACCTGCCCTTCGGCGGCGTCGGCCCCAGCGGCATGGGAGCCTACCACGGCGAGGACGGCTTTCGCCGCTTCAGCCACGCCAAGGCGATATACCGGCAAACAAAGCTGAACATCGGTCGCATTGGCGGCATGCTGCCTCCCTACGGCCCTGCCACCGAGAAAACCATCAAAATGCAGGTCAAGCCCTGAGGTGAGCCCGCCATGCGATGTCACATACGGATTGCGCGCGCTGCCAGCGTGCTGCTGTCGATCGCGCTTGCTGCCAGCTTCACGGCGGCAGCAGACACAGCGCGCGAGAAATGGAAGCCCATGACAGCGGAAAGCAGGCCGATTGTCATCGCCCATCGCGGGGCCAGTGGTTATCTGCCGGAACACACCTTGCCGGCAAAGGCGCTGGCGCACGGCATGGGTGCCGATTTCCTGGAGCAGGATATCGTATTGACGAAGGACGCGGTACCAATCGTTCTGCACGATATCCTGCTGGACAGCACGACCGACGTCGCGACCATCTTTCCCGATCGCGCTCGGGCCGATGGTCATTTCTACGCCATCGATTTCAGCCTCGCCGAAATCCGGCGGCTGCGCGCCCACGAACGCCGCGCACCCGGTAGAGGCGACAGCAGCGTCTTCCCCGCCCGCTTTCCCGCGGGCCCAGGGCTGTCCGGCGTGCCGACACTTGCCGAGGAAATCCGCCTTGTCGAGGGTCTGAACCGTAGCCGGGGCATGCACACCGGTCTGTACATTGAGCTCAAGGCACCGCAGTTCCACAATGCCGAGGGCATGGACATTGCGCGGGCAGTGCTGGATGTCCTCGAGAAGGAGGGACTGTCCGAAGCCCGCGAGCACGTTTTTTTGCAATGCTTTGATCCGCCGACCCTAAAATACCTCAAGAATACACTTCAGACGTCGCTACCACTGATTCAGCTGATTGGCGACAACAGCTGGGGCGAGGACGGGGGCACCGATTATGATTATCTGCGGTCAGACGAGGGCCTGGCGGAGATCGCGCGCTACGCCGACGGTATAGGCCCGTGGATTCGGCAGATTTACACGGGCCGGGACGCGGAGGGCAAGGCCGCAGTGACCGACCTGGTAGCGCGGGCGCATCGCGCAAACCTGCTTGTGCATCCCTTTACCTTCCGTCGCGATGCGCTCCCCCCCGGCATCAGCAGCTATAGGGAACTGCTCGACCTGTTTATCGGTCAGATCGGCGTAGACGGTGTTTTCACTGACTTCCCGGACCTGACCGTCAACTACCTGGAGTCTGTTACTACCCCATGACAAGCTTATCGTTACCGCCCAGCCTGCACACAGGATCGGCGGCATGAGCCGGCCGGTCAGCCGGCGCACCAAGATCGTCGCAACTCTCGGTCCCGCCAGCGACAGCGATATCACGATCGCACAGTTGCTGCGAGCGGGCGTGGATGTATTCCGCCTCAATTTCAGTCATGGCGAGCCCGGACACCATGCCGCCAGCGCCCGGCGCATCCGTCACCAGGCGGCGCTTGCGGGCAGACACGTAGGCATTCTCGCTGACCTGCAGGGACCAAAAATCCGGATTGGCGGCTTTCGTAATGACAGTGTCGAACTGACGCCGGGACAGCACTTCCGTCTGGATGCCCGAATCGATGACGCAGCGGGCGACCAACACGGGGTTGGTTTCAGTTTTGAGACACTGACCCAGTATCTGCGCCCGCAGGACACCCTGCTGCTTGACGATGGCCGTATACAGCTGACGGTGGAGCATGTGGAGGAGAATGCCGCCGACTGCACGGTACTTCTTGGCGGACAGCTCGGTTCAAATAAAGGCATCAATCGCCTCGGCGGTGGCATTGCCGCACCGGCACTCACGGAGAAAGACATCGCCGACATCGAGTCGCTGGGCGCCGTGAATCCCGACTTTGTGGCAGTGTCCTTCGTCTCACACATCCGTGATATCGAACATACGCGGGCGCTGCTCTCGCGGCATGGGCTTGATGCCTCCATTATTGCCAAGATCGAGCGCGCAGAGGTGGTCGCTGACGACGCGATTCTCGATGACATTCTGCAGGCATCCGCCGGCATTATGGTCGCTCGCGGCGACCTCGGGGTCGAGGTAGGCGATGCGGAGCTGATCGGTATTCAGAAGGACCTTATTTCGCGCGCCAGGCGCGCCAACCGGCTGGTGATCACGGCGACGCAGATGATGGAGTCCATGATCAGCAACGCAATGCCAACCCGGGCCGAGGTGTTCGACGTTGCCAACGCCGTACTCGACGGCACCGACGCCGTGATGCTCTCTGCTGAAACGGCCGTTGGTAAATACCCCGTTGCAGTGGTTGCTGCAATGGCTGACGCTGCTATGGGGGCAGAACGTCATCCCGTGGCGCGCACATCGCGTTACCGGGTTGATCGGGAGTTCTACTCCGCTCAGGAAACCATTGCCATGTCGGCTATTTATGCGGCAAACCACTATCGCAATGTTCGCGGCATTGCCTGCCTTACCGAGTCCGGCGCGACACCAAGGTTGATGTCGAGGCTGAGCTCGGGGCTGCCAATATTCGGCCTGGCCAACAACGCGCAGACTCTGCAGCGGCTGTCGCTGTGCCGCGGCGTCATACCGCTGTATTTTCCAGCCGACGAGGCAGGCCATGGCTCTCTCGAGAGCCGCGCCATCCTCTTTCTTCGCGATCTTGATTATCTGCAGACCGGGGACGACATTCTTCTCTGCATGGGCGATGAGCATGGCCGGGCCGGCAGCACCAACATCATGAAAATCATACGCGTGAATCAGGCCATGTAAATTTTACCGCTTTTTTGGTCGACAACTACCCAGTCGGCACCGGGGTGCTACACTCAGAGTGTTGCACGCACAATTGTCAGGGTTTTATCGGACGAGTGTGCATCAGTGTGTTTATGTATGCGAGCGAAGATCAGTCCTGTTCCTCTGTTCGTCACCCATAAATAGTTAAAGCAAAGCGGCGGCCCAGGCCGTCATATACAGTTAGAAAGGTATGTATGTATGTCTACAGTAACCGGTACGGTAAAGTGGTTTAACGAGAGCAAGGGATACGGGTTTATTGAGCAGGAAGGTGGTCCAGATGTCTTCGTTCACTTCAGCGCGATTAAAGGTGATGGATTTCGTACGCTGACCGATGGGCAGAAAGTGGAGTTTACCGTGGCTGACGGTCAGAAAGGGCCGCAAGCGGAGAATGTCGTCCCTGTCTGACCTACGGTCTGGATAGTGTAGTACACACAAAAAAGGAGCCTTCCGGCTCCTTTTTTGTGTGTCATCAAAATAACACGACGTTCTCTACTGTTCTGGCAATGGAGACGCCTGGATACTGAGCTTCTGAAGGATTTCGCTCACCCAGACAGTCCGCGATCACCCTTCAGCGAGTTTCTGCTGTCGGTCTATTTCAGACTCCATGTACCTTATCCACTGCTTCGCGTACTGCTCGGAGCGCTCGTCACGGCCTGCGGCCCTGAACGCCTCGCGGGCTTTACCATATTCTTCAAGGTTGAAAAGAGCCATGCCGAGCACCAGACGCGCCGTATCAGGGCGCTTAACGCCACCCCGCTCAAGTGCGGTCTGGATGGCCTCAACGGCCTTGTCGAACTGGTCACCATCGAGGTAAATGTTACCCAACTGTGAATAAAGCTCCCCGGAATCTGACTTGGAGGCAGCCACCTCCATCACCGGAATTGCTTTATCCACTTCCTGTGCCTGTCGCCAGGAACCCGCGAGCAACTCATAATTTTTGACATCATCATCGATGAGATCATCCTCAAAGGCCTTTTCGAGCACCTTGCCCGCCTTATAAGGTACCCCCTGGCTTAGATATAGCGACGCCAGGTTACGTAGCTCCCCATCCTTGTCCAGCATGTCCTGAACGTAGGCGGTTTCCATAGAACCAAGCTGACGCTTTTCGTTGCCCTTCTCAGAATACATATAGCCAAGCTGGACCCAGTAATCCTTCTTGGGGTAATGGGTCAGTAGCTCCTCCAGTACCGCCAAGGCGCTGTCGACATCACCACGGTCGGTGTAAAGGAAGCGCGCCAGGTTGTACCACTGTTCCTTGGGTGTTTTATCCTTTTCAAGGTAAATGTCGATGGCTGTCTCGACGTTCTCCAGCGCCTTCGGGTAGTCCTCAAGCTGATAGTATCCTTGCGCGAGCAGAACGTAGGCATTGGCCGGCGCGTTCTCGCTCATCTCGAACCACTTCAACAGCGCATCAATGCCCTCACGCCAGTTCTCCTGCACAAAATGCAGCTGAGCCACCGTGTAGCGCGTATTGATTTCCATGGCGAGCGGAATATCCGGCTGGCTGACCACGTTTTCATAGGCCTCAAGCGCCCGGGCATAGTCTTCCCGCGAATAATGAATAAACGCCATAAGATTGTAGACATTGGCGAGCTCATAGCTGTTGAGCTCGTTCCTGCCACTTTCAGAAATCATTTCATTCAAGACCTGCTCCGCGGTAGCGAGATCTTTTTCTTCGGCTGCCGTCTGCGCCTCAGCGAGCTTTTCATAAACCGAATTTCGCAGCGCGGGTGTCTTGCGGGTTTCACGCTCCTCCTGCTCCTGAGCGTAGGCCGCACTTAGACCCAGGAATGCAAGAGGATTCTGGGCGGAAAGCTGACCTACGCCGGACTGAGCAGCGGTAAGTGCAACCCCCAGCGCAGTTGCTCTGACGAATGTACGTGTCCTGGTCATGCGATGACCCTCCAGCGATTAGTTCTCGAGTTCAAACGTGAACTTGTTCTGAACACCGGCAACCTCAATTGGCTCACCATCCACAACCCGGGGCTTGTATTTGAACTTCTCCGCGGCCTTGACGGAGGCCCGCTCGAAGACGCCGGACGGCGAACAATCCACAGCCTGCGGGTTCCGTATAGACCCGTTCCTGGTCACCGTGTATTCCACAATACAATACCCTGTAATCCCCCGCGACTGGGCCCGGCGCGGATAAATGGGCGCAACCTTGACGATAGGCAGATACTCACCATCTCCGCTGCCCATCCCGCTACTGGCGATATCAATCTCGACCGACGACTGTGGCGCCGTGTTGACCGCGTTGGCATCAACATCGGTGTCCATATCGGGCGTATCCAGATCCGGCGGCGGCTCTTCCGGATCCTCGATCTTGTCTGGTTTTTTCTGCTCGACGTTGGTGTCAATGTCCCGCTCAGGCATGACAATATCGGCGAGGCGTGTTCGCTCCTCCTCATCAATATCGGGATTTGCCGTAGCAATCAGATATTGCATGAGAAAGAACAGCCCTCCTGCCACGGGTAAGGCGAGGAGCGCGCCAAAAATAATCCTGGTCAGACTTTTAGGCATAATAAGGCTTCACTACTTCTTGTCGGTGGCGAGAGAGACGTCATAGACGCCAGCTTCACGGGCCGCATCAAGAACCGCCGCAACCGTCTCCGTGTTTGACTTGTTGTCGGCCTGAATGACCACAGCGCCCTTGGGGTTTTCCGCGTGCAGCCGCTCAATATTAGCCCTTACGGCGCGCTCGTCAATTCGACGCTTGTCCATCCAGATTTCATTCGTGGCATTGATCGCCACGAGGATGTTCACATTCTCCTTGGGCTGGGCGGTGGACGCCTCGGGACGATTGACCTCAACGCCTGCTTCCTTGATGAAGGTTGCGGTGACGATAAAGAAAATCAGCATGATGAAAACCACGTCCAGCATCGGCGTCAGGTCGATCTGGGCTTCGTCTTCTGCTACTACCTGCTTGTTTCTGCGCATAGCTGTGCTCTCTTAATGATCAGTAGTCAGATTGTCAGCCAGCAATTCACTTTCACGCTGGGCAATCCGCTGAACGTAGGTATTACCGAAAACGCCGGACAAGGCGGCAACCATACCGGCCATTGTAGGTATCGTGGCTCGAGATACCCCTCCAGCCATGGACTTGGCATCGCCGCCACCGGTGACCGCCATGATATTGAACACTTCAATCATCCCGGTCACTGTGCCCAGCAGACCCAGAAGGGGGCACAACGCCACCAGGGTCTTGATCACAGACAGGTTCTGGTTGATCTGGAGACGGGCTTCCGAAACCAGCTTTTCACGGACCCGGTGAGCGGCCCACGAGCGTCGCTCGGGGCGTGCCTCCCAACTACCGATGACCCGGGCGACTTCGTGCTTCCAGTTCAGCTTGAAGAACCAGATTCGCTCAAAGATCAGCATCCACATGAAGAATAGCAGGACAGCAATGAGCCAGAGGACATTGCCGCCCATGTCCATGAAGCGGTTGACTGCCTGAGTCGCATTTTCCAACCAGAACATCATGTTACTTCCCCAGGTTTGACTCGGTGTGTTCGGCAACGATACCCGTGCTCTGCTCGTTCAGGATATGGATAATCCTCTGTGCACGTCCGTTCACCACCGTATGCAGGAGCACCGTCGGAATCGCCACAAGAAGGCCAAGTACCGTCGTTACCAGAGCGCCGGAAATACCGCCAGCCATGGCTTTTGGATCACCCGCACCGAAGATGGTGATTGCCTGGAAGGTCACGATCATGCCTGTAACGGTACCCAGCAGGCCCATCAGCGGTGCGACCGCGGCAATGATCTTCAACAACGTAAGACCGCTCTCCAGCTTTGGCGTCTCCTTGAGAATCCCCTCGGACAGCTTGAGCTCCAGGGTCTCCGTATCCATGGAGGGGTTGTCCTCGTGGATCTTGATGACGCGACCCAGCGGGTTGTTGTCGTTGGCCTTGTCGTTCTTGAGCTGGGAGTTCACTTTTGAACCAACCGCAGAGAGCACAATCAATCGGAAGATCGCCAGAATGAAGGCAAAGACACCCACGGCAGTAATGGCGTAACCGATATAGCCACCCTGGTGCCAGCGCTCTTCAATCGTCGGGCTATTGATCATGGCAGCGAGATAAGAACCACCCGTGGGGCCCGTGGGATCGATACCGAAGCGCTTCATGCCGCTGTCGGCGTTTGCCAGCGTCTCTGCCAGGTCCGTGTAGTTTCCGGATGGCTGGCGCGCCAGCTCTTCCAGGGTTCCCTTGGAAGGCACATAAGTCAGATACTGCCCATCCTCGGACACCACGTTGAACACACCGACGCGGACAACATCCTGCGTAATCTTGTCGCCATTGGGTTTCGCCACTTCGGCCTCAAATCTGACCACCTTGCCCGATTCGATCATCTCTCGCTGGAGTTCGAACCAGACACGCTCAATCTCTTCGATGCTTGGCAGCTGATCGCTGGTGCTCATCTTTTGAATCAGATCGTTGAGGTATTCCTCGCGATTCGGAAACTCGGCACTGGTGATGGAAAACTCGAGGTTACTGGCCAGGTCGCCGGCAGTGGAGGTAAGGTGACCGAACAGCTCGGACAGCGTTCCCAGCCGGTCGCGCAACACTTCCTGCTTCTGGCTGATAATGAGCTCGTTTTCTTCGAATTCATTTTCCAGCTGCGAGCTGATGTTTTCCTGACGCGTGCGCTCGTTCTCTGCAGCCTGCAGCTCTTCAGCCTGATTTTCCTTGTCCCGGAGGAACCGCTGCTCGCGCTGACGGTTTTCCTGCATTTCTGTTGTCTGGCCCTGCTTCACAAACTCCAGCAGCTGCTCGAGCGACTGCGCGTCGTCCTCTTCGGGAGTGCTTGCCTCAGGCGCCGGCGCCGCAGCGTCTTCTTGCGCACTGAGAGGCCCCGCGCTGAGTGTCAAAACGCCACACAGGGTGAATGCGGCAGCGGTTACGAATTGCTTAATCATTTACTTGGCCTCCGGCGCGGGAATGGGCATGTTCATCAGATCAATGGAGGCTTCCTGGCGCGCGATGCGCAGGCCCTGCATGATGGCGGAGCGATATTCACCCCGGTCCAGGGAGACCCAGGTTCGGTTTTCCTGATCCCAGGCACCGGATAGCTCCGTATCGGTCGTCTGGTACACCAGGGCAATGCGGCCCACGCGCAGGAAGTTCACGTCCCTCTCGGCGCCGTCAATTTCGACGCTGCCCTTGTAGGCGTCCAGCTTGCGACCGTACTCGTTCTCGATCTTGTAAGCCTCAAGAACCTGGCGGAATTTCTCAGCGACGCTCACATCGGAACGATCCAGGTTATTGCGCAAGAACTCGATGCGTTGCATCCGTTCCTCCATATGGAACGGCACGTCCAACTCAACGAATCGCTCCAGTCCGTCAACCATGCGGATAACCAGCGGAGTCATCTGGCGCTGGATAACGGTAACCTGCTCAATCGACTCATCGATGTTCGCGATTCGCCTGTTCTGATTATCAATCTGACGCTGCAGGCGTGCATTGTAGACCTTGAGGCCGTCGACCTGCTTCATGACCGACTTGTAATCGCTCAACAGATCACGGGTCTCATCCGCAAGCCGATCAACCCGGGCCTGGGATTCCCGTGCGGCTTCGGTTTTCTCCTCACTCACGTTGAGGATGGAGTCCAGCGTGCTTGACTGCACAGCGCTCACCGCGCCCACGAGGGCGAGGCAGGACACTATTGTGGTCAGCAGCACATTCTTCAGTCGATAGGTAGTCATGGGAATAGTGCTTCCTATATCCATAAATGTTTTGGGGCTGATGGGGAGAGACCCGGTGACGCTCTCTTCCTACTGATCGCGCCGAGTCGAGCGAACGAGTTCAGATGAAACCAGATAACACAGATCATTTCAAACACGTCGCGCAAAGGCCTGCGAGAGAGGGTGAATGTGTGCAGTTTGGTAACACTCACTTTGTTTTTTCAAGAGCAAGGTAACAAACTCTTTTCCGTATAGCGAAAGCCGGTCCTTGCGACGCAAAGAAAGCGCCGGACTGCGGCCACCCCCGGCAAAGCCGTCAGATCCGCTGCAGAACGATAAAGCTGAAGGGAAACTCGTTTCTGCTGTCCGCAGAATGATCCTCCCGTGAGATTTCCCGCCATCGCCCCGGATCCAGCGCCGGCAGATGCGCATCCCCCGCGATATCTGCATGCACCCGCGTCAGGTAAATGCGCTGTATCAACGGCAGAGCCTCGGCGTAAAGCTGCGCGCCACCGAGCAACATAAGCTCCCCGGCGTCGGAGGAACGGGCCGACTCCACGGCCAGCCTGAATGCCTCATCAATGCCATGCGTCACCCGTACGCCCTCGGCTGCGAATGCCGGGTTCCGGGAAACAACGATATTGTCACGGCCAGGCAGCGGGCGCCCGATCGAGTCGTAGGTCCGACGGCCCATGATCACAGGCTTGCCCATGGTGACGCGCCGGAAATAACGCAGATCCTCCGACAGGCGCCAGGGTAATGCATTGTCGCGGCCGATCGTGCCATTGCGGGCCGCAGCCACGATCATGCTTGCCGTGACATCCTGCGGCCTCATATCGCCACCGGCGCGGAAATGTGGGGATGCGGGTGGTAATCGCGGATGTCAAAGTCGTCAAACTGATAATCGTAGAGACTCGCCGGGCGCCGGCGAATATGCAGCGACGGCAGGGGCCGCGGCTCACGCTGCAGCTGCGTGGCAACCTGCTCAAGATGGTTCACATATAGATGCGAATCACCGGTCGTGATCACGATTTCTCCCGGCTGCAGGTCGCTCTGCTGCGCCAGCATATGCGTCAGCAGCGCCAGACTTGCCATGTTGTAGGGCAGCCCGAGAAAGGAATCACTGGAACGGATGTAGAGCTGTGACGACAGACGCTCTCCAGCGACGTAGAACTGATAAAGCAGATGGCAGGGCGGCAGCGCCATGCGGCCGGCGCGGGCGTTATCCTGTGGACTCTGATTCTCGTCCGGCAGGTATTCCACGTTCCAGCCATGAAACAGAATGCGACGGCTGTGCGGCCGGTGTCGCAGGCAATCGAGCACGTAATCGATCTGGTTGATACTGCCGCCGTCGCGGGTGGGCCAGGCGGTCCACTGCGCGCCGTACAGCGGCCCGAGATCACCCTCTTCGGTAGCCCACTCGTCCCAGATCCTGACACCGCGCTCTTGCAGCCATGCAGTGTTGGTGTCACCGCGCAGGAACCACAGAAGCTCATTGGCAATACTGCGAAAGTGCAACTTCTTGGTGGTCAGCAGCGGAAAACCGTCGGCAAGATCGTGACGGAACTGGCGGGCAAACACCGACAGAGTGCCCGTGCCGGTGCGATCGTCCTTGCGCACGCCGTTGTCGAGGATGTCCTGGAGCAGATCGAGGTACTGGCGCATATCGTTACCGCGTTGGTCGGGCTGCAGCGCTGCCGCCCCGGTAGGCGTAAAACAGCAGATAAAGCCCGAGAAGAATCATGGGAATACAAAGCAGCTGACCGCGGGTCATCCAGCCAAACGCCTGGAAGCCCAGGTGCGCATCCGGTTCCCGGAAGAATTCCGCGATAAACCGCAGCACGCCGTAACCCAGAGAAAACACCCCAGATGCGGCAAAGGTTGGCCGGGGTCGGCGCGTAAACCAGAGCATGATAACCAGGAGCAGCATACCCTCCAGTGCAAACTGGTAAAGCTGCGATGGGTGCCGCGGGATCTGCAGCGGATCGTTCGGGAAAACCATGGCCCAGGGCACGTCCGCTGCGCGCCCCCACAGTTCCTGGCCGATGAAGTTACCGAGGCGCCCCAGGGCCAGCCCCAGCGGCGCCAGCGGGGCGACAAAATCCAGCAGATCGGGAAAGGATACCCCGTGGCGACGTGCAAACAGGAAACTCGCCGCAACCACGCCGAGAAATCCACCATGAAAGGACATGCCCCCCTGCCAGACCCGCAGGATCCAGGCCGGGTCCTGGAGCAGCCGATCACCGCCATAGAACAGGGCGTAGCCAATACGCCCCCCAAGCACAATGCCCATCGCCGCCCAGAAAATAAGATCGTCGACCTGGCTTCGCGTCAGCACCGAGTCGGGGCGCCGGCTGCGCCGCGCCGCCAGCCACCACGCGAAGGCCAGACCACCGATATAGGTCAGTCCATACCAGTGGATGTCCAGAGGCCCCAGCGAAATTGCCACGGGGTCGATATCGGGGTAAGCGAGCATGCGATCAGGCGTCCATCGGCGGCGGTATGAACTGGTGGAGTCCGCGATCCATCAGCAGTGTCTCCAGACGTCGCTGCACATCGCGACTGTTGTCGAAACCTCGCACCTCTGCCAGCACTTCAACAGCCTCGGCGTGGCTCACGCTGCGCAGGGCCTTCTTGACTCGCGGCAGGCTGGTTGCATTCATGGACAACACGTCAAAACCCATCGCAAGCAACAGCACGGATGCCAGTGGATCCCCGGCAAGCTCACCACAGATATTCACCGGCTTGCCCTCGCTCCGACCACCGGCAACCACCGCGACGAGCGCTTCGAGCACCGCCGGATGAAATGCGTGGTAAAGGTCGGACACACGGGCATTGTTGCGGTCGACCGCGAGCAAGTACTGCGTCAGATCGTTACTGCCCACCGACAGAAAATCTACGCGACGCGCAAATGCCGCAGCCTGATAGACCGCCGCCGGCACCTCGACCATCACACCGACCGGCGGCAGTGAAATATCCAGTCCCTCCTGCACAAGCTCGCGATGGCTGCGATGAATCAGCACCAGCGCCTCGTCGAGCTCAACCACATTGCTTACCATGGGCAGCATGATGCGCAGATTGCCCAGACCGGCGTTGGCCTTGAGCATGGCGCGCACCTGGGCAAGGAGAATCTCCGGATGATCCAGCGTGACCCGGATACCGCGCCAGCCAAGAAAGGGGTTTTCTTCTTCGATGGGGAAATAGCTGAGTGCCTTGTCGCCGCCGATATCCAGCGTACGCATGGTAACGGGCCGCGGCGCAAAGGCTTCCAGCTGCTCACGGTAGATCTGTCGCTGTTCCTCCTCGGTCGGGAAGCGTTCCCGCAGTAGAAACGGCACCTCGGTGCGGTACAGGCCGACGCCCTCCGCGCCGCGCTCGAGCGAACGCGCCACATCGACCATGAGGCCCGTATTGACCCACAGGCGCAGGCGATAGCCGTCCAGGGTTTCACAGACTTCGTCACGCAAGGTTTCCAGGTCACGATTCAACGCGGAGTCCTGGTCGGCGAAGGTACGGTAGCGATCGAGCGCATCTTCCGGCGGATTAAGGTGCACCGCACCGTTGTATCCGTCCACCACGACCGTCATATCGCGCAAGCGGGTATAGGGAAGATCGACCGCGCCCATTACCGTCGGCACACCCATGGCACGGGCGAGGATGGCGACATGCGAATTGCCGGAGCCGCGCACGGAGATCATGCCGGCAAGCCGGCTGCGCGGGATCTCACCCAACATTGAGGCGGTGAGCTCTTCACTGACCAGGATCGTCTGCTCCGGAAAATCGGTTTCGTCGCGTCCATCTGCCTGCAGATAGCCGAGCACTCGCGTGCCGAGGTCCTTGACGTCTACTGCACGCTCGCGAAGGTAGCTGTGCTCCATGCGCTCGAAGTGGCGGATGTGCTCAATCATGACCTGGCTGAGCGCCCCCTGCGCCCACTCGCCCGCCTTGATTCGTGCTGCCACCTCGCCGCCGATAGCCGAGTCACCGAGTATGCCCAGATACACATCGAACAGGGCGTGATCCTCGGCGCTCAATTCATCTCGCAGATTATCGGCGACGGACTGGACATCGAGCCGGACCTGCTCCAGCGCGTGCTTGAAACTGCGCAATTCGGCACGACGATTCTTTGCCTGGCGCCTTGGCACCGTATACAGATCGGCCTTCGGCGACTTCACCACCGCCACGCCGATGCCAATACCGGGCGCACCGGGCAGTCCGCCTATCCGTGTGGACATCTGTACAGCCCCGGCCACCAGCGCATCCGGCACCTCGCCGGTGACCTGGGCGTGGGCAATCACGCCGGCGAGCTGCGCCGACATCGTCACCAGGAAAGCTTCCTCGCTCTCATCAAATCGCCGGCGTTCCGACTGCTGGACAACCAGCACACCCAGCACCTGGCGTTGATGGATAATCGGCACCCCGAGAAAGGCGTGGAACGGCTCCTCGCCGATATCCGGCAGGAACTGGAAGTTAGGGTGGCTCTCGGCGTCCTCGAGATTCACGGGCTCCTCACGCTCTGCCACGAGACCGACGAGGCCTTCGCCCGGAGCCAGGCTGGCGGAGCCGATCTGCGCCGCATTGAGGCCCTCGGTGGCGCGGAAGACAAAGCGCTCGCCACCGCGATCGCGCATGTAGACACTGCACACCTGCGTGCCCATCGCGCTCTTGACGCGGGATACAATAATCTCCAGTACCTGATCCAGGCTCTCGGCGGCGTTGACCTCCTGGACAATGGCGCGCAGGACTTCCAGCACGGCGTCAGGCCTGCTCGCTGGCAGTGATCAGGCCACCCAGAGGCTGCGCGAGCTCGCGCAGCGCACGCCGGTATACTTCACGCTTGAAATACACGACCTGATTCAGCGGGTACCAGTAGCTTACCCACTGCCAGTGATCGAACTCGGGCTTGGGGTTGTCGGTGAGGCTGATGCTGGAATCGTCGGCAAGCAGCCTGAGCAGATACCATTTCTGCTTCTGGCCAATGCACACCGGCTCCTGACCTTTGCGAATATAGCGCTTTGGCAGGCGGTAGCGGAGCCAGCCCCGGGTGCAGGCGATGACATCCACGGCGGATGCCGGCAGGCCAACCTCTTCTTCGAGCTCACGATAGAGCGCGTGTTCCGGCTTTTCCCCGGGGTTGATGCCGCCCTGAGGAAACTGCCAGGCATCGCGCCCGCCAATGCGACGCGCCCAGAGTAGCTGGCCGCTGTCGTTGGCGATCACGATGCCGACGTTTGGCCGGAAACCCTCTGCGTCAATCATTACCATTGTATCCATACATCAGCCGTTCATTGTTCCATACTTTGTGCAGCCAGAGAAATTGTCTCGCGCAGCCACCCGTTATATTCTCCCGCGCCGCACTTGAGGAGAACACGATGCCACTGGCTATTTTCGATCTTGACGATACGCTGCTTGCCGGCGATAGCGATCACCTCTGGGGGGCCTGGCTGTGCGAGCAGGGACGGGCAGACGGGGCCGCGCACGCGGCTGCCAATGAGGCGTTCTACGCCGATTACCGGGCGGGGTCACTGGATATTGCGGCGTATCTGCGCTTTGCACTGCGGCCAATCGCCGGGTATACAACCGCAGAAATCGCCGACTGGCAGGCCGCATTCCTGCGCGACAAGATCGCCCCCATCCTGCTGCCGGGGGCGCAGGAACTGATCGACAGCCATCGCCAACGGGGTGATACGCTGCTTGTCATCACCGCCACCAACGAAGTGGTGGCCGGACCCATTGTCAGACAGCTGGGCGTCGACAACCTGATCGCCTGCGGTGTGGAAGTGACTGAGGGGCGTTATACAGGTGCACCGTCAGGGACGCCAAGCTATCGCGAGGGCAAGGTGGTGCGCCTGCAGAGCTGGCTGGCGGACCGGGACGAATCACTGGCCGGTGCCACGTTCTACAGCGACTCGCACAACGATCTGCCGCTGCTGCAGCTGGTCGACAACCCGATCGCCGTAGACCCCGATCCGGCCCTCGCGGCACATGCCCGGGACAAGGGCTGGCGCATTATCAGCCTCCGCGGCGCCTGAGCTGCGCCCAAGCAGCCATTATTGCACTGCGTCTAACGGCCTCTCCGCAACAGATCAGCCCGCTTCGCTGAGGTGCTCCTCGTAGGCCTCGTCATCCATGAGCTCATCCAGCTCCGCCGAGTCCGAGGGCTTGAGCCGAAAGAACCAGCCTTCCGCATAGGGACTGCCATTGACGGTTTCGGGGGCATCCACAAGCGCCTCGTTCACGGCCAGTACCGTACCGCTGATCGGTGCGTAAACATCAGAGGCCGCCTTGACGGATTCGACCACAGCCACCTCATCGCCTGCAGCAAGGTCGCTGCCCGCCTCAGGTAGCTCGACAAAGACGACATCACCCAGCGCTTCCTGCGCATGATCGCTGATGCCGACGGTCACGCTGCCGTCGTCCTCAACGCGCACCCACTCGTGGCTCTTGGCGAATTTCAGACCTTCAGGTGCCTGGCTCATACGGGTTCCTCCATAGATTTTGCGGCGATTGTAGGCGTTGCCAGGCTATTCGGCCAGACCCATGGCCTGGCGCATAAGACGTTTTTTCACCGCCGGCAGGGCATCCACCTGCCGCAGACCGGCATTGCGCAACCAGCGAAGAGACAGGCGGCGCGAGCCGAACAGATGACGGAATCCGTCCATTGCCGCCATCATGGCCAGGTTGCTGCCCTTGCGGCGGCGCTGATAGCGCTGCAGAACCGACAGCGCTCCCAGTGGCAGTCCACGCTGCCTGGCCTCGAGTATTACCCGGGCAAGCTCATCGACGTCGGCGAGGCCAAGATTGATTCCCTGGCCGGCGAGCGGGTGAATGGTGTGCGCGGCATCAGCGATCAGCGCAACACCGGGCTCGACGTAATTGATGACGTGGCGCTGGCGCAACGGAAAAGCGGCTCGGGGCGAGCTGTCCAGAATATCGCCAAGGCAATGCTCCGCGGCATCGGCGAGCGCGACGCAGAAATTTGCGTCGGACAGCGCTATCACTGCATCCACCGCATCGTCGTCAAGCGACCAGACGATTGAGCAGTAATGACGCTCGGCGGAGTCCGGAAGCGGTAGCAGCGCCAGCGGCCCGGTGGGCAGGAAGCGCTGCCAGGCGGTATCGCCGTGATGCCGCTCTGTCTCGACGGTGGCCACGATGGCGCGCTGTCCGTAACTCCATTCGCGGGTGGTAAAACCCAGCCGCTCACGCAGCGGCGACAGCGCCCCATCCGCACCCACCGTCAGCGCCGCGGCACAGCGGGTACCATCGTCAAGCGTCACGACAACGCCATCTGCGGAGCACTGCGCCTGCTCCAGCCGCCGCGGTGCCAGCACCTGGATGTCCGGTGCCCGCCGGACCCGACTGGCGAGGGCCGCGGTGATGGCGCTGTTCTCCACCAGCGTGCCAAGTGCAGGCAGATTCATCTCGGCACTGTCAAAATCGATTCTACCCGTGCCCTCGGCGTCCCAGACCGTCATGTGGCGGTAAGGGCAGGCGCGATAGGCCTCTACCGCGGGCCAGACAGCGAGGCGCGCCAGGAGATCGACAGACCTCGGGGTGAGGGCACTCACGCGGATATCGAAACCATTCAGACCGGGATCGACAGGGCCGGGATCGGGGGGCAGCGCCCGCGCCTCGACCAACGCGATCCGCAGGCCCTGACCGCTGAGCGCTACCGCCAGCGCCGAGCCGGCGATGCCGGCACCGACAATGAGCACGTCGTAGTCCACAGGCGGTCCTGTCTCAGGCATTGCGTGCCTCCAGCGCCGCCATTCCGGCGGCGTGACGGACAAACGTAGATTTTGCACCGCGCGCCATATCCAGACCCGACAGCGCCAGATCGCGCGCCAGGCCAAAAACCGGATCCGCGCTCATGAACAGGCCCGGCAGCATATCGCTCGCGGCAATGGTGCGCTGCTGATCGGCTCGCTGGCGTGCGGCGTAACGCGCCAGAACGGCGGGATCGCCCGCGGTTTCGCCGTTTGCAAGGGCCTGCGCAAGCACCGCCGACAACGCGGCGACATCCCGCAGTGCCAGATTGAAGCCCTGGCCGGCCACGGGATGCAGGGCATGCGCCGCGTTGCCGACCACCACCACGTGGCGACGAACACATTCTCGCGCTTCCACCAGTGACAGCGGATAAGTGTATCTCTCACCGACCTGGACAGCACGCCCGAGCCGGTAGCCAAAGGTCTTCTGCAGTGCCTGTAGAAATACCGTCGGCTCCGCTGCCGCCAGCCCCTGCGCGCGCTCCTCTGGCAGCGTCCAGACCAGTGCCGCGCGGTTCGAGGTTTCTGCGGTTGGCGGTAGCGGCAGTAGCGCCAGTGGACCCGCCGCGGTGAAACGTTCGTAAGCCACACCGGCGTGGGGTGCGGCAAATGCCACATTGGCCACCAGCGCATGCTGATCATAGCGGCGGGTGCTCGTACCGATGCCGAGACCGTCACGCAGACGGGAGTGGGCGCCATCGGCAATGACCAGCAGATCGGCCGCCAGTACATCCGGCTCATCGGTATCCAGGCTGACTTCCATGCGACCGTCGCGGGGTTTTGCAGCGATTGCGCTGGCCGGACTGACCAGCTCTATGCGTGAAGAAGCGAGCAGGGCGTCCAGCAGCACGCAGCCCAGCCAGGCGTTCTCGACCACATAACCCAGCCCCGGCCATCCCTGTTCATCAGCGTCCATCAAGCTGCTGCCAAAGTGTCCCTGGCTGGATACATGTATACGGCGTATCGGCTCGGCCCAGGTCGACAGTGCCGGCCACAGCCCGAGACCTTCATAGATAAGCCGCGAGCTGTAGCTGAGGGCGGTGGAGCGCGCGTCGAAGGAAGGGTGGTAATCAGCCTTGCCGCCGCGCAGTGGATAGCTTTCTATCAAGGTAATGGAGTGCGACCGAGGCAGGGACGCAGCAAGTTGCAGCGCAAGGCTGATGCCCACCATACCGCCACCGGCAATCACCACATTCGTTGTCCGGGTCATCCGTCAGGCCACCATCAAAGCTTCGATGTCGTCCGCCGCAGTGGGCACTGCCGCCGAGAGCACTTCCATGCCGTCTGCCGTAATGGCGACGTCATCCTCAATACGTATGCCGATGCCGCGCCACTTCTTTGCCACGCTGCGATTGTCCGGCGCAATGTAGATCCCGGGCTCCACGGTCATTACCATACCCGGCTCAAGCAGGCGCGGCTCAGCGCCAACCCGATAATCGCCGACATCGTGCACATCCATGCCGAGCCAGTGGCCCGCGCGATGCATGTAGAAATCGCGGTAGGCGCCCTTGTCGATCAGCCGGTCGACCGCCCCCTTGAGCAGGCCAAGCTCAACCAGGCCTTCGGTGATGACGCGGACAGTAGCGTCGTGGGGCTGATTCCAGTGGTTACCTGCGCGGGTAGCCTCGAAAGCGGCATGCTGTGCTCGCAGAACGATATCGTAAATAGCGCGTTGTTCACGGGAAAAACGCCCACTAACCGGGAATGTTCGCGTGACATCGGCGGCATAGCCGCGGTATTCGCAGCCCGCATCAATCAGAACAAGGTCACCATCGCGCAGGCGGTCGGCGTTATCCACATAATGCAGAATGCAAGCATTGTCGCCACCGCCGACGATAGAGGCATAGGCCGGGTGACGGGCACCGCGCATGGCAAACTCGTGGTGCAGTTCGGCTTCGAGCTGATATTCATAAACACCGGGGCGGCAGAAACGCATGGCGCGACAGTGCGCCGCCGCGGTTATTTTGGCGGCCTTGCGCATCAGCCGCAGCTCCGCGGCGCTCTTGTACAGCCGAAGCTCGTGCAGCATGTGATCGAGATCGTTGAATTCGCCCGGAGGAACCGCGCCCGTGGCGGCCTTGCTGCGAATGCGGTTCACCCAGCCCATGATGCGCCTGTCGAAGTCCGAGCTGCGCCCCATGGAATAGTAGACGCGCTCGCGGCCCTCGATGAGACCGGGAAGAATCTCGTCGATGTCACCGATCGGAAAGGCGTCGTCGGCGCCGAAACACTCTACTGCCCCCTCCGGCCCGGCGCGACGGCCGTGCCACAGCTCCCGGGTGACATCCCGCTCGCGGCAGAACAGCACGAACTGTCCATGGCGTCGACCCGGTATGAGTGCCAGCACTGATTCAGGTTCGTCGAAGCCAGACAGGTAGCGAAAATCACTGTCCTGGCGAAACGGAAATTCGGTGTCGCGGCTGCGCGTCTGCTCGTTGGCGGAGGGAATGATAGCGATACTGTTCGGCACCATGAGCGCCATGAGATTGCGCCGGCGGCGGACGTATTCCGTCTTGCTGATCGTCATGAGGGTCTGATCCGGGCCTCGTTCAGTGAAGGGTGCGGTCTGCGGTAGCGCCCGCATCGGAAAACAGCTGCTGGCTGTCGGCAATCACATTCATCGCTGCCACGCGAAGATACTCCACGAGTTCAGCATAGGCGTGCTCAGCCTCATCGGGGTCATCTTCCTCTGCATCAGCGTGGGCGATAGCCGCGAAGTCACGCAGGGCTTCAGCGCTGTCAGCGGCAACGGCGGCTTCCGTCAGGCCTGCGCTGACGCGGGCCTCGGCAAAGCCAGACAGGAAACCCCGACACCAGTCAGCCAGGGCCTGGGTACGCTGCGCCAGCTCCGTTTCGTCGCCCGGCAGCAGCGGATGGAAGTGCAGGTTTTCGCTTTCCGCCGAGGCCGCTGTGCGCGCGTACATCTGTTGCAGTCCGTCGGCAAGCTCACCGTGGACATCGATAGACAGCGCCTTACCCAGCCCCGCGAGCCCGGCGCCGGGCTCGCGGCCGGCGCCACCGCCGAGCAGTCCTGCCAGACAGCCGTGCAGCTCCGAGGGCGAACTCTGTATGCCCTGCTCAAAGAGGTGGTTGGCGAGCTCATCGAAATCCGGTAGATCGCTATTGTCGCCAGGGCGCAGGTCAAACATAGTACGTCCCCCGCGAGCAGCATAGGCTGCGTGACACGCGCTCTCTAAAGTGCTGGCAGATGCTTGAATTAATTAACATTTACCTCGTTGACCTCTCTGCGGTGCGGCTCTATAGTGCAGGACACTCCGCTAAAACCCAAGTATAACGGCAATGGCAGATGACGCGCTGAAAATGCTGGAATCCAGGATCGATCAGTTGATCGCACTCTGCAGTGAACTGAACCAGGAGAACCAGCGGCTGAAGACGGAGAACCTGAACTGGCGTCGAGAGCGACAGGAACTGATCGACAACAACGAAGCGGCGCGGCAGCGGGTAGAATCCATGCTGAACCGTCTGCGTTCGACAGAGTAGAAGGCATGGCAATGACACAGCCGAACACGGTCAACGTCACGATTCTCGACAAGAGCTACCAGGTCGCCTGTCCGCCAGAGCAAAAGGCCGATCTGGTCACATCGGCCAACTACCTCGATTTACAGATGCGCTCAATCCGTGACACCGGCAAGGTCATTGGCCTTGAACGCATCGCCGTGATGGCAGCACTGAACATCAGTTATGAGCTGCTGCGAGCTACCCGCACCGATGGCAACGCAGCCTCGGAGAACGCGGAGAATGCGGAGAACGCCGACAGCGAGGCTGCTTTTCGCAGCCTCAACAACAAGCTTGAAGAGGCCCTGCACAAACTCAGACAGATCGAAATCAGCTGACGCCCGGGCACATCAGCAGTCACGGCCCTCGGTCTGTGGCGCCGCTTGCGTTATACTTATTGCCGGTTCCTGGTGTATTCGCCAGACACTCAGTCCTCGAGCCGATACTGCTGTAACCGGCGGTGACCGAATGGTGTTGTTGTGCAGGTCCGGCTTGTACCGGAAAGCCTGATACACCGCGGGAGCCACCACCTTGAACCTTTCGGTTCAAGGGCCGACCTGTCAGCGGTACCCCGGGAACCTTTATCTATTCTGGAATCTGGCTCTCATGCGAGAACCGCCCACCGCGACAGACAAGTCGGGCTTGCGTCGGCAGTTGCGCGCTCGTCGCCAACAGGTTTCCGACGATGAGCGCCAGGTCGCCGCCGCGCGCGCCGCCACTCAAATCCTGGAATTGCCTGGCTGGCGCCAGGCAAGACACGTCGCCGGCTACCTGGCAACACCGGAAGAATTTGACTGCAGCCCCTTACTGCTGGCGGCGCATAGTGCAGGGAAACAGACCTTTCTGCCAGACATGGCACCGGACACGACATTGCATTTTCGCCGATACAGCGACGGTGATCCCCTGCGGGAAGCTCGCTACGGTATCTCACAGCCCATGTCGACTGCAGCTGCCATCCCCGTGTCCGCTCTCGACATCATGTTCCTGCCGCTGGTTGCCTGGAATGCCAGCGGTGTCAGGCTAGGCATGGGTGCAGGCTATTATGATCGGGCGTTGTGCCGGGAAAAGCCAGGACTGCTGGTGGGACTCGGATACGACTGCCAGCAATATGACGCCCTGCCGTATGACAGCTGGGACGTGCCGCTGGACTATGTACTGACGGGTAGCCGCCTGGTGAAATGCATTCGGGATTGACTTACCAACGCCAGGCGACGCCCTGGCGTCACTCCAGGATAACGCCCGCCTGCAATGGCGACGCCGGCGCGGCGTTCGTCTGACTTGAGACCATGGGCAACAGCAATGTTGCGGACATCCCCAAGGCAAATACGACAATAAGCACAAACATGGTATCGGGTCGTCTATTCACGCAACACTCTCGTCATTAATGTGCAAATTAAAAACGCTGTCAGGGCGTCATTTCCCACTCGCCACTACACAGGGCCAACCACAACATGCGCCCATTAAAAACGCCCGTCATTCTGAGTGGGTCATGAGAGCTGGCTTTCTTGACAAATTTGCTTGTCCAGCTCTTAACCCTGTTTTTTTTGTAAATTTGTCACAGATCTTACACGGAATATCCTGCCATGCAAGCCGTCCATGGCGGATATTTTTCGCAGCATACCCCTGAAGGGGCACAGCCATTTGCTGCGGGCTTCAGCTCGCGCGCAGCTCCTCTACGCCGTTATCACCTGCCAGCAGCAGAATATCCGCAGGGCGATGTGCAAACAGGCCGTGACATACAACCCCCGTGATGTTGTTGAGAGCCTCCTCCAGAGAGAGAGGCTGGGCGATACTCAAACGGTGCACATCGAGAATGATATTGCCATTGTCGGTGACAAAACCGTCCCGGTATACCGGCTCACCGCCCAGGCTGACCAGGCAGCGGGCCACGTGGCTTCGCGCCATGGGAATAACTTCCACCGGCAAGGGAAACTCGCCCAGCATGTGTACCAGCTTGCTGTCATCCGCAATGCAGATAAACTCCCGCGCGACGGCTGCAACAATCTTCTCCCGGGTCAGGGCGCCGCCACCGCCCTTGATCAGCTGCAACGCGCTGTTGGCCTCGTCGGCACCATCCACGTAGAAATCGACGCGATCGACACTGGTAAGTGACTGCACGGGGATGCCGTGCGACTTCAGCCGATCCGCCGACGCCTCTGAGCTCGCCACCGTGACCGCAAAACGCCCCCGCACCGGCGCCAGCGCGTCGATAAAACAATTGGCCGTGGACCCGGTGCCAATGCCGATAACGGTATCGTTCTCGAGCTGAGGCTTGAGATAGTCCAGCGCGGCTGCGGCGACCGCCTGCTTCTTTGCATCACTGTTCATGTTGAATCCTGCGCGAATGACGACTGGCGACAGGGTCGAGTGTACCGCGCGAGGCCGTCAGCCCCCAACCGTAAGCGGCGCCGAACGTACAAAAGGGGCCCGTGCTGCAAACGTGCACCTGCTGCTTTACCATGATGGTTCCGAAATGAGTGTGATCCCATGCCGCATAGCTATATCAAGCGCATCCTCGATGCCCGCGTGTACGACGTGGCGCGCCAGACACCGATAGACGAAGCCGCACTGCTGTCTGCCCGGCTGGGCAACAGGATCTGGCTCAAGCGTGAGGACCTGCAGCCCGTGTTCTCCTTCAAGCTGCGCGGGGCCTACAACAAAATGTACCGGCTGAGCGAGGCGCAGCGCAGCCGCGGGGTGGTGGCGGCATCCGCTGGCAACCATGCCCAGGGCCTGGCCATGGCAGCGCAGCGCATGGGCGTAAGGGCCGTTATTGTCATGCCCCGCACAACACCCCAGATCAAGGTGGATGCGGTGCGCGCGCGGGGCGCCCGCGTCGTTTTGCATGGCGATGCCTTTGACGAGGCTTCCGGTTACGCGAAAAAACTGGTCGCAGAACAAGGCATGACTTACGTCCATCCCTTCGACGACCCGGACGTGATCGCCGGTCAGGGCACCGTGGGGATGGAGATCGTGCGCCAGCATCAGACGCCGCTGGATGCCCTGTTTGTGCCTGTCGGGGGCGGCGGACTGCTCGCCGGCGTTGCGGCTTTTGTGCACTACGTGTGGCCGCAGACAAAAATTATTGGCGTCGAGCCGGCAGATGCCGCCTGCCTCAAGCTGGCCCTGCAGCGCGGTCGTCGCGATCGCCTGTCAGAGGTCGGCCTGTTTGCCGATGGCTGCGCCGTGGCGCAGGTTGGCAAGGAACCGTTCCGGGTGATCCGCGAAATCGTCGACGAGGTGATCACCGTATCTACCGACGAAATGTGCGCTGCAATCAAGGACATTTTCGAAGATACCCGCGGCATCGCCGAGCCGGCCGGCGCACTCGCACTGGCCGGCCTGAAGAAATATGTTGAGGAGACGGGCGCCCACGATGAAGAATTGCTGGCCATTCTCAGCGGGGCAAACACCAACTTCGACCGTCTGCGCTACATTTCCGAACGCACGGAGATCGGCGAGCGGCGCGAGGCCATCATCAGTGTCACCATCCCGGAAAAGCCTGGCAGCTTTCGGGCCTTCTGCAGCGCCCTCGGCAAGCGCAACATCACCGAATTCAATTATCGCTACGCCACTGACCAGTTTGCCCGTGTTTTCGTCGGCCTGTCGGTGGCGCCGGGCGGCAATGACCTGCAGCAGGTACTGCATGATCTGAACCGTGAGGGCTATGACACCGAGGACCTGACCGACAACGAAATGGCCAAACTGCACATCCGCTATATGGTGGGCGGGCGCGCCCCGGAGAATATGGATCCGGAGCGGATTTATCGGGTGGAGTTTCCGGAACGTCCCGGCGCGCTGCTCAAGTTTCTCGCGGCCCTGGGCCAGCGCTGGAACATCTCGATGTTTCATTACCGCAATCACGGCGCGGCCTATGGGCGCATTCTGGTGGGGATTCAGGTGCCATCGGGGCAGAAGGGCGCAATGCGGGAGGTGCTCGATGGCATTGGTTATCCGTACTGGGATGAGTCGGCGAATCCAGCGTACCAATTGTATCTGGGGAATGGGGCGGACTAGCTCTAGCTCCGAATCCGGTGTATGCATCGAGATTGGTGGCACCCACCATAAGGGCCGAGGGGCATTCCGCGCCTGGTAACAGGATCGTGAGCATTGACCTCCCGGATCGATGCCTCTACCGTAATACCAATAGGCTATCGATAGGCGTTACGGGATGGAAGTTACTGTCTCCCCCAAGTTTCAGATTGTCATTCCCAAGGAAATTCGCGATTCCATGGGCATTGTGTCAGGGCAGAAAGTCCAGATCATGGCCTATTGTGGCCGCATCGAAGTGATTCCACTGAGACCCATGCAAGAGCTACGAGGACTGCTCCGGAACATCGATACCGGCATCGCCAGAAACGACCATCGCGTGTGAACGTCGTCGATTCATCAGCGTGGCTATCCTATTTTGCCGGCGATCAGAATGCGGGGACATTCGCCGAACCAATAGAGAACATCCCCGAATTGCTGGTACCCAGCATCACCCTCGCCGAAGTCTTCAGGAACGTCCTGCACCAGCTGGGAGAGGAGACTGCCCTCGTCGTCACAGCCCACATGAAGCAGGGAAAAGTGGTTTCCCTGGATTCCCACCTGGCTAGCGACGCGGCACGGTTTGGCGCGCTTCACAAGCTCCCGCTCGCGGACAGCATCGTATTCGCCACGGCGCAGAGACATGCCGCCGTCATCTGGACGATGGACAAAGACTTCAAGGGACTCCCGAACGTGCGCTACCTGTCAAAGAAGAGAGCCAAATAGCCCCGAATCGCGCCACCTGCAAAACCTGAAGATCCTCACGGCTCTCCGTCCGCACCTATGTCAGGCCCGGGCGTCGGGCGCGGTGTGACTGGACCGTGTGCGGCCATGAATGGCCGAACCCGAGCCGCCATGGATGGCGAACTGGCGTGTCCAGTCATACCGCGCCCGACGCCCGGGCCGGACTAGCGCTCCAGACAAGCCGGCCACTAAAGATCAAAAATCTTCCCAGGATTCAGAATCCCCGCCGGGTCAAACACACGCTTGATCTGCCGCATGATCTCTATCTCCGCCACCGACCGTGTGTATGACAGGTAGTCCTTCTTGAGCAGTCCCACGCCGTGCTCCGCCGATACGCTGCCACCATAGCGCTGTACGATCTCGAACACCCAGCGGCTGACCTCGCCGCAGCGTGCCTGGAATTCCGCCATGGGCAGAGCGTCGGGCTTGAGAATATTCAGATGCACGTTGCCGTCGCCGATATGACCGAACCAGATGATCTCGAAGTCAGGATAGTTGGCGCTCACTACCGCTTCGACCTCCTGGAGAAAAGCAGGCACGTCGGATACCCGCGTTGAGATGTCGTTCTTGTAGGGAGTCCAGCGTGAAATCGTTTCTGAGATATCCTCGCGCAGGCGCCACAGCGCCCGGGCCTGCGCCACGCTCTGGCTGATACTGCCATCCAGCACCCATCCGCCCTCGATTCCGGACTCGAACAGTGCCATAGCACGCTCAAGGCTTTCGTCGCCGCCGACGAATTCCAGCAGTGCATAGTAGGGACAGGATGTGTCGAAAGGACGCTGCAGACCCTGGTGTTCAATGACGCGGGCAAGAGCGTCCTCCGAAAAGAACTCGAAAGCATGCAGCGCCAGTTCCCCGCGGAAGGCGTCAAGCACTGTCATGATCGACGGCATGTCCGGTACGCCCAGCACCATTACAGCGAGATCCCCCGGGGGCTCGCGCAGGCTGATCGTCGCCTCGACGATCATGCCGAGGGTGCCTTCCGAGCCAATCATCAGATGGCGCAGGTCATAGCCGGCATTGTTCTTGATCAGGCCGCGGTTGAGATCCAGCAGTTCGCCAGTGCCGGTCACCACCTTCAGACCGGCCACCCAGTCGCGGGTCATGCCGTGGCGGATGACCTTGATACCGCCGGCGTTGGTGGCGATATTGCCGCCAATCTGGCTTGACCCGCTGGAGGCGAAGTCCACGGGGTAGAACAGACCCTGCTCTTCGGCAAAGGCCTGCAGTCGACCGGTCACCACACCGGCCCCGCAGCGTACCGTTCGGTCAACGGCTGAAAAATCGCCAATGTCGTCCAGGCGATCGAGGGCGACCACCAATTCACCCTGTGCCGCCACGGCGCCGGCAGACAGGCCAGTGCGCCCGCCCGAGGGAACAATAGCAAGGCCGCGTTCGACGGCAAGACGAACAATCGCCTGGACTTCCTCGATACTGCCGGGCAGGACAGCCGCCACTGGTGCCGGCTCGATGGCCCGTGTCCAGTCGCGCCCGTATTGCGCAAGTGCATCGACATCGCGATGAACGTGCGCCGGACCGACGATGTCCTCCAGAGACTGCTGCAATGCTCTGTCCAGCCGGTCCAATGGCACCTCCTATATCTGTCCAATTCACAGCGCCGCGTATGCTACCATGCTGGCACGGATTTACTGCTGCATACGCCCGCCCGGGCGACGAGGTTCATCGAGACGTATGCCAAAGAACTCTCTGGATAAGAAAAAAATCCGCTTTCTGCTGCTCGAGGGCGTTCATCCGTCTGCAGTGGAGTCACTGCATAAAAGCGGCTATCAGGTCATTGAGCAGCATAAGCAGGCACTGCCCCCAGATGATCTGAAAGCAGCCCTCAAGGGCGTGCATTTTCTGGGCATCCGCTCGCGCACCCAGCTCACCGACGACGTGCTCGAGCATGCTGACAAGCTCACCGCCGTCGGGTGTTTCTGCATCGGCACCAACCAGGTAGACCTGGACGCCGCCACCCGCCGCGGGATAGCAGTCTTCAACGCGCCATTCTCCAATACCCGCAGCGTCGCCGAGCTGGTCATCGCCGAGGCCATACTGCTGCTGAGGGGCATACCGGCGAAAAACGCCGCGGCGCACCGGGGCGAGTGGCAGAAAACGGCATTGAATTCCTATGAAATCCGCGGCAAGCGGCTGGGCATCATCGGCTACGGCAATATCGGCACTCAGCTGGGCGTGATTGCGGAAGGTCTCGGCATGCAAGTGCAGTTCTACGACGTGGTCAATAAACTGCCCATGGGTAACGCGAGACAGGTGGCCAGCCTGTCACAGCTCCTCAGCAGCTCCGATGTCGTGACGCTGCACGTGCCCGAGACCGCGACCACACACCGGATGATTGGTGCGGAGCAGCTGGCGCAGATGCGGCCCGGCGCCATTCTGATGAATGCTTCGCGGGGCACGGTGGTCGACATCGACGCCCTGGCGGCCCGTCTGGAAGGCGGCAATCTGGCCGGTGCCGCCATTGACGTCTTCCCGGTAGAGCCGCGCTCGAATAATGACGAGTTCGTGTCACCGCTGCGTCGCTTTGACAACGTTATCCTGACGCCGCATATTGGCGGTAGCACGGTCGAGGCCCAGGTGAACATCGGCAGGGAGGTCGCCGAAAAGCTGGCGCTTTACAGCGATAACGGCACCACCACATCGTCGGTAAACTTTCCCGAGGTCGCCCTGCCCGCCCACGCGGGCAGCCACCGCATTCTGCATGTCCACCAGAACGTCCCCGGTGTGATGAGCGCCATCAATCGCGTGTTTTCCGAGATCAATCTCAACGTCAGTGCGCAGTTTCTGCAGACCAATGAGCATATTGGCTACGTGGTGATGGACGTGGATACCGCGTCCTCGGAGATGGCCGTTGAAAAGCTCAGTACGATTGAGGGCACCCTGAGGTGCCGGGTTCTTTACTGACAGTGGCATATCACTGCGGTTTGTCACGCATTGTAGGGTAACGTTTGTCACGGAAAGTGCTGGCCCTCGCGGCGTCTTTCACCCTGTGTTTAACATCGAGTACCGAACGCTACGCCATCCGCCAAGATCGCATCAAGCTCTGACCGGATTCTGTCGCTTGCGGCCTCAACAGCAGGCAAGCACCCAAAAAGCTCAGAATTGTAGAATGCGAGAGGTGGCAGCCTGGGAACCATGTGCGACATCCGCCTGTAGCTCACCCGCTCTTGCTTCTGCGCGTTTCGAGTCCGCCAGCATATCGGGTGCACACTGCGATGGCGGTATTCCGGACTGGGCAGCGCACAGGCACCCGCGTAAAAGCCCGCACACTCGATAGCATCAGCATACTCAAAAGGAATAGCGCTTACGAACTACATACCCTGAATTCATGAAATTCGCCTGCTTTTTGTGGCATTACTGTGAAATTTTCACAACCAAATGAGTGTAAGAGCGTGTAGTCTTTGTGCTGGTTGGCACTGTTGTGCGGCCAGTTGCGCGCACATGGCCAACATATCTTTTCACGGGGGGAATAAATGATGTTGCATAGAAAACCGCTAACGATGGCGGTCAGCGCCGCTATCGGTGCATCTGCCTTTATGGTTGCTGCGCCTTCAAATGCACAACAAGAGCAAATGGTCGAAGAGGTTGTGGTAACCGGTTCTCGACTGCAGACCAACCCGAACCTTGTGTCTGCAACGCCAGTATTGAGCGTTTCTGGTGACGAGGCGCAGATCCGCGGTAATACCCGGATCGAGGACTTTATCAACGTGTTGCCGCAGGCATTTGCCGCACAGGCCTCGGAGACGGCCAACGGAGCAACGGGTACCGCTCAGCTCAACCTGCGCGGCCTGGGAGCGGTTCGGACTCTGGTTCTTATCAACGGGCGCCGGCTTCCCTTGGGCTCTTCTTCTTCTCCCGCAGCCAACCTCGACCTCATCCCGACGCAGCTTGTAGAGCGTGTTGACATTGTCACCGGTGGCGCCTCTGCGGTTTACGGCTCCGACGCCGTCTCCGGTGTTGCCAACTTCGTTCTCAAGAAGGATTTCGAAGGGATCGAGATCGGTGGCCAGTATGGCGCCAACTACAACGCCAACGACGATGGTCCCTGGGATCAGGTTCAGGCAGCTGCTGATTTCCCAAGCGCGGATAGCACTACCGACGGGAACGAGACGCTCTTCTACGGCATCATGGGCGTGAACACGGAAGATGGCCGCGGCAATCTGACGTTTTATGCCTCCTACGAGGATCGGGAGGAGATCCTGCAAGGCGATCGAGCCGTTTCGGCATGCGCCCTGGGCACCGGTTCGGGGCCGACGAGCTTCGCCGGTTACCAGTGCGGTGGATCGTCAAACTTCCGGTCATTCGGCGATCCGGCCGACGGGACCGGTACACGGGTGTTCCTCGAAGACGACGGTACGGCGGTGCCCTTTACGGGCGGTTCCAGCCAGTTGTACAACTTCGGCCCGGTGAATTTCTTCCAGCGTCCGTCTGAGCGGTATCAGTTCAGCCTGAGTGGTCACTACGAAGTTGCCCCCGATGTGGAGGCCTACACCGAGTTCCAGTACACGAATAACGTGTCGGACGCTCAGATCGCCCCGACGGCAACTTTCAGTCCTCTCTGGGACGTAAATTGCGACAACCCGTTCATTCAGAACAACCCCGGAATTCCGCTCACCGAAGCCTATGGCTGTACCGCTGCGGACATTGCCGAGGGCACGCTCAAGGAGAGCACCCGCACCAACTATCGAAACGTCGAGGGCGGCGGCCGCAACAGCCGCCTCACCAACACGGCATTCCGCTGGGTGGGTGGCCTGGAAGGCAGCTTTAACGATATCTGGCGTTGGAACGTTTTCGCCCAGTATTCCGAGACAAGCGACGAGTCCTTCGACAGCAACTACTTCGTAGCTGACCGGGTCAACCAGGCCCTGAACGTGGTGCTCGACGACGACGGTAATCCCGTCTGTCGGGATCAGACCGGCGGCTGTGTTCCCTATAACATCTTCCAGCGCACGCCCGATGGGCAGAGTCTCGTGACGCAAGAGGCCCTTGACTTCATCCAGGGCGTTGGAATCTCGTCGGGTTCGACCATTCAATCGGTGTTTGGTGGCGACATCCAGGTCAACCTCGGTGAATACGGCGTCAGCCTCCCATGGACGGATGCGGGTGTCGGCCTTCTCGTGGGCGCCGAGTACCGGACAGACGAGCTCGACTTCAGGCCGGACCAGGCGCTTCGGACCGGTGGCCTTGGCGGAGCACTCCAGCCGCCCGTCTCTGGTGAGGTGGACGTGAGTGAAGTCTTCGCCGAAGTCGAGGTGCCGATTATCACGGATGCGCCGTTTGCTGATGAACTCACCTTCCGCGGACAGTACCGTTACTCTCAGTACGAGGCGTTCGGTAACGACATTGGGAATGACTTCAATACCGACGCGTACGGCGCCTCTCTGTCTTGGGCACCTAGCTCCGACGTTAAGCTGCGCGTCCAGTACCAACGGGCGGTGCGTGCCCCCAACATCATCGAGTTGTACGACGGGCTTGCCAACGGCCTGCCCAACCTGACCTCGAAAGGGACGCAGATTATCAACGGTACCGAGGTGGAGGTCTTCGATCCCTGCTCCGGTCCTAACCCGCTTGCATCATTAGATGTGTGTGCCCGTACTGGCGTAACGCAGGGGCAGTATGGAAGTATCGCTGACACGGCGTCGGGCCAGGCCGGATCGATCACGGGCGGTAACCCGAATCTCGATCCGGAAGTAGCAGATACGGTGACTTTCGGTGTGGTCATCACCCCCGAGGTATTGCCGGGCCTTACGGTCAGCATCGATTATTTCGATATAACGATCGAAGATGCCATCGCCCAGGGTGTACCTGCGCAGGTTACGTTCGATAACTGTCTTGCCGGGAACCTCACGTTCTGCGACTTCATCAGACGCGGTCCTCGAGGTGACCTCGAAGGCAACCAGCCGGGCTTTGGTTTCGTGCAGACCCAGGTCAATATCGCCGAGCGTGCGACCAGCGGTGTGGACCTGCAGGCAAGCTACTCGTTTGACCTGTCCGGTGGACATACCGTGGGTTTCGATTATGCCTCGACGATCCTCGATTCGCTGACACTGACGCCATTCCCGGGGGGAGAGGACGTCGAATGCGCTGGATTTTTCGGGAATGCATGCCAGGACGGCAATATCGGCACGGGTGCCAACCCCGAGTACCGGCATCGCCTGAACGTTTCCTGGTTTACGCCCTGGAATGTTTCGGTGATCGGAACGTGGCGGTACTTTGGTGAGACGGATAACGACGATGCAACGGACGAGTTCCAGTCGACATTCGATGCCATCAATTACCTCGACCTGACTGCGAGCTACGACATCACCGATAACATCACGGCGCGTGTCGGTGCACTCAACGTGCTGGGCGAACAGCCCCCGGTGTTTACTGGAGCAGGTCCGGCCCTCGGTAACGGCAACACCTACCCCACGATCTTCGAGATCGGTACTCAGGTCTTCGGCACAGTAACCGCCCGGTTCTGAGTCGCGGAAAAGGCTGAAAGCGGCGGGTTTATCCCGCCGCTTTTTTTTGTGCGCCATGCATGGCGCTGATCGGATGAGTATGATGTTGGCGCGAGGCTGACGCGCTGTCGTTGCGTGACTGCTCGCGTACCGGAATCGGGACTGGCGCAGGCTCTTGTCGAAAAACTCGATCATTTTCCTGAACGCGAAGCGGCGAACCTCCGGTGATGCTGCATACCGGTCGTGGGCCACACCGGGCAAGGTCACCAGCTCGAAAGGACAACCTGATCGCACGTAACCTGGATAAGCATCAGCGGATCAGCCAGGCCGGCGCGGTGATAGAGCGCCGACTGAGCCTCATAGCGTCCCGGTTGAGCCTTCTATCGCTCGTCGCGTACTATTACTTCTCGATCGAATCACTTATTTCGCCGTGGCACGGAACCGTATGCCCCATGGTGTCGGAGGTCGGCGGGAATAATCCTGACTCCTGCCTGATAGCAAGGAGGTATGCCCGGAGCCATGGATGGAACGAATTCAGAAGCCTGGCAGGACTACTGGGAACGGACCCAGCAAGCCGGCATCGTGCCCGAAATCGGTGCCCGGGCCCCGGCGCTCCGCGATTTCTGGCTCGCTTTCTTTAGCTCCTGTGCACTAGCGGAGGCGGGTCACACGCGGGTGCTCGACCTGGGCTGCGGTCACGGCGCGGTGACTACGCTGGCTGAGTCCATTGCCCGTAACGACCAGCGCAACTTCCACATCAGCTCCCTCGACGTGAGTCGCGCGGCCATCGACCTGATTAGGGCACAGCATCCCGAGGTAGCGGCTATTTGTGCCAGCGCCGACAACATACCTTTGCCGGACGCTTGCTGCGAACACGTGGTCAGCCAATTTGGCATCGAGTACGCCCCGCTCAAGGCCGCCGGCGAGGCCGCCCGGGTTTTGCGCCCCGGCGGCACGGTGGCGTTTATCATGCACCTGAAAAATGGCGCCATCTGGGACGAATGCCGAGGCAATCGCGACGCCCTCGACGGCGTCCTCGGCAGCGATGCGCTGCCGGCCTTCATTCGCCTGGTCGAGGCGAACCTGGCACTTCGCCGTGGCCGCGGCAGCCGCGACGCATTTAGGCAGGCGGACCGGGACCTCGCCCCCTGCATAAAGGCGATGGAGGCGGTGATGGATGAGCACGGCAGGGACATCGGCGGCGGGCTGGTCTTCCGCACTTATGACGACATCGCCCACATGTATCGGAGGATGGCGGCCTTCGACCCCGAGGAGGTGATCGCCTGGGCGGGCGAGGTCCAGAGCGCCATGACCAGCTGGCGGGAGCGGATGCAGTCCATGCTCGACGCCGCTCTCGACGAGACCGGGCTTTTGGCCTGGCGCGAGCGCTTGGCCTCAGGGGGACTCGCTATGGATGAACCGGTCTGCCTCGCCCTGGGCGACCCCGCCCGCGACGGGGCGTGGATTCTCCGGGGCACCAGGCGGCGTTGATGATCGGTCGGCGAAGGTGCGGACCGCCTGCAGAAGCGTCCACACCCTGTGGCGCTCCGCTTCATGCGATTGTCCCGCGGAACGTGCATGACCGGCGTCTGCCTGTGTCGAGCAGCCTTTGGTCAGTTTGTGATGGCACCGTTAGCCACCTCGGTAGTCTGCAAGACTAAAACGTTAGGCAGGACGTTAACGACATCCTCTATTCGGGTATTCGGGCAAGACCGTGGTTGGGCATCTCCTCGGATCCGATCTGCACTAACACCTTGAAATCAAATCGCATCTAAGTGTGCTTCGCCCCATTTAATTTACTTGCAGGCCCTTCGAGAGCGCTTTATGCGCACGATCAAGACTACGCAAAAGAAATCGAAGTTCTGTGATTTTCTATTATAAAAATGTCGCATTCAGCTGCCGTGGGTTTCTCTACGTGATGGCTGATTTCGGTGCTTTCGTTTTGGATCCAATTGTATGCGCGATCGGCAGTTGAAGTTATTTGCAGCAGCCTGCCTCCTGTCTCGTTGCCTGCTTTCTGCATATAGCTTTCCTTAGTTGCCGTTTGAAAACAGACCTGGAAGCGTTTACTGGACCGTTAGCTGTTCCAGTTTATTCCTGTAGGACTCGCGCTGCGGTGCCTCCGCAAGCGCCAGAGCGCGCTGCAGAGAGAGTCGCGCGGCTGACGCATTACCCAGCTCCAGTTCCGCCATCGCCAGCAGGTCATGAAAACGGCGATCGCCGCCGTGTCTGCGAATGGCATCCGTGACATGCGTCTTTGCGGAACGCGCGTCGCCCGCCGCGTAAGACTGCCGGGCCAGATGATACAAGTAATAAGGATTCTTGCGTCGGAAGGTACGCACCCGATCTTCGTACCAGGCCGCCAGCTCTGGGCGGTCATAGCGCACATAAAGCTTCGCCAGATTGCTCATCGCCACCGCCTCGCCATCGCGACGCACGCCCTTGCGTAATGCGGCCTCGGCATGTGCAATATGCCCTTCGCGTCGGAAAAGGGTGCCGAGATTGGTCCAGAAGTGCCCCGTATCCGGCGCCAGCTCGATAGCCCGACGAAAATGCAGGAAAGAACGCCGCGGCTCTTGCCGGGTCATCCAGTAGACGCCCATATTGCTGTGGTAGCGCGCCTCGGCGGCGCTGTCCGGCAGCAAGCGACGTGGGTAGCTGCTGTCATAATCTTCAAGGTTGAAATCGACAACCTGGCTGGCACTGCCCGGCAGGTCCACCACGGCGTTTACATGCAGATTGTAGAGCCAGGTTGTCTCCTCATCCGTCCAGTTCGGCGGCAGCATGACCTCCTGATAGCGCACCCGCAGACCCGCTTCCCGCGCCAGGGCAATGAACAGGTTGGTGAAGCTCATGCAGTTGCCGGCGCGAGCCGCAAAGGCTTCGGGGGCCGACAGGGTCTGCAGGTTCTCGTATTCCATGCGCAGGCCATCGTCGAGAATGCCGCGCAGAATCCGCCGGATTTTATCCAGTGGCGTTGCCTCGAGGTCGACGCGCGACGCCAGAAAATCTCGCATCTCGTCATCCACTTCCAGCAGCTCCGGCAGCGGCGGCTGCTCGCCCTGTGCAATACTGAACACCGAGCCATCGAGGAGCACCCGGGTCGGGATTCCCCCGGAGAATGCCGGCCCGGGGTGAGATGCACAGCCCTGCAGGACCGCCAGTAACGCGACCAGCACTAATGGCCGAATGCGTATTGCTGTGAGCGGCATTGCTCTCTCTCGACACCTCACGCTTACTGTCATTCTAGCAGGATTGCCAGCGCTGACCGCTGGCCGACACGAGGCCTGGCCGCTATACTCCGCGGCCCCCGGGGCAGCCCCTCAACATTGACATTTTCTGGACAGCCGTCATGGAAACCATTTTCAGCGCCTTCATTACCCTGCTGCTGGTCATGGACCCGCTGGGCAATGTGCCGGTGTTTATTTCCGTACTCAAGGACGTGGACCCGAAGCGTCGGCAACGGGTGCTGGCGCGGGAACTGCTGATCGCCCTCGTGGTGCTGCTCATCTTCCTGTTCGCCGGCAGCACTGCGCTGGAAATGATGGGCCTGCGCCAGGAGTCGATCAGCATCGCCGGGGCAATCATTCTCTTTCTGATCGCACTGCGCATGATTTTTCCGTCACCCTACGGGCTGATGGGCGACACGCCGGACGGCGAACCCTTCATTGTGCCGCTGGCGATTCCGCTGGTCGCCGGCCCATCGTCACTGGCCATCGCCATGCTGTTGGTCAATACCAATCCCGGGCGCATGTTCGACTGGACCGTGGCGCTGGTCGGTGCCTGGGCCGTATCGGCAGCGCTACTGATGGCCTCACCCCTGTTGCTGAAAGCACTCGGTCACCGCGGCCTGATCGCCGTGGAGAGGCTGATGGGCATGATCCTGGTGATCATTGCCGTGCAGATGTTTTTCGACGGGGTCAGTATCGTCCTGCACCTGCAGGCAGGGGCCTGATGCCACTGGCCTGCAGGCCTGCTCATGCCCGTCAGTTAACCTTCGGATCGAGTTCGCCGGCGTCATAGGCAAGCTGCATGGCGTCGAGATTCCGCACCTTGATTTTCTCGGCGTTGCCCGCACTGCCAAAGGCCTCGTAGCGTGCCACGCAGATGGCCTTCATCGCCCGGGTACTCTCCATAAGCCATTTGCGGGGATCAAACTCCGAAGGGTTCTGGGCGAGGAAGCGACGCACCGCGCCGGTAGACGCAAGACGGAGGTCGGTATCCACGTTGATCTTGCGCACGCCGTGACGGATGCCTTCCTGTATCTGCTCGACCGGCACGCCGTAAGTTTCCGGCATGTCACCGCCAAATTCGTTGATGATTTTCAGCCACTCCTGGGGCACCGAGGATGAGCCGTGCATCACCAGGTGGGTGTCAGGGATGCGTCTGTGGATCTCGCGAATGCGATCCATGGCAAGAATGTCCCCGGTGGGTGGCCGGGTAAACTTATAGGCCCCGTGGCTGGTGCCGCAGGCAATGGCCAGGGCATCAACGCCGGTGGCCTTGACAAAGGCAGCCGCTTCCTCGGGATCCGTGAGCATCTGGTCATGCGTCAGCGTGCCCGCGGCACCGATACCGTCTTCCTCGCCAGCCTGGCCGCTTTCCAACGAGCCCAGACAGCCCAGCTCGCCCTCCACCGAGACACCGCAGGCGTGCGCCATCTCCACCACCGTGCGCGTCACGCGGACATTGTAGTCGTAGTCCATGGGGGTCTTGCCGTCATCGCCCAGCGAGCCATCCATCATCACCGAGCTGAAGCCGAGCTGGATGGAGCGCTGGCATACGGCCGGGGAGACGCCGTGATCCTGGTGCACCACCACCGGGATATGCGGGAATTCGCGCATTGCGGCCTCCATCAATGCACGCAGAAACGGTGCACCGGCATACTTTCTCGCGCCGGCACTGGCCTGCATGATCACCGGGGACCCGGTCTCATCTGCCGCCTCCATAATGGCGCGGGTCTGCTCGAGATTGTTGACATTAAAAGCGGGCACACCGTAGCCATGTTCGGCGGCGTGATCGAGTAACTGGCGCAAACTGATCAGGGCCATGCTGGATTCCTCTGCGGGCTGTTAAGGTGTAATTGCGGGTCAGCCTTCCCGGGCGCGCTGCTCGAGAATGGCGACCGCCGGCAGCGTTTTGCCCTCGACGTATTCGAGGAAGGCACCGCCGCCGGTGGATATGTAGGAGACCTTATCGGCGATGCCGAATTTGTCAATCGCCGCCAGTGTGTCACCCCCGCCGGCAAGTGAGAAGGCATCGCTGTCGGCAATGGCGCGGGCCAGCGTTTCGGTGCCGCCGGAGAATGCTTCGAATTCGAAAACACCCACCGGCCCGTTCCAGAGGATGGTGCCGGCCTCAGCAACCAGGCGGGCAATAGCATCGGCGGACTGCGGACCTATGTCCAGAATCATGTCCTCCTCGGTGACTTCATCGACGTCCTTGTGCCGGGCCTCGGCGCTCTCGTCGAAGGCCGTCGCGGTGACCACATCCACGGGCAGGGGCACATACGTGCACTCCGTCAGTGCCTTCGCGGCATCCAGCAGGTCATGTTCACACAGGGACTTGCCCACCGGGTGACCCGCCGCCGCCAGGAAGGTATTGGCAATGCCGCCGCCGACCACGAGCTGGTCGCATTTTTCCGACAGTGCCTCGAGTACGGACAGCTTAGTGGAGATCTTCGAGCCGCCAACGATCGCCAGCATGGGTCGCCGCGGCTCTTGCAGTGCCCGGGCCAGCGCCCCCAGCTCGCCTGCCAGCAGTGGCCCGGCGCACGCTGTCTTGGCGTAGCGGGCGACACCGTGGGTCGAGGCCTGAGCGCGATGTGCCGTGCCGAAAGCATCCATGACAAAGATATCGCAGAGATCCGCATAGGCCTTCGCCAGTGCATCATCGTTGGCTTTTTCACCCGGGTTGAAACGCACGTTCTCCAGCAGCGCCACAGCGCCGCGCGCGAGAGTCACGCCATTACGCCAATTATCGATCAGCGGCACGTCGCGCTCCAGCAGCGTCGAGAGATGCGCCGCCACGGGCCCCAGTGAGGCCTCCGGGTCGAACTCCCCTTCCGTGGGACGACCCAGATGCGACATCAGCAGCACGCTGGCCCCGGCATCCACAGCGGCGCGTATCGTTGGCAGCGCGGCACGGATGCGCGCATCGCTGGTAACCCGTCCCTCCTTCACCGGAACATTCAGATCTTCGCGTATCAGCAGGGTCTTGCCGTCGAGGTCGAGATCCTGCATCAGGATGACAGATTCGCTCATAGCCCCTTCTCCTCTAAAGTGCACCAGTAATGCGCGACATCCAACATACGGTTGGCGTAGCCCCACTCATTATCGAACCAGGTCAGCACCTTTACCAGATGCCCACCACTGACACGGGTCTGGCTGGCATCGACAATACTCGAGCGCGGATCGTGATTGAAGTCGCAGGACGCCAGCGGCTCCTCCGTGTAGCCGAGCACGCCGGAAAAATCCGCTGCCGCGGCGCTCTGCAGCAGGCGATTGACCGCGCGCTCGTCCGTGGCGCTGCGCACCTGCACGGTCAGGTCGAGTGCCGAGACGTTAAGGGTAGGTACTCGCAGCGCCTGTGCGGTGAAGCGTCCGGCCAGGCTCGGCAGAATGCGCTCAATCCCGCGGGCGAGGCCGGTATCCACGGGAATAATGGACTGGGACGACGCGCGCGTCTTGCGCAGGTCAGTGTTGTGATAGGCATCCAGCACCGGCTGGTCGTTCATGGCGGAATGGATGGTGGTTATGGTCCCGGCCTCGACACCCAGCGCCTCATCCAGCGCGCGGATGACCGGGACGATAGCGTTGGTGGTACAGGACGCGTTGGATACCACGCGATGATCGCTACGCAGCACATCGTGATTGATACCGAACACCACAGTGGCGTCGACGTCCGCCTGGGCAGGCTGCGAGAAAAGCACCCGTCGTGCACCCTGGGCCAGGTGTTTCTCAGCGGTTGAGCGGTCGGTGAAGGACCCCGTGCATTCCAGCACCACGTCGATGTCGTGGGAGGACCAGTCGATGTCATCGATGGTGTCACGCCGCAGCAGGCTGATCGGCACCCCGTCTACCGTGAAGCCACATGGGGTAGATTCCACCGGCGCCGGAAAGCGCCCGTGCGTGGAGTCATAGCGTGTAAGGTGGATTGCCGTCGCAGCATCTGCCAGCTCATTCACCGCCACCACACGCAGCGCGGATCGCAGCGGGCTTTCCATGAGCGCACGCAGGACGCAGCGTCCGATGCGACCGTAACCGTTAATGGCGAGCCGGTGCATGGATCAGATCTGCTGGCACACCTCCTCGACGACCGCCACCACATTGTCCACAGTGAAGCCGAATGCCTGCATCAACTCGCCGGCGGGCGCGGACTCACCGAAAGTGGTCATGCCGACAACGCGGCCATCCAGACCGACAAACTTGTACCAGTAATCGACATGTGCCGCTTCCACCGCCACACGGGCAAGCACATTGCTCGGCAGCACGGTCTCGCGGTAAGCCGCGTCCTGCCGCGCAAACACCTCGGCACTGGGCATGGAGACCACGCGCACGGCGAGACCATTCCGCGCCAGCTGCTGCGCCGCTTCCATCGCCAGCTGTACCTCCGATCCGGTGGCGATCAGGATGGCCTCGGGCTCACCCTCGGCGTCGTGCAGAACGTAGGCACCGCGTGCGGCCGCAGCCATCTGCGCCTCTGTGCGCTGCTGGTGCGCCAGGGACTGCCGCGAAAACACCAGGGCACTGGGACCATCGCGACGCTCAATGGCAGCCTTCCAGGCAATCGCGGACTCCACGGCGTCACAGGGACGCCAGGTGTCCAGACCGGGCGTCGCGCGCAGGGTAGTCAGCTGCTCTACCGGCTGATGCGTGGGTCCATCCTCGCCCAGACCGATGGAATCATGGGTGTAGACAAAGATGTTGCGCTGCTTCATCAGAGCGGCCATGCGCACCGCATTGCGGGCATATTCCATGAAGATCAGAAAGGTGGCACCGTAGGGCACGAAACCACCGTGCAGGGCAATACCGTTCATAATGGCGGACATGCCGAATTCGCGCACGCCGTAGTACACATAGTTACCCGCTGCATCGCCAGCGGTGATCGCCTTGCTGCCCCCCCACAGCGTCAGGTTGGAACCGGCAAGATCGGCCGACCCGCCGAGCAGCTCCGGCAGCAGTTCGCCGTAGGCATTCAGGCAGTTCTGAGATGCCTTGCGCGAGGCAATGCTGCTGCCCTCGCGCTGACAGCGGGCAATGTAGTCCGCCGCCTGCACCGAGAAATCCACCGGTAGATCTCCGGCCAGGCGGCGCTTCAGTTCCGCCGCGAGACCCGCATGCGCCTCGGCATAGGCGTTCATGGCACTGTGCCAGGCCTGTTCACGTCTGGCACCGGCCTCGCGGGCATCCCAGCCGGCATAGATGTCGTCCGGAATGGTAAAGGGGGCGTGCGACCAGCCCAGAGCTTCCCGGGTCGCCGCAATCTCATCATCACCCAGCGGCGCCCCATGGCAGGACTCGCTGCCCTGCTTGTTCGGCGCGCCCTTGCCGATCACCGTTCTGCAGCAAAGCAGGCTGGGGCGATCCGTCTCGGCACGGGCAGCGTCAATGGCCGCACGCACCGCTTCCGGGTCGTGTCCGTCGACATCGGCCACCACATGCCAGTTGTAGGCGGCAAACCGCGCCGGCGTGTCATCCGTGAACCAACCATCTACCTCACCATCGATGGAAATGCCATTGTCGTCGTAGAACGCGATCAGCTTGCCGAGACCCAGGGTACCGGCAAGCGAGGACGCCTCATGGGAAATGCCCTCCATAAGACAGCCATCGCCGAGGAAAACGTAGGTATGATGGTCGATCACGTCATGACCGTCGCGATTGAACTGTGCTGCAAGCACCTTTTCCGCCATCGCCATTCCCACCGCATTGGCCAGACCCTGCCCGAGAGGGCCAGTAGTCGTTTCCACGCCCGGTGCGTAGCCATACTCCGGATGGCCTGGGGTCAGGCTGTGCAATTGACGGAAATTGCGCAGCTCGTTCATGGGCAGGTCGTAACCGGTGAGATGCAGCAGGGAGTACACGAGCATGGAGCCGTGTCCGTTCGACATGACGAAGCGATCGCGGTTAGGCCATGCGGGATTGGCGGGGTTGTGCACGAGGTAATCATTCCAGAGAACCTCGGCAATGTCCGCCATGCCCATAGGCGCACCGGGGTGGCCGCTATTGGCCTGCTGAACAGCATCCATACTCAGTGCACGTATGGCATTGGCGAGCTCGGTTCGGGACGACATGTAAAACTCCTGATGCTGAGGCAGGGCACCCGCCTCTTTTTGAGAGGCGCGTATTCTCGCGTAAGGGAAGCCTCACGGCAAACGTGGTTTTATATATCAAATTATTTTGATATATCTTGCGCCACTGCTAGACTGCCCGTCATGACGCATTTACAGGCCATTCAGACTGCCGTGCACGACATGGCTCCAGCGGACATCAGTCACGCACTTGCCAGCCTGTGCAAAGCCTGCGCCGACCCACTGAGGCTGAATATCCTCCGCGCCCTGCACAACGACTCGCTTGGCGTTTCCGAACTCTGTGCCCTGTTCGATATGCGTCAACCGGCGCTGAGTCACCACCTGAAGGTGCTGGCGAACGCAGGTCTTGTCACCACGCGGCGCGAAGGCACCACCATTTTTTACCGCCGCAGCGAGCCGCTGGCAGGACAGGCGGGTGCAGCGCTCATTCACGCGCTGCTCGGTGAACTGGACAACGAGCCGGTCCCGCCCGCCATGCGAAACGGCCTGGACACATTACAGCGGGCGCGTGAAGAGAATTCCCGGCACTTTTTTCGCAACAACGCACACAAGTTCCGCGAGCAGCAGGATCTCATCGCCAGCTACGAGCAGTACGCCGATACCGTCGCGGCGCTTCTGGCACAGGCACCGCTGTCAAACCGGGCAGTAGCACTTGAAGTCGGCCCGGGAGACGGGCGCTTCCTCGGTGTGCTGGGCACCCGCTTTGATCGCGTGATTGCACTGGACAACGCCCGAGAGATGCTTGAAACCAGCCGGCGCTTTGCAGAGGAGCGCGCGCTGGACAACGTCGAATTCATTCTCGGCGACACCGCCAGCCCCGCCATTGCCGGCCTGCAGGCCGACTGCGTCGTCATTAACATGGTGCTGCACCACACGCCCCGACCCGCGGACACACTGGCCGAAGCGGCAGATTGCCTGGCCCGGGAAGGCGTGCTGGCTGTCACCGACCTCTGCCGCCACGACCAGGGCTGGGCCCGGGAAAACTGCGGCGACCTATGGCTCGGCTTCGAGCCGGAACAACTCACCGCCTGGGCGGGGCACGCCGGTCTTGCAGACCTGACCAGCACCTTCCTCGCCCAGCGCAACGGCTTTCAGATCCAGGTGCGCCTGTTTGGCCACCGAGATAACTAGGAACCTATTCATGAGCGATTACAGCATCTTCACTTCTGAGTCCGTGTCCGAAGGACATCCGGACAAAATGGCCGACCAGATTTCTGACGCCGTCCTCGATGCCATTCTCAAGGATGACAAGGACGCCCGGGTAGCGGTGGAGACCCTGGTCAAAACCGGCATGGTCATCATTGCCGGTGAAGTCACCACCAACACCTACGTGGACCTAGAGGACGTAGTGCGCGAAGTGGTGAAGGATATCGGCTACACCAGCTCCAACGTGGGCTTCGACGGTGCCTCGTGCGCTGTGCTCAACGCCATCGGCAAGCAGTCCAGGGATATCGCCCAGGGCGTCGACGAGGGTGAGAACAAGGAGCAGGGCGCCGGCGACCAGGGCCTCATGTTCGGCTATGCCACCAACGAGACAGACGTGCTGATGCCGGCACCTATCTACTACGCCCACCGACTGGTAGAGCGACAGGCCGCTCTGCGCAAGAGCGGTGATCTGCCTTGGCTGCGTCCGGACGCCAAGAGCCAGGTGACGCTGCGTTACGACAACGGCCGACCCGTGGCCATTGACGCCGTGGTACTGTCCACCCAGCACGATACCGACATCGCCCAGGCAGACATTCACAAGGCGGTGATGGAGCAGATCATTCATGAGGTCCTGCCCGCCGAGTGGCTCCACGCCGACACCCGCTATCACATCAATCCCACCGGCCAGTTCATCATCGGCGGCCCAGTAGGCGACTGCGGCCTCACCGGACGCAAGATCATCGTCGACACCTATGGCGGCATGGCTCGTCACGGCGGCGGCGCTTTCTCCGGCAAGGACCCGTCCAAGGTGGACCGCTCCGCGGCCTATGCCGGCCGCTACGTGGCCAAGAACATCGTTGCTGCCGGCCTTGCCGACCGCTGTGAGATCCAGGTGTCCTATGCCATCGGCGTTGCCGAGCCGACGTCGATCTCGGTCAATACCTTCGGCACCGGCAAGCGCAGTGACGCGGAAATCGCCGCGCTGGTGCGCGAGCATTTTGACCTGCGCCCCAGGGGGCTGATTGAGATGCTGGACCTGAAGCGGCCGATTTACCGGAAAACGGCGGCGTATGGGCACTTTGGGCGGGAGGATGCTGACTTTACCTGGGAGCAAACAGACAAGGCTGACTTGCTCAGGGCCGGTTGACGTTGGATGCCATCGTTGATTGGTGCTACCAATCCGGCCCGGCTGTCCCGGTCGCCTTCCCGGACACGCCAGTTCGGCATCCATGGCGGCTCGGGTGCGGCCATCCATGGCCGCACACGGTCCGGGAAGGCGACCGGGACAGCCGGACCTGACGGGAGTGGTGCATCAACGATCGCAGTCGCGAGAGGGGAGGTAGAGATGAGATCGGAGGACCATCGCAGGATTTGATGGTTCAGAGGCACCGGATAGAGAGCAGCAGCCAGGGAGTGGCGCGGCCTTGAGGCCCCTGGGGTGGCGGTGGGGCTCGCGCGACCATGCGAGGCAGGAGGGCGGGGGCGGCCTCCCGCAGCCTGAGCCCTCATGGATGAGTTCACGGCGTGTCGCGCCAGCCCCACGCCGCCCCAGGGGCCGGAAACAGTACGCAAAACCAGACAACGAAAGTAACAAGACGAAACGAACACCAACGACAGACTGGAGAACAGACATGACCACAGCGGAAAAGATCGACCTCGCACAGGACTACAAAGTCGCCGACATCAACCTCGCGGGCTGGGGTCGGCGCGAACTGGACGTGGCGGAGAGCGAAATGCCGGCACTGATGTCCCTGCGCGACAAATACCGCGGCAAGAGGCCTCTCGACGGTGCACGCATTCTCGGCTGCATTCACATGACCATCCAGACAGGCGTGCTTATCGAGACGCTGGTAGAACTGGGCGCAGAAGTGCGCTGGTCATCCTGCAATATTTTTTCCACGCAGGATCATGCAGCAGCGGCCGTTGCGGCAGCCGGCGTTCCCGTTTTCGCCTGGAAGGGCGAAACGGAAGAAGAGTACGAGTGGTGTATCGAGCAGACCATCCTCAAGGACGGTGACCCCTGGGACGCCAACATGGTGCTGGACGATGGCGGCGATCTGACGGCAATGCTGCACGAGAAATACCCGCAGATGCTGGACCGTATCCACGGCATCACTGAGGAAACCACCACTGGTGTACACCGTCTGTACGAAATGCTCGAGGCGGGCACACTGAAGGTGCCGGCGATTAACGTCAACGACTCGGTCACCAAATCCAAGAACGACAACAAGTACGGCTGTCGCCACAGTCTGAACGACGCCATCAAGCGCGCCACCGACCACCTGCTGTCTGGCAAGAAGGCGCTGGTTATCGGCTACGGCGACGTCGGTAAGGGATCGGCCCAGTCGCTGCGCCAGGAAGGCATGATCGTGCGTGTGACCGAGGTCGATCCGATCTGTGCCATGCAGGCCTGCATGGACGGCTATGAGGTGGTCTCGCCCTTTGTCGATGGCGTCAATGACGGTACCGACGCCTGCATCAATCGCGACGTCCTCGGCAACATCGATCTCCTGGTGACCAGTACGGGCAACTACGATGTCTGCGACGAGCGCATGCTGCGCGCCCTCAAGTCGACGGCGCTGGTGTGCAACATCGGCCATTTCGACAACGAGATCGACACTGCCTTCATGCGTCGCACCTGGGAATGGGAAGAAATCAAGCCCCAGGTACACCGCATCTGGCGCGACCGCGCGGCCAATGATTACCTGCTGCTGCTTTCCGAAGGCCGCCTGGTGAACCTCGGCAATGCCACGGGCCACCCCTCGCGCATCATGGACGGCTCATTCGCCAACCAGGTGCTGGCACAGATCTACCTTTACGAGCGCCGGTTCGCAGACCTCGAGGACGACCTCAAGTCGGCTGCGTTGAAGGTCGAAGTCCTGCCGAAGAAGCTCGATGAAGAGGTGGCCGCGCACATGGTGGCAGGCTTCGGCGGTGTGCTGACACGTCTCACCCCGGAACAGGCGAAGTACATCCACGTTACCGTGGACGGTCCATTCAAGACCGAGAGCTACAAGTACTAGGAGGCCCTCATGGCAGGCAGCAGCCCGATCAGCTTTGAGTTCTTTCCGCCGAAAACCGAGGAGGGTCGCGAGCGGCTGCTTGAAAAAACCACGCCCCGGCTGCAGCAGCTGCAGCCGGAGTATTTCTCGGTGACCTACGGTGCCGGAGGCTCGACCCGGGACAACACGCTGGACGTTGTTACGGCGCTGACCGAAAGCGGCTACCGCGTGGCCCCCCACCTCAGTTTCGGTACGGATGACAACGACGCCATTACCTCGCTGCTGGACCGCTATCGCGATCTCGGCGTGGACCGGGTTGTCGCCCTGCGCGGTGACATGCCTTCAGGTGTCGGCGGCGGACGGCTGGTGTATGCCAGCGAGCTCGTGTCCTTCATCCGCAGGCACAGCGGCGATCACTTCCATATCGAGGTCGCCGCCTATCCCGAAATCCATCCGCAGGCGGAGAGCTACGACAGCGACATAGAACACCTCAAGAACAAGCTGGATGCGGGCGCCGACAGCGCTATCACCCAGTACTTCTACAACGTGGAATCGTATTTCTACTTTCTCGACCGCTGCGCCGCCATCGGTATCGACAAGCCGATCGTCGCCGGCATCATGCCAATCACCAATTACGAAAACCTCGCACGTTTTTCACGCAACTGCGGCGCTGACATTCCGCGCTGGATCAGCAAGCGTCTCGAAGGCTTTGCCGGCTGCAAGGAAAGCGTCACCCACTTTGGTATCGAGGTGGTAACACAGCTTTGTCAGACCCTGCTCGATAACGGTGCGCCGGGCATTCACTTCTACAGCATGAACCAGGTCGAGCCGACCCGACAGATCTGCAAAAACCTGGGCCTCTAGGCGAGGCGTAGGCACACGCCATGGAGCGTCCCCGTTTCTTCACCCGCCAGGTCCTGGCCGAGGGCAGCGAGATTGAGCTGGAGGCCGAGCCTGCCCGGCACGTTGCCCGCACCCTGCGCATGCAGCCTGGCGACAGACTGGTGCTTTTCGACGGCAGCGGCGACGAATACCCCGGCGAGCTGGTGGCGGCCGACAAGCGTCGCGTTGCCATACGCTGCGGACCGGCCAGAGCCATTGATCGCGAGTCCCCCCTCGCAGTAGAACTCGGTATCGCCATTTCGCGTGGCGACCGGGTGGACTGGGTAGTGCAGAAGGCCACGGAACTCGGCGTCGCGCGCATCACTCCCCTGCTGACTACCCGTGGCCTCAACCTGCCTGCGGACCGGCGCGAGAAAAAGCATGGGCACTGGCAGCGCATTGCCGAGAGCGCCTGCGAGCAGTGCGGACGCAATCGCGTGCCGGAGATTGCACTACCAGAGCCGCTCGACAACTGGCTGAACACCGTCGACGCCCCACTGCGCCTCGTTCTCGACCCCCGCGCGGAGCCCCGCGACCTGCCTGCGCACGCCGGCGCCATCGCGCTGCTATGCGGCCCCGAAGGCGGCTTGGATGAGGAGGAGGTCACCCGCGCCCAGGCCGCCGGATTCGGACCCCTGGCGCTGGGCCCGCGCGTGCTGCGCACGGAGACCGCGCCCCTGGCCGCGCTAGCGGCGCTGCAGGCGCGCTGGGGAGATCTGCGCTTTTAAGCAGGCTCTCTCAACAACCTGCTTTACCCTGCTGGCGGTGTCGTGCCAGCGACGTGTTATCCAGGCTTACGCTAACTTCTCCTCACACAGCCGGAGCGGGAGGGTAACACCCTTGCGCCAGCGCGCCACACGACGTAGCTTATCCGCACCCCAAACAGGCAGGCCCCCGCATGACAATCCGCATAGGCGTGGTGATGGACCCCATCGCCAACATCTCCTACAAAAAAGACAGCACCCTGGCCATGCTCTGGGCGGCCCAGGATCGGGACTGGGAGCTCTGGTACATGGAGCCGAGGCACCTGTCGCTGGTGCAGGGTGTGCCCCGGGCTTTTATGACACCGCTTGAAGTGCACCGGGATTCACATCACTGGTTCGACCTCGGCGCCGGCGAGGACCGCAATCTCGCCGATCTGGACATCATCCTTATGCGGCGGGACCCCCCCTTCGACAGCGAGTACGTCTACAATACCTACATTCTCGAGGCCGCGGAGCGTCTTGGCACACTGGTGGTAAACCGCTGTCAGTCCCTGCGCGACTGCAACGAGAAAATATTCGCCAACCAGTTTCCAGAGTGCTGCCCACCGGTGCTGGTCAGCGGTGACATGGCCCGGCTGCGGGCTTTTTACCACGAGCATGATGACGTCATCTACAAGCCCCTGGACGGCATGGGCGGCGCCTCGATCTTCCATGTCAGACCCGGTGATCCCAACCTCTCGGTGATTCTGGAGACGCTCACCGAGCACGGATCGCGCACCATCATGGCCCAGCGCTACATCCCCGAGATCACCGAGGGCGACAAGCGCATCCTCATGATCAAGGGCGAGCCCGTGCCCTGGTGCCTGGCCCGGCTGCCGTCCCAGGGTGAAACCCGTGGCAACCTCGCCGCCGGTGGCACCGGGCGAGCACAGCTGCTGAGTGATCGCGACCGCTGGATCGCCGCACAAGTGGCCCCGACCCTGCTGGAAAAGGGGCTGCTCTTCGTCGGCCTGGACGTCATCGGTGACTATCTCACGGAAATCAACGTAACCAGCCCCACCTGCATTCGCGAACTCGACAGCGCACAGGAGCTCGACATCGGCGGCCAGCTGATGGATTGTCTGGAAAGGGAGCTGCAGGAGAGGAAGCGTAGCTGAGCATGCCCACACCATCGGCAGCGGATGCCACGCGCGACCGCCTCGGGCTGGCCTTGCTGGCAGCGGCCTCGCTGCACGCCCTGATTATCTTCGGCATTACATTCCAGTCACTGGCCGCCAGCGAGCCGAACACAGCCATGGAAGTCACGCTGGTGCAGACAGCATCGAGTCGTCAGGTAGAGGCGACCCATATAGCACAGGCGAACCAGCAGGCCTCCGGTAATCGGGGTGAACGCGAGCAGGCGCCATGGACCGCCCCGTCTCTGACGCCAGCCCTGCGCGCGCCGCGGGACCAGCAGGCCGCATCGGCGGGCTCTGCACGGCAGATGAATACGACGCCAATGCTAAGCGCCTCGCGCAACAGCCGCTATCGTGCAGAACAGTCGGACAACTCCCCCGGCGAGGCAGCACCCTCGCCATCCGAGGATCGCCTGCAGCAACTGCAGGAACGGCTGGCGGCCCTCGAAGCCTCCCTGCACGATCGCGAAGAAGCCTCATCCCGCGCACCGCGGGTGCGCCGATTGACGTCGGTGGCCGCGCAGAGTGCCACCGATGCGGCCTATCTCCAGGACTGGCGGCGTCGCCTGGAGGCGGTGGGAAACACCTATTATCCGGAAGCGTCCGTGCGTTACGGCATGTATGGCAGCCTGCGTCTGCTGGTCGTGATTCGCAGTGATGGCAGCCTTGAGGACGTGCAGCTGCTGGCGTCTTCCGGCTACGCGGTACTCGATGAGGCTGCCATCCGTATCGTCCGCATGGCGGCTCCCTACGCGCCGTTTCCACCCGAGCTTGCGGCCACGGCAGACAAACTGGAGATCCTGCGGACGTGGAAATTCGAGCGAAACGCGCTAAGCTCGGGTTAAGCCTCCAAAGACGGTAACAATGCCTGCAAGACACATCATTAATCACAGCAGTCACTGCCTGCGCGACCACTTCCTCCTGGCCATGCCGGGCCTGGATGAAGGTATCTTCGCGCAGAGTGTCACCTATATCTGCGAGCACGGCGAAGCGGGTGCCATGGGTATTGTGATCAATCACGAACTGGATCTGAACCTGGCGGAAATCCTCGCGCACCTCGATATTGACGCGGACGCACGCTTCCACGACGTGCCGATAATGTCCGGCGGACCGGTGCAGACAGACCATGGCTTCATTCTCCACAGACCCTGTGCCAACGAATGGGATGCCACGCTCCGGGTAACCCCGGAAATGCTGCTGACCACCTCCCAGGATATCCTGCGCGCTATCGCAGCCGGTGAAGGACCGGGGGAGTACCTGATTGCCCTCGGTTACGCCGGCTGGTCCGCCGGGCAGCTGGAAGAGGAGATCAGTCGCAACAGCTGGCTGACCCTGCCCGCAGACCACAGCATCCTGTTTCACACACCGCCTGAGCAGCGCCTGCAGGCGGCCGCTGCGGCGCTCGGCATCGACATGAACCTGATCAGCGCCCAGGCCGGGCACGCCTGACGGCCATCAACCTCTGAAAACCCATCGCAGCGTCATGGCCTTTGACTTCGGCCTTCGCCAGATCGGCGTCGCGGTGGGGAACTGCCTCCTGTTCACAACGCAGCCGCTTGTGGTCCTGCGCGCCAGGGAAGGGCAGCCGCAATGGGACAGCGTGGCCAGCCTGCTCGGCGAATGGCAGCCAGATCTGCTGTTGGTGGGCGAGCCGCTGAACATGGACGGCAGCCGCAGCGACATGGCCGAACGTGCCGGACGCTTTGCGAGGCGACTGCACGGGCGATTTGGTCTGCCGGTGGAGATGGCGGACGAGCGCCTGACCAGCTTTGCGGTCAAGCAGGAACAGCGCGAGCTGGGTCACCGCGGCGATTATCATCGCCAGCCTGTAGACAGCCTGGCTGCCGAACTGATACTTCAGGGCTGGATGGCTGCCCGACAGGAGTGACGGGCACGCAGACCGCCGGACACTGATCAGCCATCAGCTGTCATCGACGCTAAAATCCACGCTGGACAGGCCGCCGCTGCCCTTGTCCTGCATCTTGATACCAAGGCGCACATCATTGGCGGAGTCAGCCGAGCGCTCCGCCTCCTCAGCGCTGATCAGCCCCTCCCGGTAGGCCGCAAGCAGAGACTGGTCCAGCGTTTGCATACCCTGTCGGGTCGACTTGCTCATCACTTCCTTGATGAGGTGAACCTTGCCGTGGCGTATGTGATCTGCGATCAATGGCGAGTTCAGCATGACTTCCATGACCGCCACACGCCCCTCGCCGGTTTTACGCGGCAGGAGCTGCTGCGCCACCATCGCCTTGAGGTTGAGGGACAGGTCCATCCACACCTGGTTGTGCATCTGTGGCGGGAAGAAGCTCATGACCCGGTCAAGCGCCTGGTTGGCATTGTTGGCGTGCAGAGTGCACAGACAGAGATGCCCGGTCTCGGCAAAAGTGATCGCGTGCTGCATGGTCTCGGCGGAGCGTACCTCGCCGATCATGATCACGTCGGGAGCCTGACGCAGTGCGTTCTGCAGACCGACCTCAAAGGATTCGGTATCCAGGCCGACCTCGCGCTGGGTGATCAGGCAGCCCGCATGGTCATGCAGAAACTCGATGGGATCCTCGACGCTGAGAATATGCCCCCGGGAATGCCGGTTGCGGTGCCCCACCATGGCCGCCAGCGAGGTGGATTTGCCGGTGCCGGTGCCGCCGACAAAGATCACCAGGCCGCGCTTGAGCATCGACAACTCCGACACAATGGGCGGCAGGCCCAGCTCATCGATCCGCGGGATACGCGTCTGGATGCGGCGCACCACAAGGCCGACGCAGCCGCGCTGCATGAAGGCGCTGAGGCGAAAGCGTCCGTGTTTCTCGGACTGCACCGCGTAGTTGCACTCGCTGTGCCTGAGGAACTGGGCCCGCTGCGTTTCAGTCATGGTCGCTAGAACGAGGTCGCGAACTGCCTGCTCGTCCAGCGCCTCTGCCTGCAGCGCAAAAATCTCGCCATCTATCTTGATCGAAGGTGCGGCGCGGGCGGTGATGAATCCGTCAGATGCACGCCGCTCTATCATTTCCGCCAGCAGATTATCGAAAGTCATGGCAGTGCCTCATATCGATCACATGCGTAAAGCGATCAGAAGTCCTCAGGGATACGCGCCTTCTCTTTGGCGATATCGCGACTGATTACCCGCTTGTTGACCAGCTCCCTGAGACACTGATCCATTGTCTGCATACCCACGGCCTGTCCGGTCTGGATGGCCGAGTACATCTGCGCCACCTTGTCCTCGCGGATGAGGTTGCGAATAGCCGACGTCGCCCGCATGATCTCATGCGCCGCTACGCGGCCGCCGGTCGCGCGCTTGAGTAGCGTCTGGGACACCACTGCCTGCAGCGATTCCGACAGCATCGAGCGCACCATGGACTTCTCCGCTGCAGGGAAAACGTCGATCACCCGGTCAATGGTTTTTGCCGCCGAGGTGGTGTGCAGTGTGCCAAATACCAGGTGGCCCGTCTCTGCGGCCGTCAGCGCCAGACGGATGGTCTCGAGGTCACGCATTTCGCCCACCAGGATGATGTCCGGGTCCTCGCGCAGCGCCGATCGCAGCGCCTCGGCGAAGCCGAGAGTGTCGCGGTGCACCTCGCGCTGGTTCATCAGGCACTTGCGGCTCTCGTGCACGAATTCGATCGGATCCTCGATGGTGAGGATGTGCTCGTACTTGTTGTCGTTGATGTAATCGATCATCGCCGCCAGCGTGGTCGACTTGCCGGAACCGGTGGGCCCGGTGACCAGTACCAGCCCCCGCGGCATCATGCAGATATCGCGGAATACCTGGCCCATCCCCAGGTCCTCCATGGACAGCACTTTAGAGGGAATGGTGCGGAAAACACCGCCGGCGCCGCGGTTCTGGTTGAATACATTGACGCGGAACCGGGCGACGCCCGGGACCTCGAACGAGAAGTCGGTCTCGAGGAACTCTTCAAAGTCCTTGCGCTGCTTGTCGTTCATGATGTCGTAGATGAGATCGTGCACCTGCTTGTGCTCCAGCGGCGGCAGGTTGATACGACGCACGTCGCCATCGACACGGATCATGGGTGGCAGGCCGGCAGACAGGTGCAGGTCTGACGCGCCCTGTTTCGCACTGAAAGCGAGCAGTTCGGTGATATCCATTTCCGTTGTTTTCCCCTTTTCAGACAGGCCGGGTGACGCGATGGCTGCGAAGACAGCGCGAAACGACACGCTCACCCAACAGGGGCGTCGCCCGATGTGCCGCTATCCGCTATTATTCCGGCATGGACGCAGAACGCATTCGCCTCAATATAGCAAACGTGCACCACAGGGTAAGCACCGCCGCGGAAAAAGTTGGTCGCCGCGCCGATGATGTCACCGTGATGGCCGTGAGCAAGACCCGCAGCAGCGATGAGGTGCGAACCGCCGTTGCCGCTGGCCTGCGCGACCTCGGTGAAAACTATCTGCAGGAGGCGCTGGAAAAGCGTCAGGCCACGGCCGATCTTGACGCCCGCTGGCATTTCATCGGCCCGATTCAGTCAAACAAGACCCGCGCCATCGCCGAGCACTTCGACTGGGTGCACAGCGTCGACCGGGAAAAGATCGCCCGTCGCCTGAACGAGCAGCGCCCCGACAACCTGCCGCCGCTGGACATTTGCCTGCAGGTGAATGTCTCCCTGGAGGACAGCAAATCCGGCGTCGCACCCGAAGACCTCGCGGCGCTGGCGCAGGCGATACGTTACCTGCCGCGCCTTCGCCTGCGCGGACTGATGGCCATTCCGGCGCCAACGGACGACGTGGCCGCCCAGCGCGCGGCCTTCGCGCGCGTCAGGACGCTGTTCGGGGCTCTGCAGGAGACGGTGCCCACGATGGATACCCTGTCCATGGGCATGTCGGCCGACCTCGAAAGCGCCATTGCCGAAGGCGCCAATCTGGTGCGCATCGGCACCGACATCTTCGGCCCGCGCAGCGGATGATTTAACCGGCAACGCCCGTGTATACTCGCGGGCTTTCCCGACCTATGGGAGCACCTCGTGTCCGATTTCAGCATTGCCTTTATCGGTGCCGGCAACATGGCATCGAGCATTATTGGCGGACTCACCGCCAGCGGCCACCCGGCACAGTCCATCCGCGCGGCCGACGTCTCCACAGAGAGTCTTGAGCGTCTGACCCATGTGGCGCCGGTAGCAACGGGAACCGACAATGCCGTGGCCGCATCGGGGGCCGACGTCATCATCCTCGCGGTCAAGCCGCAGGTGATGGCAAACGTCTGCGCCAGTATCGCGCCGGCTGTTGCCAAGGGCGACTCGCTGATCCTGACGATCGCGGCCGGCGTACCTATCGCCAGCTATCAGCGCTGGTTGCACAGGCGAGTCCCTGTTGTACGCTGCATGCCCAATACACCATCACTGCTCGGCAGTGGCGCCAGCGGGCTGTTCGCCAGCCCCGAGGTGACCAGCGTGCAGCGTGCACGCGCCCAGGGCATCATGGACGCGGTCGGTACCAGCGTATGGGTCGAAGAGGAGCAGCATCTGCACGCGGTAACAGCGGTTTCCGGCAGCGGACCGGCGTACTTTTTCCTGTTCATGGAGAGCATGGTCGATGCCGGCGAGCAGCTCGGGCTGGATCGCGACACCGCGACTGCCCTGGTTCAGCAGACCTGCCTCGGTGCCGCACGCATGGCGCTCGAGAGCGGTGTGCCCCTGGACGAGCTACGACAGCGGGTGACCAGCCCGAAAGGTACCACCGAGCAGGCCATCGCCAGCTTCGAGGCGCAGGGACTACGCGACGTCATACACCGCGCGCTGGCTGCCTGCAGCGCACGATCTGAGGAGCTGAGCGATGAACTGGGCTGATCATTCACTTGACAAGAGATCCCCGAAGGCATGAGTGCACTGAACGAAATAGTCGGCTATCTGATCCAGACCGCCCTGAGCCTGTACCTGCTGGTGATGCTGCTGCGCTTCCTGTTGCACGCATCGCAGGCTGATTTCTACAACCCGGTCAGCCAGTTCGTAGTCAAGGCCACCAACCCGGCGCTGGCGCCATTGCGTCGACTGCTGCCACCCGTGGGGCGCTTCGATCTGGCCGCTCTGGTCGAGTCGGTCCTGCTTCAGGCCCTGGGCATTGTGTTGCTGCTGCTCCTGAATGGCGTCGGGCTGCCCAACATCACGCTCATCATCGCCTGGTCGGCGGTGGGCGTCATCGCACTGCTGGTAAATATCTATTTCTTTGCGCTGCTGGCCATGATTATCCTGAGCTGGGTGGCGGGCGGCAGTCGACATCCGGCCATTCTGCTGATCTACCAGATTACCGAGCCGGTCATGGCACCCGTGCGTCGGTTGCTGCCGCCTATGGGCGGCATCGACTTTTCGCCGATCCTCGTCTTCATCCTCATCAATGTCGTGCAGATAGCACTGCGACACGTCGCCGCCGGTATCGGTCTGCACCCGGCGCTGGTGATGGGTCTCTGACCGAAGCACCATGACCACCACGGCAACAGCGGGCTCGGTCGGGCTGGTTACCGCACAGACGCTACATTTTGACGAGCCGCTGGCGCTGGCCTGCGGTCGCAGCCTGGATAGCTACGACATCGTCTACGAAACCTATGGCGAGCTGAATGCAGATCGCAGCAACGCGGTGCTGATCTGCCATGCACTCAGCGGCCACCATCACGCCGCCGGTCGCTACCGCCCTGATGACCGCAAACCGGGCTGGTGGGAAGAGTGTATCGGCCCGGGCAAGCCTATCGATACCCGGCGCTTTTTCGTCGTCAGCCTGAACAATATCGGTGGCTGCCACGGGTCCACCGGGCCGGCGAGCATCAACCCGGCAACGGACCAGCCCTGGGGACCGGATTTCCCGCACCTGCGCGTGCGCGACTGGGTGCACAGCCAGGCACGCCTCGCCGACCGACTCGGCATTGACTGCTGGGCCGCAGTCATCGGCGGTAGCCTGGGCGGCATGCAGGCAATGCGCTGGGCGCTGCTCTATCCCGATCGGCTGCGTCACTGCGTGGTGATTGCTGCGGCCCTGCGTCTGAGCGCGCAGAACCTCGCCTTCAACGAAATCGCCCGGCATGCCATCGAAGCAGACCCAGACTTCGACAATGGTCATTACCTGCGCAATGGCAAGGTCCCGGCGCGCGGCCTCAGCCTCGCGCGCATGATCGGGCACATCACCTATCTGTCGGACGACGCCATGGCGGACAAGTTCGGCCGTGAACTGCGCTCAGGCAGTCTCGACCAGGGCGCGGCCGGGGCGGCGGAGTTCCAGGTGCAGAGCTACCTGCGCTATCAGGGCAGTCAGTTCTCCGGCAGCTTCGATGCCAACACCTACATCCTCATGACGCGGGCGCTGGACTACTTCGACCTGGCCCGGGAATACGGCGATGATCCCGTTGCCGCGCTCAAGAACAGCCGTTGCCGCTTCCTGGTGATATCGTTCAGCACAGACTGGCGCTTCTCGCCGGCGCGCTCGCGGGAGATCGTAGATGCGCTGATTGCCGCCAGGCGGGATGTCACCTATGTCAACATCGATGCGAGCGAGGGCCACGACGCTTTCCTGATGCCAATACAGCGCTATCTCGACATGTTCAGCGCCTATATGCAGCGCGTGGAGGCGGACTGCTGATGCGCCAGGATCTGGCTCACATCCTGCGCTGGATCCGGCCCGGCGCCCGCGTCCTCGACCTGGGGTGCGGCAACGGCGAGTTTCTTGAGCTGCTTCGCGAGCGCCGACAGGTTACAGGCACCGGTATCGAAATCGACGGTGACAACATCACCGCGGCAGTGGCGCGCGGCCTCAGCATCCTGCAACAGGATCTCGACGCTGGTCTGGACAACTTCCCGGACCAGAGCTTCGATACGGTGGTCATGGCCCACGCCCTGCAGGCTGTGCATTACCCTGACCGGATACTCGACGAGATGCTGCGTATCGGCCGCGAGGGAGTTGTCACCTTCCCCAATTTCGGCCACTGGCAGTGCCGTCTGCACCTGGCGTCACGGGGACGTATGCCAGTATCGCGCTTCATGCCCTATACTTGGTACGACACGCCGAATATCCACTTCTGCACCGTGCGCGACTTTGAGATCCTCTGTGAACAGAAGGGCATACACATTCTGGCCCGGGACATGGTGGGCAATTCGGCATCCCATGCACTGTTTGCCAACAGCTGGCCGAACCTCTTCGCGCTGACGGCGATCTACCACATAACGCGCTGATATGACTAGTTTATTCAAGAACGCCACCGTACTGATCTGCCTCCTGCTGCCGCTGGTGGCGATAGCGGTGCAGGCCCAACAATCCAAGCGATTCGACGACTATGAGCTGCACTTCAGCGTGGTCAATACGACCTTCCTCGATCCCGAGGTGGCGTCACATTACGGCATTATCCGCGGCAAACGGCGCGGCATCGTCAATATCGCCGTGCGGGAACACCAGGAGGGCAAAGCCGATGCAGAGGCCACTACGGTGCCCATGGAGCTGAAAGGCCGAACCTGGGACCTGATTTCCGAGCAGCCGATGGACTTCATTGAGATCAATGAAGACAGCGCGGTGTATTACATCGGCGACTTCAAGTTCATCAATCGCGAGTGGCGCTGGTTCGAGCTGACATTCCGCCCACAGGGCGCCGATCGTACCTATACCCACAAATTCAAGCATCAGCTCTTCATCCACTGATATGGCAGCGCTTGCGGGAAGGGTGGTTGTCGCCAGCGGCAACGCAGGCAAGGTCGGCGAGCTGGCGCGCACGCTGGCGCCGCTGTCGCTCGAGCTGGTGACGCAGGACCGCCTCGGTGTAGCGGAGGTCGCGGAAACCGGCGCCACCTTTGTGGAGAATGCGCTTATCAAGGCACGGAACGCATCTCGCCATACCGGTTTGCCGGCAATCGCCGATGATTCCGGCCTTGAAGTGGCCGTACTGTCAGGTGCTCCCGGCGTGCACTCGGCGCGCTATTCCGGAGAGGGCGACGCCGGCAACAACGCCAAGCTGCTGCGCGCACTCGCAGCCGTTGACGACACACAGCGGCAAGCCCGCTTTTACTGTGCCCTGGTGCTACTGCGCCATGCGGATGACCCCACGCCCGTGATTGCGCTGGGTAGCTGGCGCGGCCGCATTCTGCGCGCATGCCGCGGCGAGGGCGGGTTCGGCTACGACCCTCTGTTCTGGGTCGACTCCCATCAGTGCAGTGCTGCGGAGCTGCCGCGGGACGAGAAGAATCGCATCAGCCACCGCGGCAAGGCCAGCCTTGCGCTGCTCGACGCGCTGCGGCAAGAAGGCAGGTGAAGCCTGCGGCGGATGCCCTGGGGCTGTATATACACCTCCCCTGGTGCGAGAAGAAATGCCCGTATTGTGATTTCAACTCCCATGAGCGCCAGGACCTGCCCGAAGAGCACTATGTCGACGCTCTGCTGCGCGACCTGGACCACGATGTCGCGCTGGCGGACGAACGACGGATCACCAGTATTTTCATCGGCGGTGGCACGCCCAGCCTGTTTTCTGCCAGCGCCATCGACCGGCTTTTGCAGGGCGTGTCGGTCCGTCTGCGGCTGACCGGGGATATCGAGATAACGCTTGAGAGTAATCCCGGTAGCGCGGAAACGGGCAAATTCGCCGGTTTTCGCGCTGCCGGCGTCAATCGACTGTCACTGGGCGTCCAGAGCTTCCACGATGCCTCGCTGCAGGCACTGGGACGGATTCACAGTGCGGCGCAGGCGCTGCGGGCCGTGGACGCGGCCCGCGATGCCGGCTTTGACAACCTGAACCTGGACCTGATGCACGGTCTGCCGGGCCAGAGCGTGAAGGAGGGTATGGATGACCTGCAGCGGGCAATGCAGCTTGCACCGGAACACCTGTCCTGGTATCAGCTCACCATCGAAGCCAATACGCACTTCTACAGCGCACCGCCGCTGCTGCCCGTTGAGGACAGTCTCGCCAGGCTGGAGGAGGAAGGCGGTGCGGCGCTGACGGCCGGCGGCTTCATGCGCTACGAGGTCTCTGCCTACGCCCGCGGTGACCGCTGTCGGCACAATCTCAACTACTGGCAGTTCGGGGACTACCTGGCGCTCGGCGCCGGCGCGCATGGCAAGATCACGCAGTCGGACGGCAGTGTCTGGCGCTATGCAAAAACCCGGCAGCCGGACGCTTATATGGCCGCAGTTGCCGGAGCACACACCAGCCAGCAACGCCTGCTTGGCGCGCAGGACCTTGCCGGAGAGTTCATGCTCAATGGACTGCGCCTGGATGCCGGCGTGCCGGTGCAGCGGTTCAGCGAGGCGACAGGGCTGGCGTACGACGCCGTACAGACAACGGTGGCGCGTCTCGCCGAAGAGGGTCTGCTCAGGACAGACCCCGATGTTCTGTGCACCACACCCCTGGGACGGCGTTTTCTGGACAACGTTGTAGCGCGTTTCTTTCCCGATTGACCCGCGCACCGGGAGCGGAAATACACTGGGCTTTAACTGATCATATCCTGGCGACGGGTGAATACCAGATCACGGACGCCATGACCCAGGCGCGTCCCACGCTGTTCGAAGCGGGTCAGGGGTCGGCTGTCGGGGCGAGGCACAAAGCCCCCGTTCTCTGCGCTGTTCTGCAGCCGGGGATTGTCCGATAGCACGTCGAGCATCTGCTCTGCATAAGGCTCCCAATCCGTTGCCAGGTGCAGACGACCGCCCGGTCGCAGTCGACTCACCACCAGATCGACAAACCCCGGCTGGATCAGTCGGCGTTTGTGATGGCGCTTTTTATGCCAGGGATCGGGGAAGAATATCTGCACCGCATCCAGCGCGTCCACGGCAATACAGTTGCGCAGAACCTCTACCGCATCGTGGCAGAACACCCGGACATTGCCGAGCTCCCGTTCTGCCAGCAGATGCAGCAGCCGGCCTACACCGGGCCGGTGCACCTCGATACCAATAAAGCCCGTTTCCGGACTCGCAGCGGCCATGTCGGCAAGTGACTGCCCCATGCCAAATCCGATTTCCAGCACCCGTGGTGTTTCCGCGCCGAAGGTCGCGTCGAGATCGAGTTCCTGTACAGCGTAATCCACCCCCCAGCGACGCCATTCACGATCAAATGCTCGCTGTTGGGCATCCGTCATGCGGCCAGCGCGCAGCACGAAACTGCGTATGGGTCGCCGTGGGTAGGTGTCGCTCATGGGGAGGCGAGAAAAGCCGGTATCAGGGCAGCAACTTCCAGCCGACCGCCGCAAGGCAGCCCCAGCCGGCCATAAAGGCGAGGCCACCCAGCGGGGTGATGGCACCGAGCCATTTCACACCGGTGAGGCTGAGCGCGTAAAGGCTGCCGGAAAACAGGAAAAGTCCGATCACGAACAGCCAGCCGCCTGACCTGAGGAGACTGGCATCGGGCGCAGTGATCGCGAGCAGACCTACCGCAAGCAGCGCCAGGCTGTGGTAGAAGTGATATTGCACCGCCGTCTCGAAGATGTCGCGGGCGTAATCGTCAAGGCGCCCACGCAGAGCATGGGCGCCGAAAGCGCCAAAGGCCACGGCGAGCAGACCGGCGAATGCGCCGAGGGTAATGAACAACCTTGCCATGGCGCTGGTGGACTCCGTCAGGCGGCGATAGTGGCGCGCAACTTTTTCATTGCTGCCTGTTCAAGTTGGCGAATGCGTTCTGCGGAGACGCCATACTCGGCAGCCAGCTCGTGCAGCGTGGCCTTGTTTTCAGCGAGCCAGCGGCGGGCCAGAATGTCACGACTGCGCGCATCGAGCTCTTCCAGTGCGAGATACAGACCATCTTCGCTGCTTTGCTGCCAGTTCTCGGACTCGACCGCCTGCGCCGGATCACCGGAATGATCCTCCAGGTAGTACTGCGGAGACTGCCAGACATCATCGTCGTCGCTGTCGGCAGGCGCATCAAACGCCAGATCGCGATTGCTCAGGCGACCCTCCATGCGCTGCACTTCCTGTACGTTGACACCAAGATCAGCGGCAACTGCCTGCGCCTCGTCGGCGCTCAGCCACGCAAGGCCTTTTTTGGCACTGCGCAGGTTAAAGAACAGCTTACGCTGTGACTTGGTGGTTGCCACCTTGACGATGCGCCAGTTACGCAATATGAATTCGTGAATCTCTGCCTTGATCCAGTGCACCGCGAAGGACACCAGCCGCACGCCCTTATCAGGGTCAAAGCGCTTCACCGCTTTCATCAGGCCGACATTCCCCTCCTGAATGAGGTCGGACTCGGCCAGGCCGTAGCCGCGGTAACTGCGGGCGATGTGCACAACAAAACGCAGGTGTGACATCACCAGTTCGCGGGCAGCCTGCACATCATTGTCGAAGTACAGCTGCCGTGCCAGCTCCTGCTCACGATCGACGGTGAGTATGGGTATGCGGCCAATGGCCTGCACGTAAGCGGCCAGATTGGCCCCCGGCACCAGCTGATCTATCGGCTGAATGGTCGTTGTCATGTTTGTCCCCTCCACCACATCGCGAAGTTTAGCACTCCAAAGATTAGAGTGCTAACACCCGGAAAGTTCCCGCTCGCCAGCCCGGAGCAGGCGCGTTTGACGCCTGGCGCCATCAACGCGGGACATCATGCCGGCTCAATCGCACGCAAGTGCCGGGATACCGCGAGCCAGGCACCGATCAACCCCAGCACGCCACCGGCCAGCACCAGTTGGCAACTGCCGACAACGCCGAGCCCACTGAGGCGCCACTCGGCATTGTAGGCGGCGGCCAGCGCCGATACCGGTCCGGCCAGCGACCAGATACCCAGTCCGGTCAGCATCGCGGCCGCGACACCGCCGCCAACGCCGTACCACAACCCGGTATAAAGAAAGGGCCGGCGCACGAAGGCGTTGCTGCCGCCGACCAGCCGGACCACACGGATCTCCTCACGGCGATTCTCTATTGCCAGGCGAATGGTATTCCCGAGGATCAGCACTACTCCCATGCTCAGCAACAGCGCCAGCGTCAACACGATACGCTGGCCTACGGCGAGCAGCCCCTGAAGTCGCCGCAACCACACACTGTCCACAACCACCTCCGCTACCGCCGGCAATCCGGACAGCGCCGCAGCAAGCGCTTCGCTCGCCGCCACAGCCTCCCGGTCACGGGGAGTAACCAGAAGCAGGTGGGGTAGTGGATTGCTCCCAAGACCGTCAATAATGTCGGCAAAACCCGACTGTTGCCGAAATTCTTCCAGCGCCCTGTCACGCGAATGGTAGCGAACGCCGGCCACGTCATCCCGCTCACTGAGGGTCTGCGCCAGCGCACGGGCGCCAGCCGTATCGACCGACTCGGCGAGAAACAGCGACAGGCTCGCCTCATCCGCCACATTACCCTCGAGGCCGCGAAGATTATTCAGGCTCAGCATCAGGCTGACCGGGAGGGCCATGGCGATACCAACGACCAGCCAGGTGAGCATGCTGGACACGGGATGATCGAGTATTTTCAGCAGGGAGTCGGCGGCGGAGGCACGGTGATGCCGCACCCAGGCCCGATAGCGGGTAACCGCGCCGCGGCGCGCAACACGCGCACCCTCGGGAGGTCGTTTTTTTAAACGCGGCATGTTAGTGAGTACCCACAAGCCTGCCCTCACGCAAAGTGACAATGCGATGCCGCAGCCGGGAAATCAGAGACAGGTCGTGGCTGGCAATCAGCACCGTGAGACCGACGCGGGCAAAGTCGGCGAACAACTGCATGATTTCCGCCGACAGCGCCGGGTCGAGGTTACCGGTGGGTTCGTCCGCCAGCAATACCGGCGGCCGGCCGACGACCGCCCGGGCGATACCTACCCGCTGCTGCTCGCCGCCGGACAGCGTGACCGGCATAGCGCGCTCGTGATCCAGCAGGCCGACTTTGTCCAGCGCCGCACGCACGCGGCGCCCGACCTCGCGATCATCATAGCCGGCGATGGTCAGCGGCAGCGCTACATTATCGAACACCGGGCGATCAAACAGCAGCCGGTGATTCTGGAACACCACGCCGATGCCGCGCCGGTGTGCCGGCACACCGCGACGGCCAATACGCGACAGATCATTGCCATTCACCACGACCCGACCCCGCGTGGGCTGCTCCATGAGCATTATAAGGCGCAGCAGCGTGCTCTTGCCCGCCCCCGAGTGTCCGGTAAGAAACACCAGCTCGTCGCGGTTCACGTCAAAGGACACTTCACGCAGTGCGTCATGACCGTTGTCATAGCGCTTGCTGACCCGCTCGAAGGAGATCACGCGCGCTACTCGCGATCGAACAGGGCGTCAATGAACTCGCGTGCGGCAAACGGCCGCAGGTCCTCGGCCGTTTCGCCGACGCCAATATAGCGAATAGGCAGTCCGAGCTTCTGTGCGATGGCAAAGATGATTCCGCCCTTGGCCGTGCCATCGAGTTTGGTCAGCGTGATGCCGGTTACGCCCACGGCGTCGGTAAAGTGACTCGCCTGAGCCAGAGCATTCTGTCCGGTGCCAGCATCCAGTACCAGCATCACCTCGTGCGGCGCCTGCGAATCCTGCTTGCGCAGCACGCGCACCACCTTGCGCAGCTCCTCCATCAGGTTATCCTTGTTGTGCAGACGTCCGGCTGTATCCGCAATCAGCACGTCCACCTCTCGCGCCCTCGCCGAAGCCAGCGCATCGAACAGCACAGAGGCACTGTCGGCGCCGGTATGCTGGGCAACCACCGGAACCTGGTTGCGCTCACCCCAAACCTGAAGCTGTTCGACCGCGGCGGCGCGGAAAGTATCGCCTGCCGCCAGCATGACCGACAGACCCTGATCGCGATAGCGGTTGGCCAGCTTGCCTATCGTGGTTGTCTTACCCACGCCGTTCACGCCGACCATTAGAATGACATAGGGCTTGTGTCCGGTGACCTCCAGCGGTTTCTCGCAGGGCTCGAGAATGGCAAACAGCTCTTCGCGCAGAGCGTCACCCAGCGCATCGGGCTGCAGCAGCTCCTTGCGGGACACGCGCTGGGTCAGGCGCTCAATGGTCTGCATTGTCGCCTCAACGCCGAGGTCGGCCATCAGCAGCCTCGACTCCAGCTCCTCGAGCAACTCGGCGTCGATTTCCTTGCGACCGAGGAACAGGTTACCCACACCGGCGACCAGGTTGTCGCTGGTGCGCCCCAGCCCGCGCCGCAGGCGGGCGAAGAATCCGTCACCATCCGCTTTCCGTGACGTCGGCCGCTCCGCCGGCGCCGGCTGAGGCGCAGGACTGGCTACTGCCTCATCGGACGACTCGGGCGGGGTTGCGGCGGTGGCATCATCGGGCGCGGATTCGTGTTTCTTGCGTTTGAAGAACTTCATAGTGACCGTGATAAAGTGAAGGCTGGCGCCCGGGACAACGTATATCCTACCATCGCGGCGGAGAGTGAAGAAATGGCGACAGGTCGCAGGCGACCCACACCTCGGCATCAGGCAAGCGGCGACATCCGTATTATTGGTGGTCGCTGGCGGGGCCGTCGACTGCCGGTTGCCGATGCGCAGGGACTCCGTCCCACCGCCGACCGCATTCGGGAAACCCTGTTTAACTGGCTGCAGTCCGATATCGCGGGCGCCCGCTGCCTCGACCTGTTTGCGGGCAGCGGCGCGCTGGGTATCGAAGCACTGTCGCGCGGGGCCGCCCACAGCACCTTTGTCGACAGTAACACGGATGTGCTGCGCGGGGTGGCTACCACCCTGGCTGCATTGGAGGCCAATGGTGAGACCGACTGTCATGCAATGCAGGCCTCGGCCTTCATTGCCAGCTGTGAACGCCGCTACGACGTCATTTTTCTCGATCCGCCCTTCACACAGAATCTGCTGGGGGATCTCTGCCAGCAGCTTCAGGTCAGTGCGGTGCTGGACACAGACAGTCTGATTTACATCGAAAGCGGACAGGCGCCTGAAGCGTGGTTCCCTGGCGGAGCATGGCAGGCATTGCGACAGAAACGTGCCGGAGCGGTTCATTACGGGCTTTACCGCTATGCGCCAGAGCGCTGATCAGTCCGGACACTGAATTGAATTGTGGGACGACGGTGAATTGTTTACCATCGCGGCTCGCAGCGGCAGGGGGTATGGCCATGAGTCGCGAGACGGTTATCTATCCGGGCACCTTCGATCCAATCACCAATGGACACGTGGACCTGGCTGAGCGCGCGGCACGCCTGTTTGATCGAGTTGTCGTGGCGATTGCCTACAGTGAAAAAAAGACGCCGCTGTTTGAACTGGAGCAGCGGGTCGATCTCTGCCGGACCTCGCTGTCACACCTCGATAACATAGAGGTCGTGGGCTTCAGCAACCTGCTGACGGATTTTGCCAAAAGCCAGAGCGCCCGCTGCGTGCTGCGCGGCCTTCGCGCTGTCGCGGATTTCGAGTACGAGTTTCAGCTGGCAAATATGAACCGGGCGATCTACCCGGCCTTCGAAAGCATATTTCTGACACCCTCGGAGCACCTGTCCTACATTTCTTCGTCCCTGGTGCGCGAAATTGCTGCCCTCCACGGCGATGTCACGCCATTCGTACCGGCGGTAGTGACGAGGGCCCTCACAGAAAAATTCTCGCAATGAGCGTCACTCCAGGGTGCTGCGCGCGTCCCTGAGCTCTTTGTCCTTGTAGCTGTAGCCAGTGTTCCGGCAGCCGAGGCAGCGCATGAAGGTGGTTTCCGCAGGACCGAGAACCAGGGTTTCCGCCGACTCGCTTACATGCCCCGCCATAGCGGTAAACGGCAGACTGACCACAAACGCTGCTGCACCCACCGCTGTCATCACCAGGCCTATCGGCCGCGCGACAACAAGATCACCGACCATGGCAAAAGGATCAGGAGTTTCATCGACCGCCTGCGCAATCGCGCGGGGCACTGCCAATGACATGACCATGAGCGCAGCGAGGGCAGCGCTCCCCAGACAGTGTCGCAATCGCCGGTGTTGCATACCAGTCTCCTGTGGAATCGGTCCACCAGTGCTCTCTGACAGGCTAGTGTATCCCCTTCAACGCTGGCAGGCTACGCAGTAAACACTGCTGCGCTGCCCCAGGCGCCTCTCGCGCAACAGCGCGCCACAGCGCTTACAGGGCTGTCCATCCCGTCCATAGACCCAGAGCTGCTGAGCGAAGTAACCCGGCTTGCCGTCGCCACCGACAAAATCGCGCAGTGTCGTGCCACCTTGCGCTATCGCAGCACCAAGCACCTGCCTGATGGCGCTGGCCAGTCGCTCGTAGCGCGCCAGTGAAATGCGACCGGCAGGACGCGATGGCGAGATACCGGCGAGGAACAGGGCTTCGGAGGCGTAAATGTTTCCCACGCCCACCACGATGCGGCCGTCCATGATAAAGGGTTTCACGCCCGCACGACGCCCACGCGACAGGCGATACAGGTAAGTTCCGTCAAAGGCGTCATCCAGAGGCTCGGGGCCGAGGTGTGCCAGAAGCGGGTGAGGCGCCTCGCCAGTGGGCAGCCAGTGAAAGCTGCCGAAGCGTCGAGGATCATTGTAGCGCAGCCAGAGATCGCTCTCCAGCCTGAGGTCAATGTGGTCATGCAGCAGCAGTGACGTGGACGGCTGCACCATGCGCAGCGAACCGGACATTCCAAGGTGCACCATGAGATGACCGTGCGCGGTCTGAAATAGCAGATACTTGGCCCGACGCTGAAGGTCGTCAATAGTACTGCCCACCAGGCACGCCGCCAGATCCGACGGCACCGGCCAACGCAGCCGCGACTCGCGTACTACCACCGCGTCTATACGACGTCCCACCACGTGCGGCGCAAGGCCGCGACGCGTCGTCTCCACTTCAGGCAGCTCAGGCACTGCCCGGATCTGCCGTCGTTAAACGCAGGGGCCATTCACATGCCGGGCAGGCAAAAAAAACCCCGGCACAGGCCAGGGCTTCCCCACGCCAGTACACGGCGACTTACTTGATTTTGCCTTCCTTGTACATGACGTGCTTGCGCACCTTCGGATCGTACTTTTTCATTTCCAGCTTGTCCGGAGTGGTGCGCTTGTTCTTGTCCGTAGTATAGAAATGCCCTGTTCCAGCGGACGAAATCATGCGAATCTTTTCTCTCATGCTTTAGCTCTCCAGGCGCTGCTAGCGCTAGAATTTCTCGCCACGGGCACGCAGTTCACCCAGGACCTGATCGATACCTTTCTTGTCGATGATGCGCATGCCCTTACCCGACACACGCAGGGTAACAAAGCGCTTCTCTGCCTCCACCCAAAAACGGTGGTGATGCAGATTGGGCAGAAACCGACGACGCGTGCGATTCTTCGCGTGCGATACATTGTTACCGGTGACCGGACGCTTGCCGGTAACCTGACAGACTCTTGCCATTGCTCTCTCCTTGGAGGGACGACGCACCGGTTGTGGCCGTACCCTGGCTCCCCATATTCCACTGCAGCGGACCATTCGGGAAGACGCTGTTTGTTCTGGGCGGATTGCACCTTTTCAGGACGCCAGGCAGCCCGTAAAGGGAGTGCCCGCCGCGCGGAGCGCGACTTTATACCAGAACACCCGAGGCCGCGCAAGCCATTTATCGCCGCTCCGCCTGGCCCGCCGACATCTCTTCCTTATTTATGTCTGATTGCCCAACTGTTCGCCTGAGCCTCAAACCGGGCGTCGGCTACGAGGCCCGCCCAGCTCAGAGTAGACCGGACTCAGCGAAGGAATAGGCCTGCCCGCGACCGATGATGATATGGTCGAGTACGCGGATATCCAGAAGCCCCAGCCCCGCCTGCAGCCGCTCGGTAATGCGCCGGTCCGCCGCGCTGGGCTCGGCGATTCCGGAGGGATGGTTGTGCGCAAAAATGACCGCGGCGGCGCGATACTGCAGAGCGCGAACAGCCACTTCCCGCGGATAGACGGCGGCGCCGTCCAGCGTGCCGAAAAACAGGTCCTCGCAACGCAGCAGACGGTGCTGACTGTCGAGAAACAGGCAGGAAAAAATTTCTCTCTCCCTCGCTGCCAGATGATGCTGCAGAAACTGCCGCGTGCGACGGGGACTGGACATGACATCCGCCTGTTTGAGGTGCTGCTCCACCGAGCGTCGGGCCAGCTCCATGGCGGCCTGCAGCATGGCGTACTTGCCGGGCCCAACACCCGGTTCATCGGCCAGCGAATTGGCGTCCATCGCCAGCAGCGTGGCCAGATCACCGGCACGCTGCAGCAGTGCCATCGCAAGATCCAGGGCAGAGCAGCCGGCACGACCGGTGCGCAGCAGCACGGCCAGCAACTCGGCGTCAGAAAGGGCTGCCGCGCCGCGCTGCAGGAGCTTATCCCGCGGCCCTTCGCCGTGCGGCCAGTCACAGATCGCCATGATAAGCTCCTCCCTGAGCCTTTACGGGGACAGTGTGAAAACCGTTGTCAGAATGCTATCTTCAGCGTTTTGGTACCGCCCCATTCTCCCAGCCCGAAGGCGCAAATGGCACATCTTTTCAATCGCAATGTCCTGCTGGGCGTGTGTGGTGGCATCGCCGCCTACAAATCTGCCCAGCTGGTGCGGGATCTACAGGCGCTGGGCGCCAACGTCCGCGTAATCATGACGCGCGGGGCGGAAGCCTTCATCACACCGCTGACGCTGCAGGCGCTGTCCGGAAACCCCGTACACAGGGAGTTGCTGGATGAGCAGGCCGAGCGCGGTATGGGGCATATCGAGCTCGCGCGCTGGGCCGACCTGCTGCTGATTGCGCCGGCCACGGCCGACCTGATGGCGCGCCTGGCAAGTGGCCGCGCAGATGATCTGCTGAGCACCGTGGCGCTGGCAACTCCGGCGCCGAAGATGCTGGCACCGGCCATGAACCAGCAAATGTGGCGGGACCCTGCCACGGCCTCCAATACCGATACCCTGACCGCCCGGGGCATTCTGCTGGTAGGGCCCGATGCCGGCGATCAGGCCTGTGGCGATATCGGGCCGGGACGCATGAGCGAGCCGTCGGTCATCGCCGGCCGCGCTGCTGCACTATTCACCTCCGGTGCGCTCGCCGGCCTGCGCGTGGTCATTACCGCCGGACCGACGCGGGAGGCACTCGACCCGGTTCGCTACCTGAGCAATCACAGCTCCGGCAAAATGGGCTTCGCGCTGGCGGAAGCCGCGGTCGACGCCGGAGCCGTCACGCAGTTGATCAGCGGCCCCGTAACGCTGGATACCCCGGCCCACGTCAGCCGTCGCAACGTCGAGAGTGCCCGCGACATGCTGGCCGCCAGCGAGGAGTTGGCGGCACACTGCGACATCTTTATTGCCTGCGCGGCGGTGGCGGATTACCGGCCGGTTCAGGCCGCGACCACCAAGATAAAAAAGAGGCACGCTGACAGCATGGAACTGGCGCTGGTGCGTAATCCGGACATCGTGGCAACGATTGCAGCGCTCCACCCACGACCGTTCACCGTGGGCTTCGCCGCGGAAACCGGCGACCCAATCGATTACGCGCGGGACAAGCTGCAGCGCAAGAACCTCGACCTTATCGTCGCCAACGACGTTTCACGTGGCGACATCGGTTTCAATAGTGACAGCAATGCCGTGACCCTGATCTGGCCCGACGGCAGCAGGGTTCTCGATTTTGCGTCAAAGAAGACCATTGCCCGCGGCGTTATCGCCGGCATCGCTGACCTGTATATCCACAGGGGCCCGGAGGAGGCCGTTCCACAAAGCCCGCTACCGTAATACACTGGCGGACCAGGCCACCAGCGCCGGAAAGCAGGGCACTATGCTGAAAAAACAAGCAAAAAAGCACCAGACAGCGCGGGATGCCCCCGGTATTACTGCATACGGCAATGGCCTGCACACAATGACGCGCAACAGTCTTGCGCTGGTGGCTGTTACCCTGGCGGGCGTTGTGGCATTCCTGCTGATGGTGCGCCAGCCACTGGTGGAGCGCGAGCTTGTGGCCCGTGTCACCAACGGCTTTGCGGAGCAACGCGCGCAGGCCATCGCGGGCAGTATTGCATCACTGAGTGAGCGGGTGACCAGCGCATCGCGGGGTGCCCTGGTGAGTGAGGCCCTGGCGGCGGACTCCACAGAGGCGATCACCAATGCCGAAGTCTATCTGCGCGACGCCTTCCCCGAGGCTGTCAGCCTGCGCTTGCTGCCGCTGTCTGATATGGGCACCGCCGAGCGCTCAAGCAACGGGCTGGGCCTGCGCAATCATATCGAAATCGACCTAGTGCGGCGCGCGAGCAACGGTCAGCGAGCGGGGCCCGAGGCGTATCAGATCGACGATCAGTGGCTGATCTCCATCGCCGTTCCCGGCGCCGAAACCCGCGGCGCAGATGCCGGCCGTCAGGCGGTGCTTCTGTTAACCCTGTCACAGGCATTTTTCGACGCCGCGCTCGCCATCGGAGACGACAGGCAGGGCGAGCTGGCAATCGAACAGCGCTACGTCGGCGCGCGCAGCAATAGCAGCTCGGTCATTGCCGGCAGCCCCACGGCAGAGCCCGATACCGCGCGCGCAACGATCGCGGACACCTCGTGGACGTTACTGTTCACACCTTCCAACTCGCTGCTGGAGGATCTGCGCAACAGCGTCAGCGCCCCGCTCACCAGCCTGGGATTGCTGGGACTCGCCGGTATTGCAGGCCTGCTGCTGGTCATGCTGCGCTATCCCACCTTTCTCAGAGCAGAAGTTGCACGCACCCTGTCAGCCGCCGAGCACCGCAAGCCCTTTCGGCTGCGCGCGCCGGAGCTGCTGCCGCTGGCGCGCGAGCTGCGTAAGCTGACGCTGCGACGGGCACGGCTGGACGCCGGCGGCGTCCCCCGCGTTGCGCCCGCCATCACCGCCGACGATACCCCACTCAGCGCCCCGGCACTCACCAGCGTCAGCGGCCCGACAACATCGCTCCCCGAGCATATTTTCCGGGCCTACGACATCCGCGGGCTGGCCGAGCAGGAGCTGGATGACGAAACGGTCTACCGGATCGGTGCCGCCATAGGAACCCTCGCCGGCAGCATGGACGAGCAGACCCTGGTACTGGGCTACGATGGCCGGGCAAGCAGCGGACGCATCAAGGCGGCGCTGGAAAAGGCGCTGCTGCAGTCCGGTCGGGATGTCATCGATATTGGCCTGGTGCCGACGCCCCTGATGTATTTCGCCACGCACCACACAAGCACCCGATCCGGCGTCATGGTCACCGGCAGCCACAACCCGGCAGACTACAACGGCCTGAAAATCGTCCTGCAGAAGCAGACGCTGGCAGAAGGCAGCATCGAAAAAATCCGCCGCCTGGCCCTGTCAGGCAAGTTCAGCCGCGGCAATGGCCACATGATTCAGCAGGACATCATCCCCGATTACCTTGACGAGGTGATTGGCGACATCGCCATCGCCATGCCGCTCAAGATCGTTATCGACGCCGGCAATGGGGCAACCGGCCACATCGCACCGATGCTGTTTGAGGAACTGGGCTGCGAAGTTGTACCGCTCTACTGCGAGGTGGATGGCCGCTTCCCCAATCACCCGCCAGACACCGGCAACGAAAGTAATCTGCACGACCTCGCCGCCGCCGTCACCCGCGAATCCGCCGATTTCGGCATTGCCTTCGATGGCGATGGCGATCGCGTGGCCGCCGTGACCGGCACGGGTCGCATCGTCCGCGCCGATTCACTGCTGATGCTGTTTGCACAGGATGTAGTAGCGCGCAACCCGGGGGCAGACGTGGTGTACGACGTGAAGTGCAGCAACAACCTGGGACAGCTCATCACCCGCCTCGGTGGCCGCGGCGTCCTGTGGAAAACCGGACACGCGCTGATGAAGCAGAAGATGGTCGAAACCGACGCCATTCTCGGCGGCGAATTCTCGGGCCACCTGTTTTTTGCAGACCGCTGGTTCGGGTTCGACGATGGCATGTATGCAGCCGGGCGGCTGGCAGAGATTCTAAGCAGCGGCGACGGCACGCTGGATGAGCTGGTCAGCGCTCTGCCTTCCGCCTCCAGCACCCCCGAATTTATACTGCCGGTGGATGAGGAGAAAAAATTTGCCATGGTCGATCAATTCCGAGAACAGGCGCGCTTCCCCGATGGCCGGGTGAACGACCTGGACGGGATTCGCGTTGACTTCAGTCACGGCTGGGGCCTGCTGCGCGCTTCCAACACATCCGCCGCCTTGACAGCCCGCTTTGAGGGCAGCGATGACCGCGCACTGGAAGACGTCATTAGCGTGTTCCGCGAGCAGCTCGGCATTGTCCACCCGGACCTCGAGATCACTTTCTAGGAGAACCAGGCGCCATCCGAGCGCCGCACTGCCATGTCACTATCCCCCGACGCCGCGATGAACGTCGCCAAGGTTCTTACCGAGGCACTTCCCTACATACAGCGCTTCACCGGCAAGACCATTGTGGTCAAGTTCGGCGGTAATGCCATGGTCGATCCGCTGCTTCACGAAAGTTTCGCCCGCGATATTGTTCTGATGAAGCTGGTTGGCATGAACCCGGTTGTCGTGCACGGTGGCGGGCCGCAGATTGGCGCGCTGCTGGAACAGCTGAGTATTCCCAGCCAGTTTGTGGACGGCATGCGGGTAACCGACGCGCAGACGATGGACGTGGTGGAGATGGTGCTCGGCGGGCGCGTCAACAAGGAGATCGTCACCTCGATCAATCGCGCCGGCGGCAAGGCGATCGGGGTTACCGGCAAGGACGGCGGCCTGATCCGCGCAGAACGCCTGCAGATTACCCGCCAGGGCCCGGAGCTGTCGGCGCCGGAAATCATCGATATCGGACACGTCGGCGACGTCCGCCAGATCGACACCGAAATGCTGAACGTCATTCTCGACAGCAATTTCATTCCAGTCATCGCACCGATTGGTTCCGACGACGCCGGCAACACCTATAACATCAACGCGGACCTGGTGGCGGGCAAGATTGCCCAGGTGATGCAGGCGGAAAAGCTCATGCTGCTGACCAACGTTGCCGGACTGATGGACAGCCAGCAGAAAGTACTGACCGGCCTCAGCACGGCCGAGGTGGATGCGCTGATTGCAGACGGGACCGTGCACGGAGGTATGCTTCCCAAGATCAGCTGTGCTCTGGACGCGGTCAAATCGGGTGTTGGCAGCGCACATATCGTCGACGGCCGGGTAGCACATGCCGTGCTGCTGGAAATCTTCACCGACGAGGGGCTGGGCACGAAGATCACCCGACGCGGCACCTGAGCGCCGGTTACCCATGGCTGCCGAGTTGCGGCAGCATCACTCCGTGGCTACGATGTAGCTTCCGCAAAACGAGCCTTTTTTCATGGTGCAGAAAAAATCCCAGCGTCGCCAGGACATCCTCGAGGCGCTGGCAGAGATGCTGGAGTCCAGCCCCGGTGAGAAAATCACCACGGCGAAGCTGGCGGCGCGCGTAGGGGTCTCGGAAGCTGCGCTATACCGACATTTTCCCAGCAAGGCCAAGATGTTCGAGGGGCTGATCGAGTTCATCGAGGACAGTCTGTTCCAGCGCGTCGCCCTTATTCTGCGCGAGGAAAACACGGCGTCGGAACGCTGCGGCAACATGCTGATCCTGCTGCTCAGCTTTGCCGAGCGAAATCCCGGCATGTCACGCATCATGAACGGGGATGCCCTGGCCGGAGAAACGGAGCGCCTGCATCAGAGAGTACTGCAACTGTACGAGCGTTTTGAAACCCAGATAAAACAGGTGCTGCGCGAAGCGGAACTGCGCGAGTCGCTGCGTCCGGTGCTGCCCCTTCCGGCGGCGGCAAATCTGCTGGTGGCGGCGGCCGAAGGGCGTATCACCCAGTTTGTACGCAGTAATTTCCGCCGCTCACCGACGGAGGACTGGCCGCTGCAGTATCAGTTTCTGATGCAGAATTTTTTCCGCGAGGCGGTAGCGGCTAGGCCGGGCCTTGGCGCGGCGTCAACGCTCAGGGAGTCGACCGGATAGGTGCTGCGGCCGGCGAGGTGCGGCCGGCGAGGTGCGGCCGGCGAGGTGCGGCCGGCGAGGTGTGGCCGGCGAGGTGCGGCCGGTCACTGCGCGTTCATTGCACGGCGCATTTCAACCAGCTCGAGCAGCGTCGCGAAGCGATCGATGTCGCGCTGATAGTCTGCCTCGACCGCCGCGATTTCACGCTGACGGTCGGCAATACTGCGTTCAGTGGCGCTGATTTCTGCCTGCACGTCGCTGATGGCCTGCAGATGCGACTCCTCGACGGTGGCACCGCGTCGCTCCTGATCCGCAGCCTCGGCCTGATAGTTTTCGACCTGCTGCTTGAGCGAGCGCTGTTTGCCCTTGAGGATACTGACCCGGATTCGTAAATCCCGCAGCGCGCGATCACGCGCCGCTTCGATATCCTCTATCGTGCTGTAGCGCAGCAGCAATGATTCATCCCACTTTTGCAGACGCTTGCGTTCGGCTTCCGCCGCGCTCTCCCTGCGCCGCTGCGCATCCATGTCGGCGCGGGCCTCATCATCAAGGACAGGCGGCACAACGTCTATCAATACGCCTTTCTCGTTGAGGACCTCATAACCCAGCGCAACCTGCTCAGGGGGCACCTGATAGCCAACGACGTGGTTCCCTTCCTCATTCACATAGCGATACATCTCGCGAGAATCTGCCGGCAACGGCAGCACGAGCAGCGCGCACAGAACACATAGCGGTTTCGCTGTCATCATAGCTGTCCAATATAGGTGCAACCCAGCCCTTTACACAAGCCGGTGACACACCAGTGGTCCGCCAGTCGCGCTAGTGGGCCACGCGGTAAGTTCGGTAACGCTCAGAGCCGCTGTGCGGGCGCGAATCCAGGCGCGGTTCGCCGGCAAGGGTGGTTCCCTTGTCAAGAAACGCAACGCCGAGTCGCGCCCGCACAGCGACTCCCGAAGGGCCACAGCACAAGCGCTGTGGGCCGCGTTGCACTCGCTTGAATTAGCGACGGCCAGTCCTGCGCTCGCGCGCCTTGCCCACAGCGCTTGTGCTGCGGCTGAGTATTACCGAACTTACCGCGTGGCCCACTAGACACCGTATTTTGTGCGGTAGTTCCGCATTGCTGCAAGAACGCCATCGTGGGCGAGATCAGCGTCCTGCTCCACGTATTCAATGATATCCGACATGCCAATGAGGCTGATGACGGGCGAGCCGTGTGTCAGCTCAATCTCCTGCACTGCCGAAAGCACGCCCTGGCCGCGCTCCTGCCGGTCGAGGCCAATCACCACACCCGCAAACCGCGCTCCCGCCTGTTCAATCATGCCGATGACTTCCGTCACCGCAGTGCCGGCAGTCATTACATCGTCAATCACCAGCACGCGCCCGTGCAGCGGCGCACCCACCAGAACGCCACCTTCACCGTGCGCCTTGGCTTCCTTGCGATTGTAGGCAAACGGTACATCGCGACCATGTTGATCGGCCAGCGCAACCGCCGTCGTCGTCGCCAGCGGAATGCCTTTGTAGGCCGGACCGAGCATTACATCGAATTCGATGCCCGCCTCAACAATGCACTGCGCGTAATATCGGCCCAGCGCAGCAAGAGCGGCGCCGGTAGCAAAAGCGCCCGCATTGAAGAAGTAGGGGCTTGTGCGCCCTGACTTCAGGGTGAATTCACCGAATTTGAGCACATTGTGCTCGCGCGCCAGTGCAATGAAATCTTCCTGATAGCGTTTCATTCGGAACGTCCCCGGGATGTCTGGCAAGCGCCAGGTCTGCCACAGCCGACTGTCGCCACTGCAGGCAAATGAATAAAGCGAGTATTCTGGCACGCTGGGATTCGGTATCATAGACACCGCGAGGTGGGGGATTACCAATGAGAATCATCAGTTTCAGTGCCGATGGCTTGAAGCAGGCGGCGAAACGAGGTCTTTACGATTGGATAGCGGATCAGGATGCGGACTTCATCTGCATTCAGGATATCCGCTGCTCGGAATATGACCTCCGCAGCCAGAAATACTTCCCGCCAGAGTACAACGCTTATTTCTTTGACGACATCGACGGCAAGAAGAATGGCGTGGCGCTCTACTGTCGCAAGCTGCCGAAAGCCATCATGACCGGGCTCGGTTTCGCCGATTTCGATATGGAGGGGCGTTATATCCAGGCGGACTACGAGCGGCTCAGCGTCGGCTGCCTGCTTGCGCCCAGCGCAAGCGCTGATGACCCCGATTCACTGGCGCGAAAATCCGAGTTCTTCGAGTTGCTCGGCAATCACCTGCAGAAAGTGCGCAATAAGCGCCGCGAATTCATTATCTGCGGTAATTGGCAAATTGCACATACCGCCGCCGACCTACAGAATGCCGTTGAAAATGGCAACAGGCCCGGATTCCTCGGGGAAGAGCGCCAGTGGATGGATGAGCTGTTCAGCAGCGGCTATGTCGACGCCTTTCGCGAGGTCAATACCGATCGCGATGAGTTCACCTGGTGGCCCGACGATGACAGCCGCCAGAGTAACGGCTGGCGCACGGACATGCAGGTGGTTTCACAGAGCCTGAAATACCAGATTGAATACGGCGCCATCTACAAGGTGCAGGCATTCTCCAGCCATGCACCGGTTATCATGGACTACGATATCGAGCCCTGACGGCGCCCGCAGGCTAACCTACGGCCAGTGCCGCCCGCTGCAGCGCAAACAGCTCCTGTATGCCATCGGTGGCCAGGTCGAGCATGGCATTCAGGGCATCGCGCCCGAACAGAGCGCCTTCTGCCGTGCCCTGAACCTCGATAAAGCCCCCCGCATCGGACATGACGACATTCATGTCAGTCTCTGCTCGCGAATCCTCGTCATAGTCGAGATCGAGCACCGGCACCCCCTGGTAAACGCCTACGGAGACCGCCGCCACCATGTTCTCCAGAGGATCGGATAACAGCGCCTTGCTGCGCTGCAGGCCGTTCAGCGCATCCACCAGCGCCACGCAGGCACCGGTAATGGAGGCCGTGCGAGTGCCGCCGTCAGCCTGGATGACGTCGCAATCGACGGTGATGGTGTTCTCGCCGAGCTTCTTCATGTCCAGCGCCGCGCGCAGCGATCGACCGATCAGCCGCTGAATTTCCAGCGTGCGTCCACCCTGGCGCCCACGACTGGCTTCGCGCGCCATGCGACTGCCTGTTGACCGCGGCAGCATGCCATATTCTGCCGTGACCCAGCCCTGGCCGGTGCCGCGAAGGAAACGGGGCACGCCGGGCTCGACGGAAGCAGTACAGATCACTCGCGTACCACCAAAGGAAACCAGAACGGAACCCTCGGCGTGCCGGGTGTATCCGCGCTCCAGGGTCACGGTGCGCAGGGCGTCGGGCTGTCGTCCACTGGGTCGTTGCATGCCGAAGGTCTCTCCATTGAAGAAAACGCGGCAGTATACAGAAGCCCCCCATCATCGTCCGCACCCGATCACAATGCAGCTGCATGCGGGAATTGCTTGCTGATACTATCCGAGCTGCAGATTTGGGGAGATGGCAATGTCCAGCATCAATAGCATGACGGCATTTGCCCGTGGTGAGAAAGCGGGCGCGGCGGGAACCGTCGTTGCCGAACTACGCAGCGTCAATCACCGTTACCTCGACAGCCACTTCAAGCTTCCCGACGCACTGCGTGCCCTTGAACCCCGGCTGCGCGAGGCCCTTACAAAACAGCTGAACCGGGGCAAGGTGGACTGCTCAATCAAAGTCCAGGATGAATCCGCGGAAGCGGCAGCCCTCGTACTGGACGAGCCCATGCTCACCCGCCTGCTCGACGCCAGTGCCATCGTAGCGGCTCGCCTGGGCCAAAGCGCACCCATGGATCCCCTCACAGTTCTGCAGTTTCCCGGCGTGATGCGCCCACCAGTGGCAGACAGCGACGCCTTGCAGACAGGCGCGCTGCAGGCATTTGATGCCGCACTCGCCTCACTCGTGGCAACCCGCGCTGCCGAGGGCAGACAGCTCGTCAGGCTTCTGGCGCAGCGCCTGGATACCATACTGGTCGAGACGAAACGCGTGCGCCACCAGCTCCCGCTGCTGCAGTCCAGGCTGCGGACGCGCCTGCTGCAGCGACTGGACGCGCTCGGCATTGATGTAGACAGCGGGCGACTTGAGCAGGAGCTGGTCTACCTGGCCCAGAAATCCGATGTGGAAGAGGAACTGGACCGTCTGGAAACCCACGTTAATGCCGTGCGACAGGTGCTGGAGGCCGGCGGCCCCTCTGGCCGGCGCCTCGATTTCCTGATGCAGGAGCTCAATCGCGAGGCAAATACCCTATCGTCAAAGTCGACAGATGCCAGTTTGACAGCCAGTACGGTCGAGCTGAAAGTCCTGATCGAGCAGATGCGCGAGCAGGTGCAGAATATCGAGTAAGGTTTGTTTTCTACGGGGCGCTCTGCGATGACCACTTCGGTCCCCGCAAAATCTGTTTGCTGAACTCTGTCAGGTTCACCTCAATGCCACGTTCCGGTGCGACACTGGCAAAATCGTCGATAATTTCCGCCACATCATGGTTCAGATAAACGCAACGGCTCTGGTCGATCACCAGAATACTGTTGTCCGGGACCTGGTCCAGCTGCTTCCTGATGGCCCCCTTGTTCAGAAACGTCACTTCCTCTGCAAGGTGCATGGTGAGAACAGGCCTGTGTGCCGCAGTTTCACCTTTTTCCATATGCAGGAAGTGGGAGTTACGGAAACTCCACTGCAGCAAAATCACCAGTGCAACCGTCATCCCCATGCCCACGCCCAGTAGCAGATCCGTAAAAACCACGCCCGCAACAGTCACGATAAATGGCGCAAACTGTTCCAGGCCATAGCCCCACATCTTCTTGAACAGAGCCGGCTTGGCAAGCTTGTAGCCGGTCACGAGGAGAACGGCGGCCAGTACGCCGAGGGGGATAAGATTGAGCCAGTGTGGAACCGTCGCGACACAGACGAGGAGCAGGAACCCGTGGCTGATGGTGGACACCTTAGAGCGCGCACCTGCCTGGACATTGGCGCTGCTGCGCACAATGACCTGAGTGATCGGCAGGCCACCAATCAATCCGGACACAGAGTTGCCGACGCCCTGGGCCACCAGTTCGCGGTTAGTCGGCGTGACCCGCTTCTGCGGGTCAATCCGATCGACTGCCTCGACGGACAGCAGCGTCTCGATGCTGGCAACCGCGGCCAACGTCAAGGCCACAGTCCAGATAACCGGGTTATCGATCTGACTGAAGTCGGGCAACACGAAGAGGGAGGCAAATTCAGCGAGGCTCGACGCCACAGGCACCGACACCAGCTGATCATCCGATAGCGCGAAAGTGGAAATACCAGAAAATAGAAGCTGGCAGGTGACAGCAAAAGCGACGGCGATAACGGGTCCGGGGATCAAGCCAAGCCAGCGATGGCCGGTGATACGGGGCGTGCTCCAGGCAATGAGTATGGCCAGGGAGGCCAACGAGATCAGCAGAGCACCCGGGTGAATGTAATTCAGCATTTCGCCAAACGCCGAGAACACGGTACCCCCATCAGATTCAGCGTAGCCCATATCCCCGAGTGGGTTCGCGTCATAGCCCAGAACATGGGGAATCTGCTTGAGAATGATGATGATGCCGATGCCCGTGAGCATTCCCTGAATGACAGCAGCCGGGAAAAAATAGCCAAGCACGCCAGCACGGGCCACCCCCAGAACTATCTGCAGCAGGCCAGCGAGCACTACAGCGAGCAGAAACGCCTCAAACGAACCCAGCGTTTCTATCGCTCCAAGAACAACCACCGCCAGTCCCGCAGCCGGTCCCGATACACCGAGAGGCGATCCACTCACCGCACCCACAAGAATGCCGCCGACAATCCCGGCGATAAGTCCCGAAAACAGCGGTGCTCCTGAAGCCAGCGCGATACCGAGGCACAGCGGCAGGGCAACGAAGAACACGACAATGCTGGCAGGCAAGTCCTTTCTCAAGTCATCCATAGAGACCATAAAATATCCCTGCAGGCTGTCTACCTGTGCTTCGTCATCGAATGCCGGCCCAGATGGCTGCTTGCGATTCCTGGCGAGCTGACAGCGACAATGGTTCCGACGCGCTTTTTCAGTCCACAAGCTTATCGGGATTCCCTTTCATGAACCTTTCAACTCGCTGCGCGTCTGGCGCCATACCGCTGGCGTCGCTGACGGGTTTTTCCGTATAGTCTGGGCGCGTCAGTCGCGGATAACCGAACGCCTGCCCGGAGGGCCCATTGCATGAACCTGTTGCTGGTCGAGGACGATGCCCTGCTGGCGAACGGACTACTCGCCGCGTTCGGTCGCGAGAACTATCAGGTTGCCCACGCAGCGGATGGCACTACCGCAAAGGCGTCACTGTGCGCCTACGACTTCGACCTGGTGATTCTCGACCTGGGCCTGCCTGACATGGAGGGCATCACCATCCTCAAGGCCATGCGCCATGAGCAGAACAGCATTCCCGTCCTGGTTCTGACAGCGCGCGAGGGCGTCGATCAGCAGGTCGCTGCACTCGATGCGGGCGCCGACGATTACATGGAAAAACCCTTCGACCTCAGAGAGCTGCTGGCGCGCGTCCGGGCGCTGCTGCGCCGAAGCCATACGGATTTCCGCCACGATATTGTCGTTGGCAGCGTCAGGCTGAACCCCGTTGACAGGACGCTCGCTACCGGTAGCGGCCGGCTTCAACTGCCGCTGAGGGAATACGAGGTGCTTGAAGCTCTTATGCTCAACTCTCCGCGCGTCGTGCACAAGGAGCGTCTCGCACAGCGCATGGCCATCAGCAATGACGATGTCGGTGACAACGCAGTGGAGGTCTACATTCATCGTCTGCGACGGCGCCTGCAGCCCCACGGTGTTACGATACGGACAATGCGTGGCGTCGGTTACCTCATAGAGGCGGCCTGAGGATGGGCCGCTCGCTGTCCCTGAAGACGCTGCTTTTGCTGTTGGTAGCGGGCCCGCTTGTGCTGCTGATGCTGGTGGAGTCCGCAGTCTCGTACCTGATCAGCATGCAGTCCACGAAGCTGCTTTTCGACCGCTGGCTACTCAATTCGGTCCATTCGATGAGTAAGGAGGTGCATGTTGAACGCGATCGTCTGCAATTCACGGCAGACCGCAGCTTTCTGGAGGTATTTGAATGGGACGAGCTTGACGAGGTGTATTTTCAGGTGGCGACACCGGACGGCGAGGTCATTGCGGGGACAGAGCAGCTAACACTGCCGGCTCCGGAGAGCCTGGATAGCGGCCCGCTGTTCCGGGATTTGCGCCTCAACGGAGAGAATGTGCGTGCGGTCAGCCTGTTTACCCAGGCGGATAACGGGCTTGCGGCCGTCGTCACCATCGCGGAAACCCTCGTGCGGCGCCAGACCATGACCGCGGACCTGCTGCGCGATGTGCTCATTTCCAAAGCTCTTCTGCTCGTGGCGGTGCTGCTTCTCATCGCCACCGCGTTTGATCGAGGCCTGAACCCGCTGATTCGGCTCGGGCGGGCGATCGGCCAGCGCAGTCCCCGCGACCTGACGCTCATTGATGTCGGACAGGTGCCCACAGAAGTTCGCGGCCTGGTTGAGAACAGCAATCAGCTGCTCTCACGCATCGACACGGCCATCAGCGCCCGCGAACAGTTCATCGGCAATATCGCGCATCAGATCCGAACCCCGCTCGCCGGCATGAAACTGCAGGCGCAGCTGGCGCAGGATGAAACCGACCCGGCAAAGGTTCATGACGCGCTGCTACGAATATCCCATGCCGCCGACCATATGGCGCACGTGAATTCCCAGCTGATGAAGCTTGCGAGAGCGGAAGCCGCATTCGGCCGTGGGCTGCGTGCGGAGCGCGTGGACCTCAATGAGGTTATCGAGCACTGCTGCGCGGACAATGCGCAGCTGGCGCACCAGCGTGGCATTCATCTGATCATGCGGCTTCCCGGACAGAAACTGTTTCTTGACGGCGAGTTCACGCTGCTGGCGGAGATGGTACGCAATCTGGTGGAAAACGCGGTGAAGTACGGGAGCGAAAACGGTCATGCCTGGGTGGAACTGACCGAAACCCTCGACGGAATCACTCTTGTGGTCGAGGACGACGGACCCGGGATATCACAGAATGACTGGCCGCAGATCTTTGATCGCTTTTTCCGTCCGGCAAACAGTCGCGGCGACGGCTGCGGCCTGGGTCTCGCGATTGTCCGCGAAATTGCACTCGCGCACGGCGCGCAGGTGCAGATACAGGACAGGAATGCCGGCTCCGGCGCGCGCTTTGTCGTGCGCTTCAACTAAAAGGGCGCCCTGGTGCGACTACGGCCTGGATGCGCCGCTGCGCGCATACTTTGGAAGACGCAGACCCCAGATCAGGGCAGCGGCGCGCAGCGTGAACGCAGCGCCAATGGCCAGCGGCATTGCAGCCTGCGCCGGCGCACCTGCGCTTGTCAGTGCCGCGTAGCCGACGGCACCCAGCAGGCATGCCGTAACATAGATTTCCGGACCCAGAAGAATGGGAATCCTGTTCATGAGCGTATCCCGAAGCAGCGAGCCAAAGCTTGCCGACATCACCCCCATTACCACCGCGACCACGCCCGCAGCACCTGCATCGAGGGCCTTGGCCGTTCCAAGAACGGAAAACAGGGCTAGACCAGCACCGTCCGCCCAGAGCAGGACACGCTGCGCGGACTGCAGGAAGGGCGCCAGAAACCAGGTCGCGATCGATGCGCCAATGCAGACCCAGAGGTATTCAACGCTTGCTATCCAGAACACCGGACCGGACTGAAGCAGCAGATCGCGCACCGTTCCGCCGCCAATGCCGGTCAGTGTCCCGAATAAAATAAAGCCGAGCATGTCCAGCTTTTCCTCAGCGGCGGCGAGGGCACCGCTGACGGCAAACACGGCGACGGCGATGAGATCGAAATAACTGATGAGTCCCTGCATTCCTGGCGTTCCCTGGCGCTTTGTTCATCGCGCCAGCTTAGCGCACTTGCTGCTGTTATGGCCGAAGGCGTGGACACTGCGGCGCAACGCGATATGCTAGCCGCCTCCGGTTACTGCCTGCGGTTGCTGCCTGCGGCTGAACTGGAGGCAGGCAAGACCCAGAATCCGTCAGTAGATCAGGACACTCCACGCATGCAAAACGGCCTCGGCACCCTTTTCACCGTCTCGGCACCCAGCGGCGCGGGCAAAACCAGCCTGCTTGAGGCGCTGGTCCGGCGCAGCCGCGACCTGCAGGTCTCCGTTTCCCACACCACGCGGGCTCAGCGCAACGGCGAACTCGACGGCATCAACTACCACTTCGTCGATCGCGCGACCTTTCAGGCCATGCTTGCGGATGATGCCTTTCTGGAGCACGCAGAGGTTTTCGGCAACTACTACGGCACATCCGCAAGCTGGGTCAATGACAAGCTGGCCAGCGGTATCGATGTAATCCTCGAAATCGACTGGCAGGGAGCAGGACAGGTAAAGAAACTGCTGCCCGGGACACAGTCGATTTTCATACTGCCCCCATCACGCGAAACGCTTCACGAGCGCCTCACGGGACGAGGCCAGGACGATGAGCTGACCATATCGCGGCGAATGTCACAGGCAGTCTCCGAGATGTCACATTATGTCGAGTATGATTATCTGGTGGTCAATGCCGATTTCGAGCAGGCAGTCGAAGACCTGGCGTGCATTATCGCCTGTCAGCGGCTGCGCATGACTTCCCAGGCTGCGCGCCACACCCGCTTGCTGCAGCGATTGCTGCAAACCTGAATTCCGCTGGACGGATTACCCGTTGCTTCCTGTATAATGTTCAGTTCTCTGGCCTGTCCTGCGGTCGATCCACAGTAAATTCCACCGCAGATACACAACTTATCCACAGGATGACAACATGGCACGCGTAACCGTAGAAGACTGTCTGGACAACGTCGACAACCGATTTGAACTGGTCATGGTGGCAAGCAAGCGCGCCCGTCAGCTGGCGACCGGCGGCAAGGACCCCATGGTGCAGGAAGAGTCGGACAAGCCCACCGTGATCGCGCTGCGCGAAATTGCCGAAGGCTTCATCACGCGTGAACTGCTGACCCGCGAAGAAGAGATGGATGCGGAAGATGAACTGGCAGAGGTCATGGCGCACGACGAGGCGCCAACCCTGTAACGTAACACCGGCGGTGTGATATGCAGACCATCGACGCCCTCGACGGTACACTGAAAAGCTACCTCGAGCCGGAGCAGACCAGGCAGATCCGCCGCGCCTATTATTTTGCCGAACAGGCGCATTTCGGGCAGATCCGTCGCAGCGGAGAGCCCTACGTCACGCATCCACTGGCGGTAGCCAGAATCCTCGCCGACATGCACATGGATCATCAGAGCCTGATGGCTGCCATGCTGCACGACGTCATTGAAGACACCGGCATCAACAAGGCGGCTATCGGCAAGCAGTTCGGTGCGCCGGTAGCAGAGCTGGTGGACGGCGTCAGCAAACTGACGCAGATGGAATTCGACTCCCTGGAAGAAAAGCAGGCAGAGAACTTCCAGAAGATGGCACTGGCGATGGCCAGGGATATCCGCGTTATTCTGGTGAAGCTCGCGGACCGCCTGCACAATATGCGCACCCTGGGAGTTCTGCCTACCAGCAAGGCCCGGCGCATCGCCCGGGAAACCCTGGAAATCTATGCTCCCATCGCCATGCGACTGGGTATGAACGCCGTGCGCATGGAGTTTGAGGATCTGGGTTTCAGCGCACTTTACCCGATGCGTGCGCGTCGTATTGCCGCCGCCACGCGCAAGGCAAGGGGCAATCGCCGGGAACTGGTGGAAAAAATCACCCATCAGATCGAATCCAGCCTGGCCCAGGAGGGCCATACGGCAGAAGTGATCGGCCGCGAGAAGCACCTCTACAGCATCTACAAGAAAATGCGCTCGAAGAAGAAATCTTTCTCCGAGATCATGGATATCTACGCCTTCCGCGTGATCGTTGATTCCGTGGACACCTGCTACCGCGTTCTAGGCTGTATTCACAGCCTGTACAAACCCGTGCCCGGGGAGTTCAAGGACTACATCGCCATCCCCAAGGCGAATGGCTATCAGTCCCTGCACACCGTCACCATGGGCATGCACGGCGTGCCCATTGAGATACAGATCCGCACGCGCGAAATGGAGGACATGGCGAACAACGGCATTGCCGCGCACTGGCTGTACAAGAGCGACAGTCAGTCGGCGAACGGCAGTCACGCCCGCGCCCGCGAATGGGTTCAGGGGCTGCTGGAAATGCAGCAGCGCGCCGGCAACTCGCTGGAATTCATCGAGAGCGTCAAGATCGACCTGTTCCCCGACGAGATCTACATATTTACGCCCAAGGGCCGGATTCTCGAGCTGCCGCGGGGTGCAACTGCCGTAGATTTTGCCTACGCCGTGCACACCGATGTCGGCAACCGCTGCGTCGCCTGCCGCATCAATCGACGGCTGGCACCTCTGTCCGAGCCACTGGAAAGCGGCCAGACCGTGGAAGTGCTCACCGCCAAGGGCGCGCGTCCCAACCCGGCCTGGTTCAACTACACCGTCACCGCCAAGGCGCGGACCAATATCCGGCATTTTCTCAAGCACCAGCGCCGGGAGGATTCCGTTGCCCTTGGAAAGCGGCTGCTGGACAAGACCCTGGCGGGATTTGAAACCGCACTGGACGAATTGCCGAGCCACCTGCTGCAGGACTATCTTCAGCGCCTTGGCTACGCCACAAGCGACGATCTCATGGATGATATTGCCCGTGGAGAACGCCTGCCGAGTGTGGTCGCACAGCAAATTCTCGGCGAGCCTGTGGATGCGCGCGCCATGGAGACCAGCAACTCCGCCCCGCTGGCCATCCGCGGGACGGAGGGCTTCATGGTGACTTACGCCCGCTGTTGCCGACCGCTTCCCGGCGACGCCATCGCGGGTTACCTGAGTCCCGAGCGCGGGGTCGTTGTGCACCGCGAATCCTGCCGCAATCTGGCGGAGGTCCGCGCCAAGCCCGAGCGGCTGATCGCACTGCGCTGGGACGACAGCGTAACCGGGGAATTCATCGCCCATCTTCGTGTCGAGGTCGAGAACCGGCGCGGTACGATTGCCGTTATCGCCACCCGGATCAACAGTATGGGCGTCAACATCGAGAAGATTTCCACCGAGGACAAGGACTACCAGTTCACTTACGTCGATCTGGAAGTCCAGGTCAGCAACCGGGTGCATCTGGCGCGCATCATGCGCCGACTGCGCGGCATCGCCAGTGTACGCAGGGTCAGCCGTCTCAAGAACTGACCCTGGCATATCGTCCCGACTCGCAATCCCCAACGTAAATGGAGAAGGCCGCATGACAAATCGCGCCGTGATATCAACCGATGAGGCTCCGGCAGCTATCGGTCCTTATTCGCAGGCAATCAAGGTCGGCAACCTGATATGGCTGTCCGGGCAGATCCCGCTGGTGCCGGACACCATGGAGATCGTCGCGGGGGACATCAGTGCACAGGCACGCCAGGTCTTCAGCAACCTTGCAGCGGTCGCCAGGGCCGCCGGCGGCAGTCTGGACGATGCGGTAAAACTCAACATCTCGCTTACCGACATGAATAATTTCGGCGCCGTGAATGCCGTAATGGAAGAGTTTCTCAACGCGCCATTCCCGGCGCGCGCCTGCGTCGCCGTCGCGGCCCTACCAAAGGGTGTGGCCATAGAGGTAGAGGCGCAGCTCGCGGTCTGATGACACTGCACTGACTCAGATCTACCTGCCGGGCCTCGTCGCCGGGGCACTGAGCATGGAGGGCAGCCATGCCGCGCGTTCAGCCAGCGTCACCGCTTGTCTCAGAGCGGTCTTTTGTAGACACCAGCGCGTCCATGATCTCGATCGGCAGGGGAAACACAATCGTTGACGCATTGCCGTTGCTCATGTCGGCCAAGGTCTGCAGGTAGCGCAGCTGCATGGAACCCGAACTCGCTGACATGACCTGCGCAGCCTGAAGCAATTTTTCCGACGCCTGCAGTTCGCCTTCCGCGTGGATCACCTTGGCGCGCCGCTCACGCTCGGCTTCAGCCTGGCGTCCGATCGCGCGCACCATGGACTCATTCAGATCCACCTGCTTGATCTCGACGTTCACCACCTTGATGCCCCATTCCTCGGTCTGCGCATCGATAATGTCCTGAATATCCGAATTCAGCTTGTCGCGCTCGGACAGCATTTCATCCAGATCATGCTTGCCGAGCACCGAGCGCAGTGTGGTCTGCGCCAGCTGGCTGGTCGCCGCGCCGAAGTCCTCCACGCGAATGATGGCGCGCTCGGGATCGACGACCCGGAAATACAGCACGGCGTTCACATGCACCGTGACATTGTCCCTGGAAATCACGTCCTGGCTCGGCACATCCAGCGTGATGACGCGCAGATCCACCCGGGTCATCTGCTGCACACCGGGAATTATAATGATCAGGCCCGGGCCCTTGACGCCCTGAAAACGCCCGAGGAAAAACACCACACCACGCTGGTATTCCGGGAGGATGCGAATGGCGGCCCCGATAATGAAAACCAGAATCAGTAGCGGAGCCAGATAGGGTATTAACTGTTCCATTATGATCTCTCCCGTTATAGATAAGTGGGTCTCAGAATCACGGCGTCTCGGCATCCGTGCTGACATGCGCAGTCAGGCCATCGACATAATGAACGTGCACTTCGGCTCCGGCGGCGATGGGCACGGTACTGAGCGCCTGCCAGCGTTCACCCGACAGAACGACATGGCCATGATAGTGGCCATCGGCATCAACGCTGAAGGTATCCACGGCGCGGGCACTGTGCCCCGGGAGGGTCTCCCTGCCCACCACAGGCTGCCGGCGACGCAAGTTCAGCAGGCGGGTGACCATCCATAGCAGAAAGCCTGCGGCGACCGCAGCGGTGCCGCCGATGGCCGGCAGCGAGACTGCCCGGTTACTACCGTCCATGAGAATAACGGCGCCGGCAACAAATGCCGCCAGACCGCCAAAACCAAGAACACCGAAGCTGGGCACAAAGGCCTCTGCAATGATAAAGATCAGGCCGAGGAAGATCAGC
>Ga0209936_1000037_pt1 | contig 92999 bp, 65 predicted proteins | sample SalPonR1_A_D1_MG_FD_185694 | JGI IMG/M metagenome (GOLD analysis project Ga0209936, IMG submission 185694) | Salt pond soil microbial communities from South San Francisco under conditions of wetland restoration - Salt Pond MetaG R1_A_D1_MG... ...
CACCCGATAAAAACCCTATACCCGACTTTGAAACCTATTTCGGACTGTTTCAAAAAAACCTGCAACTCAGAAATGACCAGGAACTTCATTTCGAGCTCGGCCGCAGTTTGGTGGGTCAGGCCGGAAACCTGGTTTCAAAGGTGCTGTTTACAAAAACGGGTGAAACAACCAATTTTGCTATTCTGGATGCAGGTATGACCGAATTAATCCGTCCCGCACTTTACCAGGCTCAGCACCATGTGGACGTTTTGACAAGTCAAAAACCTTTAAAAAAATATGACGTGGTAGGCCCGATTTGCGAAACCTCCGACACATTCAGGAACGGTGTGTTACTCCCGGAAGTTGTAAGAGGCGATCTTGTGGCAATAAGAAGCTGTGGCGCCTATGGGCAGGTTATGAGCAGCGACTATAACTTAAGAGAACGGGCCTCTACTCTCTATTCTGACGAAATTGAATAAGAGTGCATGAAATATATTTAAAAACGGTTCGTATGATTAGTAACAGAGTTTCCGTTCAGAGTAAATTTTACCTCAGGTATATGAAAATTTTTCTTCTCTTATTCTTTGCAGTTTTTTTATCAATACCTGATGCTTTAATCCTTGCACAGGATAATGGTGAATTTAAATTAGCGAGAATTAAATATGATGGCGGAGGTGATTGGTATAATGATCCATCAGCGCTCTCAAATCTTATCAGGTTTACAAAACAGCATGTTCCGATCACCATCTCGGAATCGTACGATGATGTAGATATTGGCAGCTCTGATCTGCTCAATTACCCGTTTGCCATTATGACCGGCCACGGAACGATATCCACAACATCACGTGAAATTGAAAATCTTCGCTCTTGGCTTGATAATGGCGGGTTTCTCTATATTGATGATGATTACGGACTTGACGAACACGTCAGAGCCCTGGTAAAAAAGTTGTATCCCGAACAGGAGTTAATTGAGCTTCCTTTTGATCATGAAATTTACAACCAGGTTTTTGAAATTGACGACGGGCTTCCGAAAATACATGAGCACGACGGGCTGCCGCCACAGGGGCTGGCACTCTTTCATCAGGGTAAAATGGTTATTTTTTATACCTACGAATCCAATTTATCAGATGCCTGGACAAATCCCGAGGTTCATAATCCGCCTCCCGTCTTACGCGAAGAAGCTCTTCGGATGGGAACAAATCTTTTGGTATATGCGCTTACTGCCATTTAATTGTTTAACGGAACTTTGAAAGAAATAGCCCTGATTTTCTCGAATATTCAGAAGATCCATTAGTAATAAAAATCAAAAATTTTAAAATTTTGATTTTGTAATTCATTTTTTCCTGACAGAATTTTTCGAGATATTTACAAAAATAGAAATATAATTTTTTTCGAATGATCATACCTATAGCCAGTGATCACGCCGGATTTGAATCCAAAGAGATCACGAAAGAAATACTTCAAAATATGGGCCACATGCCTGTCGATTTTGGCACACATTCAGATGATTCGGTTGATTACCCTGAATTTGCCGTTCAGGTGGCAAAAAAAGTAAATAATCACGAGTATGAATCGGGGATACTGATCTGCGGAAGCGGTCAGGGTATGTGTATGACTGCGAACAAATATCCAAACGTCAGGGCTGCACTTGCCTATTCGCCTCACGTGGCAGATCTTGCACGCAGGCACAACAATGCCAACATCATCTGCCTTCCCGGCAGAGAATTGGATAAACCTGAAATAGAAAAAATCCTGGAAGCCTGGTTTGAAGCCGAATTTGAAGGCGGCCGTCATGAACGAAGGGTAAAAAAAATAAACACATTAACTTCAAAAAAAGATCAGAAATGAAATCTTTGCGTGAGCAGGATCCGGATATTTTTTCATCCATAGAAAAGGAAACTCAGCGGCAGAACCTTAATTTTGAGCTGATTGCTTCCGAAAACTTTGCTTCCAGGGCTGTTATTGAGGCAATGGGAACTGTATTAACAAACAAGTATGCCGAAGGATACCCCGGAAAACGCTACTACGGCGGCTGTGAATTTGTGGATGAAGTGGAAGAACTGGCCAGGGAACGTGCAAAAAAATTATTCGGGGCCGACTACGCAAATGTGCAGCCGCATTCCGGAGCTTCTGCAAACGCTGCCGTTTATCTTGCATTTATGAACCCCGGAGAAACCCTTCTGGGCCTGAACCTCGCGCATGGCGGTCATCTAACACACGGTTCACCGGTCAATTTTTCCGGTATAACCTACCATCCTGAATTTTACGGAGTGGAAAAAGAGACCGGCCGTATTGATATGGATATGGTCCGGGATATGGCAAAAAAAGTAAATCCAAAACTGATCTCCATTGGAGCAAGCGCCTACCCCAGGGATTTTGATTACAAAGCTTTTCGGAGCATCGCTGATGAAACCGGGGCTTACCTCTGGATGGATATGGCTCATACCGCCGGTCTGATTGCAGCAGGTCTCTTAAACGATCCCCTGCCGCTATGCGACGTAATTACAACTACAACACATAAAACCCTTCGCGGACCGCGTGGCGGAATGATTTTAGTCGGAAATGACGGCGAAAACTCCCTTGGAGTAACTGCAAGAAAATCCGGCAGAACCAAGAACTGGAGTGAAGTTCTCGATTCTGCAGTTTTCCCTGGCAGCCAGGGTGGTCCCCTGATGCACGTAATCGCTGCCAAAGCGGTTGCCTTTGAAGAAGCTTTACAACCCGGTTTCATTGACTATCAAAAACAGGTCCGGGCAAATGCAAAAGCGATGGCAGATTCATTTAAAACCATGGGATATAACCTGGTTAGTGACGGCACCGATAACCATTTGATACTGGTTGATTTGAGAAATAAGGAGCTTACTGGTAAAGTGGCAGAAGAAACTCTTGATAAAGCATCTATCACGGTAAATAAAAATATGGTACCTTTCGATACAGAAAGCCCGTTTGTCACTTCCGGAATACGAATCGGTTCACCTGCACTGACAACCCGTGGTTTTAAAGAAGATGAATTTAAACGTGTTGCGGAGTTAATAGACAGGGTATTGATGAATCTCACTGATGAGAAAATCATTCAGAGCACTCGTCAGGAAGTACACGAGATGTGTTCACGCCATCCGCTTTACGATTTTGTAACCGTATAAAATTTTTCAGTATCCGTTTATGATTCGATTTTTTTTAATTTTACCTGTTATAGCAAGTGAGTAGTTCCGATGAAAGTCGTGGCATAATGGGCGCAAACCCTCCCAAGGCCATTCCGCCTAAAAATGATCCCACCGCATCCATGTCTTTTCTGGACCACCTGGAAGAGTTGAGATGGCGGATTCTGAAAGGTTTACTCGGCCTGGTGGTTGGTGTTGTTGCTGCTATATTTTTTGCTGATTTCCTGATTGATGAAGTTATTCTCGGTCCGGCAAGATCCGATTTCTTTATGTACCGGATTATGCCGATTGACGCGATCGACCTTTCACTGATATCCAGAAAATTACCGGGACAGTTTTTTACATATTGGGGCACACTGATCATCATCGGGGCAATTTTGGGTTCACCTATCTTTATCTATCAAATCTGGGCATTTCTTGAACCTGCACTCAAAAGCGGTGAAAAGTATAAAACCTATTTAAACGCCCTGTTTATAACATTTTTCTTTTTGCTCGGTGTCTCTTTCGGATATTTTATTCTCGTGCCTTTTGCCGTTCAGTTTTTTACCCAGTTCGTTATCGCTGAAGTTATCAGTAACGAATTTGATATCAATGAATATTTTACATCTGTTGCCATGTGGACAATGTCGTGTGGTATTTTGTTCCAGATACCTGTTATCAGTTATTACCTGTCCAAAATTGGTCTGCTTACTCCCCAGTTCATGGTTACATACCGGCGGCATGCTATCATAACTGCTTTAATACTGGCTTCCATTTTAACTCCGCCTGATCCGATTTCACAGATAATGATTGCACTGCCACTGGTGGTTCTGTATCAGTTCTCCATATTCCTGAGTAAAATAGCAGTGCGGAGAAGAAAGGAAGAATTTGAGGAGGCAATGTCAGATGCAGAATCATAAAATAACAGAGTCTGATACCAGAAAAAACAGAATCAGTCTGCTGCCGGTTTTGGTGATTCTGCCATTTATTTTTGCTTCCTGTTCAGAAACTCATGACCTGGATGGTAAGTGGCGAGCCGTTCTTAAAAGTCCCGGTGGCGATCTTGCATTTCCATTGATCATTCAACAGAAAGAAGATCAACTTTCAGCGTTTGCTGTTAACAGCAGCGATACCTCCTATTTTACTAATATGTCAATTAATGGAAATACCATCCGTTTAACTTTTGATCACTATGACGCTGTGATTGCTGCGGACATCACACCATCAGATTTAATCGGAAACTGGACACGCACTGCTGAAAATGGAAGCAAATCATCACTTGCTTTTGAAGCGGTTAAAAGTAATAAGCCCCGGTATTCAGTACCCTCACCGGAACAAAACAATTTTGACGGCGAGTGGAACGTAACATTTGAAGATGAAGACGGTTTATTTCCGGCAACAGGTATATTCTACGGGGAAAATGGCATTCTGCATGGTACTTTTATGACAGAAACCGGCGACTACCGGTTCCTTGAAGGAGTTTATAGTGATTCAACCTTTATACTCTCAACTTTTGACGGAACTCATGCTTTTTTATTCGATGCAAAATTGAACCCGGATGGCGGTATGACTGGTAATTTTTGGTCACGTGACAGCTACCACGCCACGTTTTCAGCAAAAAAAGGAGAAAACACTCTTCGCAATCCTATGGAGATGGCTGATAACTCTGTAATTGGCAGAAAGGTTACTTTTGCATTTAAAAACAGCGATGGCATTCTAATCTCAAATGAAGATGAAAAATTTCGTAACAAGCCGCTTCTTGTTTATCTTTTCGGTTCATGGTGCCCGAATTGTGCAGATGAAGCTCATTTATTGCGGAGTCTTTATGAAGATTATAAAGATACAAAACTTGAAATCGTGGGACTTGCATATGAGTTCACAGGAAATTTTGAAAGGGATGCCGTTATGGTTGAACGATATCGCAAAAGATTTGACATTCCATGGACGTTATTAATTGCAGGAACCAGTGACAAACAAGATGCCGCTGAAACTATTGATTTTCTCGATGAAGTAATATCATACCCTACAAGCATCTTTACTGATAGTAAACATTCAATTAAATTTATTCACACAGGATTTAATGGTCCTGCAACAGGTCCTTATTACTATAATGAAATCGAACGATTTAAAAGAAGCCTTGATGAAATCACAAAAAATTAAACCGCTTTTTATCTCTGTTATCATATTAATTGCCTTCACGATTGGCTGCGGAGACGGCACTACCAATTTCAATTTACGTCCGCCCGACTTATCAACTGTTCCGCCACCCATCGACACAACGAATGCAGAGCGAATTGAACTTCGCGACGGCCTGGTCTTTTATAGAATTGAAGAGGGCAGCGGCGAATTTGAAGTTGTTCGTCGTGATAATATCCGGTGGCACTTTACACTCCGTACTGCTGACGGTGAAGTCATCAGAAGTTCCTATGCTGATGATAACACGACCCCCAGGGTCATTTCCGTTCAAAACTCAGAAACAGAAGGATTGCGAAGAGGAGTAGTTGGCATGAAAGAGGGTGAAGTCAGGGTGATTGTTGTTCCGCCCCCTCTCGGTTTTGAAAATGTATCTGTCGTCAATCCTGATGCTGAATTCAGAGAAGATACGCTTATCTACGATGTTGAGCTTTTTGAAATAATTTAACTTTTTATATTTTTCAGGCTGTTTTAGAATCAAACGCAATTCCGTTTGGAAAATGGAGGTCTGTCTCTGCAATTGAGAAAGTTACACCGTCATAATATCCAACACTGCCGGTACCTCTGTAGAAGAATGTATCTATTGACCTTACAAACTTATCCCGTGATCGTCCGTCGATTGTAAAGTAAAAATGCTGTTCATCGAGCTGAATATCCTCAGGCCCTGCAATACCTGTTATTGTTTTGCAATAACCTGAAAACATGTTTTCAGACTGGTAAAAAACCCCAGACTGTGCAGCCATCCCGATACAAAAAACCAGCAGCAGAGATAATAATGATAATCGCTGGGATCGTTATTCTTTTTCTCACATTATAAAGATACTGTCCAAACCGTCTGTTACAAGATTTTAAGTTTTATATTAATTAATTTGGAAAGAAATATCAGGTTATAAAAACGGCTGTATGTACTCTTACTTTTTTATCTCGTATAGACCTGATACGGAACCAAATTTAAAATAACTACATATTTATTTTCTAAACTGCCTCTACTGATCTACATATTTCTAAATGAATAATTCCAAAGATTCACATTCACTCCGTTTGTTAGAGAGATTTTCACTTTTCGTGGAAAGGCACTCTCTGTGGATTGTAATTCTATATGTGGTAATCTCTGCTTTTGCAATCCATTACACAATTCAGAATCTTGGAATCAACAGTAATACAGCCGAAATGTTTGATCCTGAGCTCGAATTCCGGCAAAACCAGGATCAGTTTAATGAACTTTTTCCACTCACAAAAAACAACCTGGTTATTGTCGTTGAAGGTGAAACACCAGAAGTAACTGAAATTACAGCACTTGATCTCTATACGGAGTTTAAAAAAGATACAGTTCATTTCAGTAATGTGTACTTGCCCGGAGCCGGTGACTTTTTCAAACAAAACCAGTTTCTGTTTTTAAATACTGAGGAACTCGAAAATCTTTCGTCGAGGCTTTCCCGTTCCAATGTTTTTTTATCACTGCTGGCTCAAAACAATAGTTTGCGCGGCTTGTTCTCACTTATCGATTTAATTCTTGAACAGGGAAATGAGACTCAGGTTGTGCAGCTCAATGGCCTGTTTGGCCAAATCAGCAATACCATAGACGACAGAATAGAAAACGGTAACAGTTCACTCTCCTGGCAGCAGGCGTTTGGAGGTTCTGAGCTAACCGAACAGGCTGGAATCCGGTTTATCCAGGCCCAGCCTGTATTGAATTACAGCCGGTTAACACCTGCTAAAGAGGCAATCGAAACGGCCCGGCTTCTGACCGAAAAATATTCTGATAGCGATAAGGTACGTGTGCGAATTACCGGTAAGCTTGCAATGGGATATGAAGAGATGCAAAGTGTAACCGGGGGAGCCGTTACAGCCAGTATTCTGGCACTTTTATTCGTAACGCTGATTCTGTGGATAGGACTTCGTTCTTCCAGGCTGATCGGCAGCTCCATTATAACATTACTGGCAGGCCTTTTCATTACTCTCGCTTTCACAGCCTGGGCAATCGGACAGCTGAATATGATATCTGTCGCATTTGCTGTTCTCTATATCGGTCTCGGAATTGATTATGCCATTCATTTTACACTAAAATACAATGAGTTTACCCATGGCAATCAGACTATGGGAAATGCATTTTTCAATAGTATAAAAGGTGTGGGACCTGCCCTGCTGCTAACCTGCATATCTACTGCTATCGGGTTTTATGCTTTTCTTCCCACTACATTTGACGGGGTATCCGAACTCGGGCTGATCGCAGGCACCGGTATGTTTATCAGCTTTATTGTTACATTTACACTGCTTCCCTCACTTTTGAATCTCTTCCGGCATCACAACTATAAAACTTCTGATGCCACATTAACTGCACCTTTTTCTGAAACACTTTCAGGCATTCTTCAACGGCACAAAAATGTAATAAGAAGCCTTGGAATTATAGCTGCCATTGCATCCCTTGCCTTTGTGCACGCGATTGAATTTGATTACGATCCCATGAATTTAAGGGATCAGCAGTCTGAATCGGTATCTGCCATTATTGACCTGGTTGAAGAGGAGAGATTATCACCCTGGAATATTGAAATTGTGGAAGAAAAAAGATCTGAAGTTAAAGAGAAATCAGATAGTATAAAGAAGATCGAATCGTCCGGACAAGTGCTCACTGTTTTCAGTTTTGTACCTGAAAACCAGGAAGAAAAACTGGAGATAGTCAATAATATCAATTCCAGGATTTCACGTATTCCTGAAATCAGAAAGGATTCAGCTGCAATGGACATACAGAATCAGGTTGAAGCTGTATCAATCCTGGAAAACAGTATCCGGGATTATGCCAAAACAAGACCGGAAAATCTTTATCATCTTGAGGAGTCAGTTGGGCTTCTGAACAGTACACTTGATGAACTTTCATTTGATGAACGGAGGAATCTGATTGAGCATGTAGAAGAGGGCTTGCTTGAACACTTCCCTTTAATGCTTTCGAATCTCAAAAAAGCTGCATCAGCAACCCCGGTTTCAATAGATTCATTACCGGCCGCACTGAAAAACAGGTGGATTTCACCGACCGGAGAAAAATACCGTATCCGGGTATCTCCGGCAGCCGGTATCGATGATCCCCAAACCCTACGCTCATTTTCCAAAAAGGTTCGCGAAGTTTCCCCTGATGCCACCGGAGAATTGGTCACATTTATTGAATCGGGAAATATTGTTGTTGAAGCTTTCAGGGAAGCACTTATCTATTCATTGCTGGCTATAACAATACTTTTACTGATTTATCTGCGCAGTTTTATCTACACTATCTATATTCTGTTTCCACTGTTTCTGGTTGCTCTGCTGACAGGGGCAGCAATGGTAATATTTGGCATTAAATTTAATTTTGCCAATATCATTGCACTGCCTATGCTGCTCGGTCTTGGAGTAGATAATGCCATTCACATGGTTCACCGCGCTAAAGAAGGATCAATAGACAGTAAAGATTTGTTAAAAACCACAACGTCCCGGGCGATCTTTTTCAGTTCACTTACTACATTATTCAGTTTTGGCAATCTGATGGTATCTCCGCATTCCGGCACTGCAAGCCTGGGGCTGGTTCTCTTGTTTGGTATTCTGTTTTTAATTTTTTCAACTCTGATTGTGCTTCCGGCATTCTTGATCCGGAAAAAGGACTAGAGCTATTTTACAAACTACCTGGATTCAAGTAAAGGATATGAAAAAATGTCTGCAATCAGACACCTGAAGACCGGTCACTTATAGAAGAGCACAGTGGATACAAATAATCATCCCACTCTTTATCCATGTCTTTAAAAAAACCACTGAATGCCCCTGCATCTGCCATTGCAAATGCCACTCGTTTACTGCATGTAAAATACCGGTTAGCCCTTAATTTGGTCAATCCGATCGATGAGTGCTTTATAAGCTTCCTCAACCGATTCACCCTCTGAAGTAATAACTTTACCGGTATCATCTCTTGCAGTAACTTCACATCCGTCCCACTTTCTTTTTGTGTTTACAACCGAAAATCCAAGATAACCCTTGTTCTTAAGGATATTTATCCTCTCCTGGATTCTCGATTGCTCACTCTCTTTATGGATCATCATTACCATGACTCTCACATTTAATTAAAACTAATTTCTCCTTTTTAAACCTTTCAGTTTTGCATCTACGCTGTAATTTGTATGTGGCACAATCTCAAGACGCCCTTTTTCTATAGGCTCACCTGTTGCCACACAAATTCCATATGTTCCTCTTTTTATCCGCATTAATGCACGGTCGAGCTGCTGGATGTATCTGCGGGTTCTTTCCAGGAATTGGTAGTTTAAGTCCTGTTCCTCCATATTGGATCCCAAATCTCCCTGGTGGTGAGTAATAGAAGACTGATCAGCATCGTCCACGTCCCTGTGGTTCTCTATATTTTTCCTGATTGCTTCAAATTCATGAAGTGCTTCTTTTCGTTTTTTCAGAAGCAAATTTTCAAAATAATTAAGTTCCTCCTCACTGAATGGATACTCCTTTACCTTTTTTTTACCAATCTTAGTTGCTGTTCCCATCTCTTATCCTCTTTTTGATTTATTATTAGATTCGAACTATAGATAACTATTTGTGATAATGTTCAAAAGAGTCCTTTCACTGAATCAATTGTAATGGTAAATATTACATAAACACAGTAGTTATATTATTTCACACATCTTGCTAATTCCCGCGAGTAAGGGAAAATACTACAGCATCCTGTCAAATCACCCTGCATTTATACGATTATCAATGATCTATATTCAAAACAGATTCATTGATAACCTGACTAAAAAATTAAGAGTACAGTTTATAATCATGCTACGGTATAATTATAAATAAACAGGGAAATATCCCGCCTGTTACTTTTTGACGATGATCAGACAGATCATATCAAAGAGTGTACTCCGGTTTTCTGATTATATAGGATTTACAAATTTATTGTTTCCCGGTTGAACTCTAAAAGAGTAAAATAAAACAACCGGCTGCTAACTTTCACACTTCATGTCTAAATCGTCTTCGATCCTTCTCGGGTCCTGGGTGATTGGAGATGTTAATAACAGACTCTCCGGAGGTTTTACTTATGGCTCGCAAACAAATCACCATCGACGCCAACGAGGCAGTTGCCTATATAGCTCACCATCTGAACGAAGTTATAGCCATCTATCCCATAACGCCTGCCTCTCCTATGGGTGAATGGGCAGATTCATGGTCTATGGCAGGAAGTGAAAATATCTGGGGCACAATACCCGAGGTTATTGAACTGCAGAGTGAGGGCGGAGCAGCCGGTACTGTTCACGGCGCACTGCAATCGGGTGCGCTCACAACCACTTTTACGGCATCCCAGGGCCTGCTTTTAATGATGCCTAACTTATATAAAATTGCCGGAGAGTTAACTTCTGCAGTTATCCACGTGGCTGCGCGCTCTGTTGCCGGCCATGCGCTTTCAATTTTTGGGGATCACAGTGATGTTATGCCTATGCGGGCTACCGGAATGGGGCTTCTTGCGTCAAACAGTGTTCAGGAAGCAATGGATATGGCCCTGATTGCTCATTCAGCAACTCTTGAAGCCAGGATTCCTTTTATACATTTTTTCGACGGTTTCCGTACTTCTCACGAGATTCAAAAAATAGAACAGATCTCTGTTGAAGATATGCGTTCCATGATCGATGATAAATTTGTAATTGAACACAGGAACCGTGCACTTAAACCTGACAGCCCGGTTTTGCGGGGAACAGCTCAAAATCCGGATGTATTTTTTCAATCTAAAGAGTCCGTAAATAAATACTACCGGGATTGCCCTTCTGTTGTTCAATCTGCGATGGACCGCTTTGCCGGTCTTACCGGCCGTTCCTATAAGCTCTTTGATTACTACGGAGCTGAAGATGCAGAAAGAGTAATTATCCTGATGGGATCAGGTGCAGAAACTGTTCACGAAACCGTAGACCGGCTGAATGTTAAAAATGAAAAAACCGGCGTTGTAAAAGTCCGCCTCTACCGTCCGTTTGATACGGCAGCATTTTTGAATTCACTGCCGGAAACAACGAAAGCCATTGCTGTACTCGACAGAACTAAAGAACCGGGAAGCACCGGTGAGCCACTCTATACGGATGTACTGTCTGCACTGCATGAAAATCGCTCTGAATCCATCCGATCATTCAAAAGTGAACCCGGGGTAATCGGCGGCCGTTACGGATTATCATCCAAAGAGTTTACGCCTTCAATGGTGAAATCTGTTTTTGATGAACTTGAAAAAGAGAAACCGAAAAACCATTTTACAATCGGCATTCACGATGATGTTACTCATACTTCACTTTCGTTTAACGGAAGTATGGAAAAAGAGAAAAGTGAGCTCTTTGAAGCACTTTTCTTTGGATTGGGTGCTGATGGCACTGTCAGTGCAAATAAGAATTCCATTAAGATCATAGGTGAGAAAACAGATAATTTTGCACAGGGTTATTTTGTTTACGATTCCAAAAAATCCGGGGCCAAAACCATCTCCCACCTGCGGTTTGGTCCGGATCCGATTCACTCAGCCTATTTAATTGAAGAGGCAGACTTTATTGCCTGTCACCAGTTCAATTTCCTCGAGCGAATCGACATCCTGAAATATGCCCGGGATGGGTCCACATTTCTCCTTAATGCTCCCTTCCCTCCGGATCAGGTGTGGGATCATTTGCCGGAAAAAGTACAAAATCAAATTCTTGAGAAAAACATCAGGTTCTACTCGATCGATGCATATAAAATTGCTGATAAAAGCGGTATGGGAAAACGTATCAATACTGTTATGCAGGCTTGCTTTTTTGCAATTACGGATGTAATAGAGACGGAAAAAGCTATCAAAGCTGTGAAAGATGCCATTCGAAAAACCTATGGCAAGAGAGGAGAAACTGTTTTGGAAAATAATTTCTCAGCTGTTGACAATGCGCTTGAAAATCTGAGTGAAATTGAGGTTCCAGATAAAGCCAGTTCAAAAATAGAGATGAGGCCAACTGTTCCGGATGAAGCGCCCGAATTTGTACAGAAGGTAATTGCTGAAATTATTGCAGGCAATGGAGACAGCCTCCCCGTAAGTGCCTTCCCGGTTGACGGCACCTTTCCGACCGGAACCACCCAATGGGAAAAAAGAAATATTACCCAGGAGATTCCTGTTCTTGACCCGGATGTTTGCATCCAGTGCAGCAAGTGTGCGATGGTATGCCCCCATGGAGTTATCCGTATTAAAGCATTTGATGAGGGACACCTTGAGGCAGCTCCGTCCGATTTCAAATATATGGACGCAAAAGGCCGAGAATGGCCCGATAACACCAAAATTTCAATACAGGTATCACCCGAAGATTGTACCGGCTGCGAACTTTGCGTTGAAGTTTGTCCGGCGAAGAACAAGGAAGAGACCGGCCTGAAGGCATTGAACATGCACTCTCTGGATCCTCTGCTTGAACAGGAAATTGAGAACTGGGATTTCTTTCTGGGTTTACCCGAATACGACCGGTCTGAACTAAAACAAAATACAGTGAAAGGATCACAATACCTGGAACCGTTGTTTGAATTTTCAGGAGCCTGTTCCGGGTGCGGAGAAACACCATACATTAAACTGGTAACCCAGCTCTTTGGCGACAGAATGCTCGTTGCCAATGCAACCGGGTGCTCCTCAATCTATGGCGGCAACCTGCCAACTACCCCCTGGGCAAAAAATTCTGCCGGGCTAGGTCCCGCCTGGTCAAATTCACTCTTTGAAGACAATGCAGAATTTGGCCTCGGATTTCGTCTTACTATCGATAAGCAGACTCAGCAGGCTCAGAACCTCCTTAAAAATATAAATTCTGACCTGCCCGAAAAACTTGTCACGGAATTACTGGAGGCTGATCAGTCGACAGAGGAAGGTATCTTTGAACAGAGAGAACGTGTTGCGGAACTCAAGGAGTTACTAAAGGATAACAACAGCGGCAATATGCAGATGCTTTACAGCCTTGCTGATTACCTGGTGCGGAAAAGCGTCTGGATCATCGGCGGTGACGGCTGGGCTTATGACATTGGCTACGGCGGACTCGATCACGTTCTTGCAAGCGGACGCGATGTGAATATTCTGGTACTGGATACGGAAGTTTATTCAAATACCGGCGGACAGCGATCGAAAGCTACCCCGCTCGGAGCTGTGGCCAAATTCGCTGCAGGCGGAAAAGAGACTGCGAAAAAAGATCTTGGCATGCTTGCTGTAAGCAGCGGCAAAGCATACGTGGCCCGAATTGCCATGGGAGCCAATGATACACAGACAGTCCGCGCAATCATGGAAGCGGAAAAATTTCCGGGGCCATCACTCATTATAGCTTACAGCCACTGTATAGCACATGGATATGACATGAAACACGGTCTCAATCAGCAAAAACTGGCCGTTGATTCTGCCTACTGGCCGCTTTTCAGGTTTAATCCCCAACTTAAGGGCGAGAATGAAAATCCATTTTCTCTCGACTCGAAGAAACCAAAAATTCCGCTTACCGACTATGCCTACAACGAAATGAGATATTTGATGCTTTTGAAATCAAATCCGAAAGTAGCAAAAAGACTCATGAATCAGGCACAGCAAGAAGTAAATGAACAGTGGAAGGTATATGAAAATATGGAGCAGATGTATAACAATAGCTGACCGTTCTCACAATTAATTTCAAAATAATCAAACCACTATGAACCTGGAAACCAACTATCTCGGACTCACCTTAAAAAACCCACTTGTTCCATCAGCATCACCGCTATCCGGTAACGTGGATACAGTTAGAAAGATGGAAGATTCAGGTGCCGCAGCGGTGGTTATGTACTCTCTGTTTGAGGAACAGATCACATTCGAAAGCCGGGCGCTTGATCACTATCTCTCTACCACAGGCGAAAGTTATGCTGAAGCTTTAAGCTATTTTCCCGAACCCGATGAATATCACAACATTGAAGCGGAAGAGTACCTTGATCAGATCAGGAAGCTTAAAGAGGCTGTTGACATCCCTGTAATTGCAAGTTTAAACGGCGTTTCAAAAGGAGGATGGATGTCGTATGCTAAAAATATGGAAGAGGCCGGTGCAGACGCCCTGGAACTGAATATCTACTATGTGGCAACAGATCCGGAACTCACATCCAAAATGGTGGAAGATATGTACATTGAAAATGTGAAACAGGTGAAAAGCAGTGTCGATATCCCGGTTTCCGTAAAACTGAGTCCCTATTTCAGCTCTTTTGCCAATATGGCTGTTCATCTTGAAAATGCAGGCTCTGACGGACTTGTTCTGTTTAACAGGTTTTATCAGCCCGATATCGATCTTGAAACACTTGAAATACTGCCCAGCCTTCAAATGAGTCATCCGTTTGAAAAACGACTCCCCCTGCGCTGGATTGCTATTTTAAGACCCAATTTAAAGGGAAGCCTTGCCGCAACCACAGGTATTCATACAGCCGAAGATGTTATCAAAATGATCCTTGCCGGGGCTGATGTTGCAATGATGGCATCCGTACTACTTGTAAAAGGCGTGGAAGAACTCAGAAATATCAGAGCCAATATCCTGGAATGGATGGACCGCAATGAATATGATTCTATTGAGAAAATGAAAGGAAGCATGAGCTCAGCTTCTGTGGCGGAACCGGCTGCCTTTGAACGGGCAAATTATCTCAAAATCCTGCAAAGCTATAAACCGTCATAACCTTCAAATAAATAATTTTTCCGTTATCAATAATTTTTTAGTTTACCTGAGTTCCAAAATAACTGAAAATAACTGACCCAATGGCTATCAAAACCGAAAATAAAATTAAACTGCCTGAAGTAGACCTGAACACTTACAAGCCCAAAAATCCGGTTCAGGCCTCCATCCATAAAAGCGAAATTGCAACCTGCTCAGCAAGCCCCAATTTTGTGCGTCACGTTGAATTTGATCTTTCCGGTACCGAATTTGAAAACAGGGTAGTCCCCGGTCAGGCTTTGGGAGTGCTTGCCGAAGGAGTTAATGAAAAAGGGCGTCCATACAAAGTAAGGCTCTATTCAACCTGTTCACCTACAGGGGGCGAAGATGGAAACGGAAAAATATATGCCACAACCGTTAAACGCGTGATCGATGAGCACTGGGATACACATGAACTCTTTTTAGGTGTCTGTTCCAACTATCTGTGTAACCTGAATGAAGGTGATAAACTGAATATGACCGGACCCAGCGGCAAAAGATTCCTTCTGCCGGAGAACCCGGGAGATTACAACTACATCTTTCTTGCAACCGGCACTGGCATTGCTCCTTTTCGCGGAATGATAATTGATTTGATGCGCGCCGGTGTTAAAAGTGATGTTGTGTTAACTTTTGGCTGCCCTTACAGAACAGATCTGCTCTACCAGAACCTGTTTGAAGAGCTCGATAAAAAGCATCATAATTTCCACTACCTGAAATCTATTTCACGTGAAGATCCCCGGCCGGATGGCACAAAACCCTATGTTCAGTACAGCCTGATCGACCGCCATGATCTTATGATGCCCATCTTGAGCAAAGATAATACATTGATTTATGTCTGCGGACTGAAAGGAATGGAGACCGGGATATACCAGATTCTCGGACAGCTTGGGCTCTTTGATTACCTGGTCATGAAAGACGAACTGAAAGATGAAAATCCGCTTGAATGGACGCGCGACCAGGTTAGCTCCCTCATCAAACCCGGCGACCGGATGTTCCTCGAGGTGTATTAAAATCCCCTCATCTGACATTCGGAATTTACTCTTTTTGGCTTGTCTTTAAAGAGAATCCATCTCTCATCCGATCTGCCCGGAAAAAGGCTTAGAACCAGAGCCTGTGGCAGCATAGCACTTACGGATTCAGAAACATCGGAACCGGGCTTTTGGTTATCATCTCATGCGTGGTCGACCCAAATGTGATTCTTTCAATAGCTGATACTGAATGAGCCCCGAGTACAATCATGTCAGGATTAAATGTTTCCCTTCGCTCCATAATTCTCTCTGAGGGATTACCTTTTTCCATCGATCTTTTTGTAATGTAATTGAAATCATGATCCTTAAGGTACTTTTCTGCCATCCCAAGAATATAGTCCGATTCCTTTTGATCAATATCAGAATTACCGTTGCGCACATGCATCAATTCTATCTCGAGGTCTTTCCCATAAGGCAGTATATGAATAAATGCTTTCAGTGATCGCGCTGCCGGTGCACTTCCGTCAAATGCCACCAGGATTTTTTCAACATCAACGTACTTATCTGTTACAATAAGCGTAGGTGATACACCCTGCTTTACAATTTCTGCAAGTGTTTTGGTCTCCATTTCCGGTTCGTCATAGAAGAAGTGTGAGTCACGGCCAACAACCAGCAGATCGTGATATTTCATCTCTTCAATGATTGTTTCATTTGATGCTCCCTGTTTTTGAACAGTAGTATAATTCACTCCTGCCCTTTTTACGTTTTTTTCAAACTCATTCAGAAGCTTCATCGCCATTTCACGGGATTCGTCCGACAGATCTTCCCACAGTTGCCTGCTGTACAGGCCTGCTCCCCAGCCGCCTGCCCCGAGACGTGAAGAGATATTTCTCACATCCACCACAGCCAGGCCGGTTAATGTTGCATTGAAACGTTTTGCAAGCCGAATGGCAAAGTGGGTTGCCACAGGGGTATCCTCATCAGGATCCAAAGCCACAAGTATTCTTTTAATCATAGTTAGCTCTCTTTATAATTACTGTTTAATGCCTAATAAATTTCTGAATTCGCACGCTTTTAAGCATCCGCTTCAGTCACCGGTTTAGTTGTTTTCTTTTTAAACGATTCAAACAACCGACTGTCTTTGCTTTTTAATACCCTTTTGATAATTTCGCGTCCTAAATATTCAACCGGGTACTCTCCGTCCGACAATCCGTAACTGACAACTTCCCCGGGAAGATCCCAGAGTAATGAAGAGTTCCGATCCTGAACAATTACATGTCCGCCAATTGAATAAATATTCTCCGCACCTAAAATTCCATCACGGCCGCTTCCGGAGAGATATACACTGAGCAGGTTTCCACCGTACACCTGCCGTGCAGAACGGATCACCACATCGATTGATGGCCGACATCTCTGTTCCCGCGGACCTTTATGAAGATAAATTCTTTTTTCGACACCGTCATTTTTGATATTTGTGTGATAACCACCCGGTGATATAAATACATGGCCCGGCTTCAAAATATCACCACTTTCAGCTTCTTTAATTTTCAGGTCAGATTTTTTATTCAACCTATCCGCAAGATGCGACGTAATAATTCCGGGCAGATGCTGAACAACTATAACCGGCACATTCAGCTCATCAGGCATGGCACCGAATATATCAAAAAGTGCTTTTACACCGCCTGTACAACCCGCGATTATAACGATATCAACCGGGTTTAACTCCCTTTTTACCGAGAATGAAAATCTTTTCTCTGAATTTTTTTCTGCCGGCTTTCCCTTTTTCCTTGATATAATTTCGGTATTAAGATTTGGTATTAATTTTAGTATCGGAAGCAGTCTTTTCTTAAGATGATTTGAAGCCATTAAAATCGTGCTGTGATTCTCTGGTTTAGTAACAATTTCAACAGCTCCGTTAACCAGGGTATCTATTGCTATTTCACTTCCCTCCCTGTTTTTTGGAGTCATAACAATAACCGGAGTGGATGAGGACCTCTCTCTTATTTTTTCAAATAATTTAATTTCGTTTGATTTTCTCTCATTGATCCCAAGAAGTACTACATCAGGTTTTTTGCTCTCTATTTCATTTAAAACAGACTGATGAAAAACACCATCGGAACTACCGATTATACCAATTTTTCCATCCGAATTTTGTTTTATAATATTCGAAACCATATGCCTTACAAGAACATTTTGATCAATGATATAAACTTTGCTATCTCTCATTTTTTCTCCGAATTATGACGTTAAACACTCCTTGTCTTTTCTTTTTACCCTACTATATAAATTAGTATGATCCCTCTTTAAATGAGTGCATTCATGGACCTAATCAGTGCAATGTTTCTTAACATTTTTTTGTGGGATATTTCCCTACAAAACAAATTGTTAAGTATTAATCACAGACACATAACTTATGCACCGCCGGCCGGTTCAATTTCTACGCAAATCCGATGATCATTTCCATCGGTTTTTATCTCAATAAACAGAGATTCACTACAAACTTTGGTATCAACTGATGATTCAATCACTTTTAACCTGCCTTTTTGAAGTTGCCGGGGATTGTCTACTTCAATGATATACTTTGTTTCCGGGTTTGGTTTAAAAATAATTTCATAATGCTCCCATTCTGCAGAAATCACCGGTTTTAACTCTATTTTTTTATTTGAAAGTTGAAATCCTGCTATTGATTCCAGTGCTACCCTGTACATCCAGCCGCCCGACCCAGTGTACCAAGTCCACCCGCCCCTGCCGGTAAGCGGATGCTCACCGTAAATATCAGCAGCCACCACATAGGGTTCCGATCTGTACCTGGATACTTTTTCTCTGTCTGAACTGTGATTAACCGGGTTAATCATATGCAGATAGTCTGTGGCCTTATTCCCCTCTCCGGCTTCAGCAAATGCTTTAATTACCCACAATGCACCGTGAGTATACTGCCCGCCATTTTCTCTGACACCGGGAATATATCCCTTGATGTAACCAGGATTTTTCTCAGTTCTGTCAAAAGGCGGGGTAAGCAATTTTATAATTTTATCATTACTTGAGATCAAATGGTGTTCCACAGCATCCAGTGATTTTTTCGTCCTCGATTCAGAAGCAGCACCCGAGATTACAGACCATGCCTGTGATATACCATCGATACGGCACTCCTCATTACTGGTTGAACCAAGCGGAGTTCCGTCATCATAATAAGCCCGCAGATACCAGTCGCCATCCCATCCGTTTTTGTTCAGATTTTTTTTCAGTTCCGATGCCTGCAGTTTATACCTTTTTTCACTCTCCCGATCATTCATAGTTATGCAAACTTTTCTGAATTCGGTTAAAACTGAGTAGAGAAAGAAGCCAAGCCATACACTTTCCCCTTTTCCGTCTTCACCTACCCGGTTCATTCCGTCGTTCCAGTCTCCGCCTCCCATCAACGGAATTCCATGCTCTCCAAACCGAAGTGAGAGATCGATGGCCCGGCGACAGTGTTCATAAAGAGTTGCGGTTTTATCAGATTTTTCAGGCTCCAGGTACACTTCGTGCTCATCTTCTTCAAGCTGCCTTGCTTCAATAAAAGGAATTTTCTCATTCAGAACCGATTCATCACCGGTTGACTTCAGATAGAAAGAGGTTACATAGGGGAGCCAAAGCAGATCATCGGTAATTCTTGTGCGTACTCCCCGTCCGGTCGGCGGATGCCACCAGTGCTGCACATCACCTTCAGGAAATTGTCTTTCAGCATGCAGAAGCAGCTGCTTCCGGGTGATATCCGGATCAACATAAAGCGCAGCCATAGAATCCTGCAGCTGATCCCGGAAACCGAACGCACCTCCGGATTGATAAAATGCAGTTCTTGCCATCATCCGGCACGCCAGGTTCTGGTACATCAACCATCCGTTCATCATTACATTCAGAGATTCATCCGGTGTGCGGACCTGTATACGCGACAATTTGGATGACCAGTTCTGCACTGCCTTGCGATAAGCCTCCATCACGTTTTCAAGATTTTCGTACCTCTCCGCCATAAGATCGGCTTCATCTTTTGTATCTGCCTCCCCGGTTAATAATATCACCTCCACCCTTTCACCCGGATCCATAACAAGGTCAGCCTGATGTGCTGCACAGATATCATCTCCAAACAGAAGTTCATTTTGGAGTTTATCGGAATTATGCAAAGCATCCGGATTCTCCGGCGACCTGTTGCGGCCGATAAATGCTTTCCGATCGGTTGTAAAAGAGATGTCTGCTTCCTTTTCATTTACTGAGATCGAACAAAAAGCTACTCTGCCCGCAAATTCGTTGTTGTAATGATTTACAGCATACAGGCACTCGCCGTTGTCAGACACTCCGGGTATCAGGTGCCTTACGGATTTAATACGCTCAACACCCAAAACCCACTCCAGGTAATTAAAAACTGACAATTTCCGGCTGTCTGAATTCTGATTCCAAAGCGTAAGAAGGGAGATTTTTATACTCTCATCAACAGGAACAAATTGTGTCAGCTCATGCTTTATCCCTGAAGATTCTGATTTATAGGTAGTATATCCATGGCCGTGAATCACCCTGTAACCGCCCTCGCCGGGCACCGGTCCGGGAGCAGGTGACCAAAACCTCTTTGTGACTTCATCACGGATATAAATTGCTTCAGAATGCGGATCAGTGACAGGATCATTCGACCAGCTTGTGAGTTTATTTTCTCTGCTGTTAACGTCCCATGTATAACCGGCCCCTTTTTCTGTTGCAATAAAGCCAAACGTTTTATTTGAAACTACATTCACCCAGGGAGCAGGAGGCAATTCTATATGCCTGTTTTTACCGTCTCTCTTAATATGAATGTGATACTCCTTCCCATCAGATGAGAAACCACCGTACCCGTTGAAAAATTTCAGATCTTCACCTTGGCTTTCTTCCTGTTCCTTCACCTCTTCAGGTTCATACGACCTGTATTTAGGAGTTTCTGAATTGTGAATAAATGAATTGGTTTTTTTCCTGCCGCTGACAAACAGTTCAGGCGGTAGTTTATATTCAAATACTACCGATGCTACCGACAGAATTAAAATCTTATCTTCATCTGTAATTTTCTCGGACTGATGTGCAAAAACTCCTCCCTTCTTATGGAAGATATGTGCCTCCAAAGAAGATTCAATCAAATGGTTAATAGATTCCTGCAATTCGTCAGAATAACTTGGCGGGTGGTCATTCAGGAAAAGAAGCTCCGCCTCAAGACCTTTATGCTTCCAGAACGAGTGTGCTTTCAGCAGTGTTCTGACTGACTTTAGCTGATCAGGCTGATTAATTCTGAACACAAGAAGAGGCATATCCCCGGAAATGCCGTATGCCCACAAACCTGACTGCAATCGTCTGTTTTTGACTAAGATGTCTTTGCCGGCACGGTATTCAGAATTATGATAAATCAGGTAAGATGCCAGTTTCTGAAAATAGTGTGCCTGTTTGGGTGTAATCCCCAGGTGTTCCAGTTCAATATCACTGTAAACCGTAGACATATTGAATTCTCGTTCTGCAGCTTTCGGGTTGTCGTACAGATCAGCAAGTTGAACTGCTTCCTCTCTTGTTGAAGCCCAGCCAATGCTGAAGGTCATCTGCTTCTTTTCACCCGGGTTCAGCCGGATAGTTTTTCGTAAACTCAAAATCGGATCGGACACATTTCCGGCAGAACCGCTTAATCCGCCGTCAGATTCCATTGCTGCCGGGCCTTCAAGCGCAGATCCGCGACCGATAAAGTTTGTACGCTCCGTTTCAAATTCAAGCGGGCTCTCAAGATCATCCAATTTATGTGAGGTTACAGCATGTACAATCCATTGAATCTCTTCATCATCACTGCGGGGCCTTCTTTTGGCTATGATTGCGTGATTTTCAGGAAGATATTCTGTCTGTATGAACAATTTAGAGAAAGCCGGGTGTGAAATATGATCCATAAGCCTGTTAAGGACAATTTCAGCATAACTTGTAACATCAATATGTCGCTTTTTTTCTGAGTAATTGGTTAGCGTAAGCCTTCTCAGTTCAATATTTTTTTCTGATGAAACCGTTACTTCTGTAGTGGTCTCAATCCAGTCATCCACTCTTGATGTCACAATTTTACCATTGTGAAACCATGTATCATACCGGTCAGGTTTTCGTTTCACAGGCTGATGCCCTGCAGACCAGTAGTTACCCGTCTCTTTATCTCTTATATAGAAAAAGAGACCTTTATTATCCGCTACCGGATCCGGATTCCAGCCGGTAAGAGTAAGCTCTTTGTAGGATGAGCTGCCTGTGCCGGCATGCGTGATGAAAGTTGAATAACGACCATTTGTAAGCAGGTGAAGGCGTGGCGGCGATACATCGAGATCATCAATTCCGGCATGCTCTATTACACGCTGAACCTTTTGCTGTTCGCCCGGTTCAAGTTCCACTTCAATCGGGTGTGGCTCTTTCACGGGAATTCCACGGGGAACACGTTCCTGAAGCAACAAATCGCAGCCTCTTATGTGCCGGTCGGAATGAAAATATTTCTGAATTTTCCACCCGTTCAAAACATTTTCGATGGCAAGAAGACTCATTCCGTGATGATGGGCCATGTAGGTTTGAACAACTTTATACGTATCCGTCTCTTTTAATCTCAGTGGTGAAAAGTCAATGGCATCATAAAACCCAAAGATACCGATTCCGCCGAGCTCTTCAATCTGTTCAAGATTATGAACCGACTTTACAGGGTCAACCATCAAAGCCAGGAATGAAGCGTAAGGCGCAACTACATAATCCTCTGCCAGGCCTCGTTTAAGCCCGAGCCCGGGAGCGCCAAATGCGCGGTATTGATAGTGTTTATCGATATTTAAAAAATAGTATGCGCTCTCTGACTGACCCCAAGGCAGATTTCGTTTCAAAGCATACACTTTCTGCCATTTTACTACATGATTGTATGTATGATGAAGCAGGGTTTCAGGATAGGATTTCATAAAGAGCGCCGGCATCAGGTACTCAAACATTGTGCCGCCCCATGATAACAGTATCTCATTTTCATTGAGGCTTGTTAACCTGCGTCCCAGACTGAACCAATGCTCCACAGGAACATCTTCTTTGGATACAGCAATGTAGGAGGCTATCCGTGCTTCACTTGCAAGCAGGTCATACGTACCGGAATCCAGTTCTGCTTTCTCTGCGTGGTAACCTATGCTAAATAGTTTTCTGTCTTCTAAATAGAGGAATGAAAAATCCATATTCTGAACAATCTCTTCACAAATACGGATAACGGAACTCTTCTGCTTTTGCCATTTTTGAATCTTTCTGAAGCCGCTGCTCTTATTGCCATTCTCTTTCAACAATTGAAAAACAGTTTCAACGGATTGATAACCTGAATAAATTTTTTTCCCTGCTGATAAGAAAATCTCCATTTCCGATTTAAAGGACCCGATCATGATCAAAGGGCTGTCCATCCAAAAAAGAAGGTTTTCCATTCTTTCATCCCCGAGTGAGTGCCTGTCGGGCAGCAGGTCAACGCCGGAAAGCTTCTTTGCATTTTCTTGAATCGACTGAAGTTTCACCAGGCATTCGGATACTTCCTGTGGACATTTCTCTCCAATTTGTGCCAGCAAGCTATCTGCATAGAAAGTAACCTGGCTATGGATCTCTTCAGATATCAGTTCCTTTTGAAAGTGTTCCTGAAATATCTCTTTTACAACCGTAACCGTATCTGTCAGTCCGTTCCAGATAAATTTATTAAAACCATCCGCCTTCCACTCCTCCTTTAAAGCCTCTTTTACCACGATCAAACCAGCTGCAAGATTCCCTGAGTCCACAGTGGAGATGTACCTTGGATGCAATACCTCACCCAGGGTTGTATCGTACCAATTAAAAAAATGACCTCTGTACTTCTCAAGAACCTGGAGAGAATTCAGGGTATTTTCGAGTCTGTTCAGCATCTGTCCAAATGTGAGGTATCCCATGTTATAAGCGGTAACCACCGATGTAAGTCCAAGGCCAATATTTGTAGGAGAGGTTCTGTTTGTAACCGGCACAAATGGCCGTTCCTGGTAATTATCAGGAGGGAGCCAGGAGTGCTCTTCGCTCATATGCCTTTCAAAATAGAACCAGGTTCGGCGGGCATAGCACCTTAATTTTTTCCTCTCCGGTTCGGAAAATTCCTCTTTTTCATCTTTAACCGGCTTATTGGCTTCATAAATGTAGTAGGGCGACACAATCCAGAGAAAAGAGAATGGAACAGTAATCCATAAAAAAGCAGGGTTCAGCAATATTGAAGCGATAATTACGGCAAACCCGAAAATGACATTGGGCAGCAGCAGGAAAAAATTGGACCTGAAACTGTTGTCAGACGTCAGTTCAGCCTGGGAAGCAGTTACCCACTCCAGCAGATTTTTTTTGGAGATCAGTAATCTCCAAACTGTTCGTGCGGCCGCGTCAAGCAGAATAATCGACTGGTGCGGAAGGATAATCAGGGTGGTCAAAAACTGTAATGTGTTTACTTTCAGATTTGATCTGATCTTTTCCAAATACAATTTCCATTTCACCCTCGCAGGCCGGTTAATCAAATCAGTTGTAAGGGCAACATAAATTGGAAATGCAAGTATGCCAAGTGCAGCCAGGGTCCATAAGTAGGGTCTGCCGGGCAGCCAAAACCAACCGGATACGAGAAAAAGTATTAAAAAAAAGGGCGAGAGAGATCGCCTCAGGTTGTCAAAAATCTTCCATTTTGACAATATGTTGATCGGGTTACCGGTTTTTCCGTCCTTTACTTTAACTTTTCCTGTCAACCAGCTTGCAATTTGCCAGTCTCCCCTTGCCCAGCGATGGTTTCTTTTGCAATATCCCGAATAGGTGGAGGGATAATCATCATAAAGTTCGATATCTGAAGCGAGTCCAGCCCGAAGATAGTTACTCTCGATAAGGTCGTGAGAAAGTATGCGGTTATCCGGGAAAAGAGTGCCCACTACCTGGTGAAATGCTCTCACATCATAAATCCCTTTTCCGGTAAATACAGCCTCACCATTCAGATCCTGGTAGATATCAGATACTGCTGTTGAGTAGGGATCAATACCTACATTTCCCGAGAATATTTTTGAAAAATTCGTTTTTTGCGCTGACTCCGGGGTTATGGATATCCTTGGCTGAATTATCCCGTACCCTTTTGTAATGATTTTTTTCTCAGGATCATACCAGGCTCTGTTAAGCGGATGGGATATAGTACCAATAAGTTCCTTAGCAACAGCGGGCGGCAGTTTTGTGTCTGCATCAAGTGTGATTACAAACCTGACAGGCGATTGATTAACAGAGCTGATAAAATTCCCTTCAATTGTATCAAATGTGGTTTCTGATGAAGAGTCACACAGCAGGCGATTCAGCTCCTCAAGTTTGCCTCTTTTTCTCTCCCAGCCCATCCATACCTGCTCCTTTTCATTCCACAATCTTTTTCTGTGCAGCAGAAAATATTTATCGCCGTATTTCGAATTGTATTTTTGATTTAATTCAGCAATCAGCTTAACAGCTTCATCCAGAATTTCACTGTCCTCTTGGGTTTCTCTGCTTTTCGAATCTTTAAAATCAGTCAAAAGTGCAAATTGAAGTGATGGATCTCCATTTGCCAGTGCTTTAATTTCGAGCTCTTCTACCTGTTTTCTGACATTTTCAAGAGAGGTTATCATGGTTGGAACAACCACAAGGGTCCGAGCCTGATCAGGAACTCCTTCATCATAATCCATTTTGGGCAAAATCCTCGGCGGCAAAAACCAGGCGAAAAACCTGTTTGCTAAAGAGACGGCCAAATCCATCGCCGGGAAAAATGAAATAATGATTACCGCAAGCATTATAAAAGTATTACCGGATATGGCTCCCGTAACGACCCACAACAGGCTTAATAAAAACAATGTAAGCAGCCCAACAGAAAAGACATAAATCCTGGGATGTGATTCCAGCTTTTTTTTGATTTTCTCTTTTAACGGGAAATGATATGTAAGACTTCTGCAAAAATCAGTATACCCCTCACCAAGCAGGTAATATCCTACATGTGATTTTAAAATTGAATAATCATAAAACAACCCGGAAAAATTCTTCCCGCTTACCCCGTTTGCTTTGTCTGCCCGTACCAAAACTTCTTCTGTCACCTCTGTTTCGGATAAGCCGGTTCCCCTGCTGATACCTTCTATGATGCCCCGGTAGCGATCCCTGGTCTGAAAATCCATATCCGGGTATACTCCTGCAGGATCCAGCTGCAGCATTTTTTCCACCAGTGAGCACTCTTCAACAAAATCCGACCAGTCGGTAATTGAAACATCCCGTAATGAAACAACAGCATTTTGAATGCTCACCTGGTGTCTTGACTGTGTTTGCGCCTCAAGACGAAGCGCTTCTTCCGTTTGAAGGCCGAATTTTCTGAAACGGTATTCGAACCATCGCTTCTCCTCGCCTGTTAAAATACCGGCAGATTGCATCTGGTTTACAAGCTCGGCAAGAATGAACGGCTCTATTTCATTTTGAGGTAAATTGCTGAGCCACGATGTTATCTCCCCAATTATTTCACCGGGTTCAGGATCCTCAATCTCAATGAGTTCATTCACCAAATCTGTTACTTTCGGACGAAATCTTCTCCTTCCGAGTACAATTTCAGCTTTTTCCGCGAGCTGCTTTATCAGAATAAACCTGACAAGTATAGGAATTGCCCATATTTCACCGATCTTCAAAGTTGTCTCTTCCTGGTATGCATGAACAGCTTCTGTCAGCGTCGGTATTTCGACAACATTATCGTTGTATAAAACAATATTTTGGATCAGTTCATAAATGCGCGGATATCCTTTCAAAGGACCTTTTATAAGACGGGGAATACTCTTTTGATAACTGACCGGAAAATCATTCCTGATTTGAACAAACTGCTCCTGGATGATATAGTAGTTGTCGATCAGCCACTCCGCTGCCGGGGTAATTTCCTGGTTCGATTTTACGGCCCCGGCAAATTCACGATAGGCATTTATGAGAATTTCCCTGGCTTCTTCTAATTCTTCCTGAATTGATACTAACGGTTTATCACGATCCGTATAATGCTGACTTTTTGCAATTCTCTTTGCTGTCTCTTTCAGTTCATCTGTTTTAAACGAAACCTGTGCATCGTTTGCCATATCTACTTAAACCTTTAATTGAGCCTGCAGCCCTTGCTATAATTTTCAGCGTTAGTCTGTCTCTCTGCAGCAGCTCAAAAAGTTACATCCGCAAAATTATTCTATCCCGATAATCTTTCTTACAAAGAATCTGCTGAATTTTTTTTCAGATCAGGCTTCCTGGCCGGACATCACCCTGCTTTCGGCTTCTTTTACGATATTCAAAACGTTGATCACACTGTCGGGAATAACCGAAATAGAATCAATACCACAATCTACCAGGAAAGCTGCATAGTCTGGATTATCGCTTGGTGCCTGCCCGCAAAATCCAATAGATACATTTGCCTTTTTCGCTTTTTTAATTACCTTCCTGATAGCTGTTTTAACGGCATTATCATTTTCGTTAAACAGGTAAGAGAGCTGAGCTGAATCCCTGTCTACACCAAGTATTAATTGAGTGAGATCATTCGACCCAATAGAAAACCCGTCAAAATGCTCAGCAAATTCTTCAGCAAGAATTACATTTGAAGGGATTTCACACATCATGTATACTTTAAGTCCCTTCTCGCCTCTTGTTAATCCGAATTTTGACATGATATCAATCACCTTCTCTGCTTCCACCACTGTACGGCAGAAAGGAATCATGACAATTACATTATCGAGGCCAATTACTTCGCGTACTTTTTTTAACGCCTTGCATTCCAGCTCAAAGCCGTCACGATAATCATCACTGTAATACCTGGAAGAACCTCTCCAGCCAATCATCGGGTTCTCTTCTGCCGGCTCAAAGTAGCTGCCCCCGATCAATCCTGCATACTCATTTGTTTTAAAATCGCTGGTACGCACAATTGCAGGTTCCGGGTATTGTGAAGAGGCAATTTTTGCAATACCGCATGCCAGTTTATCGATAAAATACTCCTTAAAATCTTCATGAGCCATGGTAAGCTTTCTGATTTTTTTATATTCATCTTCATCCTCAACACGATCGGGATGAACAAGTGCCATGGGGTGAATCTTAATATGATTGGTAATGATAAACTCCATTCTGGCCAATCCGATTCCCTGTACCGGCATTTTCCACCATTTAAATGCCGATTCAGGTGTCGCAATATTCAGCATTATATTGGTATCCGGTTTACCCACTTTTTCCAATTCTATCTCATCAACCTCGTATTCAAGTTCTCCTTCATACACTTTCCCGGTTTCTCCCTCTGCACACGAAATCGTAATTTTATCCCCGTCTTTCAGTTCATTCGTTGCGTTGCCTGTGCCCACTACAGCGGGGATACCCAGCTCTCTGCTCACAATTGCCGCATGACAGGTGCGGCCTCCAAAATCAGTAACTATTCCGGCCGCATTTTTCATTTCAGACACCCAGTCGGGCTCTGTCATTTCGGTAACCAGAATATGGTTCGATTGCAAATCACTCAAATCAGATGTTTTGTTCACAACCTTCACTTCACCGCTCACAATAGAGCTGCCAATACTCAAACCTGAAACCAGCAGTTCCGGATTTTTTTCAGTTAATGAGAACGTTTTGAAAATACCATTTTGATTTTGGGAATGAACTGTTTCAGGCCTGGCCTGAACAATGAACAGGTCATCTGTTTCATCATCTTTCACCCACTCTATATCCATGGGCTTTTCATAATGTTTTTCAATAGATCTGCCCCATTTTGCAAGCTGAAGGATCTCTTCATCATTCAAAACCAGGGTCTGTCTCTCTACCACCGTGGTAGGTATGTTTTCCGTATTATTTCCTTCATCTGAAGAATAGATCATTTTCACTTCCTTTGAACCGGTATTCTTTTCAATGATCGGTTTGTAATCCGGATTATCCAGAAGAGGTTTAAAAACAAAGAACTGGTCCGGGTTTACGGTTCCTTTTACGATATTTTCACCGAGTCCCCAGCTGCCGTTAATCAAAACCACATCCGGGAATCCCGATTCCGTATCAACCGTGAACATCACTCCCGAACAGGAGTCATCGGCACGGACCATCTTCTGAACTCCCACAGAGAGCTGCACCTTCATATGATCAAAACCCTTTTTTTCACGGTAAGAGATCGCCCTGTTTGTAAACAGGGACGCGTAACAATCCCTGCATGATCTCAATAAATCATCTTTTCCGCGAATGTTCAGATAGGTTTCCTGCTGCCCTGCAAAACTCGCAGTAGGCAGATCTTCAGCGGTGGCACTGCTCCGAACTGCAACATCAATTTCACTTTTACCGTATTTTTCACTCAGCTCTTCGTATGCTTTACCGATACTTTCAGCAAATGCAGTAGGAAATGTTTGCTTCAGAAATTCCTGCCTGATCTTTTGCCCGGTTTCCTGAAGGCTGAGTTTGTCTGAATGAAATTGATCCAGGTAGCCTGTAATCGTTGATTCCAGCTTATTGACACGAATAAATTCCTGATAACCGTAAGATGTAGTGGCAAAACCATCGGGCACTCTTATTCCTTCTTTTTTAAGATTCTTTATCATTTCACCCAGGGAAGCATTTTTACCGCCTACCTGACCGGTATCTTTCATTTCCAGGTCTGAAAACCATTTTATATATGCATCGTAATCATTTGCCATAACTTCAGTGTTGATATTTATTAAACCTCCTTTCTATTTGATGCTCAAATGGGTTTCATCTTGATGTGTATCCTCCGTCTGCAAGCATTGAGTGGCCGGTTATAAAAGAGGCCTCTTCCGAGCAGAGCCATACAATTGCATCGGCTATCTCATTTGGTTTGCCAAGCCGTCCGATCGGGTGCAAAGAGACAATTGATTGCTTTGTTTCAGGGTCGGTTGTAATTCCGGCTTTATCCAGCATTGGTGTTTCTATAAATCCAGGCGCTACGCTGTTTACCCTTATCCCTTTTGCTGAATATTCAATTGAAGCTGTTTTCGTCAGACCTTCAAGCCCGTGTTTGGCCGCTACATAGGCCGGGGCATTTTCAAAGCCTACCGAGCCGAGGATTGACGTTACATTCACAATGGCACCGCCACCGTTACTCAGCATAACCGGTATCGCATACTTCATGCAGAGCCACTGTCCGCGTAAGTTTACATTTATGACTTTGTCCCACTCTTCAACAGTGTAGTCGGCTGTAGAATTTAACTCACCGCTTACTCCGGCGTTATTGCATAAATAGTCTATTCTGCCAAATCTGTCTGCCGTTTCGGTAACCAGGCTTTTAACATCCTCCTCATTTGAAACATCTGCTCTTACTGTTAAAACCTCACCGCCTTTCTCTTCAATAAGCTGTGCAGTCTCTTGCAGTTTTTCTTCCTGAACATCACTAACCGTTACACGTACTCCTTTACCTGAAAAAGCTATTGCGGTATCTCTTCCGATTCCGGAAGCCGCCCCTGTGATAATAGCTACACTACTTTTGTTCATTTCATTTCCGCATTTTCATGTAAATATGCTGTTAAATTTTCAATAAACTTTTGCACACATAAAATACGAGCCGGGGTTATCCGCCCCGGCCCGTTACTTTCACTAACTGACTTGCTACTCAACTTTTACTTCTTTTGGTTTGCTCACTTCTGCCTTTGGCAAGTTGACTTTTAGCACTCCCTCTTCGAATTTTGCCTTTATCTGGTCTTCATCCACTGTCTTCGGAATGGTAAAAGACCGATAAAAACTGCCCTCGTATCTCTCTTTACGGATGTAATCTTTTTTCTCCTCTTTCTCTTCTTCTGAACGTTCCCCCCTGATAATAATCCTGTTATCTTCAAAATTGACTTCAATGTCATCTTTTGTCATTCCCGGAATGTCCATTTTTATTACATACTCATTTTCATCTTCAGACATATCCGTGTTTGGTGCCCAAACGTCCATCCGGCTTCCGCCGTTTGTTTCACGCATCCAGGAAAATGGTGTCAGCTCATCAAAAAACCGGTCCATCTCCCTTCTCATCGATTCAATGGCTGTCGGTTCTGATTTTCTTTTCGTGATTTTCATTCCACTCACCTCTTTTTTATTCTCTTAATTTTAATTGCAATTTTTACTGTTCACATTATTTTTCTGTGTTATGAGAATAATAAAAAAGGAGAGTACAACAGGTATACAGGAGCAACCACCTGTGAATTGTAATAGATATGATACAAACTGATTAAGGGAAATCCCTACACACGAGCATTTCATTCTTTGTTACATTTCTCAAAGAGACTGAGAGTTGTAAGACATAAAAACATCTTCTATGGAGAATAGAAAACCTGATCTTGTTCAAAATCCCCACTCATTTACTGAAGATGACCTTTTTGAAAAGTACGATTCCGAAAAAAAGGGATTATCACCCGAATCAGCAGAAGAGAGAATCCAAAAGTTTGGCAAGAATGAGATACCGGATCCCGAACAGAAGAAGTGGTGGAATATTTTATTTAATCAATTCAAAAGCTTGCTTGTTTTTGTACTCTTCCTGGCAGCCATATTCTCCTGGTTTACCGGCCATCTGATCGATACATACGTCATTATCGGAGTGATTCTTATTAATTCAGTAATCGGCTTTGTCCAGGAAATGAAAGCGGAGCAAGCGGTTGCATCTCTGAAAAAAATGGCAGCACCAAGGGCAAAAGTGCTCAGAGATGACAGGATTTTAGATATCCCCTCTTCGGAAATTGTTCCTGGAGATGTGATTATTCTTGAGGAGGGCGATCAGGTACCAGCCGATGCAAGACTTTTCTACTGCAAAAACCTCCGGGTAATTGAAGCAGCGCTGACCGGAGAATCTGTACCGGCAGAAAAAAACACGGAGCCGGTCCGTGTAAAAACACCGCTTGCCGATCAGAAAAACATGGTGCGAAAAGGCACATTTGTTGCTACCGGTTATGCAAAGGCACTGGTAACGGCAACAGGCCTTGAAACAGCTTTGGGTGAAATTGCATTAAGCCTTACCGGTATTGAAAAGAAACGTACACATTTCCAGCAAAAAACGGATAAACTTGCCAAACAGATGGCCGGAATTGCCATCTTCAGTGCGATTGCCCTTTACGGAATCGGTCGGCTTGTCCGGGAGATGGATTACGAGGAACTGCTTCTTGTAGCGATAGCAGCTATGGTCTCTTCCATTCCGGAAGGCCTGCCGGCCGTTCTATCTATCGTTCTTGCGATCGGCGCACATCGAATGTCGAACAGAAATGCAATTATACGTGAGTTCACTGCTACGGAAACACTGGGAGCCGTAACCACCATCATCACCGACAAAACGGGAACATTAACTCAAAATACCCTTACGGTCAGAAAAATCTATCTCCCGTCAGGGGCTTCGTACGATATCACAGGCGAAGGATGGAGCCCGGAAGGAGAATTCAGACTCGATAACCATACGGTACCTGCACACCAGCTCACAAAAGATGTGCAGCAACTCTTGCGAATTGCCGCGCTATCAAATAATTCATCCATCTACAAAAATTCCGAAACCGGTGAATATCAGTTTACCGGAGATCCGACCGAAGCCGGCCTGATGGCACTCGCTTCAAAGGGCGGTTTTTCTCCCTCAGACCTGGATGGCTATGAAAAAGTGGACGATATGCCATTCAGTTCAGATGTAAAAATGAGAGCTACAATCGTTGATTTTCATAACGAACATCCAAAGAAATTTGTGATAGGCGCGCCTGAACAAATTTTAATGCGCTGCACTCGATGGATGGATGAGGATGGAGAAATCCATGAGCTGGATGATAAGGCGTATCGCCACTATCGGTCTGTAATCGAAAACATGTCGGGGCAGGCTCTCCGTGTGATTGGTTTTGCATTTGCCACCGCCGGTGAAAATGAATTGGCTGGCGAAGACAATATCCGGGATCTCGTTTTAACCGGTTTTACCGGAATGATGGACCCGCCCCGTGAAGATGTGCCCGCGGCTGTTGCACAGTGCAGGGAGGCCGGAATACGGGTTGTTATGGCCACGGGCGATCACAAAAAAACAGCACTGGCTATCTCTGAAATGGTAGGTATCACAGACAGCATGGACGCCCGGGCATTCACAGAGTCAGAACTTCTGGAAATGGAGGAAGAGGAGTTTAAATATTCAGTTATATCAGCCAATGTTTTCGCAAGGCTTACCCCCGACATGAAGCTTAAAATTGCCGGTGTTTTACAGGATAACGGTGAACTGGTGGCAATGACCGGCGATGGTGTAAATGACGCTCCTGCCCTGAAAAAGGCTGATGTAGGCGTATCTATGGGTATTATGGGAACCGACGTTGCCCGGGATGCATCCAAGATGATACTTGCTGATGATAACTTTTCGACCATTGTAAATGCAGTTGAAGAGGGCAGAATTGTTTTTACCAACGCACGTCAAACCAGTTTTTTTCTTCTGACCACAAATTTTGCCGAAGTCACAACACTGATTACTGCCATTTCCGTAGGATTACCCCTTCCTCTCACAGCAACTCAAATCCTCTGGCTGAACCTTGTAACAGACGGCATTTGTGATGTTTCACTTGCCACGGAACAGGGGCACGGAGATGAATTGCAGCAAAAACCGATCAGGCGTACTGAAAATATCCTGACAATGAAAATTATACCTTTCCTGATTATCAATGCCGTTGTGATGACCGTTATGGCGCTTCTTGCCTTTCACTGGTTTTTGCCGGAAAGCACCGAAAAAGCAAGAACGTCAGCATTTATTGTAATGGCTTTCTGCCAGATTTTTAATGTGTACAATATGCGTTCACTTCGCCACTCCATTTTTAAAATCGGATTTTTCAGTAATAAATTTATCAATATCGGCGTCTCACTATCTGTAATCATCCAGGTTTTGATTATAGAGATCCCGTTTTTCGAACTGCTCTTTTCATTTGCGCCGATAAACCCGGTTGAGTTTGTCTCAATGACTGCAATGGCGTCTGCCGTATTGTGGTTCGGTGAGCTTTACAAAAGATATATCGGGATTCAAACTGTACAATTTCACAGGGAGGAGATAAATTGATTAACAATCAAAGTAACCACTTCTGCCGGCAATGGGCATCCCGGCTGCCAAAATTCTACCTCTTATTTTTTTGTAAACAGCAATAGGTTCTTCGAGTTGCTTAGTGTCCTTCGTGGCCTCGTGGTAAAAACCGGCAGTTTATCGCCGATAAAAGATTTACGAAGTAAACTGCAGACAGTAAGGCATCCATAAATCATATATATTATTTTGGACAGCCCCGCAAGGCGAATACAAATCCAATCTCAAACCACAATCATTATCACAAGGTAATAGTGAAGGAAAGCTTTTTGTATGGAATTAACATATGACCGAAACCTTCAGAAGCAGAAGATTTACGCCCGTGTTTGGATCTCTTGTCAATTACTTTCTCTTAAAATTTCTCTTTCTCTTCATCCACCCATTTTACGGCATGGAGCATCAATTCATTTGCGTTTTCATAATTCAGTTTCACCTTAATTCTTGCCCGGTACGACTCTACTGTTTTCACAGACAGATGAAGACGTTCTGCGATCTCTCTTGTGCTTTTTCCCTTGCCGGTTAACTCAAAAACCTCCAGTTCACGGTCGCTCAGAACATCGAACGGTGATTCTGAGATCTCTTTTTTACCGGTCGCCATGCCTAACAGCATTTTCTCACTTAGCTCACTGCTCAGGTAAATCCCTCCATTCAATACCTTTTTCACTGCTCTCAGAATCTCATCTGCGGTTTCAAACTTCATAATATATCCTTTTGCCCCTGCCCGGATGGCTCTCTCTGCATATAAAAACTCATCATGCCTGCTAATCAGCAGTATTTTCTGATCCGGCTTGCGGAATATCACATTTTTCACGAGTTCAATCCCGTTCATGCCCGGCAGAGATACATCCACAAGCAGAAGATCCAGTTCTTCTCCTTTATCCAGTACATGTAATACCTCTTCTGCACTATCCAGCTGGTACACCACTTCGAAACCCGGTTCCGATTCAAGCGTTCCAACCAGTCCTCGTCTCATAATCGGATGATCATCAACAATTAATATTCTCTTTTTAAACCCGTCTGACATATGTTACCTCCTTTTTAAAATTGCAGCAGATCGATCGGTATTATACAACGAACAACTGTAGTTTCATCATCAGTTCGAACAATTTCAACTATTCCTCCCATCAGGCTTGCCCGGTACTTCATTATTTTAATTCCCATTCCGTCTTTCTCATCAGACTTTTCATTACTACTAAATCCTTTTCCATTGTCGGTAATTGTGAGAGATATATGCCTGCCCGATTTTGAAAGTCTTACGGTGATGGCCGTTGGCTTTCCGTGTTTCACTGCATTGTGGATCGATTCCTGGGCAATTCTGTACAGGTTAACAGCAACAGAATTTTCCTCAATCAAAATATCTCCTTCGTTTTTATAGACACATTTTATTTTAAAAAGCTTTTCATTGCGCTCGCATAATTTTTTTAGAGCAACATCCAGTCCTTTTTTTTCCAGGTCAACTTCCACCATATCATGGGTAATGTTGCGTACAAATTCATCTGTTTCACTGAGCATATCTGAAATCTCTTCCACTTCACTCGCACCCGGAACACCATTTGCCTTCAGTTTCCGTGCCAGGTTTCCTGAGATCATACGGATCCCGGTTAACATCTGCCCGAGCCCGTCGTGCAGATCCTGCCCGATTCGTTTCCGTTCTTCATTACTGATCTCCAGGATCTTTTTCTCCAGTTCCTTTCGTTCCGAGATATCCCTGACGACTCCTGTGAAAATTCTGTTTCCATTCCACCTGGCTTCTCCTACCGACAAATCCATCGGAAACACTGTTCCGTCTTTCTTTAGCCCCTGCAATTCCCTTCCTTTGCCAATAATATTTTTTTTACCTGTTTCCAGGTAGTTGTTCATGTATATATCATGACTTTCACTAAATGGAAGAGGCATAAGCATTTTAATATTTCTTCCTAAAATTTCGTCTTCACTATATCCGAATATATTCTGCGCAGCTTTGTTAAAGCTTTGAATAAGTCCTGATTCATCTATAGTTATAATTCCATCCACACTGCTCTCCAGGATTGCACGCTGCCGGGCTTCACTCTCCTCGAGTTCTCTCTCAGCGCATTTCAGTCCCTGTATATCACAAACCGTTGCTATAATTTGAGACTCTTCCGCCTCACTCTGATTACTTTTGCTGAGCCTGATATCCGTCCAAACCTCCCTGTTTTTCTTATGTTTGCAGGGCCATCTGCCACTAACAGGTAAATGAATCTCTTTTGTGTTGCGAATCAGTTTCTCAAATTCAGCAAGAGCCGTACCGTCAAGTATAAAACTGAGGTGTTTTCCTTCAGTTTCTCTTTTTGTGTAGCCGAAAATCTTTTCCGCAGCATTATTCCAGTAGGTTACGTATCCCTTCCCGTCGCATATAATCACACCGTGATGGATGCTCTCCAAAAAATCGTCCCTTGCTGCCGCATTCACTTTAGTCATCTGGTTCATTTGTGGAAGAGTTACAGAAAATCATACCTGTATATATAAAACTTAGAGCAATAGATAAAGTAAATTTATTGAATTTTACGATCACATATCTAATCTCAAATTTTGTACGAATTTACCCTACAAAATCCGTTGTATTTTAGCTATCGAAAATCACTGCATATATAATTAGTATGTCGCTTTCATCATGATTTAATTCATTTTCTCAGAGATAACTACGGAACCGGTTCGAAAGTCTTCAATTTAAGCCCTGTAAAAGCGATAATGATATCTTCAGTAAAAAATAATCAAATAAGGGTACTCGAAAAAATTCTGCACGGCATTATGATAACGGATATGCAGGGCCTGATTATCTATTCCAATAATGCAAATGCTAAAATATTCGGATACAGTATATCAGATATCCGTGGAATGTCGATACAAACCCTGTACAGTGAAAAGGATGAGATGACTGTTTCAAATATTATGAACAAGGTAATAAAAAACAATCCTGTTCATATGCGATGGAGCGGAATTCAAAAGAACAGTGAGCGTGTCTGGCTTGAGATCCGTGCAAACCGCCTGACCGGTGAAAATGGAGAACCTGATTCCTGTATCATTTCACTTCACAAAATCGATTCCGTAAAATATAAAGAACTGAAATTGAAAAAGAATAAGGCCTTTGCTGAAACGATTCTGGATGCAACGGCTGATGCAATCATTTCGGTTGATACAAAAGGAGAGATTATTCAGAGTAACAATACAGCTGTTCAGCTTTTCGGTTACAGCTCAGATGAGTTAAACAAGCTGAACATTAAAAAACTGCTGCCTTTTTCTGATGCCGGAGATGCAATACCTGGTTTGAATGATACACAAAAATCAAAAAACTTTCCCAGGGTAAAAGAGACAAAAGCAGTTAAAAAAAATGGTGAAACATTTCCGGTTGAACTCTCTCTGAATGAAGTAACATGGGACGGAAGCAAGATGTATGTTGCCGTTTTAAAGAATCTGGCCGAGCGCAGAAAGCTTGAAAAACAGATCCTGCAAATAGGAGATAAAGAAAGAAAACGAATTGGCAGCGAGTTACATGATAACCTGGGACAACTACTGACGGGAATCCGCCTTCAAACAGAAATAGTTGCAAGAAAGTTAAAAGTAAGAGATATGCCCGGATCAGCTGAAATTGAAGAGATTGTGCGGCTTTTAAAGGATGCGGATGAGCATACCCGATTGATTGCACAGGGCATGGTGGCAACAGATCTTGAAAATAAAGGACTCTACACTGCTGTTGAAAACCTATGCAAAAAATTAGAAAAGCTATCCGGAATAAATTTCTCTTTTTCCTACCCTGAAAAATTGCATATTAAGGATAAAGATATGAGTCTGAATATTTTCAGAATTATCCAGGAGGCAGTTAATAATGCTCTCAAATATTCACATGCTGAAAATATCAGCGTTGAACTCACTTCGAATCCTCATCTTACCTTGAAAATAGAAGATGATGGTGATGGGTTTGATTATAATGACGAATCAAATTACGGTTCCGGCATACCGATCATGAATTACCGGGCGAACATACTTGGCGGAGAGTTTAAAATTGACAGAACCGGCGAAAATCGCACCGCAGTAAAATGCGAATTCCCTAACCTGACAGAAAGATCACAAAATTAATAGTCATACTTATTGAATCTCTGAGAATTTGAAAAACAAAAAAATTATTATTCTTGATGATCACCCTGTGGTTCGCCGCGGTCTTTCACATGCTGTGGAGCATGAGCTTGGATATACTGTAACCCATCAGCTCGACAAAGCCGAAGAGGCTTTAAAATTACTGGACAAAACAGATATCGATCTCTTTTTGGTGGACGTCTCCCTTCCCGGTATGAACGGCATTGAACTTATAAAAAAAATTGTCTTTCAGAATCCGGATCAAAAAATATTAGTCATCAGCCGCCATAACGAATCCGTTTATGCGGAAAGAGCTTTAAAGGCCGGCTCTAAAGGATACATTACAAAATTTGAACCGTTAGAAGAGATACTGAATGCAATAGAAAAGGTGTTGAATGGCGGTATTTATGTAAGTAATGCAATGAAAGATAAGCTTTTTAAAAATTCGATGAATATTGAAAGTTCTGAACATTCAACACTTTCCGCTCTCAGCGACCGCGAACTTGAAATTTATGAACTGGTGGGAAGGGGAAAAAGCACATCGGATATTGCAAACCAGTTACATCTTGCAGCTAAAACTGTAGATACATACAGATCCAGAATCAAGGAAAAGATGGGGTTCGATAACTCCAATGAGATGATCTACCACGCTGTAAAGTGGATCGAAAACGATAAACTTAGCTGAGTCTGCCTCAGCACTGATTGCAGTTGAGATAACAGGCAGATCATACTGTTATTTGTAATCAATTCCCTCACAAGCTTTTCTGCAGTTAAACTACCAATTTAATCAATAAAAGAGTTACCGGTTTAAACCGGTTTTTAATAGATTTTTTTAGAATTGTGGTAACCATGTATATGCAGGATAATCGGAAGCATCAAATGGCAGAACCCGGTTACTTTTTTAACGTAAGTGTAATGATCGGAAAAAATAAAGAGAGTGATTATGTTTAAATCAAGAAAAGAGGCAGCAGATCAGCTGTCTGTTAAACTGGAGAAATACCGGAATATAAATCCTATCGTGTTAGCAGCTTCCAGAGAGGGAGTTGAAGTGGGATATCACATTTCAAAATATTTAGATTGTGATTTTTCCATCATCATATCAAAGCCTTTGGCATTTTTAAAACAACCCGAAAACAATTTTGGGGCACTGGCTGAAGACGGCAGCATCTACCTTGATCCGGAAATCCGGAGAAAACTGACAAAAGAGGAGATTTACAAAGCCATAGAATCCCGGGAAAAACTGATTAAACAAAATGTGCAGATGTACAGAAATGGTCAGCCGCTTCCCGCTTTAAATAACAGGATAGTGATTCTGACAGATGACGCGCTAACCACCTCCAGTTCAGAACTTTTTGCTGCCATTCACATGTGCAAAAAGCAAAATCCGCACAACATAGTTGTAGCTACTCCCATTGCTGACAATTACATGATTAAACAGGTGTACAAGAAGGTTTCAGATGTTGTTACCATGCTGAATTGCGACAACCTGTATTCAGTATCCGGTCTCTATGAAGATTTTAACAGGCTAAGTGATCAGGATATACTCAGTTATTTAGCTTCCTGGAATCTTCGAAATGCACTAAAGAGCCTTGCGTAAAAATGGTGAGAAATGTGTGTCCAACCTTAAAGAGAAGCGATATATTTTACCTGTTCATATCTGAATACCATTGATGACTACCAAGTAGCCTCCGGCTTTGATTATAGTTCATTATTAGCCAAACTCCGGATCACTACGTTGTAATCATCAGTTTATAGAATCGCGTGTGAAAAAATGAGCGCTGAGCTTTATGTATATTTTCACAGAATATCAGCGCAACACTGCGGATTCATCTGCGATACTCAGCGAGAAAATCATTGGGATTTGTATCAAAGAAGCTTTAAAAAACAGGTCAAAGAAAGCCATTTTGAATATTTTCTGCAAAACTGAATCGTTTAGGCCAGTATTTGATCCATTTCATTCTTCAAAAAAATAAGACCCGGCACATCTTCATGTGCGGGCCTTTATCTCTCTCTTGATAACCTTAGGGGAAAATCCTTACATGTACCTGAAAGAATGCCAATTCCAACAGATGTAATTACTGAACCCTTTTGGAGCCAGGACATCCTAACCCAAGATTAATCATCAGTATCAGATGAAAACTATGAAAATACCAGAAGAACAGATTGTGATGCTTCTGAATCAAACCGTATTCAAATTCATTTGATATGTAATTCCGATATCATTGTAACTCATTACAGGATAATGTTTTAAAATTTATAATCATGTAGGGTAATTTCGTACATCTTTGTAGTGACACTACAAATTAAGCCTTGCAATCGTACAGATAACATCCAGAACAAAGCAGGGTTTATCTGTACTGAAATTTGATGATCAGCGCAGATATCCGCGTGTGAAATCTTCCCCTACAGATATGTAAGCAAACGCCTTACAGATGCCTGTTCCTCTCACTCTATGACGGCTTCAAAAAAAAGTCTGAACTTAAAAACAAACAAAAATGAAAGAGTGATTATTATGCTATCAGAAGAAAGTAAAATATTAATACCCACCGACTTTTCTGATTATTCCCGGGCTGCATTTCAATACGGGATCTCCCTGGCAACAAAATTTGGAAGTAGTATTATCTTGCTGCATGTGATAGAACCCCCCTACAATTTTGCTACCACTATGGAAAACACATTAGAGAAGTTAAAAGAAAATGCCAATGATGAATTGAAAGAGTGGGCAGAAAAAGGAATTCGCGAAAAAAAAGTGACAGTTGATACAGTACTTGAAACAGGTATGACAATCAGCTCAATCCTGGACTCTGTTCGGGAAAAAGATATTGACCTGGTTATTATGGGCAGCAAAGGTGAAACAGGATTTGCTAAAATACTTTTTGGCAGTGTGGCAACCGACATTATGCTTCACTCAACTGTACCGGTTCTGACCGTACCTGTTGAAATGGATTCGTTCGAAATGAACAGTATCCTCTTCACTACAGATCTTCGCGAAAAAGATTTTGAAAGCCTGAAAGAGGTCGTAAAACTTGCAAAGTCATTTAACTCAAACATTGATGTGCTGCACATTGCTGAAAAAAATGAATTCGAAGATGAACTGCGGTTTACCGGGTTTCGCGAAATGACAAAGGAAAAAATAGACTTTAGCGATATTGAGTTTAACAGGCATGAAAATGAGAACGCCCTTGAAGGCATAAATGAATATTTAAACTCACAATCTTTCTCACTGATTGTAATGACAAGGTATAAAAAATCAGTGATTGGCAAATTACTGGGGAAACGACATACGGACAAAATTGGCAGCTATACCAATAAACCGGTACTTGTATTGATTGCATAGCAGTCGTTTGAATGCACAGTATCAGAAAACCAAAAATGTCTATTTGGTTGTAATTTCAACAACACCTGCACCGGCACGCATTCCATACCGATTGGTTGCCTCCATCCCTTTGTAAACATTTATTCTTCTGATGTCACTGACACTAACGGTGCTTTCCAGTTGACGGAAACTCTGACCGATGGGCCTTCCGTTCACCACAAAAAGAGCCGAGTTATTACCGATAATAGTATTGGAACCCCGAATCATAACCACTGTTTCACCTCGTTGCTGATTTACACGAACTCCGGAAATTTTCCGGAGATGATCGATAAGTGATATGTCCGGGTCAAACACAACAACCTGGTCTTTTTTATTCATCATACTCTCATTGTCATAATCAGGAATAGATCCGCTTGTGTATTGTGTATTCTTTGGCGCAGAGCAGCCGATAATGAGTATCAAAAAATAGAGTGGCGGCAGAATAAATAATTTTCTCATGATCAGGACTATTGAAATGTTATTTTTGAATCAGGCACTTGTTCCAATTAATTAGAATAATATCATATTAAAAAGCAAATCATATCCTTACAATTTAATTTTAAGGTACCGGAAATCACATCTGTCTAAAACGTTTCATGTGATCTCCCGGGTTGCGATTTAACACACCCGGGAGTTCGTTATATCCGTTGCATAGTTAAGAATTTTGACCGAAAAGAAACCCCGAACAGGGGTTTGATTTTTTTAATTTTATAAAACTTACCCTGAATCATTCAAAAACAATAAATATTAGTAGATTTTTAAACGTTTTGGACAGCTCTGGCCGGAAATGTAGCTTTACCATCATGCACTTTGCATGCGGACAAATACAATCAGTCTACTTAAATAACCAGGCTGTAGGCCTGGAACAACACAACCCGGGGCAATACGCCCCGGGAAAACACATGCCAAAGAGATCCATCAGGCTGAAGGCCTGAAACAGGACAAGCCCCAAAAATGATTGGGCATACAATTCTCACTGCTAAACTGCACCTGCAACGAAACCGGCCTTGACACCACCCCAACTCCTGAACTGAATCTGCCTGCTGCAGGCCTGCAGCCTGCCGGTTTGGCTCCTCGCCGGGAACCCCGACAAGCCGTGTCGGGGCTGAGTTGCGACAGGCCTGCAGCCTTTTTTTCATTTGATAATTGGGTCATCGTTCTGATGTTCAGTTTACCGGTTTCACCCCACTCCTTTTGATCGTTAAGTTGGGAAGAAAGGATGCTGTCAAAAAATAATTATAAACTTACCCGGAGCAGATTAATCGATGATATTATCTGCTAAAAGCAACTCAAATTCCTATCTTATACAGATGGAGCAGAAATAATAAATTCGAGAAGCTGAGTAATTATGTCATTAACAGAAGATGCCAAAAATATTTACCTGGAAACCTTACGTGAAATCAGTCCCGAAAGTATCATTGATAATTCCATAAACCTTGATGGTGAAAAGGGAATAATTCGTATCGCTGACAAAGAGTATACAATTGCCGGTTTCAGGGGTATTTATGTGATCGGGTTTGGAAAAGCTTCACTTCCCATGGCCGGGGCACTGGAAAAAATACTTGGTAATCACATAACTGACGGGGTAATCATTACTCCTGAAAAGCCCGGCACCGCGCTTAAGCATATACAGGTTTTTAAAGGCTCACATCCCCTGCCGGATAAACATAGTATTTCGTCTGCTTACGAACTTGTTAAGTTTACTGAAAGCATTCCTGATGACTCCCTGGTTATAAACCTGGTTTCCGGGGGAACATCTGCTCTTTTTGCCCTTCCTGAAGACCCGATTGATATCGATGATATAAATAAAATGCACAGCCTTCTAATCAGGAGCGGTGCTCCTATACAGGAAATCAATACAGTCAGAATTTCTCTTTCTGCCGTAAAAGGCGGTAAATTTTTGCAACGATTAAAAAATAAGACCGTAACAGATCTCATCGTTTCGGATGTGCCCGGTGATGAACTGCGATATATCGGAAGCGGCCCGACAATTTCTCAGAGAATATCATACCGGGATGCATTCCGGATTTTAAAAAAATATAAGCTTTGGGAAGAAACACCACATGCTGTCCGCACTTTACTTGGAAAAAAGATGGATGCGGAATTAAAACAAAATGTTACGTTTGAAACTGAAGATTTTGATACTCACACTTCCCGCATTATCGCTTCTGCCTCTGTGATGGCAAAAAAAGCTTCTGAAATCGCAAAAAAATATACCTATAAACCTGTTGTCGCTCCTGATGTCTGGACGGGCACTATTTCTGAGCTGGAACAAAAAATTTCAGCTGATTTCAATGCTGTGAAAACGGAAAAGAAAGAGAGCCTGGCATATATTTATTATGGAGAGTGTACCGTTCATGTAACCGGAAACGGACTGGGTGGCAGAAACCAGGAGCTTGCACTCAGGATAGCCGATACTCTCGCCGGTTCTGAAACCAAATTCGCTTTTTTGAGCGGCGGCAGCGATGGTATTGATGGACCGACCGATGCCGCAGGTGCAATCGTAACCAATTCAACAAAAGAGAAAGCAGAAGAAAAAGGCCTCAATATCAAAAAATATCTTGATAATAACGACAGTTACAACTTTTTTGACAGTGCCGGCGGTCATCTGAAACCCGGTCCCACAGGTAACAATCTTATGGATCTCCAGATTTTACTCATCAGCCCGAAATGAGTAATCAAACCCCGAACAGGGGTTTAACAATAATAGCCCCGACTCGATCGAGTCGGGGTTCCATTGAAGCATACAATCTTTCAACCCCGTAAGTGGTTTGAACAGAACAGTTAAGCCCGGTTTGTTGAACCCATTCAGGGTTCTGTGTGGCTGAAATCGCATTTTGTTCAACAGGGTTTCAATTCGCGTTCTAAAAATGAGTGCCGGGCTATTGATGTTCAACTACTGCTTTGGTTTTTTTTCGATCAAAATTCTTTGCTTTACAACAGATCTAACTCTCTGGTATGTTAAACCGCAACCTGCGGATCACATGAAACGATCTGGTCAAATGTGCCCCCGAAATAAAACCGTGTAACAATCTCCTCTCTCAAACATCTTGTGATTGAGCTGTATTAAATTTTAGCAGGTGATCAATATGAAATCATCCTGAAGCGCTCATTGATCTGTACAAATTTCGATTTAGCAATTAATTCAAAGAGTATGAACTGGAAGCAGTTGTATTTTACTGTTTTGTGTTGCTGTATATACTCAAAATCATTAAAGAGGACAAAGTGATTATATGAACAAAATCTAACTTACTTAACCCCTTTCTAATTGTTGATCATACAAAAAAGTTGAACCTTGCTTACAATTCATTGAGCATGCAATACTGCCTGCAACAATGACGTAAAATATAAATTAAAACATTATGTCCGGATATACAGAAGTCTTACAGGTTATAGGTGCAACAATTATCTTCTCGTTAATTCTGACTACCGCCAATCGTTTTATGCTGACCAACACTCAGCGCCAGGTTGGTTCTGAGATAGAAATTTCGGGCGTCACTCTTGCGCAGGACTTTATTGAAGAAGCCAAGCTTCGCCCCTTTGATGCTTCTACCGCCGACGGAGAAATTCCCCTTGACATCCCGGGTGATTTTACCGCCGCTCCTTTTGCACAGACCACAGTCACCAACCGCAGTTTAATTACTACATTTGAAGGGTTTAACGGTTATACCGAAACCATCAATACCGGCCTTGGTGAATATACAATTGAAGCAGAGGTTGACTACGTGCTGGCATCAAACCTGAACCAGGTAACTACATCTAAAACACGACACAAGCGATTAACCGTCTCAATCAACAACCCATCGCTCAACTCACCCATTACTCTTCAGTACACGCGAACCTATAACTAATTTATCATGAACCTCGGACTCACTACAAGTTTTATTATCGGCGGACTGCTCATGATTATGATCCTGGTGCTCAACATCCGCATGGGGCAGCACTCCTCGGAATTGACCCTCCACAATATGAGCCAGGTAAACATGGAAAGTGTGTACGATGTAATTGAAAATGATTTTAAAAAGATCGGCTACGACAGCATAGCTATTGCCGACCCGATCATCCGCGCCGATTCCAATGAAATTGAATTCCGCTCGAATCTCTATGATGAGACTATGGGGACCTGGCGCAGAATTACCTGGGAACTAACCGATGACGTTCCGGCGAATACCAAGAACCCCGACCACCGGGTTCTTTTACGCGATGTGGACGGCGATGAAACCAGAATTACGCTTGGAGTAACGAGGTTCCGGCTAAACTACTACACAGAAACCAGCCTCACGCCGATGAGTTTTCCGATTGCGGGATCAGACCTGACCAATATCTCCCGCGTTGAAGTTATTGTAGAGACACAACCACGGGAAGGACTGTCGCGCCAGGGTGGCGGCACCTATTTTCCGACATCCACCTGGCGCAAAATGCTTGTGCCGGCCAATATCAATTTAAATTAAACCGGGGAGGACCCCATGGGACGAGCAATGTTAATTATCGTAACCGGCGTGCTGATATCAGTCGGTATCACCCAGGTTGGCCTGTTTGGCAACCTGTCGCAGATGGACCGTCACAGCGTCAGCTATGCAGAGAGCGTGCAGGCATCCAATACCGCGCATGCTGCTATTGAACTGGCCATTGACAGCCTGAAAAACGAACCCGACTGGCGAACCGGCGGTTCTCCACATACTTTTGAAATTGACGGCGCCTTTGCCGACGTTGAAGTCGAAACAGTCAGCCCGGAAACACTGAGCGTGTCAGCAACGTCTGTCGTCAATAGTCGTACACGAACTGTCCGTAAGATTTTCCGGCAGCAGGATCTTCATTTTGTTCCGGAGTTTAAAGCTGCCCTTTCTATCATGACAGATCTGTTTGATTTTGGCGTAAACGGGTCGGCATTTGGAATCAATGGAAACAATAACGAAGACAACTGCCCGGCTGTACCGGGCGTATCGGTGCCCAGTAGCTCAAGTGAAACTAAAATTACTCCATATTCAGACGGAATTGATGGAGACCCGCCAATAGCAATAGACCCTGACTCAGATTTTGATGATGTATCCAAACTGATCAAAGTGCTGGAAAACCAGCCCGGTACCAGTTACTTACCCAGCGGCACATATAAAGGTGAGCTCGGAACCGCCGACAGCCCGGGTGTTTTCTTTGTGACCGGAGATACAAAAATTTCCGGAAACACCGAAGGCTACGGCATCATGGTTGTTAGAAAGAATGCCACTATCGATATAGAAGATGCTGTGCTAACCGAAGACGGCTCATTGGATATTAAAGGTACATTTGATTTTAACGGATTGGTCGTCTTTGAGAATGCCTGGTCGCTGAATGCCAGTGGTACGCCCGCTATACACGGATCGATCATGGTTGGAACTACCAATGACTGGGAAACCAATATCGGTATTGAATTAGACGGTACCCCCGATTTTAACTACAGTTGTGAAGGCCAGCGATATGCCCAGCTGGCATCTTCTAATATAAACAGCCACGGAAAACAATATACCGTTATAAGTGTGAGAGAGTAGAATGTTTCTTTCACTGAACTACTGCTGAAATAAATTATACTTTTTGAGAACCAGGTTAAAAAGCCGTATTACTAAAAATGATGCGGCTTTTTTTGAAGGTGTAAGCGGCCTGAGGAATGTAAAAAGCCCACGTGGTGGCGTAATTGTTAAACTGGTGCAGCAGTGGATTGAGCACAGAGGCAGTTGCTTATCTTCCCTTCATCATACTGCTCCGCAGGAGCAAAACAAACGTTTTCATATCCGGGTATTTGTGATTGCATCATCCAGAAACTATTCTCTCTGATTCACTCCCTCTCTCAGTCTCTCCCTCTCCAAGTCCCAGTCCCAGTCCCAGCCCAATATTAGCACTTGAAACAACACAGAACTATTTTTTTATTATCTTGTCTCAAAAATAAAATCTGCAACAACCGCTGTATTGATCTGTCTTGTTTCAATACCCCCGTTTAATCAATTTTACTATATCTGAACCGGAAAAGACCAAAGCTATCATTTACCCGTTTTATTCTGAATACACCTGTCCCATGCTGAAATATCTCACTTTCGTTTTTACTATCTCATTATTACATACTGCAAACAGCTTCGCCCAGCAAAATACCGGTCAGCGTGTTTCCGTAACGATCTCTGCAGAAATAATCAGTTCAATTGATCTGATCACCGTTCGCCCGATTGATTTCAGCAATACGGGCAGGAATGACGGACAAATTACAATTAATCCCGTTTTAAGCGGACGGGCAGGTAAAATGATTGCCCAGGGCACTCCCGGAGCCTCCTTTCGAATCACGTTTTTACGACAGCGCGATCTCGTCAATATTGACGGTGATAATGTTCTCTTTTTCAGTTATATGGTTTCCGGTAACGCTGAAGATGACCAAAGCACCTCCGAGCTTTTGGAAGATGATAACCGTGCACTGCAATTTAATGAGTCCGGCCAATTTTTTATCTGGGTCGGCGGAGATGTAAATTTACAAAGCGCTCCCCCCGGTAATTATGAAGGTGAATTTACACTCGAAATCGAATATATCTGAGTATGCCGATAAGACTGCTTGTTCTCTTAATCATATTAAGTGTTTATAATCCGGCCAGAACATTGGCCCAGGGAGGTCCGCCCGGCAGCGGTGATCTCGAAGATTTGCCTATTACCGTTTTGGAACTGGATGGTTCGAACCTTGACTTTGGACAGATTATCGCCAACTCTGGACTTCACATTATTGACATCAACAGTTCCAAAGTGTTGGGTATTACGGCAGTCCGTTTCCTGGATGTGCTGGTTGAAATCACTGCCGGTGATGCATTGCTGCTGAACAACGATCCATCCTGCAATAGCGATCCCACCTGCCGGTTGCCATTTACACTCGATGCGGCTTACGCAAACGAAGGCACAAATGATCCCTCTGCAGCTACGCCTTTTACTATAAACGGAAATACAGCCATTGCTTCATTCAGAATCAGACAGGGAGGCGGAAATAATATCCCTCCACCGGCCTTCAGAAACCCGGAACGATTCGAGGATACAGCCTATGTTTACATCTTTGGATCGATCACTGCAGGAAATGTAACAGGCGGCATCTACACCAATACCATTAATGTTACGGTTGTACATGATTAAGAGACTGCTAACCATAGTATTTGCCGTCCTGTTTTGCTGCCTGCCGGTTCGGACAGATGCTCAGTTCATGAATCTGCAAATTGAAGTGGAACCGGAGCTCTCCGTCACCGTTTTACAGCCTCTCGATTTTGGAACGGTTGTGATCAACTCCGGAATTACAGAGGTAACTCCGGGCGATCCGTCAATGGGTGTTTTCAGCATTGATGCCATCAACACACAGCAGCTGCTTGTCAGCTTCGAAAAACCGGTTGCTTTAACAACCGGGAACCCCGGTCAAACAGGCAGCATTCCTATCGAAATTAACGCTTCCTACATAGGCTATAACGATGATTCCGTTCAGCTCTCCACACCCATTCGCAGAAACCTGGAGTCATTTACAGTCAGCGCTGCTCCGGGACAGGCATCGGATATCTGGGCACGGGCGTTTATCTATGTCTATGGCTCCGTTGATATTCAGAATATCCCGGAAGGTCAATATACAGGTGAACTTATTCTAAATATTACCTACGAATAGGCAATTCCCAGTACTGTCCAAAACGTTTAAGAATTTTAATAAATGCCTATGTCTCAGTGCATCCGGAAGCATCTATTGTTGAATTTCGAAACTCGATTCTCCGGATGTTCGTCTATGCTCCTATGGGAGCATTTGGCAGGTAATAAACGAGAGATTGAAAAACCAATAGCGTCCCGTAAGGTACGCCTGGCAGAAGCCTGCCGTAAAGCGTGCCCATCCACAGCCTATCACCAGGCGTTCCGCTGGAACGCAGCGATCAAGACAGCACCACACATTGTTACCCACCAAACCTTCCTACAGGAAGGAACTGGAGTTATATGACTTGCACGTATACACGTTGAAGTCTTTTTTGGTAACAGTCTGCTCATCGTTTATGGAATAGATCATCAGGCAAGCTCTCCGTCAACTACCCCATTTTGTATCCGACAGTTTTTCAAAACGTTTTGGACAGTACTGGGCAGTTCCGGTTCTTATTGGTCTGAAACAGTGATTTTTCCTTTCATTAAAGAATTTTAATAAAAGGCTAACCTGTGTAACATTTAGCAGCTTCATCTTTCTTGTATACGAGTTTCAGAAAAATAAATAACAAAACAAAACAGATCTAACCCCCAAATGAAAAAATCATTTAAAATGAAAAAGTTAATCTCTCTCTCAGTTTTTTTAGTACTCATTGCTTTTACAAACACAACCCTCCGGGCTCAAAATAATGCCAATGTCTTAGCAACAGCTGAAGTTGTTGTAGCTTTGAATGTTCAAAATGTTCAAAATTTAGAGTTTGGCCAGGTTCTGCAAGGTGATACAAGTGAATTACTAACTGCTGGTAATGCTGGACAAATTAGCATTCAGGGTTCTGGTGATGCGTCGGTTGATGTTCTACTTGACGCAGTACCAACGGCTTTGACCGGGCCTGGTGCTGATATACCCATCAACGGTTTAACTATCTCATCATCAGACGTCGCAAATAGTTTGGGAACTGATTTTACTAACTCTGCCCAAGGTGATGTTGAACAACTAGTATTAAGTGCAACGGGTAATAAATTTGTCTTCTTTAGAGGTTCAATTACACCAGCTGGTACTCAGACTGCCGGTAGTTACAGTGAAACATTTACGATCACCGTAAATTATAATTAATGCTTCATAGCAATTAATACAGATTTTAAAAAGCCATGTGTTTGCAATAACCGTGGCTTTTTTTATTATGTAGCAACCTCCAATCATCTAAAATACAATCATGCTGCACGTTAAGGTAAAAACCCCCGCACTGATGGTACTGACAGCCCTGTTAAGTTTGCTGTTGGTACAGCAGACAGCTGCTCAAATTACCATCGCCCCTACTACACTCTTTATGACCGAAAGGTCGAATGTTTCCAATTTCCTGGTCATCAATAACTCCAGTGAACCCCAGGAGGTCTCCGTTAACTTCTTTTTCGGTTATGTTAAGACCGACGACGAAGGAAATCGCCAGATTGTCAACGAAGATGACGAGCTGGCTGCCGACTATTCGCTGGCCGATTGGCTCCGCGGATTTCCGCGGACATTTACGCTTCAGCCTGGTGAACGGCAGACCGTCCGGATCCGGGCAAATCCACCCTCTGGACTCGAAGACCGAACCTACTGGTCAAGAATACGAACATCATCCAATCCCGTAACGCCACCTGTTGAAGAGCAGCAGGCAGATGCCGTCACAGCACGTATCAATGTAAAAATTGACCAGGTAACCGGCATCTATCTGAAAAAGGGTCAGATTTCAACCGGAATTGAGGTGAATAACATTGAACTCATACAGGAAGAAGGTCAGCTTACCGCACTGGTTGATGTCGACAGAACCGGAAACTCTCCATTTATTGGAACAGTCACCTCTTATGTTACTGCAGACGGGGAAGAGTTACTGAACCGGCAGAGCACAACCACCATCTTTGTAGACGGGGTTCACCGCTTCAGCTTTGACGTATCGGACCTTGAACCGGGCGATTACCAGTTCAATATCCGGTTTGAAACTTCGCGACGGGACATCCGTGATGAAGAACTTATTCAGGGCGAAACCGCCAACGCAGCAAAAGAATTTATGTTGAGTGAGTAACAAGCTTATTGCTCAGATCCTTGCTATTGCACTAATATTCAGTCCGTTGATTGCCTATGCGCAGTCATCGCAAACTGATGATGAACAGGAAGTACTGCTTAGCTTTCGTTATAAAGGAGTTGTGTCGAATTATATCCTTTCCAGGTATTCCGATGATCGGTTTTATCTTGCAACCTCTGAACTATTCAGTGTTCTCCAAATCGAAAACAGTGTAAATCTCCAGGATCTGTCTGTTTCAGGAGATTATTCCGATACAGGTAAATCTTATGAAATCAACTTTGGAAATCAAACGGCGCGAATCGGGGATAAAACAGTACCCCTAAGCCCCGATGACTACCTGGTAAGGGAAACTGATTTTTTTTTACGAGCTTCAGTTTTTGAAGAGCTTCTCGATCTTACGTTCACCATTGACTTTAACAACCTGACACTTTCACTCGAAACGCCCGTTACCATGCCGGTGGTAGCTGCCAGAGAGCGCGACCGCCGCAGAGAAAGGATGCTTCGCTCAAAATCACCACTGTTCAGGGACTTTCACCCCGTCCGGTTCGACAGAAAAAGACAGCTGCTCAACGCAGGTTTCCTGGATTATAACCTGAGCGGCAATGCAACCGATGGCACCAATGTGTTTGGCTACAACACAAATACCGGTTTTGAAGTGGCAGGCGGGGATTTCCAGGGAAATTTTGCAGGATCTGTATCTGATGAAATCACATCGTTCAATACAAGCAATGTCCGATGGCGGTACGTGATGAGAGATAATCTCTACCTAACCCAGGCCACTGCCGGCCAGTCGACGTCCGGCGGACTTCTGAACCGTGCATTCACCGGGGTAAAACTGACCAACGAACCCATTGAACCCCGTTTCATTTTTGATGATTTTGTCTTCAGGGGAGAAACCACTCCCGATTCAGAAGTAGAACTATACCTGAACAACAGCCTGGTTGACTTTCAGCGTGCTGACGAACTGGGTAACTACAGCTTCCAGGTTCCCCTCTCCTACGGCTCTTCACAGTACGATGTAAGGATTTTTAGTCCAACCGGGCAGGTCAGGCAGGAATTTACCCGTCTCCAGATACCATTCAACTTTCTGCCGCCCGGCGAAGTAAATTACAACATCAACGCGGGGCGACTCGATAACCCGATATTTGGAACACCCGACCGCGGCTTTATGACACAAAACAATGTAAGGGCAGGTCTTACAAACTGGCTGACTGCAGGGGCAGGCATCGAATATTTTGATAAATACAATACCACGCCAACTTTTACCGGTTCACTCTCAAGCCGGTTGCTTACAAAGTACCTGGTAACCCTCGAAGCGGCCAATGGCGCATTTGTCAGGTTCAACACAAGTGCCGTATTCCCCTCGTCGTCAAATTTTAATGTCGATTATACCTATTTCCTGAAAGAAGGCGGGCTGTACAATCCCGGCAGAAATAAGAGCTCACTTAACGGCAGTGTGTTTACTCCATTTGAAATTGCTGAAATCCCCTTCTTTTTTCGATGGTCAACAAATTACCAGCAGCGACAGACCTCCAATGTTACGAGGTATAGTTTCGACCTGAATACAAGACTCGACAGACTCAACCTGCGTATGGGATTTCGGGATTCACAAATCGGGAAACTCCGGTTAGAAACCACGCGGCTTGGACGCCTCTCTACCTCTGCAACCTACACACTGGCCAGGCATTCAGGTATTCCGCTCTATCTCAGGGGAGCCTTTATTCGATCCCAAATCAATTTTTTGCCATCTACTTCCGAGTTTGAAGAGATTGAAGTGCAGTTTTCCAGGAGCATCATGCGAAACGGGCGAATTCAGCTGAATGCAGGCAGAAATTTTATCGGGGATTTCAATCTTTTTTCCATGAATCTGACCCTCGATTTTAACAAGGCAAGAACAAACACCACAACGAGAAGCATTCGCGGAACCACAAGTATCACTCAGAGTGTAAGAGGTTCTGTCGGGTTTGATTCTGAAAATCAGAGCGTGTTGCTATCCAATCGTCAGCAGGTTGGCAGGTCCGGTGCTGCTGTTCGCCTTTTTATTGATCAAAACGACAATGGCAGTTTTGATGACGATGATACACTTTTGCCGGAACAGGCCGCGAGGCTTAGTCGCGCCGGTGGTGCACAATTTGTAAATAAGGATATTACCTATTTCACCCAGCTGCTTGCATACAACCGTTACAATCTTGAAATCAACAGAAACGCGCTGAAAGACCCGTTGCTTGTTCCTGCACTGGAGTCATTTTCGATTGTTACAGATCCGAACCAGTATAAGCAGATTGATATACCAATGTACCTCTCAGGCGTGTTGGAAGGGTCGGTTTCCAGGGTTAACAATAACGAAAAAGAAGGGGTAGGCGGCCTGCGTCTGCAAATTACAGGGACTGCAAAAAGTAATGAGTCAGGAACCTATCAGAATGAATTGCGAACATTCTCAGACGGATCATTCTACACCTTTGAACTGCCGCCCGGCAGCTACGAGATGCGTGTTGATTCCACTCAGCTCGAATTTTTAGGTGTCAGGGCTGAACCCGAAGTGTTGCAATTTGAAGTAAGGGCTCTTTCTGATGGTGATATTATTGAAGGAGAGGAAATTCTGCTATACAATATCAACGACACTGAGCTAATTGCAATTAATGATTCCGAAGAAGTGAAAGATAAACCTGAGGTGGATTCGGAAATCACTTTCAATCCTTTGCCCTACATCATCGGCAGTGATTCCGTCTATTTTGATAACAGTAGAAATACAGAACAGATTTTTAATAAAAGTACCTGTTCCTATACTCTTCAGATAGGAAGTTTTCAAACGATTGAATATTCTGTTAAAGTTGCGGAGCGGGCAGAAAATCTGACGGGAAAAGAATTTGAGATTATCAATAATGACTTATACAATTTAAATGCAATTCGTCTTGCAGACTCTTTCAACTATTCAGATGTGATTGAGCTGTTGCCCTTGATCTCTGAATCATTAGGAATGAGTGGTTTAGCTGTGGTAAACCAGTGTTTAACCGAATCAGTAACAGAACTGCCATCACCAGTTCAGCTTTATATCGAGTTGGGAAATTTTGTACATATACAGGATGCTGAAAATTTTATTGACCGGAATCTCTCTTATTTACATGATTATAAATTTACAGTGGTAAATGAGGGAGGGAATCAATTTTCAATTATCTCCGAAAATTTTGAATCTCGAAACGAAGCGATAAAACTTCTTCAGCTAGCTGAAAACCTGCCTGCTCAAACGGGCCCTTCACTGCGTATAAGTCCCGAATCAATGAATCGAACAAATTTTGATTACCTGATACAGCTGGGCAGGTTCACAAATCATGCTGAAGCTGAATCATACAAAGAACTAATTAAAGTAAAATTTGGATACAATACCGAAATTCATAGCGGCAGCCGGTCTGATTATTATCTTGTACTATCGGAAACTCCTGAAAAATGGGTAAACCTGATTATATTGTATCAGCAGATCTCTTCTGATCCATCCTTTCAGAAGCCGGTCATTAATTTGATAGAGTATTAATTTGATAGTCGGATGAACACCCAAATAGAAAACTTTCCAGGAGAGTTTCACGCAAAGAACGGGAAGAGGAAAAACACGCAAAGAGCGCAATGAGATTTACCCTTGAAATTCAGGACCGTTACCCGCCAGCTATCCGTATCCATTTGTTCATATCCCGGCGAGATAGAACGACCTCAACAGTTCTACGATTCAACAAATCTACATCTCATAATCCACCCCGCTCCGATGGAGCCCGGTTCAGTCGACTGATGATTTTCAGAAATCGGCGGCCATCTAAAGGGGAGCAAATTTCCTAAAATTCCTCCGCGGCCTCCGCACCTCCGCGTGAAACCCTGACTGAGATCTTGTTTGGGGTTTCAACAAATAAATCATGTAGTGAGATCAATATCAGAAGAAGTCAATCCGGGCCACCTGGGAACCGAGGTAAACTCCGTTTTTCATACGGTCCGAATGTAACTTCCCTGACATTTCGATGACAACTCTGTTATTATCCATCTTATGCTCTTTTACACTTGATTTCAGATCCATTTCTTCTCCACTGCGGTTCATCAACTTAATATCTGAATAAAAAGAAGTGACATAATCTGCATTTTCAGAAAGCTGCATCTCCACTCTTCCATATACAGAATTATTCATGTCAGAAGCCGGCTGAACTACAATATCCTTTGATGATGATGCCGTTTGAAGGCCCCGAACTACCTCGACTTTGATCTCCATAACCACGCCGGCTGTTTTTTGTGCAAATCCTTCATGGCTGTACAGACCTGCAATCAGAACTCCCAATATATAGATTGTTACTTTCATATCTGTCATGTTTTATCTGACAGTAATGTATTAAAATTTTCTAATATTATAAAATAATAATTATTAATTTAATCCGGAAATAGACCTTATTTCACAAATATTATGTCTCTAATTATATATTAAGATTATTTTTACAAATATTAGAAATAATAGTAATAAAATATCCACTTAAGAAGAATTTAAAATTCTAATGTATATAAAAAACCTGGGTGTTCATTATAAAACCATGGAAAGTGGGTTTTCAAGCATTTGACGCAGCGTATTCAGGAAAGCAGCCGCTTTGGCACCGTCAACAACACGGTGGTCGCTTGATAGTGTTACCTTCATTCTCTTGCCTGGTACAATCTCACCGTTTTCAACGACCGGAACGTCGCGTATAGCACCCACAGCCAGTATAGATGCATTGGGCGGGTTGATAATCGCCGTAAACTCTTCTATCCCAAACATGCCAAGATTACTGATGGTAAATGTACTTCCCTCCATCTGCTCAGGCTGCAATTTCTTATTACGGGCAAGCTCCGCCATTTCTCTTGTTTCACTGGAAATCTGCCGAAGGTTTTTCTTGTCCGTATGTTTAATAACAGGTGTCAGCAGTCCCTCATCAACAGCTACGGCAACAGCTACATGAACATCTCCATGGATTCGAATCTTATCTTCAAGCCAGGAACTGTTTACATCCCGGTGCCGCCTCAAAGCTGAAGCACACGCCTTTACAACAATATCATTAAAACTGATTTTCACATCACTTATTTCATTTAGTGCAGACCGCGCTTCAACAGCAGCTTTCATATCGATATTGATTGTCTCATAGAAATGCGGGCTCGAAAATTTGCTTTCGGAAAGCCGTCGTGCAATCGTTTTACGCATTTGAGAAACCCTGATATCTTCACTCTCTTCACTTTCGAACGTTACAGGTGCTTTCTTCTCTTCAGGCGCCGGTTTCTCTTCATACTCTTCAATATCTTTTTTAATAATGCGCCCATCCGGACCGCTGCCACTAACATCAGAAAGCTCAATTCCTCTGTCGTCAGCCATTTTACGTGCAAGCGGCGATGCTTTGATACGCCCGTGTTCGCCTGTGGTTTCCTTCTCTTTCTCTTTCTTTTTGGAGCCTTTGCCATTCAAATCCCCAAGTATGGGATCAAAATCTTTTTTCTCTTTCTTTTCAGCAGACTCTTTTTCTTCTTTTTTTGCAGTCTCTGTCTCCTCTTCAGTTTCACTCTCTTCTTTACCAGCACCGGATTCTGCCTCTTCAATCAAGTCACTTATATCTTCACCCTCCTCGCCGATAATTGCCATGGTTTCACCCAGCGGAACTGCATCTCCCTCATCCACCAATAGCTTCAGAACCGTTCCTTCATCAAACGCTTCTACCTCCATAGTGGCTTTGTCGGTTTCAACCTCTGCAATTATATCGCCGGATTCAACTTTGTCTCCTTCACTTACATTCCATTTGGCAATGACACCCTCCTCCATGGTATCACTGAGCTTCGGCATTTCGATTTTTATAGCCATATTCTTTGTTCGTTAGTTTTAATGCTTTAAAATTTAAAAAGGTTTATTCGAAATCAGTTAGTTATCAGATTCATAAATCGTTTCCCTTCTCTCACATCAGTAATATTTCTGACATATTCCTGCATAAAATCAATTTCTGTATGTGACAGTATTAACAGCTTCAACTACATTTTTGGCATTTGGCAGCCAAAGGTCAAATAGATTCTTCGCATAGGGTGCATTCACATCCGGTAATGAAACACGCTTTACCGGGGCATCGAGGTAGTCAAATGCTTCCCGCTGAATTAAAAACCCGATCTCTGAAGCCACTCCGCCGAAAGGATGATTTTCATCCACAACTACGCAGCGGTTCGTTTTCTTTACGGATTCAACAATCAACTCTATATCGAGCGGTTTGATTGTTCTCGGGTCAATGATCTCAACTTCCACACCATCTTTTGCAAGCTGCTGAGCAGCCTGTTTGGTAATGTGATACATTTTCCCGGTGGCAACAACGGTGACATCACTCCCTTCCCGCTTTATTTTACCCTTCCCAATCGGAATGGTATAATCTTCTTCTTCAGAAACTTCGCCTTTCAGTCCGTACATCTGCTCAGATTCCATAAACAGAACGGGATTGTTATCCCGAATCGCAGATTTAAGCAGACCCTTGGCATCATCAGGTTCCGACGTATAGATAATTTTTAACCCCGGGAACTGGGCATACATGGCATCGTAAGATACAGAATGCGTGGCTCCAAGCTGTCCGGCTGATGCATTCGGGCCCCGGAATACAATCGGGATATCAACCTGTCCGCCCAGCATATATTTAATTTTCGAAGCATGGTTAATGATCTGATCGGCGGCCAGCACTGCAAAATTGAATGTCATAAACTCAATAACGGGCCTCAGACCATTCATTGCTGCACCGACACCGATTCCTGCAAACCCAAGTTCCGATATCGGTGTATCGATCATTCGTTTAAAACCGTATTTATCGAGAAGCCCCTCTGTAGCTTTGTAGGCGCCATTGTATTCGGCAACTTCTTCGCCCATTACAAATATATTTTCATCACGGGACATCTCTTCATCTATTGCATCCCGAATTGCTTCTCTGAATTGTAATTCTGCCATTTTCTAAAAAATTTTTTTAATGTGATTCTTTCTATTCATCAGTTTTAAATTCACTGTACCCTGCCGGCTTTAGTCTATTTATGAAACAGAGCTTCATCATCATCTGAGAACATGTCGTCATAAAGTGCATCGGGCTCTGGTTCAGGAGCATTTTCAGCATGATCTATTGCATCCAGTACCTGCTGTTCGATCTCTTCCTCAAATTTTTCGATATCATCCTGACTGGTGATCTTTTCGTCTGTAAGATATTTTTTAAGCCTTTCGATGGGATCTACCTTCTGGTACTCTTCAAGCTCTTTTTTAGACCTGTACTTTTGCGGGTCCGACATTGAGTGTCCGCGATACCTGTAGGTTCGTATCTCAACAAACCAGGGTTTCCCCTCTTTCCGTACATCATCAGCTATCTCTTTCATCTTTTCATAAACCGTAAACAGATCCATTCCATTAAATACGGTGTTTTTCATTCCGTACGCTTTTGCCCGTTCATGCAGTTCGCCGACACTGTGCCGCGGTGCTGATGTACCCATCGCATAGCCGTTATTTTCCACAACATAGATGCAGGGAAGCTCCCACAACTGGCTCATATTCAGAGTCTCGTGAAGTGCACCCTGGTGAACCGCCCCGTCTCCGAGAAAACAGGCTGTGATTCTGTCATTTTGCTGGTATTTGTTTGCAAAAGCAATTCCGCCGCCCAGGGGAATGTGTCCGCCAACAATACCATAACCGCCCCAAAAGTGATTTTCAACTTTTGCAAAGTGCATCGATCCGCCTTTACCCTTTGAGCAGCCGTCCGATTTGCCAAAGAGTTCAGACATACCCTCCTCGGGTGTAATGCCGCGTGCTATCCCCCAGCCGTGATCCCGGTAAGCAGTTATAATGTCATCATCGTCATTAAATGCGTACACTGTACCGGTAGATATTGCTTCCTGTCCGCTGTAAAGATGCAGGAAACCACCAAATTTACCTTTCTGATACATCTGCATTGCCCGTTCCTCAAAGCGTCTTTGCAGGTACATCAGTTTATACATTTCGATGAGCTGATCATCACTGATATCCAGGTCTTTGTGATTTTTATCTGTTGGCTCAGGAAGCTCAACAGCTTTATCTATCTTGCCTTCTTTGTCATTGTTTGATGTCCCTATGGGGGTAAAAAAAGCTTTTTCTTCTGTTTTCGCCATAAAACTAATTCAATTCTGTTTAAACAAATTTAAGATTTACAATATACCCAAGATTATTGAAGAAACCATTTAACAGTTATCACAATAAAGTAAAGGAGTACACTCATTCTTCCATACAGCTTTACACCGGCAACGCCTCCCTTATCCACTTTTCGGTGTACGCCAGCGCTTCATCAATTTTTTCAGGAAACCGACCGCCTGCTGTTGCTAACGTGGGCTGACCACCGCCGCCGCCGCCAACAATCTTTCCAAGAGAACCCACCAGGGATCCTGCTTTCAAACCTTTCGCAACAAGGTCTTCCGTTATGGCAGCCATAAGGTACACCTTCTCACTCTCAGGGTCTTCACTTGCCAGTACTACAATTGCATTCTCTTTCAGCTGATTCAGCGCGTCGTATCCCGACTGTTTCAGTGCATTCATATCAGAACCATCTGCTCTTCCCCTGATCAGGCGTATACCATTTACATTCTCCGGATTTTCAATCAGCTGCTGAAGTTTATTTGAAGCCTGCTTTTGTTGTAACTGTTTTATCTCCTTTTCGAGTTCCTTATTTCTCTTAAGCAATCTCTGAACATCCTGCTCTATGTTCTGCTGACTGCCTACAATCTCACGGAGATTTTCCAGCAGGTGCTTCTCATTTCGCAAAAATCTGTCGGCACTGCGGCCCGCTATCGCTTCAACCCTTCGGATTCCGGCTGCCGCCGAAGATTCGGAGGTAAAACGAAAATAACCAATCTCACCCGTCGATTTTGTATGTGTACCGCCGCAGAGTTCTACAGAAAAATCGGGACCAAAAGTGATCATTCGCACCTTATCGTCATATTTTTCACCGAACAGCATCATTGCTCCCCGTTCTCTTGCCTCTTTAATAGGAACATTCCGCTCCTCAATCCGCGGAATATTTTCCTGAATTTTTTCATTGACTATGGCTTCAATCTCATCAAGCTGAGTCCGGGTTACGGTTTCATAGTGAGAGAAATCGAAACGCAGTCTCTCTTTATCAACCAGTGATCCTTTTTGTACCACATGATTCCCAAGTACCTTTCGCAATGCTGCATGCATCAAATGGGTTGCCGTGTGATGTTTTTCAGTTTCAATTCTTTTTTCCCTGTCTACCGCGGCAAGCCACGTTCCCCCTGGTTCTTCAGGTAAGCGATCAACTTTATGCAGATATGCGTCAGGTCCTTTTTGTACATCAAGAACCCGAATTTCTTCACCGTTTTTTTTCAGAACACCGGTATCAGCAACCTGCCCCCCGCTTTCAGCATAAAACGGTGTTTTAACCAGTTTCACATAGTTTACATCACCCTGCCCGGACAGAGACATAATTTCTGTCTCCGTTTCCAGGTGATCGTAACCAACAAACTCAAAGTCATGCGATTCCGTCACAATATTCCACTCTTTCGCGGATTCACCATTGGCCTGGAACTTCCCGGCTGAACGTGCACGATCTTTCTGTTCCTGCATCAGCGTTTCAAACGTTTCAACGTCCACCCTGATCCCTTTTTCACGGGCCATCAGATCTGTCAAATCGATTGGAAAACCGTAGGTGTCATGAAGCTTAAAAGCATCTTCACCTGATAGCACCTCTTTTCCTCTGCTCATTTCCTGAAACAGCTCAATTCCCTTGCCAAGAGTTTGCAAAAAGCTTTTTTCTTCTGCCCGTATCACACCTGTCACATATTCGAGCTGAGCTTTTAATTCAGGGAATACATCAGAAAACTGATTTGCCAGTGAAGGTGTCAGTTTGTGGAAAAATGGTTCTTTAAAATTAAGCTGATCCCAGCCGTACCGAATGGCTCTTCGCAGAATTCGTCTGATCACATAACCACGGCCTTCGTTTGAAGGGGATGCTCCATCGGCAATGGCAAAGCTGACGGCGCGGATATGATCTGCAATAACACGCATGGCTATATCCGTACTGCTGTCGGACGAGCTGTATGTAAGCCCTGATAATTTTTCAATTTCACTGATAAGCGGCCTAAAAATATCGGTATCGTAATTGGATTTTTTACCTTGCAGAACCGCACAAATTCTTTCAAATCCCATCCCGGTATCTACGTGCTGTGTAGGCAGTTTCTCGAGATCTCCTTCAGCCTGTTTGTTGAATTGGATAAAAACCAGGTTCCAGATCTCCATCACACGGGGATCATCACGATTTACCAGTTCAGCGCCACTTGTTTTCTTCCTCTCTTCGTCGGAACGAAGATCAATATGAACTTCGGAACACGGGCCGCACGGACCCGTCTCTCCCATTTCCCAAAAATTATCTTTTCTGCCAAATTTTAAAACGTGATCAGGCTGAATACCTGTTTCACTTTTCCACAGTTCTGCAGCTTCCTCATCTGCCGGCAGGTCATAATCGCTGTCTCCTTCAAATACTGTTGCATAGAGACGATCTGGATCAAGTCCCCATACATCTACAAGCAGTTCCCAGGCCCAGCGGATAGCTTCTTTTTTAAAATAATCTCCGAACGACCAGTTACCCAGCATTTCAAAGAGTGTGTGATGATATGTATCATGGCCAACTTCTTCCAGGTCATTGTGTTTGCCACTCACCCGGATACATCTTTGTGTATCTGCAGCCCGGTTCCATGTTTTGCCCCCTTCTTTGACTCCGCTTTTCTCTCCCAGAAAGATCTGCTTGAACTGGTTCATACCCGCATTGGTGAAAAGAAGAGTCGGATCATCTTTTGGCACTACCGGGGCACTATCCACAATAATGTGGCCTTTTTCCTCAAAAAATTCGAGAAATTCGCGGCGTATCCGGTCTGATTTTTTAACTGTCATTCAAATTTGTAGTTATACTCTTATCCTTATGGTGTAAAGTTTATAAAAATAGAAAAAAAAGTTGTTAACATCATACAGTTTAGATTTTCTTAGCTTAAAGTGGCTCCATTTGGAACCTGATAAATTTATATTTTGAAAAGAGCTGATATGTTACTCCCATAAATCACTAACAAAGACTTATTTTATGAAAAAAATATTCAACTACTTCCTGCGCGGCCTGGTTTTTTTCTTCCCGGTATTTGCAACTTTCTACGTGATGTATGTAACCGTAAACTGGGCCAATACCACCTTCAACAATCTCTTTTTTGACTGGCTTCAGTACGACATTCCAGGGCTGGGTATCATTACAGTAATCGTACTTATTTCATTTCTTGGATTTTTAATCAAATTTTGCATCTCCCGGCCAATATTGAATTTTTTTGAATCCCTGCTTGCCCGAACTCCTTTAGTAAAAATTGTTTACTCATCTGTAAAAGATCTTACAGAGGCTTTCGTGGGCGACAAAAAGAAATTCAACCGTCCCGTCATTGTGAAGGTGGCAGACGGTTTGGAGCGGTTTGGTTTTCTGACTGAAGAGAATCTTTCCAAGCTCGACATTGTTGACCGGGTTGCCGTTTACTGTCCTCACTCATATAATTTTTCGGGTAACTTATACCTGGTGGATCCGCAGAACATAAAAGTGCTTGATCAAAATCCTTCAGACGTTATGAAATTTATTATTTCAGCAGGTGTAACAAAAATAGACAAAGTTAACGCGATCGAAGCATGACAGAAAAAACGAAAAGTGTTCAAATACTCTCTCCTGAGCACTGCAGACAAAAGTACGCACATATAAAAGATGGCATTACCTATCTGAACCATGCATCAGTGAGTCCGCTGTCTGACGATGTAAAAAGTGCCATCACAGGATTTCTTGAGCAGCGAAACCGGACGAAAATCGAAAATCTTGAGGAAGGTGTTGAAATATTGGAAAACTGCCGGACCCGGATTTCTCATCTGATTCATACCCCGAAAACCGAAAATATTGCATTCACACGGAACACATCTGACGGCATCTCCCTCGTTGCTGAAGGCCTGCCACTCAAAGAGGGAGATGAGATACTGCTCAACAGCATGGAATTTCCATCGAATGTACACCCATGGCGCTCAATAGAAAAGCGAAAAAACTTGAAAATAAGGTATGCGGAACCGGTTCATGGCACACTGCCGGTTGAACTGATCAAAAAGAATATCACACATCAGACCAGAGTTATTTCAGTAAGTGCTGTACAATTTTTAAGCGGGTATAAATCGGATTTGGCTGAAATCGGGCGGCTTTGCAGGGAAAAAGAACTCTTTTTTGTCGTTGACGGAATACAGGGCCTCGGTGTAACAGACATTGATGTTGAAGGCATGAATATTGATGCTCTTGCTACAGGTGGTCATAAATGGCTTATGTCTCCTCTCGGTATCGGCTTTCTCTATCTTAATGAACGCATTCTTGAAAATTTCACCCCTGTAAGAACAGGCTGGTTTTCTGTGGAAGAGCCCTGGGATCTCTTGAATTACGATCAGCCGTGGTTAAACGGTGCATTGAGGCTTGAAGACGGAACACCAAATATGCTTGGTATCGCGGGAATGAATGCTTCCCTGGAAAATTTGCTTCATATTGGTATAGGAAATATCTCAGCAAGAGTTCAGAAGTTAACCGGCTTCCTGGTTGATCTGATTCAAAATGACAGCCGGTTCAATCTTTATACCAGTTCAGATTCAAAAATGAGAGCAGGAATTGTAACATTCAGTACCAAAGCGGAAGTGGATGGAGATAAATTGATTGGTGAATTGAAAAATGAAAAAATTTCAATATCTCATCGCCAGGGTTTTTTAAGAATCGCTCCTCACTATTACAATACACACGAAGAGTTGCAGCATGTTTTTGAAGAAATCTGTTCACGGCTTTAAACCGGCGGTCCATGTGGAATAAAATTAAGACACTTTTTATAAGGTCAGTTAACAAAGCTATCGAATGTGACATAGTTACACAGGGAGCAGCAATCGCTTTTTATACCATATTTTCCGTGGCACCCCTGCTGATACTGGTCATTTCACTTGCAAGCATATTCTACAGTGAAGAACTGATCAGCGGCCAGGTCAGTGAGCAGCTCGAAGCACTGGTAGGCACTGAACTTACCCGCGGAATTCAAGACTATATGGAAGCCAGGCGTCAGACGCCCGAAAATCTCTTCACCACTATCATCGCTGTTGTAATGATGGTAATTGGAGCAACTACAGTAATCACCCAGTTAAAATATGTCTTAAATATGATCTGGGAGGTTAAGGATGTTCATATTCATTCGGTCTGGCAAATCCTGATTAACAGGCTGATCTCATTTGGAGTTATTATCCTTCTAAGTGTTCTGCTGTTGACTTCTCTTCTGGCTGAGTCAATACTTTCGATAGCAATACCATTCTTCCAGCAGTTTCTGCCGGAATTTACTCTCCATATCTTTCAATTCATCTCACAGATATCAACCATTATATTTGCAAGTGCTTTTTTTACCCTGGTATTTAAAATACTGCCGGATGTTAACGCTCCCTGGAAAGATATAATGGCCGGGGCCATATTCACAACTATTCTGTTTCTTGCCGGTAAATATCTGGTGGGTATTTTCTTAACAGCTACCGGAATTGATACCACTTATAAAGCGGCAGGCTCCCTGGTAATATTTATCATCTGGGTGTACTACAATATTCAAATTGTCCTTTTTGGAGCAATTCTGACCCAGGTTTATACCAGCATGTTCGGCGGAGAGATCACACCTTATCGATTTGTCTCCCTGAAAAACAAAAACTGAGAATCTCTTCTTACTGATTACTGATTCTATACCTGATTATATCATCGAGTGTTATGTCAGTTCCTTCACTCTCGCGGAGTTCACTGATAAGTGAGGTAGTTACACCAATTTGCTGCAGCCTGATCAGCTGATCAATGGAAACATCCGTGTATCCCAAATCATGTAAGTTGCTTGTATAAAATGCTGTAACATTATTTCTTCGAAGCCGGATCAGATCTTCAATATCCGGGTTATAACCGAGTTCCATCATCATTGCCACAAATGTAGCAGAAACATCAGCCTGCCGAAGTCTTACTGCATCTTCAATTGTCAAATCTGTAAACCCAAGCTCCCGTAAAGATGCAATATAGGTTGCGGTTAAACCCTCACTTCTGAGTTCTGTTAATTGTTCATGCGTCAATCCTTCATAACCCATTTCAGCCATCAGGGTGTTCATACGGTTTAGGAGGTCTTCATCAGGCTGATTGATGATTTCAGAAATGGATTGAAAAGGATTCCATTGGCTGATATTGACCCGGAAGTTCTGGCTCGATACATAAAAGATAAATGTAATAAGGAAAGCACCGAGTAAAATATATCTTGTTATCGAATTGCTGCCGGAGTCACTGCTATGATCCTGTTTTGATACAAACCGCGAATAATTCTCATCTTCCAGGTCATTCAGGCTGTTTTTAAGATTTTTAAATTTATTTTCCATATTGAAAATCAAATATCAGTTCTGCAGTGGAAATTCCATAACGTGATCAAAAAATTCTTCTGAATCAGGCATAGTATGACTTGCCATTAAAATAATGGCCCCTTCATTTCTACTATTACGTAAGAGATCGACAGTTGTTTCACGGGTTTTCACATCGAGCCCCCGGAGCGGTTCATCCAGAATTAAAATATCGGGATTTGAAATCACAGCTGCTGCAATTTGTACCTTTTTCTTCATCCCTGTCGAATAGGTTCCGATTGGATCATTTCTCTCCTCCTGCAGGCTGAACTTGTCAAAAAATGAGTGGATTTGTTCGGGCGATTTATCATTCCAGAGTTTCCTGCTTCTTAATATCCATTCCAGAAGCTCCGTGGCTGACAAATGGAGGGGAAGACTCTCTTCATCATGCACAAGCCCAACATACTTCAGGTACTGGTAGGGGGATTTATGAATGTTGATTTCTCCATACTTTACAACCCCCGAAGTAGGAAAAGATGTTACGGATAGTAGTCTCAGGAATGTTGTTTTTCCGGAACCGTTCGGGCCTGTCAATCCGACAATTTCCCGGGGCTTAAACGTCATACTAACATCTTTAAATATGGTTTTGCCTGCCTTATACTGTTTTGTAAGATGTTCTGTAAGTAATACTTTTTTATTCATATACCGATTCAACCGTTGTGTGCATTCTATATGTTATCAGTGCAGATATTACCAGGTGCACGGCAAGGTAGAGCAGTACGAACCAGGCCTGCAGACCAAAGTCAGGTGTTCCGAAAAAGAGATACATTACATTACAGCTCAGCAAAAGCGGCAGAATCCACCGAAGCTGCATCCAGAATCGCACGGACATCCATACCGCTGGTTTATCGAGCAATTGCTGCCACCATTGAGGCATTATCGCTCTGTCTGATGTAGGCAGCAGCAAAATAGAATGTGCGATAATAAAAAGTACCCAGGCACCTGTTAAAACATCTTCACCCGGCCTCTGATATGCAACAATCCATACAATGAAATGGCCGATCGCAATAATCCTTCCGGTTGGTAATTTTCTGTCAAGCTGCGTTATCAAAGCCCAGACATGCACCCGGATTACCGGCGGCACCCACCATAACTGATTCACTGCCAGCGGCTGAAACTGCTCATCTCCTTTTATGTCGGTGCCAAAAAATTCCCTGTAAAAAGCATTTGTTGCATAAAAATGAACATCTGCTTCCCTGTTTGTCATTTTCCATGAGATATAACCACCTGTCAATATGATCAGACCAACAGCTGTTTCGCCCGTAATACCAAAGTTGCCAGATACAAACGCACCTGTTACCACAAGAAGCATTCCCCCGGCTGTAATAACAATGGTATTGAGCAAGCTTGGTATAGATCCCGGATCAAGCGGAAACTTAGCAAGGTCTGCCATCTTTTTCCTGATTTCGGCCCCTTTTTTACCTTCCTGCCACTCCTGCGAGTGCCGGCCTATTTGAAAATACCTGGATATAGAATAGTAGAGCAGGCCTGTAAAAAAAGATGTACCATATATAAAAATCAGAACTTTATCTGTCAGCTGACCAAAAGGTGACCGGATATCTGTGAATACAACCACAAAGAGCAGCCAGAGGATCATGAGCCAAATTGTTTTACAACGTTTCCATATATGATTGCGAAGCTCATCCGGTGAGCTGTTACCAAGCTGGTAAATTGTAATATTCCGGTCCGGAAACAGAATATAGGGAATGGCAAAAGCAACAAGCCCGGATCCAAGGTATAGCATCATTCTAATAGATAGGAGCTTCTCATTCAGCGTGGAGTCGCCGGCCATCAGGAATCCAATCAGCGCTATCAGTAAGATTGATACAGCCTTTAGCAAGATGCTGTTTCTATTTATTTTTTTGTGAACAGGCAAAATATTCATTTATAGTTTAGCTGTAAGCCCGACAATATACGGCTGATAAACAGATACCTCAAAACCGGCCGGAACTCTTTTTACTATTTAAGATAAGATTAAATTATATTACTCACCTGTTAATTTAATGATGTTATTCAAAGATATGATTTATCGTTTTTCACACTTACTCTTTCTTATTCTCTTCCTCCTGGTCAGTCCTTTCAAAAGTTTTTCACAAGCCGGATGGTCTGCACCTTATGAAAACGGAATGGTTTCGTCTGCTGATAAAGATGCATCCCGCGCAGGTATCGAAATACTGAATAAGGGTGGCAATGCAGTTGATGCTGCTATTGCAGTACAGTTTGCTCTTGCTGTCACCCTGCCGAGAGCAGGCAACATCGGCGGCGGCGGATTTATGGTCCTTCATCTGAATGATGGCATTGTCCGGACGCTCGATTTTCGTGAAAAGGCACCGGCTAAAGCACACAGGGATATGTACCTGGATGTATCGGGAGAATATGTATCGGAAAAAAGCCGTGAAGGTGCTCTGGCTATCGGAGTTCCCGGAACGGTCGACGGTATGCTAAGTGCCCTCGAGCGATATGGCACAATGCCTCTTGAAGTGATCATGGAGCCGGCAATAAGGCTTGCAAGAGACGGCTATAAGTTAAATTACAATCATGCCGAAGACCTGAACAACAGGGCTGATAAATTGAGCATGTTTGAATCTTCTGAAAATTACTTCGTAAAACCGGGTGGTGAAAAATGGAAAAGAGGTGATCTTTTTATCCAGGAAGATTTAAGCAGAACGCTCAGACGCATTGCCCGATATGGCAGAGATGGATTTTATTCCGGTGTTACTGCTAATCAGATCATTGAAGAGATGCGCAAAACCGGCGGACTGATTGAACTCAGGGATTTGCGCGAGTACCGCAGTGAGTGGAGGGAACCTGTGAACGCTGAATTTGATGGTCACACACTTTACATGATGGGGCCTCCATCCAGCGGTGGTGTGGTTATAAAACAGATTTTGCAAATGATTGAAGAGAAGAATCCAAAACAGTACGGCTTCAATTCAGCAGACTACATTCACCTGATTGCTGAAGCTATGAGGCGATCCTTTGCTGACAGAAATTTTTACCTGGGTGATCCCGACTACACCGACATTCCAATGAAAGAACTGCTTTCGGCAGATTATGCTGATAGAAGAATGAACGACTTCCGGATGTCAGAGGCTACACAAAGTGAGGCCGTTTCACAAGGAGAATTCAATCAAACACTTGAATCATCACAAACCACACATTTTTCAGTTATTGACAAAAACGGAAATGCAGTTGCAGTAACCACCACGCTGAACGGTTCCTTTGGCAGTTACCTGAGTGTTTCTGATGCAGGTTTTCTTTTAAACAACGAAATGGATGATTTTTCTGCAAAACCGGGTGAACCCAATATGTTTGGCCTTATCGGAGCAGATGCCAATGCCATTGAACCGGGCAAACGAATGCTAAGCAGTATGAGCCCGGTAATTGTCACAAAAAACGGTAAGGTGAAAATGATTGCCGGAGCTGCAGGCGGACCAAGAATTATTACAGCAACTCTGCAAAATATATTGAATGTGCTCCTGTTTGAAATGAATCCTCAGCAGGCTATTTCAGCACCCCGATTTCATCACCAATGGCTGCCAGACACACTCTACCTGGAAGAGTATGGTATTTCACCGGATACCAAATCCATTTTGAGTGAACGCGGACATGAAATTACTTTTATTCCGACTATCGGCAGAATGCATATTATTTATGTGGATGAGGACGGAGTAAAGTACGGAGCAGCTGATCCGCGTGGTGATGGTGAGGTAAAAGGTTACTAAAATTGAAAAAAGCTGATATTCTAACCAAATCAATACCATCCAAACCAATTCTTTTTTAAAATGTAAATCGTATTTGTTTCTCGCAGATTACCGCTGAGTTTTGCGCAGATTTTCACAGAATATCAGCGAAACACTGCGTATTCATCTGCGAGACTCAGCGAGAAAAGTCGTTGGGATTATTACAGTGAAACTATAAGTAAAAGATCTTGGAAAGCAATTTTGAATATTTTCTAAAAAATCTGAATTGTTACGGATAGTATTGAAACCAAATATAATCTGCAATCGAGCTGAAGCTTTTGTATTTTCGCATCTGATTTATAAAAATTTCTAAAATGAACAACACAGATTATATAGTCTGGGACACAGATCCTGTAGCTTTTACCATCCCGGAATTATCTCTTCCTTTTTCTATTTCCATTTACGGGCTGATTCTGGCAGGCATTGTCTATTACTTTGCTTCAAGAAAACTCTGGCCAGAGCTCAGTGAAAAGTCATCTAAACCCGCTGAAATTAATATTCCGTTCTGGAAACAACTTCTTCTCATTTTTGGTGCCCTGATTGCAGGTCAGCTTCCTTTTTTGGTTATCGATTCTCCGTCCTTTTCATCTATCGGCCCTATACAGCCCTATTGGTATGGCGTGATGTTTGCCAGCGGCTTTATTTTCGGTTACATGCTGACGGGTAAATTATACCGGGATGCCGGACGAACACAGGAAGAACTTGATCGTATTCTGATTTACGTGCTTATCGCAACGGTAATCGGAGCCCGACTTGGGCATGTAATTTTCTATGATCTTGAATACTATCTCCGGAACCCGATGCTGATACCTGCAATCTGGCAGGGAGGTCTTGCAAGCCACGGGGCCGCTATAGCTATTTTGATTGCCATGTACCTTTATGTAAAACGAACTCCCAACATGACCTATTGGTGGCTGGCCGACCGGGTTGTACCCGGAGTTGCTGTTGGCGGGATGTTTATCCGGATCGGCAACTTTTTTAACTCTGAAATTCTTGGCCGTGCTACGGATCTTCCCTGGGCAATCATTTTTGAACGCGTTGATATGGTTCCGCGCCATCCAACCATGCTATACGAATCGCTTCTCTGTGTTCTTCTGATTGTGGTTTTGATGGGTATCTACTACAAATATGACAAAAAACCACCCGAAGGTGCCATATTTGGCAGTTTCCTTGTTATTCTTTTTACAGGCAGATTTCTTCTGGAATTCACAAAAGTGCCTCAGGCTGAGTTCGCCACCGACTGGGCAATCAATATGGGTCAGTGGCTGAGTATTCCGCTTGTATTGTTTGGAATCTGGCTTCTGGTCAAAAAAGTAAAGTGGAAGTAAGAATGCAGTATCCGGTTATTATACTGAGTATTTAATTCAAACGATTTAAAGCCGTTATCAGTATCACCCTGCGAACCATCCTCGTGACAAAACAGCAGCCATACCAGGGAGATGTCTCGGCTGCGTCCCGACAGAAAAACACACCGACCTGCTGTTACAGGTCCGGCTGCCGGGCCTGCGCTCGACATGACAGGACACCACTTTTAGAATGGCGGCGAAACAGCTTTTCAGGTGGTGCACAATTCATAGCATCGCCGCAGGCAGTAAACGTGACCATCCCATTCCCCTTACGTAATTCTCAATTCTTAATTCTTAATTCTCAATTTATAATTTCTTACCGGCAAGTCCCCTGCGTTCCAGGAGGTTTTTGACTTCAGGCTCCCCGTTGCGGAAATTGTAATAGAGATCCATTGGCCTCTGGCTCCCTCCTTTTGAAAGTATGTGGGTTCTGAGCATTTCGCCGTTCTCCCGGTTCAGGCCGCCATTCTCTCTCATAAAGGCAAACGCATCCGCTGCGAGTATTTCACTCCAGATGTATGAGTAGTAATTGGCAGAATATCCGCCCGAAAATATGTGGGCAAAGTATGGAGATTTATATCTTGGCGGAATGGCCGGATGTGTGAGCCCGAACGAACTGAGGGTCTCTCTCTCGAATTCACTGACATTTTCCGGCAGTTCTGATTCATTCAGAAGATGCCATTGCATATCAACCAGTGTTGAGGCGAGGTACTCATAGGTATCAAACCCCTGGTTAAATTCTCTTGCCTCAATCAGCTTGTTGAGCAGATCCTGTGGTATAGTTTCGCCGGTTTCATAATGCACTGCGTAGTTAGCCAAAACTTCAGGATGTATTGCCCAGTCTTCCTGGAATGTGGAAGGAAACTCTACATAATCACGGGGAACAGACGTACCTGACTGCGACGGATACTTCACATCAGAAAACAGTCCGTGAACCGCATGCCCCATTTCGTGAAACAGTGTTGTTGCATTATCAAAACTTATGAGAGCCGGTTCACCCGCGGCAGGTTTGGGTATATTTAGCACGTTCACAATTACCGGTTTTTTATCGAGGAGGTGAGACTGACTCACATAGGAGCTCATCCAGGCACCGCCGCGTTTTGAGTCTCTTGCAAAGAAATCTCCATAGAAAAGTCCAAGGCGGCTGCCATCCTCGTTATATACATCAAACACTCTTACATCGGGGTGATAAACGGGAAGGTCGGTCCGCTCTTCGAATGTTATTCCAAAAAGTCGATTCATTGTATAAAAAACACCATCTTTTAGAACACGATCCAGTTCGAAGTACGCCCTGACTTCATTTTCATCAATATCGTATTTCTCGCTTCTCACTTTTTCAGCATAGTATTGCCAGTCCCATGCCTGTACCTCGTCCTGAATCCCGTCTTTTCTCATCATATCGCGGATTGATTGAGTCTCGGTTTTTACATTCCGGTTTAAAGGATCAATCAGGCCGGTCAGCATATCCAGTACATTTCCCGGATTTTCTGCTGTCTGCGGATCGAGAGCATAGGTTGCATAGTTTTCATAACCCAGCAGCTGGGCGCGTTCGCTGCGTAGTTTAACCATTTCGAGCAGCAGAGGCTGCGTGTTGACACCACCGTTTTCACCGACTCCCCTGTAAGCAGAAGCTTTCCAGACTTTTTCGCGCACATCTCTTCTCTTCAATGAGGTAAGCACCGGCTGACGCGTTGTGTTTGTTATTGAGAGCAGGTACTTACCTTCGTGGCCCTGTTCTTCTGCGGCCTGTTTAGCAGCACGAATCCTGTCTGAACTCAACCCTTCAAGTTCGTCTTCAGTATCTATCAGTACAGAACGTTCCCGGGTCATTTCAAGAAGTTTCTCCTGGAATTCGGTAGTAAGTGATGAAAGCCTTTCATTTATTTCACGAACTCTTTTCTGCCCGCTTTCCGATAATTTTGCACCCGCCCTGATGAAGTCGCGATAGGTGTCATCCAGAAGTTTCAGAGATTCCGGATCGAGGCCAAGCTCATCTTTTTTATTGTATAGAGTTTCAACTCTTTCAAATAGAGCACGGTTCAGGTAGATATCATCTGAATGAGCGGCAAGTTTTGGAGCAATTTCGGCCTGGATTTCCTGGATTTTTTGATTTGTATGAGCAGATGTCATATTAAAAAACACACTTTGAACACGGTTCAGCAGTGCCCCGGTTTTCTCCATTGCCACAATTGTATTATCAAATGTCGGCGGCTCCGTATTATCTGCGATAGTACCGATTTCATCTTTCTCAATACCTATCCCTTCCAGGAGAGCAGGCAAGTAGTGATCATCGTTTATTGCATCAAATTGAGGTGCTTCAAGCGGAAGCTCACTTTTTTCAAAAAAAGGGTTTTCAGTCATTGAATCATTTTCGGCGCATGAAATGAATATCAATGAGATTAAAATGATGGTAGCTGAGAGTATTCGTTTCATGTATGGTTTTCTTTGTTTTTGGTTACACAAAAATACAAAATCCCTGATATCTTTATACCGGTTTTATTTGATTTTTCTAACAGATAAAAACTCTGTCCGCTTTACTATTAAATATTTTATTACTTTATTAGATACAGTATTAATAACAGGGATTTGGAAAGGCTGTAATTGTATGAATGTTTTTTAGCAGCAACTGGTTGGCATTAAGATTATTTATTTCAAACATCACAATTTCCGATGGAGATCACAAAACTACTTGTTAAAGCGAGCAGTGGCGACAAAGAGGCTTACAATTCTCTTTACCCGCTTGTTTACGAGAAGCTCAGATTGCTTGCTCAGAAACAACTGAACAAAGAATATTCTGATCATACACTTTGTAAGACCGAGCTGGTACACGAAGCGTATGAAAAAATGATAGATCAGTCTACCGTAGATTATAATGACCGGGCTCATTTTTTTGCAATTGCCGCTCGCTCCATGCGCCAGATTTTGGTTGATTATGCACGGAAAAAGAAAGCCCTGAAACGCGGCGGAGAATTTTCAAAAGTGGATATTGACATAAATAATTTGCAGGCTCATGAACATGCTGAACAAATCCTGGTACTCAACGACGCTCTGGATGAATTAAAAAGACTGGATGAACGAATTTGCACAGTGGTGGAACTGCGATTTTTTGGGGGTTTGAGCATCGAAGAGACATCCGACGTTCTGAATATTTCACCAAGTACAATCAACCGTGACTGGCTCAAAGCACGCGGGTGGCTGCATCAAAAATTGAAAGGTTAATTTTTAAATATTTCCTTTCGGTTTTTCCGGTATAAATTTGTTGATACCTGCTCAAAGACTTACTGATGCACAGTAAGTCATTTTTTCGCATTACCTGTATCAGATAACATCAACTGGTGAAATGAATAAAGAGTTCTGGGAAATTATTACAACTATTCTGGACCGGGCTTTAGAGCTCGGACACGAAGAACAAATGCAGTTTATCGAAAGTGAGTGTAAACACGATTCTGAATTGAAAAAACAGGTAGTTACTTTTTTGAAATCTATTAATAAGTCAGAAGGCTTATGGGATGAGCTGCTGGATTCAAATCGTGCACTTGTAAACGAACTCACTTCTTCCGGCACAGAACTTGAAGAATTAAAAAAGGATTCTGTTCCTGACCGGATCGGGTCTTATAAAATAAAGCGGCTGCTGGCAAGCGGTGGTATGGGAGATGTTTACCTGGCAAAGCGAAGTGACGGACAGTTTCACCGGAATGTTGCTATTAAAATTTTGCGCAGTGAACTGACTCACAATAACCTCGAACAGAGATTCTTATATGAACGTGAAATACTCTCTTCACTGGAGCATCCGAACATTGCAAGGCTGTATGATGGCGGCCTTACAACCGATGGCCGGCCCTACCTGGTTATGGAATACGTTGACGGCAAACCGATAAGTTCATTCTGTTCACAACACAACTGTTCCCTTGAGAATAAACTTAAACTTTTTACCCAGGTTTGCGAAGCGGTTAACTACGCTCACAGAAACCTGATTATTCACCGGGATTTAAAACCGGACAATATTTTTGTAACCTCTGAAGGAATTGTAAAAATCCTGGACTTCGGTATTGCAAAAATCATTGATAAAGAGTTGTCGGCCGAAGAGTTAATAAAAACACGGGAAGGATTACGCCTGCTCTCCATACAATATGCTGCACCCGAACAGATCACGCTTGAAAAAATAACAACGGCAACTGATGTATACGGGCTTGGGCTGCTTCTCTATGAAATCATAACCGGTTGTAAGCCTTATGATCTGAGTGAGAAGAGACTGAAAGAAGCCGAACATTACATCCGCCATATGTCTCCGGATTTGCCCAGTTCAAAGGCGAACAATCCTTCTGTTTCAAACAAACTCAGAGGTGATCTCGATGCTATAATCTTAAAAGCATTAAGAAAAGAGCCTCAACACCGGTACCAGTCAGCTGAGCAATTCCTGGATGATATAAATCGCTATAAAGCACACCTTCCAGTACAGGCTCAAAAAGATTCAATCCGCTACCGGTCTGTAAAATTTGTGAAAAGACACTCCACAGCGATCATATCTTTACTGCTTGTGATTTCCATTTCCATAGGTTTTGTTTTCTATCATACATACCGGATGACAACCGAGAGAAATATAGCACAAACAGAAGCCCAAAAAGCGCAACAGGCTGTCTCTTTTCTTATGGAAATGTTTGAATCGGCTAATCCTGAAGAATCATTGGGGGATACACTGACAGTTTATGACCTTATTAAAAAGGGTGTTCAAAATACAGAAACACTGGATGATCAACCCATACTTAAATCACAAATGTTTGAAGTAATTGGCGGCGTATACCGGTCACTGGGCGAATACCAAAATGCAAGATCACTTCTTGAAAAATCTTACCGGCTGAGATTACAGGAATTTGGCTTGCAACATCCTGAAACTGTTGAAAGCCTTCATCAAATCGGCATTTTACTCAGTGAAGAGGGAAAATTTTCAGAAGCAGAATCATTTTTCAGGCTTTCATACAGTATCCGTATACAGCTGTTCGATTCTGTGCATGCTTCACTTTCCGATACCAAAAGTGAACTGGCTTATGTATTGAGAAGGCAGGGAAAATTCAGTGAATCAAAAAAAATATATGAGGAACTCGTAAATACCTTCAGAATTCATCCGGGCGAAGAAGACAACTCTGCAATTTCCAGTATGAGCGGACTGGGTGCTGTTTTACATGCCATGAATAACTATGAAGAAGCCGAAGAGTATTACAGAAAAGTGCTGCAAGTCCGTCGAAAAAACCTCGGGCCTGTCCATCCTGATATCGCGATGAGCTTAAACAGCCTGGGAGCCTTGTTAATGAATACCGGTGATTTTCAGGAAGCTGAGAAGCTATTGAATTCATCCTATAAAATGAGAAAAGAACTCTATGGGTCTGAACACCCCAAAGTGGCACTAACTATGAATAATCTGGCGATATTATACAGGGATAAAGGTGAATTTGAACCCGCTGAAAAGCTTTTCAATAAATCTCTGAAAATGAGAAAAAGTATTCTTGGTGAGAATCACATTGCAACATGCTTGTCTAAATTCAGTCTGGCGGAATACTATTTATTGATAAACGTTCCTGATTCTGCTCTGATCCTATTCACTGATATTTATCCCGGGTTCAGGGAAGCTTTTGGTGATAGCAACTCGTTCACAGCACGCACTGAAATGGGTATTGGCAGTGCTCATCTTCAGCAGGGAAATACTGATTTGGCAGCTGAATTTATGAAAAAGGCCTACAACAGCATCGTTCAGCTTCATGAAGAAAATTCACTGGAGCGGGCACTTGCTATGATTCAGATGGGGGATTTGTACAAAAGAGTAAATGAACCTGAAAAAGCTTTATCATATTTGGAAAATGCATATCAGCTGTTCAATGATATTGAGTACGATCTCAACTACAGGTCAGTTTATAAACAACAAATAGTGAACAGGTTAAAAGAACTTGGCTCTTTTACAGCTGCAGATCTTTCAGAATTATAATAAGAGTGACAGTAATGGCCACTAACTTTCGCATAATTGTATACAGAAGCCATAACACATGATTCAGCCTATTACCTGCAGGAGTAATGCTTAGATCACAGCTTATCAAATGAATTACAGCATTGGCAAACCAGAACTGCTCAGATGAAAAAAAATCAGTGGAATTTAGTTACTTCGATTATTGACCGCTTACTGGAAGCAGAGGCGGATGATCATGCAGCTATTATTGAACAAGAGTGTGGTGATAACCCGGAATTAGAAAAGGAAGTTAAAAATTTTCTCCTCTCAATCAATACATCAGAAAAACTATGGGATGAATTACTAACATCGAACCGGGTCCTGGTAAACGAACTGACAAAAACCGAAAATTTTTCGGGCGACAATTTCTTACCGGTTAACAATGGCAGCGTAGGAACTTACAGCTTGATAAAACGAATTGCCCGTGGCGGAATGGGTGATGTATTTTTTGCAGAACGAAGTGACGGACATTTTCAGCGAAACGTCGCAATCAAAATATTGAGAAATGAATTACAGTCACCAAAACACCGCGACCGTTTCCTTCTCGAAAGGGAAATTCTCTCCTCACTTGAGCATCCCAACATTGCGCGGTTATATGATGGGGGGATAACAGAAAGCGGGAGTCCCTACCTCGTTATGGAATATGTGGACGGTATGCCCGTCAGCTCTTTTTGCACAAACAACAATTGCACATTGGATAAAAAACTGGAGCTTTTTCACCAGGTCTGCGAAGCTGTACAGTATGCCCATTTAAATCTTATCGTTCACCGGGATTTAAAACCCGACAACATTTATGTAACTCAAAAAGGTATTGTTAAAATACTGGACTTTGGAATTGCCAAAATTATCGATTCTGAACTGCCTGCCGAAAAGCTGGTTCAGACAGATTCAGGGCTTCGTCTGATGTCCGTTCAATATGCTGCTCCTGAACAGATCACAATAGATAGAATCACAACCGCCACCGATGTTTATGCACTCGGACTCCTGTTATATGAAATGCTGACGGGGCAAAAACCACTGGATCTTACCGATAAAAAACTTATTGAAGCTGAATATGCCATAAGAAACATAGTTCCTCCCAAACCAAGCACAGTTGCGAAAGAAAAAAATCTCAAAAATAAATTAAAAGGGGACCTGGATGCCATTGTACTCAAATGTTTACGCAAGGAACCTGAGGACAGGTACTCTACTGTAGATCAGCTATTAACTGATTTAGACAGGTATCAGTTATCACTTCCTGTTCACGCAAAGTCCGGTTCGTATTTATACAAGGCTAAAAAGTTTTTCAAGCGACAAAAAAAATCGCTTATAGCTGCTACAATCTTGATGATACTTTTAACCGGTTTTCTCTACTACCATATTTCGGAAGTAACCAGGCAAAAGGAACTGGCCTTGCAGGGACAGCAAGAGGCAAATTTTATTTCCGGGTTTATGACCGACCTTTTTAAATCTGCAAATCCAGCTGAAAATATTGAGGATACGTTAACAGTTTATGATCTGCTGGAAAGAGGAAAACGGAAAATTTCTGAACTGGATAAAAATTTCCCGGCCAAAGCAGGGATTCTTGAATCACTCGCTGAATCATATACTAATATGGGGAATTATGAGGAAGCTGAACAGTTATACAACCGGGCACTTACTATTTTAAACTCTTCTAACCCTGACCAGAAAAAACTCTCAAATCTCACCTACCGAATGGGTTCCATGTACTCAAGCCGGAGAAATTATGTGAAATCAGCTTATTACTATGACCAGGCCCTGCAGTTGATGGATCAGAAACCTGACAGTTTATCAATCATTAAAAAGGCAAACATTCTGTCCGGATACGGGAATGTGATCGCTGAACTTGGCAACTCACAGCTTGCTGTTTTGTACCTGGAAAAATCCCTGGCCGTTTTTGAGTTGCCAAATAATAGTGATGTTGACCTTCGCAGCATCAAAATAAACCTTGCCAAAGCGTATCGACACAATAGTGAGTACCGGAAAAGTGAAGAGTTATACCTGGAAATTTTAGAAGAGATGGACTATTCGGAGTCTGATGGAGAGATAAATACGGATAAAGCCGCTCTTCATAACAATCTGGCCTACCTTCTTAAAGTTCAGTCACGGACAGATGAAGCCATCATACACTACAAAAAATCTCTTGAAATTCTGGAATCTGTGTATGGAACAGATCATCCGAATGTTCTTCTCATTTTAAATAATCTGGCATCGGCTCATGAGATGATACAAAATTATGACGACGCTGAAAAGTTGCGCACTAAAAGTGTAGAACGTCATGTAAATAAGTTTGGCATGAATCACTGGAGAACTGCAACAGCCTATAAAAGTCTTGGTCAATTTTTTATCAGGAGAGAAAGAGTCCCGGAAGCTGAACGTATGCTGAAAGAAGCAGCTGATTTATATTCTGAAAGTCTTGGTCCACAGCACATCTGGACAGAGATTACCAATATCTATCTATCATTTTGCCAGGATGTAAATGGTTCAAAAGCTGAAGCGGACCGGCGTTTCAGAAAAGCTTACCGTTCGCTTCAAAACAGTAGTTCAGCTTTTTCCTACTATGATAAGCAGCTGATTGAGAATTTAATCTCTGATTTGAAAGCTGATGATTCGGCAGATTGGAACGACCAGGTAGCACTTCTCGAAAATCTTTGAAAAAAGGCTGTAATTTTTAAAAATATCGATTTTTAGCTGACATAAACCGGCGTTGGATTTCGCATAATAGATTAAACCCATACTAATCTAAAATGCAATCCATATGAAACTTCAAAAAATGCTACAATCAGGGAGCGCAATCATAGCAGTTATGATCGTCGCTCAGCTATTTATTTCACAGGAAGCCACCGCACAGATCACTCTGACAAACAGTTCACTCAACAATTTTTTAAATGGTGAATTTACAATCTCACAATCTGTTAGCACTGACGCAGAAAATATTTTTCTGCTGATAGATCAAAAAGGGGCAGACCAGGTTTGGGATTTTACCACCCTGACTTTTGATGAATCTTTTTCAGCAGATGGAATTATTGAAACGTTTACAGACATCAGCGGAAGTCCCGGCGCCGGAGACCCGCATTTTGACCAGGCCACCCATGTGAGCCGTTCAGGATTTTCTTTTGATGGCATTGTAGAAGGTGAAGAAGTTACCTTTGATTTTCTTTCTTACAATTACATTATCTTCAATGAAGACTCATTGGCGGATCTGGGAAGTATACAGGTAGATGGCGATACGGAAGAAGTTGAGACCACTATTTACAACCGGCCTGGGATCGTTAATTTTAAATTTCCGGTAAATTTTGAAGATACATGGCAATTTGAGTATGAATCTGAATTGGTCAGCAGTTTCGGGTCATTTACAGATGATTTCAGTGTTACAGCTGAAGTAGACGGCTGGGGACAAATAATTACGTCGGAGGGTTCATTCAATGTGCTTCGAATTACAAAATCGGAAGTTGTAAACTTTTTTGGTATTGAAATTGAATCACTTACAATTGAATTTGTAAATGAGAATGGAATTCCGGTGGCAACCATATCAACAGAGGAAGATCCTGTATCTCCCGGTGAATTTGATCCGGAAGCAACGGATGCCTCAGTGTTAAATTCAGTCTCAAGCGGCACAACAACATCAAACGAAGAGTTGATCTCAGAAATACCAGACCAAATTCGATTGAATCAAAATTATCCGAATCCATTTAATCCGTCTACACAAATTACATACGAACTTGCCAGTCCGGCAAATGTATCCCTTGATGTCTATTCTATAACCGGTGAAAAAATTATGACACTTGTGAACAACCGTTTTCAGCAAGCCGGCTCACACACGGTTTCATTTGATGCCAGCAATCTTGCAAGCGGTGTCTATATGTATCAATTAAATACAGGCAGCCAGGTATTAACAAGAAAAATGACGCTGATTAAATAATCTAACGCCCTGTCAAACCTCAGTAAATAATGGCACTCAATCTGTCAGTTCACTGGTTTGGCAGGGTTTTGGTTTTAGGTATAAGACGAAAAGTGTTCTATTATCAATCCTTCCGGATTCTAAAATTTCATCTCCTGTACAGTGCATTTATGCGTTAAGATCGGCCATGGCGTGTTTTCACTTCACTTACAGGGCTCATTTTTTATCAAACCACTAACCGATAAAGAGTTTATTTTACTCGGAGCTTTTAAGTAAATCCGCTTCTGAAAATTTTCCTCTTTTTTCTAAAAGCCTGACCAGGCGTTGTTTTACACTTTTTGTGTTTGTGTGATCTGATCCAAGAACTTTTTCCCTGCCATGGTAAACTTCTTTTAAAAACAGTTCCGCTTTTACCAGTTCATCCATTTTTTCATAAATAAGCGCAAGAGAACTTTTTGTATCAAGTAAATGAAGATGACTGGGATTTTCATACCTTTTTTCCTGGATATCTAAAGCCATAATAAAATATTCCAGTGCTGCCTCATATTCGCCTTTATCTGCAAGAACAAGGCCTAATCCGTTATAATCAGTTGCCACATTCGGATGATCAGTACCCAGCAGTAATGTATCAAGTGCAATGGTTTGCCTATACAACTCTTCTGCTTCAGAATATTTGCCCATTTCTCTTTTTAAATTAGCCAGGTTATATAAATTGGATGCTATATACGGGTGTTTTTCACCCAGAACTTTTTTCAGCATTGTCAATGATTCCACGTACATGGAATCGGCTTTTATATAATTTTCCTGAAGTTTATATAAACCGGCCATATTATTCATTGTTATGGCTGTTGATAAATGATCTCCCTCATATAGAGCTTTTGACATTTGCAAACTTTCAAAATAAAGGGAATCTGCTGTATTGTAATCACCCAATTTCTGATAATTCCTGGCCAAATTAGCCAGCGATTTATTGATTTTGGGATGTGGTAAACTATACAGAGAATAGCACAACTGAAGTGCTTCTTGCAGTGATGAAATTGCCCGGTTATAATAACCTTGTGCTGTAAAAATCGAAGCCTGCAAATGATATGCTTCCGCTAACTCGACAGAATCCGGAACACTCATCGATTGTAAAGCGGTCAAACCCCTGTCGATGTAATCCGTTGCTTTACCCAGTTCTCCCTTCAGTTGATATAAATAGGCCAGGCTGTTTAAATTTTTTATGATATTGATATCATTCTCATCATAGAGTTGCTGTTGCATTTCCAGACTTTCTGTGAAAAGTGACTCGGCGATATCATACTGCCCCATATTCTCTTTATTTAAAGCCATTTGATACAGAATTGATGCAATTTCTTCATCCGCATCATCCTCCAGTTTTCTTCTGATACTCAATGACTCCTGGAACAAACTGTCTGCCTTCACATAATCACCGAGGCTGTAATTAATACCCCCGAATGTTGCAAGAATTTCTGCCTTTACTTCGGGCTGTTCATTGAGATTATCTACCTGTTCTGACCCGGCTTTTAATAAATCTCTGGCTGTAATTGTTTCTCCGGAGCTTTGATTTGGATCACTAAATTCAAATATACTCTTCAAATAATCTGTTACGAGTCTTGCCTTTTCTGCTTCAAGTTCAGCCAGAGATTTTTCCTGATTAATTCGTACTACATACAATATTGAGAAGCCGGTGAGTATAACAAGTATCAGAGAAGTTGAAGTAAAAACAAGTCTGTTTCTTTTTAAAAATTTGCCACACCTATATCGAAAGGTTCCTTTTCTGGCCAAAACGGGTTTATTTAACCTACAGCGGCGGATATCTTCAAGCATACTGCTTGCTGTTTCATATCTTTTCTCGGGCTCCTTGCGAAGAGCCTTCATAATAATAGCATCCAGGTCGCCCAACAGCTCTTTTTTCCGCTTTTTTGTTACTTCCGAAGGTTTAGCCGGTTCCCGGTAACGTATAATCTGTTCAGCCTCTTGTAGTTTCTTTTTTTTAAGGTCAAACGGTTTGCGGTCAGATAGTAACTCATAAAGCAATAAGCCAAGGGTATACACATCTGTGGAAGTTGTTACAGTTTCCATTGTGATCTGTTCAGGTGCTGCATAATTAAGGCTTAGCATGCGATGGCTTTCACCTGTTTGAAAAAGAGAGTTTTCGGATAATTCCTGGTCAAGTAATTTAGCAATTCCAAAATCGAGCACTTTTACCATGCCACCTGCAGTAACCATCAGGTTATCCGGCTTGAGGTCACGATGAACTATCAAGTTTGTATGGGCATACTGTACAGCTTCGCATATTTGTTCAAAAATTGAAAGACGTTCTTCAAGAGTACACTTATTTGTTTTACAATATTCAGTAACCGGCATACCATCAACATACTCCATCACAAAAAACGGCCGGCCATCATCCGATACACCACCATCCAGCAAGCCTGCAATATTAGGATGATTCAGTTTCGACAACAAAGTTCGTTCCTGCAGGAAACGCTTTGTCTGAATTTCACTTGCCATTTCACGCCGGATCAGCTTGAGCGCCACTTTTTGATGAAATCCTCCTTCCGAACGCTCAGCGAGATACACATCTCCCATTCCTCCCCGGCCAATTTTTCTTTTAATCTCATAAATACCAATTCGCTCAGGTTGCTCTCCTTCAGAATGAATAATCCTGGAAAGATTCTCGTTCTGTGTCATTTCATCCATCAACACCCGGTTCGAAATCAACAGTTCATCCCATATATTTCCGGAAGCATCAATCGAATCAAGAAATGTTTCTACCTCTTTTCGCAGTTTATCATTGTCACCACAACATTTATTTATCAATTTAGTGCGTTCCTCTTTGCCGGAAACACTCAGTACCTGGTCAATGATCGTCTCAACCTTTTTCCACTGATCTCTATCCATAGGTATTATAATATCGTTTACTTTACCATGCGTAAAGAGAGTATAAAACATATCATATTACTGTCTGTCCTTAATTTACATCACTTTCTGAGGCCTTCTGTCAAAAAATGAGAGCATAACTATAAGAATTGAGGATAGCTATACAAATCTGCCTGTTGATTCATGCGCCGGTCTCGCTTTGGAACCGGGCTGATACCTCGCAATCAGAACTCCATCCCGGACCGGGAGCATCACATTTTGCATGTCCGGGTCAGACCTGATCATCTCATTTAAACGATCTATCGCAGCACTTTTGGGATCATCAGGATGCAAAATCTCACCACTCCATAAGACATTATCAACGATTATGATACCACCCGCCTTCAGCTTCGGTTTGCTCTTTTGATAGTACTCCGGGTAGAGTGCTTTGTCTGCATCAATAAAAATCAGGTCAAATTTTCCCTTCATTGAGTCGATTGTTTCAACTGCATCACCCATTACCTGTTTAATGATTTTACAGTAGGGATCCCTGCTGAAAAATTGTTCGGAGATGCTTTTATAACACTCATTTAGTTCCAGCGTAATCAGTTCTCCACCAACCGGAAGGGCATCAGCCATCATCAGAGCTGAATAGCCCGTGAATGTACCGATTTCAAGGACCCGTTTTGATCCGCTGACGCGGATTAACAACTTCAGGAGCTCCCCAACCTGGGGACCACAGATCATATCCGAATACTGAAGTTCCGATTCAGTTTTTTTGACAAGCTCTTTAAGAATCTCTGACTCTTCGGTTGTATGCCGGTTACAATATTGTACTAATTCTTTATCAGGATTGATCATAAAATCTGTATTTCGTATAAATATCTGCGATCAGAAAAATACAGAAGAAAAAAAAGCAACGCTAACACTCTATTCATAAACCTGGCATTTCCCTTCACGGTAAGCGACTACTATTGTCACAATTTACATTCCGGTAACTCTTGTACTTGGCAATTAGCATAAAAACCCGTAATTATGGATGCAATTGAGGTATTAAATTTTAAAAACAACACAGTTAACATGACGTCTGCCCGGGAATCCTCGAAACCCCCTTTCATACCCGCACAGGAGTCTCCTCTCTTTATACGGTTTTTTACATTCTACATGAACTGGTTTTTTAAATACCGGTTTAAACATGTCTGGCTGAATCAGAACTACTTCCCGGGTGATGATGATAAAACCATTTATTATCTGAACCATACATCCTGGTGGGATGGCCTGATACCTCTCTATCTGAATGAAAACCTGTTAAAGCAGCAGGGGCGCGCTATGATGGAAGACAAGCAGATGCTCAGGTACAAATTTTTTAAAAAGATCGGTGCTTTTTCAGTACACCTTGATAATCCAAAATCGGCACTTGTATCGCTGCGATATGCAATTAAATCTATGCAGCGGCCAAATGCATCGCTCTTCATTTATCCGGAAGGAGAAATCGGCCCTTTTTCTTACAACAAACCAACGTTTAAAAACGGACTTGCCTGGCTGTGTGAGCAAATCCCGGAAGCGGATATTGTTCCCGTTGGTATTTATATGCACGCCATGCATCACAGCAAACCTGAGTTGATGATGTTCATTGATTCTGCAATAGATGTTGATAGAAGTGCCGGTACGGATCAGATCAATGAAACACTCCAGATGGAGATGCGAAATACACTCAGGAGTCTTTACAAACAGGTGAAAGAAGAGAAGGAATTCAGCATGCTTTTTTAGTTCTGCTGAGGCTGCAAGAAGATTATATAAGCTTCGATTTCGCTTAACAGAGTATTATTGATGAGATCTTGCCAGATAAGTTCAATCGCCGGTTACCGATTCCGGTTACTGGCTTTCCCTTGCAAGTTTTAACCGGTTTTCTGCACGAGCCAGTGCTTTTTCAGCCTCTTCCCTGTCGGCCGTTTTTTTCTTCATTTGCTCAATTGCATTATCGCGGGCTTTCTGTGCACGTTCTACATCGATTTCACTGACCCGTTCTGCAGATTCTGCCAGAACGGTAAGATTATTATTACTTAGCTCAAGAAATCCTCCTCCAATCGCATAAAACTCTTCAGAGTTATCTTCCTTCCGGACTTTAACACGTCCGATTTCAAGTGCCGACATGATAGGAGCGTGATTCACCAGCATTTCAAAAAGCCCGTTCTTGCCGGGTACCTGAACTCCTGCTGCATCACCCTCAAAAAGGCTTCCAGTCGGTGTTAATAATCGGGCTTTAAAAGTTTTAGCCATTCGTACAAATTCTTAATTCTTTTTTAAAAGTGTTTAAGCTGCTTCTCCTTCAGCTTCTGCCATCAGGCGTTCACCTTTTTCAATTGCTTCTTCAATGGTTCCGACAAGGTGGAATGAGTTTTCAGGAAGATGATCAAGTTCTCCGTCTAAGATCATGTTAAACCCTTTGATGGTATCATCTATCTTTACATACTTTCCTTCCTGTCCTGTAAACTGCTGTGCCACAAAGAAAGGCTGACTCAGGAAACGCTGAACGCGGCGTGCGCGTGATACAACAAGTTTATCTTCATCAGATAGTTCATCCATACCGAGAATAGCGATGATATCCTGAAGATCTTTGTATTTCTGAAGAATTTCCTTCACATTCCGGGCGCAATCGTAGTGCTTATCTCCCACGATTTTCGGATCGTTAATACGGGATGTTGAATCAAGAGGATCAACAGCCGGGTAGATACCTATTTGTGTAAGTGCACGGCTTAATACAGTAGTTGCATCAAGGTGAGAGAAAGTGGTAGCCGGTGCAGGATCGGTAAGGTCATCAGCCGGAACGTAAATAGCCTGAACAGATGTAATGGAACCGTCTTTGGTTGAAGTAATACGCTCCTGCAAATCACCCATTTCTGTAGCCAGTGTCGGCTGATATCCAACCGCAGACGGCATCCTGCCAAGCAGGGCTGATACTTCAGAGCCTGCCTGTGTAAACCGGAAAATATTATCAATAAAGAGGAGAATATCCCGGCTCACTTTATCCCTGAAATACTCTGCAACGGTGAGACCTGACAATGCAACCCTTGCACGTGCTCCGGGGGGTTCGTTCATCTGTCCGAAAACGAGTGTTGCCTGGCTTTCACGTAATTTCTCTTTGTCAACCAGTGAAAGATCCCACTCGCCATTTTCCATCGATTCTTTAAATTTTTCACCATACTGAATCACGCCCGATTCAATCATCTCGCGCAGCAGGTCATTCCCTTCACGTGTTCGCTCCCCGACACCCGCAAATACGGAAAGACCGGAGTGAGCTTTTGCAATATTGTTGATAAGCTCCATAATCAAAACCGTCTTACCCACACCGGCACCGCCGAAAAGACCGATTTTACCGCCTTTGGCATATGGACAAAGTAGATCAACAACTTTAATTCCGGTCTCAAGCATTTCAGTAGAAGTTGCAAGATCCTGGAAATCAGGTGCCGGCCTGTGAATTGGATATCTCTCTTTCCCTTCCGGTGGTTCGATACCATCGATTGATTCACCAACAACATTAAACAGACGGCCCCGGATATCTTCACCGGTAGGCATTGTAAGAGGACCGCCAGAGTCTACCACCGGCGTTTTCCGAACCAGGCCGTCGGTTGAATCCATAGCGATAGTTCGCACCCTGTTTTCACCGAGATGCTGTGCTACTTCAAGATAGAGTTTTGTATTATCGTCTCTTTCAATATAGAGAGCATTCATAAGTTTTGGAATTTCTCCCTGTTTAAAATCAACATCAACAACAGGGCCAATCACTTGGGCAACGGTTCCTTTAATCATTCGTCAGGTAAAATTTGAACGTTTTTTGGTTTATAGATTCAGTACGAGATAATCTCTTTGTTTAAAGCTTCAAAAGTTACCCACTTCTCTTTCAAAATGCAATTGATAAGGGAGTAAAACTCCGGTTTTAGAACAGATATAAAATGGCCTGTAGTTCGGTTAGCAAAAGGTTAGGCAAAATGATATCTTAAAACACTCTTTAAAAGAAATTTTTTAAACGGATTTTCAGAGTAAAACAGGCATTTTGTACTTCCAGAATGTTTGCAGTATAGAATAAGAACTTTAAAACGGAAAAACATTGGAAACGGAACTAACAGCACGATCTGTAAGCGTTGATATTCTAAATGAGTTTGGTGAATCCAAGCAGGTAAAATATTCATTTGCCAACGATCTGGAACCCCGGGAAAAGGCTCAGGTCAGAGAGTATGTTCAAAATATTTTAAGGAAAAAAAGTTACCTGGATTTTTTAATTGATGAATTCTCCAGTATCAGCATTGATGAGATGAAATCTCAGCTGAAGAATATTCTGCGGCTTGGGTTATATGAAATGCTTTTTATGGATGGCACTCCCGATTATGCTGCAATCAATGAAGCAGTTGATATTGCCAAATATACTCTCGGATCCAAATCCGGAGATCTTGTTAATGCAATTTTGAGAAATATCCAGCGTGACATTGATAATCTGCCAAAACCTGCTTTTAAAGATCGTACAAAATTAGTTGCCACCACTTTTTCTCACCCCGAATGGCTGGTGAAAAAATGGAGTAAACGATTCGGTGAGCGCGAAGCTTTTCAGCTGATGCAGGCTAACAATCAGAGGCCGGTTTTTTACGTCCGTGTAAACAATCTCCGAACGAAAACAGAAAACTTCAAGCTCAGGATGGAAAAATCAGGAATTCAGTTTGAAGAGAGCGACTGGCTGCCCGGTTATTTTAAAGTTGATACTGTAGAACCTTTTATCTCGAAAGGATGGATTGATAAGGGATTTTGCCTGGTTCAGGATATTGCAGCAGGCTTCGCGCCAACAATTCTCGATCCCCAGCCGGGAGAAACTATCTATGATCTCTGTGCTGCTCCGGGTACAAAGTCAATTGTGCTGTCTGATTTAATGGGGGGAGAAGGCTCAGTCATTGCTGTCGATATCAGCACGGAACGCCTTGAAAAGCTTGCGGAAAGCGCCCTTGATTTTGGTGCTGAAAATATAAAAATCAGGCGCAGTGATGTTCGTGAACTCAGCTTAAAGTTGACTGACGGAGTGCTTCTCGATGCACCATGCACAGGCACAGGAGTAATGAGCAAACGTGCCGATCTTCGCTGGAAACGCACCGAACAGGACCTGGCAGATGCTGTAAAACTTCAGAGTGAACTGCTGGATGAAGCTGCAAACTTTGTAAAAAAAGGCGGCAGGCTTGTATACAGCACCTGCTCTCTTGAAGAAGAAGAAAACTGGGGACAGGTTCAAAATTTTCTCTCTGCGTATGATAATTTTGAACTGGATGATCTCTCCGATTATCTGCCTGAAGAGGTGCTCACAGAGGATGGGAAAGCTTATCAAACATTTCCCCACAAACATAATTGTGATGGCCACTTCGGAGTACGGCTTGTCAGGGTGAAGTAGTTATAATCGAATTTATCGCTGCAATACATCCTGATTTTTATCACTGTGTAAAAAATCAATTTCCAGCATTTAATGAAAACTGAATTACCTAAACAATACAATCCCTCTGATACCGAAGAGAAATGGTACAGTTACTGGGAAGAGAATGAATTTTTCCATTCGGAACCGGATGAGCGTGAACCTTATGCAATGGTGATCCCTCCTCCCAACGTCACCGGCGTGCTTCACATGGGACACATGCTGAACAATACGATTCAGGATGTACTCGTACGCCGTGCCCGGATGCTCGGAAAAAATGCCTGCTGGGTTCCCGGAACTGATCATGCATCCATAGCCACCGAAGCAAAGGTTGTTCAGAAACTGAGAAAGGAAGGAATTAAGAAAAGCGATCTTTCAAGAGAAAAATTTCTGGAACACGCCTGGAAATGGACTGATGAACACGGCGGTATCATCCTGCAGCAGCTGAAAAAACTGGGTGCATCCTGCGACTGGAAACGAACCCGTTTCACTCTTGAAGAGGACCTGTACGATGCAGTTTTAGACTGTTTTGTTGATCTCTATGAACGAGGATACATCTACCGCGGATTACGAATGATCAACTGGGATCCGCAGGCGCAAACGGCACTTTCTGATGAAGAGGTATTCCACAAGGAAGTACAGTCGAATTTGTACTATGTACGATATAGGATTAAGGATTCTGATGACTTTGTAACAATTGCCACTACCCGGCCCGAAACGATTCTGGCTGATACCGCCGTTTGCGTGAATCCGAATGATAACAGATATAAACACCTGGCTGGAAAAACTGTGATCATTCCAATCGTAGAGCGTGAAGTTCCGGTTATTAAAGACGATTACGTTGATCCTGAATACGGTACAGGCTGCCTGAAAGTAACGCCGGCTCATGACATCAATGATTATGAAATCGGACTACGGCATGCCCTGGAGGTCATCGATATGCTGAACGATGACGGAACGGTTTCGGAAGCTGCTCAATACTACATTGGTCAGGACCGGTTCGAGGCGCGCAAATCCATTTTAAAAGACCTGGAGAAGCAAAACCTTCTTGTAAAAAAGGAGCAAATGTCCAACAAAGTCGGCTACTCTGAACGAACGGATGCAGTGATTGAACCCCGGTTATCACTCCAATGGTTCTGTAAGATGGACGAACTGGTCAAACCGGCTTTAGAAAGTGTAATGAGTGACCAAATCCGTTTTCATCCCGGTAAATTCAAAAATACCTACCGGCACTGGATGGAGAATATTCGCGACTGGTGCATCTCCAGGCAGCTATGGTGGGGACACCGGATCCCTGCATGGTATTATGGCAAAGAAGAGAATGAGTACGTCATTGCCAAAACCAAAGATGAAGCTTTGAAAAAAGCTGAAGAAAAAGCAGGAAGAGAGATCGCACCCGGAGATCTTCACCAGGACGAAGATGTTCTGGACACCTGGTTTTCATCCTGGCTCTGGCCAATCACAGTATTTGATGGAATGAAAGATCCTGATAACAGGGACATTAACTATTACTACCCGACGGCTGACCTTGTAACTGCACCTGAAATTATGTTCTTCTGGGTTGCGCGCATGATCATGGCTGGCTACGCTTTTAAGGGTGAAAAACCCTTCAGTAATGTTTACTATCATGGGATTGTGCGTGATGAAAAAAGACGAAAAATGTCAAAATCACTCGGGAATTCACCCGATCCGATTCAGTTAATTGAAAAGTATGGTGCAGACGGAACAAGAGTCGGAATGCTTTTCTCATCTCCTGCAGGAAACGATCTTTTGTTTGATGAAAATCTTTGCGAACAAGGCCGGAATTTTTCCAATAAGATCTGGAATGCATATCGTTTCATAACCATGAATATGGATGAAAATGAAGTGTATACGCCTTCACTGGATATTGACAAAAAGAACCTTGCCGATCGCTGGATGATGTCGCGCTTGCAGGAAACAGTTCAGTCAGTAAATGATGATTTTGACCACTATCGATTGAATGAAGCACTAAAAAAAATCTATTCCCTTGTATGGGATGATTTTTGCGACTGGTATATTGAACTCTGCAAAGCAGATGAGCCGGGAGAGTCAATGCCCAAAGAGAACGTGGAACACATACTCGGGTTTTTTGAAAGCCTTATGAATCTGCTTCATCCATTTATGCCATTCATTACTGAAGAGATCTGGCAAAGAATAGAATCAAGGAGACCGGAAGAGGCTATCGTGATTTCAGAGTGGCCTGAATTGAACGAAAATCTTATCGATAGAGATTCAGTTCAGCTATTTTCACTGTTGCAAAAAATGGTCTCCTCGATCCGGAATATCCAGGCAGAAATGGGGGTATCACCTAAGGCAGAACTTTCAATTACCATTAAACCAAAAAACGCTTCTTTGACGGAGTCATTTGAATCAGCTGCATGGATATTTAAAAAACTTTTATCGGTAAAATCGATATCGATTCAAACCGAAGCAGAAAAGCCGAAAGCCTCTGCCTCTGCCATCGTGGAAGGCAATGAAATTTACATCCCTCTTGAAGGACTTATAGATCTAGAAAAAGAGCGTGATCGAATTCAAAATGAGGTAGATAAAACCCGCGGATTTTTGATATCGGTAGAGAAAAAGCTTTCAAATGAGCAGTTTGTCCAAAATGCACCTGATGCTGTTGTGGAACGTGAATATGATAAAAAATCTGACGCCAACTCAAAACTAAAAAAACTTGAAGCTCTCCTTAAAGATTTGAGTTAGGTACACTACCCACATCTCTTCCCGCTCTCCGCGTGTGCATTCACTCCGCGCCCATTGCGTGAAACCCAAACGAGATCTTTCCGGGGTTTCACGCAAAGCGCGCCATGAGGAAACCCGCGCAAAGCATACAAAGGGATTGTGCCATGATCCGGTAACGGTTCGGCGTTTAACCGGTTTTGCCATTTTCAGCTACTGAAGTGATAATAAGCAAGAAATACTGCAACTATGATTTTTTTCTATTGTCAACTATGAGCGGCAAAATCCGGCTGAAACGCTTGTTATTTGGCGTAGTTTTAAATAGAAAGGTCGAAAACTACGCCGGTTGCTTGGAAACCTTTTTATAGTTCTCTTTGATCTTTGAGCGCTTTTTTTCACCGAGTTCAGACTTCTGCTTTTTCATCAGTTTCCTGAACTCCTTCAACTCCTCATCAGTCCAGGGTTCTGACTTAACAACGAAATCGACTCCATTGGGTTCTTTAACTATAGCCATGGTTTTAATCCTGAAAGTATTTTTTCACGAGCTTCAATGCATTAACGGTTTCAATGTACATTCGTTGTCCTTTGAAATGCGTAGCACCAAGTTTTTTCTTGTAATGTTCAATTAACGCAGACTTTGAGTCAAAGGCAACATATCCCTCATATCCTTTTTCAAATGAGTGCTTACACGCAAAAGCAAATAGATTCCCGGCTACACCCAGATATATTTTGTTGGTGCCTTTATTGAAATTCGCACTTTCAACAAGGTGAATAAAAATATGGTCCTTCTTATCTTCCAGGCACAACAATCCATGAATAATTTTGGGATTGTTGACAGTAGTCAATTTATAAACTTCCCGATTTTTCAAATCCAGCTCAGCTTCCCAATCGAAAAGCCATTCTGCAGGTTTGATATCCTTCCTTTCTGTTTTTACAAGTCGAATAACCTTCGTATCAAAAACTTCACCCGTGACACTGTTTTCGATAGAGTTGGTTAGTCGGTCAATTTCAATATCTATCTCTTTTTTGTTCATAATTGAAAGTACAGGTTTTGACGAAAAAATTGGAATGAATTGTCAATTTCTGAACTTTAATCTGCGGTTTCATCTTAGACAAATAAAATACGCCTTTGGATTTGGCTTCTCCCTTTTTTACCTGTCTTGTTACGGGGTTTCAGAACACCGGCTCCGGAACAGTTTCGGGGCGGCGTTATTGCGGGCAACGATGATCAGCCGGTCTCCCCCGGCATCACGTACACTCACAATCGCCCGGGAGGCCCCGGCCACTTCAAAGCCGCTGTGCACCGGGCTCAGTGAAGCCAGGCTGTCACCCGCCTGCACACTCACCGCCCCGCGGGAGGCGTC
>Ga0209936_1000038_pt1 | contig 91695 bp, 69 predicted proteins | sample SalPonR1_A_D1_MG_FD_185694 | JGI IMG/M metagenome (GOLD analysis project Ga0209936, IMG submission 185694) | Salt pond soil microbial communities from South San Francisco under conditions of wetland restoration - Salt Pond MetaG R1_A_D1_MG... ...
AACATCCGTAAGGTCCTCCTTCTAAGATCATATCAGCATTGATCACTGCTTCGCAGTTCTCATCAACAGATATGAATACTTGATCATTACAAGCTAAAGATTGACTAGGATTTGAAAATTCGTTTACAACGATGTCAAACGAGCAAGTAGATACATTGCCTTCACAATCAGTCGCTTCAAATTCAACTGTGGAGGTTCCTATACCGAAGTCACTACCACTTACAGGACCAGATGTTTGAACAACCTCTGAACCACTGCAGGCTGAAGAGTAAAAAACCGTACCATTCCATGAACGAGGATTAAAAGTAGCTCCACTAAATGCGGGGTTACCTCTACCCACACCGGCATCAATTTCAATATTACCGTCTGTTACATTAGTGTTCCCGTTGGTGTAAGCAACACCTACTCCAAATAATGAGTAATTCGCAACATTAAAATAAATACCAAAACTTTCACCAGGCTCTATCTCTAGACCTCCGAATGGAACTAAAGTTGGAGTCCCTAGGCCATTACTTACTACAGTTTCTTCAACAAATAAATCCCAAACTCCTGCATTATTTTCATTTCCAACAAACGTTCCTGGTGTGGAATAAAATTCAACATCCGCATTCTGACCGGCTGCGCCATTTATATGAACAAAGAAGGAGTCTAAAATTAAAGTTTCACCTGAAGTGTTGGTAATATCAAACATATTTCCGGCAAAGCCATTGCCCCCGGCAAAAGTAGTCGTCAAATCACCCATTAAAGCCGTTGAAGCACCTCCGCCATCACAGTTATCAACAACTTGAGGATCAAAATTTAAAATTTGAGAACACTCCCCTGCGTCTAAATTAATTGTGATATCATCACAATTAGTAAATGTTGGACCCTCTAAATCTTGAACTGTTATATCAAAAGTACAGCTATTATTAGGGTCGTTCTCTGCAAAAAAGGTTACCGTTGTAGTTCCTACAGGGTAAAAATCTGATGCATTTTCAGTTCCATTATAATCATTAATGATTGCTGAAGGTGCCGTAGGATCATTAACGAATACTGCAAAGTTATTAATAGCAAAACCCCATAGTAAGGAAATGGCATCTCTACCTTCATTATCGTATAAGAACCGAACTTGAAAGTCTGCATTCATATAGTCAGTCACATCTACCTGCTCCTCTAATCCATATGCATCTTGATCATCAACAGTCACAAGCGTAACCCATTGAGCACCGTCCCAAACATCAACGTTGAGTGCACCAAAACCGCCAAAGTCTTCCAACTGCCAGTCAAATTGAATGTAGGCAGACGAATTGGAAGATAAATCTACTACAGGTGAAGTAACAGAAGCAATGCCACCTGACTGCTGACCTAATGAACTAGAGTTCATATCTACAACTAATGCACAATCATTACCGAAAGCACCATCTGCCTCAGCCATCGAGCCATCATCACCCGGATAAGCTGTACACTCAAATGAGAATAGATTATCACCGCATGTGGATATCAGTGTATCTGGGTTATTGGTGTTTTCAGCCTCTACACTCCATCCCGCTGGCAATTCACAAGCATCAAAATTTTCGGAAAAAAGTTCTGTAAATTCTTCACAGCCCATAATTTCAGGCAACGGAATATTTACAAACGCACCACATTCCCCTGCATCATTGGCAACCGTTTGATTATCTGGGCAAGTGAACTCACAATCCGGATCGTTAAGGGACAAAAAGGTAATTGAGTAACTCAATAAATCACCAGAATCTCCACCAGCATCATCACAAATGCTCAATGTCCACTCACCATTAACATTATCACCAGCAAAACCGGTAGCAAAAGGACCTTCTTCAGCTTGAAATGTCCCTGCGAAAGGGGAAGTTCCTGTCGTAATTGATGGCGCCCCATCCTGAAAGACGGTATTGGAAAAATTGTTTCCAGAACCACCGTTATCAGATGAGAGATCCCAAACAGTGCCGTCGGGTGAAATAAGATCAATCTCCAAATCGGAGTTCCAGGTATGGGTTATATCAATTGTTACATTTTCGATTTCAAAGTCGACGCCTATAGTCCCGTTGAGAGTAACGTCGGCATCTGAAGTCGTAGGTCCACCTGAACAGGGAAATCCACCTGTGCCAGTTACTGGAATTGATTGAGGATTGCCAGAACCCGTAAAAGTTTGGGCACTAGCTGCCTGCCAAAAGAACATGGCGAGAGCTAACGTTATGAAACGCAAGCTAAAATTTTTAAGTCTAGAGTTTATCATGATAAGTAATGGTTTATTGGTTTTGTAGGAAAAATATATTGTGTCTCTTGCTTATTGCTCAAACTGATCTATATATGCATCTCTGATAGAAACAAAGTCTATTGAGGGGAAGTTTGCAGATATAGGCTCTTCTAACAAAGAATAAGATTGATTAAAAGCAGCTCGGATAGTTAGTCCTTCATTTGCAATTGATAGGGCGTTATCCAGAAACTTCAAGCGCGTGGTCTTTTCTTCTTCACTCATGTTGCTAGACTCGATAGCTGCCTTTTCGGTATTGACCTCGCTTAATAATTGGTCGAAATCATAAGCCCGCCCACCGTTGGCCACCATAGACTCTTCGTCAGATACTCCATTGGACGTAGGACTGTTTTGCTTCCATGCGTTGTTCTGAGCCACTGTTTCACTGGATGGTAAAAACATCATTAAAGAAAAGAACAAGAAAACGGAATAAAGAAAAACTGGGTTAAAGATCTTTTTGAATTGAATTTTCATGAGTAAAGGGTTATTGGATTATTAGTTAATTGGTTTTTACTAAACGGTGGTCAACCCGTTATTAAGGCAAATATATGATGTTTTGCAAGGACATGCAAATCAATTATGATTAATTATATGTTTATAAGATAGAAATTACATGTTTTCCGATGGCGTAGAATTGTCAATTGTAGTCTTTCCAAGTACCATACCCACTGTTATTTCATGACTACCACTTGTATAGTTTTGTAGTGGGTTAAAGGATGCGTCATAAGAGTAATATAGATTAAAACCTCCTATTTTAGTTCCTAACAAGAAACCTAACCGATTGAAACCTCCTAATTGGTAGCTTAGCCCACCGGTCAATTGTTCATCAAGGAAAGACACTAAAAGGTTTAGATCGGCATGGACATCTTCCGGCCCCATGAATACGCGCTTCACTAAAATAGAGGGATACAACTTCATATCATAGGCCTCTAGGTCGTATTTGTACCCAGTAAATAAAGTAAAAAATCTGAATGCAGTACTCTCTGGATCTGTTTCTACCATAGGATTATCTATCCGAGCGCGAACCATATTTGGCAAAGAGAAGGCAAAAATGAACTGATCTTTAATATCTCCCCAAACGCCAAAACTAACATCAAAAAATTGCAATCCATCGGCAGCCTCCATTAACAATGGATCATCGAACTGCACTAAGGGATTTAGTAAGGTGCCTCCAGTGAGGGAAAATTGATGGTACTCCGTTGAAAGCCCTATACCTAGATTAAACCCTTCTGACTCGATTTGATAGGCATAAGATAAAAGTGCTCTATATCTGTTTAATGCCCCAAAGTTTTCCGCGTTGGCCATTAAGCCTAAACCGACATTGTCATAAACACGGCCATTATAGCTAACTGTATAATTACTAGGGGCTCCTTCAGTTCCAGACCACTGATTACGATAATTAAAAAATAATTCGTGTTGGTCGTTCAGTCCTGTTGCTCCCGGATTTATCAATACGGGATTAATCATATACTGCGAGTATATTCCTTGATCCTGCCCAGAAACCCATTGTGCACAAGCCCATGTAATTAAAGCAAATAAAAATGCCTTTCTCATACCTATTTGTTTGTCTTACCTTAAATTTCGAAGTACGGTCACTGTCCCCTTTTGCACATCTTCCTCTACTCCATTTGAAAAAATCCGAAGAACCCATATGTAAGATCCTTCTGGTACAATTCCACCTGAAATGCTATTACTACCCTCCCACTGGTTGAGGTAGTTATCCTGCTCATAAACGAGCTGACCCATTCGATTAAAAATTTCCAGTTGATTATTGCGATCTGCTGCGCATTGTATTATAAATTGATCATTTCGTCCATCATCATTAGGCGTAATCACAGGTATAGCCTGGTAACAATCACCCTCTGAACAAGAACGGATTTCGTAGGGAACCATGACCTCACAGCCATTGGCATCGCGAACAAAAACATTAAAATTACCTACTGCTAAATCTTCATTTCGGTTCTCGCCAGAAAATGTGTTACCATTAAAACTGTATTCATAAGGAGCTGTCCCCCCAGAAGCTTCAAATTCTATAAAGCCATCTCCGTTTGTGGCACAACCCCGATCTACATCATCGACTTGAATCTCCTCTGGCTCAGGTAATACTACAGTTCCTTCTTCTGTATCCTCTGCGGCGTCAGTAATTGTATATGAGTAGGATCCCGCGCATAGGGGAATGAGCTCAAAACCTTCACCATCACTCCATTCTATTTCATAAGGAGGGCTGCCGCCGAAAACTTGAACCTCTATAAATCCATCACAGCTACCAAAACAACTCACTCCGTTACCATTAAACTCATCAGTTGAACTTTGAACGCTAATTAAAAGGCTGCCATCAGTTACTGGTAATGGGCCAAACTCGGACTCGCAACCCTCATCATCTGTAATCGTTACAAAATATAGACCTACAGACAAATTGTTTTGGTCCTCATCTGTAGATTCATTACTCCAGTTAAATGTATAAGGTGGTGTCCCCCCCGATGGATTCAAAATTATCTCTCCAGATCCGTCAGCCGCCAAGTCATCTGTAATACTCGGTGATATGGTGACAGGATCATTTTCATTTATATTGAAATTCCTTTCAACTTCCAGACCGCTTTCATTGTCTGTTATTGTAACTTGGCAATTGCCTCCAGAAAGCCCCGTAGCTATTGACTCTGTTGAGGAGGAACAACTCCAATCAAAAGAAAAGTCGCCCGACCCACCTTCAACAACAATTTCGGCTTGCCCATCTTCAGCACCTGGACAACTCACGTCTGTTATAATAATCTCACTTACTGTAAATACCAGATCAATGGAAATGTCTTCTACAATCAATTCACATTGTGATTCATTATCGGTAATAGTTACGGAATAGGTTCCCGCCTCTATATTTTCGAGGGGATTTCCCTGCGAAACCGGAGTTGTAGACCATGAATAAGAAAAATCACCGCTTCCTCCTGTCACAGAAAGCTCTATTGAACCGTCATTGCCTAAAAACTCATCCGTAGCAATAATATCATCGACTGAAAAGGCATTGGGACTTTCGATTGTAAAGCTTGTATCAATAGTAAAATCATTATCAGCCACAATCGTCACGTCATAATCCCCCGCACATAGATTTTCAGCAACCATTGAACCATTGGGAATGCTTGTCGGACCTGACCACTGGATGTCGAATGGCGCAGCACCTCCATCAATATTTAGCGAGATTTCACCATCACAAGCCTCACTGCAGGATTCAGCTGTTATTTGAGGTGTGATTGTAAAACCACAAACAATATCAACCGTAGAGGAACGAATTAGGAAGGGAACTGGTTCTGTATCCGAATCCAAAGCTTCAAATCCTCCAAAAGTATTATCGTTTTCAAAATCAGTACTGGTGGGACAATCACCCAATGCTACAAAACAGTATTCAAAAATAACTGTACCATCATCTACATTAACACCTGTAGCACTTTCATCATCCCAAAAGGTCCGTATTCGACCCTGGTCTGCCGTTGTAGTATTAAAATTGGCCGCACTTAAAAAAGGAAGATTAAATGCTCTTAATTCAACAAATTCTATAAGGTTCTCATCAAATTGAACTTCATATATAAAAGACACAATATCTTCAAAATTTCTAACCGTTACCGGTATGCAAAATTCATCACCTTCATTTATTTGAATGTCACTAAAGGTGAATTCAAGTCCGTTGAATGAACCATCTCCGACTGTAACTGAACCAGCGACTGTGTTTGCATTTTCTGAAACTGGCATTCCTCCCATATCAATACCAACTCCCGCATTGACTAGGTCTATACTTGTCGAGGTCCCATTATCACCGATAACAGTAAAACACACATCAAAAATAAGGTCTCCATCTGTACGATCGATGCCGGTTCCCGTAGGTGTCGTCCAAGAGAACCTGAGCTCCCCTGGCGATGCTAGGTTGAAATTCCCCCCTGACAAGCCAGGCAAGTTAGGATTACGAACCTGTTCAAAATCTAAAACTGCCGGATTAAACATCAGGGTGAATTCAGCTGCTGCCACATCTGTGAAGTCCTGGACACTAATACTAACGCATACCTCGTCACCCGGATCTGCTGTTTCATTGGATGCGATGAAAGTGACGTCGCCATTTCCCATATTGCCGCAATCTTCTCCAGGAATGGAAAAGCTGCCATCTATTAAAGTGAAATCACCCACTACAATATTGCCTCCCTCGTCTAAGACAAAAACATCTACCATTTGGAAGGGGTTCGATGGCTCATTAATAGATATTTCTGATTCATCACAAGGACTCCCAATAACATCTAGATCAATCGTGAATAAAATGGACCCATCATCTAAACTCGGACCTGCTTGTGAATTCCAACTAAATAGTAATTCCCCTGGAATAATAATATCTCCATTACCATCCAGGCTAAAGGAGCTGGTGGTGAGCATTAAATCACTATTAAAATTGCTTAAGCCCGAGAAAGATAGAACCTCATCATCCCAAAAGACAGAAAACTGAAGTCCCACTACCCGATCAAAATTAGCTGTAGTAATATCTATGGATACTTGTTCACCATTGTTAGCGCTGCCACTACTCGCCATAAGCTCCAATGGAGCCTGTGAAAAGACAGGACTGCTAAACAATGAAAAAACTGCGAACATCAAGCATCCGGCAAGGCATCGATTTATTTCGTTCATACGCTTTTTTTATAAAGTACAGACTTTATATCCAATGGCAAAGATAAGAAGACTAAACAGGATAATACCATTCTCATATAAATAATATAGTTATTTATATAAAATACACGCATAAATCATACCAAAGAGGCCTACTTCGCAATGAAGTAGGCCTCTTGTAAAAAAATTATGACTGGCGAAATCGAATCTAATTATTTCTTCGTCGTTAGATGCCGATCTAAAATATTTCCTTCCTCATCGCGTATAATAACAATATAGGAACCCACGCCTATTTGTGATCCGCAAGGTAAACTAATCCGGTTTCCATCGCTTCCATTTAAAGCTTTATAAAGTACGACTTGACCAGCTACATTCACCATTTCGATGGAGACCGGCACCTTAGGGCTTCTATTCCATTCTACGGAAATACTCTCCATAAAAGGATTAGGGTATACTATTGAATGAAAGGAAGTGTTGGTTCGGACTTGAGCCAACTTTAACTCATATGGGTTGCCCTTATTATCAAATGCCCGTATTTTAATAGAACCACTTTGAATCAATCCTTCCAAAGACTGTAGATCCATGTTACTGACCTCCATCAAAATACTCCAGGATTTAGCATCCGTTTGAATAGCGGATTGACTAGCAATAGCTCTCTGATTTCCAAAAATCACTTCAGAAACACCGGTTATCTCCATTTGAGAAATACCTATTTGTTTTTCCCAACTAATCTCGTAAGCTACCCAATCGTAATTTTCGGATAGCGTTCCTTCAATACTTATTGCGTTAGAATTGTTATCCATAACAATCTGCGCAGGGACAGTGATGGATCGCGACGATCTCAATTTCACGCCCGGACGGGCAGATCTGTCAATGTCGCCAATTTTTATTCCTATAAAATCGCATGCCTCAGCTAACTTTGAGGGCGAGTTCAGTACAATATCCTCCTCTATGTCATAGGGGTCTTCTTCTAAGTTCGGCTCAAAACGAGCGTCACGGAACCGCCAGGAATTATTATTGGGGAAGTCTGATCTATTCCGAAGTAACACATCTCGCAAGGCATACATATCATGTGCATTAACTCTGTCATCCTTATTTACATCAGCAGCAATATACTGCTCGGGACTGTCGAATGGAGCCAGGCCTAAAATATGCATTTGCATAACATATAAATCATATGCTGAGACGCCGAGATATAGGTCATTATTTGAACTTGGCCGAACCCTTAGATCACTCATGAAAGGCGGATCAAACATTTTAAAGTCAAAATCCCCTTTGATATCAGATGCCGCGGACATACTGCTGTTCGGCAAAAAGTCGTGTTCTATATCAACAGCTGCTGAAGGCACGGAATAGCCGCTTGAGGTTATTAAGCTTCCACTAACAATACTACTTGTATCGGGGCAAGTACCTCTATTATCTTGAATCGATAAGCTTGTAATACAGTATTCTTGATTCCCAGCTTGGTCAGTTACCCAAACCTCCACATCATTGATTCCCTCATGTTCACATGTGAATATTCTCGTGGTCTGAGATACGTCAGAAGAGAAACTGATAATTAAGTCGTCATTTGGCGTACAATTATCAAAACTACCGCGGTTAAATAACTCTGCCTCAATCTCAATCATGCCATTTACGGGCATAACTACAGTAGCCAATCCATCAATACAAACAGGGGTGGGCTTCTTACAATCTTCCACGGTAACTAAATAAGAACAGGTTCCTTGATTCCCGCAGCCATCTAGCACTCTCCACAACACTCTATGAGTTCCAAACGGCAAATACCGCTCAATGTGACTTGTGGTGCCTTCCAAATCATAACGTCCTCCAGGGTTGTTATTGTTAATGTCTACATAGTATTCATATCGTAAATGCTCATTTGGCGTGCAATCTTCCAGCGTTGGGCTCAAACTCACAAAGCCTGTGCACTCCTGGACATTGTCAGTACAGATTGTAACGTCCTCGCAACCTGCTACAAATTCTGGAGCATCATCATCTCTGACTTTTATAACTTGTGTGTGCTCGCATATTTTGTGAGTACCGTTTGTTCCACACCAATCCAGAACTTTCCACGTTCTCAAAATCTTATAGCAAAATCCATTCACCACGGAAAAGACCTCATCAGAATAATTTGTTGCCAAAATACTTCCGCAACCCACATTGTTGAATGAAGGGCGTCCCGTATTGTCCGGATCTGTCATCACAGAGTGACAACTGTTAATTTCAACATCATCTGGCCAATTAATTTGACTGCAACTAAAAGGCTTGTCTCGTTTGATAAAAATCTTCTGTTCACAACTCGCTATAACGCCTCCCTGACCCGTAACTTTAAATGTACGCAAGATATATCCACCGCCGCAATCCGTAAAGTCATCTACGTGCTCAGTTATAGTAATGTGTCCGCAACTCCCTGATGCAAAGCCGTCATAACCTACAAAACCATTCGGGTAATGAGAATTATATACGTAAATGGGCTTTCGATCTGCCGGGTCTGACACTACAGTACCAAAATCAGATAAGTCATTTATGTCTAATGGATAATCACAATCGATCGAAATGTCCGGTGGACAATGTAAGCTTGGTGGTAGTTTATTTTGCACCGTCACGTGAACCATACATTCATTGGTCTGCCCGTTCGAGTCAGTCACGCGCAAAACAATGGTGTTCGGATTATTGGCGATATCAGCACAACAAAATTCAACAAAATCTCTAAACTCAGTATCGTCTGCCACACCGGGAGGACAGTCTCCGGGATGCATTCTTCGCACCTGTATATCTACCACATCCCCACAATCAGAATAGGAGCCGTCATTAAAAGTAGCTCCAAAAATTTTAGCCGTACCGTTAATCCCCAGGGCCACCACAGTGTTTTGGTCGCAAATAGCAATAGGGCCATTGCCACCACCTGAAGTAACTGTCAAATGAATTTGGCAAGAAGTGGGATGTCCCCCACAAGGGTTTTCTACCGTATACGTCACCGTATAAGTGCCCACATCAAGGCCTGACACTATAAATCGTCCATTAACCTCACTGATGATTCCTCCATTCACACTGACTGTATAATTAGGTGATCCTGAACATCCAGAACCAATAATGGGGTCAGGAAGTTCTACCACTGCCCCGCAATCAAAACCTCCTGCCACCGTAATATCGGCCGGACAATGGATGGTGGGCGTTGACTGATCTTCAATTTCAATAAGTTGAGTTTCTTCAATCGTATTGCCGGTGCAGTTATCCATCACCGTCCAATCTCTTAAAATCTTAAATCCACCACCACAGAGTGGTATCTGATGGTCCTGAAAATACACCCAAAAATCACAAACCTCCTGAGGATATATGGCCTGACCGTCGATCGTGGGAACTCCAGCTTCATTAGCTTCCGGATAACCATTACCATTTAAGTCCCAGGAGGGATCATCGCACTGAAAAGCAGGGAGTTCGATACCATCTCTATTTTCAGGAAAATCTACTGCAGACAAACTCTCGCGCTCATATTGAATCGTCTGCGTGCATGGACTGCTTTCATTTCCAGAAGCATCGACTGCAATATATGTAATGGAACGAATCGCCGTAAACGGACTCGAACAGGGCTGAGAAGTAATATTATCACTCAATATTTCAATTTCCGGATTTGGATCACAATTATCGTCTACTAAAAAGCTAGGAACTGAATTGGGATCCTGCTCAGAACATGAAGTCGTTACGCTAGGCTGACAGTCTATCGTAGGCGGAAGTTTGTCTTCGATGAAAATCTCCCCCCAACAAGAATTGCCATTCAAAAACACTCGCACCTCAAGAGTCTGACCAATATATGAACCGTCTACCATATCGCCGATAGGCTGACCCGAGGCATCAAAAATGGTGACCATATAAGGACAATTGGCTCCCGGTCCCTCTAAAATCATATCCGGTGTTATCAAAGCTGAACAGTTCGGTCCCAGCGATACGTTTATGAGATCGTTACACGACAGCGGGCAATTTTGGGCATTTGAGGTCGCTGAACCCAAACCCAATAATAGAAAACTTAGGAGAAAGGAGTATAAATGATTCATATAAGAGTAGTTTTAATCTTTATCTAGCTCCAAATATAAGGATTACCCATCAAAAAAAATTGATTTGTACCTGACAATATCAAAACTTTATACATATTATATATATTCGTAATACAAAATGTGTTTTTGGGCGCATCCCCTGCCTCAAACGAGTCAGGGGTCAGGCTATGCGGTGCTATCGGTCTCGCTTCCATAATTATTAAGTCCGAAATCAAAAAAAAGTGCGGGTATCGACCACCTAAGACCGCACCCCATCGTGAAAGCGAGACCCCGCCAGCGGCGGGCACCTCCTATCCTTTGCGCGAAATACAATAAAATTCTCTTATTTGGTCACTTATGCCCATTTCCCATGCATCATCTACCAATCACTGCCGATCGACTATTACTATCGTATTTAGTATCAACACGTGTTTAAACTTTCTGGCTTGCTATGCCGTGTCTGGTGAACCATTCATCAGCGGAGTTTCTTCAGAATTATATAAATTGCTATATTGTCAATTGTTCCATCTTACACCCGATGAAAGAGCTTCACCAATCCATCACTATAGGTATAGCTGACGAGCACCCAATCATGGCCGCCGGCCTTATTCACCTGCTCCAAGCTGAACTGGATTTTTCCATACGTATACAATGGGTGGTAGCCTCAGGCAGAACGCTTATGGAACAATTGCGCAAAAATCCAATAAGATTACTCATTAGTGAGCTTAAATTATCTGAAATTGACGGTGTTGACCTTATTGAGCAAATAAAATCCACATACCCGCAGACTCGTGTCCTAATTTTATCTCAATACGATCAACAAAAATTTGTGAAGATGGCATTTACAAGCGGAGTAGATGGATATGTACTCAAACGCTCTCAGCCAGAAGATCTTATTCAAGGCGTTCGGGAAGTCATTCAGGGTAAAGTGTATATGGGGCAAGATGTGCACTTCGGACCTAAGCGAAAAAAAGGTGGCTCCGAGTCAGCTCGAAAGAAAGAGTTTGAAAATGAAGACCGTTTTAAAGCCCAAAATGATTTGACGGATAGAGAGCGGGAAATTTTAGGGAAAATCGCAGATGGTCAAACCATCCAAGAAATAGCCGATGAGCTTTTTATTTCTGACCAAACCGTATCCGCGCATAAGAGAAATATGATGCGAAAATTTGACGTACACAGTAGTCGCGAATTAATTGAAAAGTCACATCAGCACAAGCTGCTATAGGCATTCCTGAAAAATAGGTGAGTTCACGGCCGGCGATCTCTTTTAAAAAAAAATGAGAAAGAAAGAATCTTTAATTTTCAAATTAACGCCTGTGTGCTTTGAAAGCTGCGTGAGGGATAGAAGCGGCAGGCAGCAGAGCCATGCTGCGAGCAGGCCTAGTGCGAGGAAGTGCCACAAGAAACTCCCCGCAGCCATAGGGATGCCGCTGCATGCGCTGCTGACTAAGAGCGGATAGCCCGACCCAGAGGCGGATTTATAGCCATGGGCGAAATCCGGCCTGGGGGCACGCCCAAAAACTCAACTTCACGATTTTAAATAAAAAACTTGCTTTTTGATGGTAGGATTCGTTTTATAATAAAGAGCAATCAAAATGATGGGTTCTTCAATCCCAGTGCAAATCGAGCTAATCAATCACAATATTTTTATTACTTTTGAAGGTAACTGACCATAAAGAACAAACTATGAACAACCACACACTTAAGCGCATATCAGGGCGAATTTTGTCCTCTTTTATTGTAATTGCTATTTCTATAGGCTCGGTACTTTCTCAGTCAATATTCACGCCGGTTGAGACCGAAAGTATTTCATTTTCCGATCGAGTCATTTATGAACCTCAAAGCTACTCGGCTTACGAGGCGAATGATAATGAATTGCAAGCATCCTTGAAGAAGGCGATTCGCGAAAAGGGGCCATTTGAAATGCCTCTACCTAATGGTGAAATTATTCCCGTGCAACTTCGACCCTATAAAGTTGCCCAAGCTGGTTTTTACAAAAAGTATCCCAGTATTCAGACTTTTGCCTTTTCCAGTATATCGGGAGAAATTGATGGATTTGGGTCTATGTCAAAAAAAGGTTTTCATGCAGTGGGTCGCAGTCCGGAGGGTCAGTTTTACATTGATCCAACGCGAAAAGATATAGAACAGAAGACCTATGCGGCCTACTACAGCTCTGAATATCAATTGCCGGAAGGCATTGAACGGTCTATGTGTGAGATGGAAGATGACATGGATGAGGTGCCCAACCCAGGCCAGTCGATAGCGTCACGTGCTTCTAAGTCCGCTAAATCTGGGAAAGATCGTCAGCCTTTGCGGCAATACGTTTTAGTAGTAGCGACTACGGGAGAATATGCGCAATACCACGGGGGTACAAAAGCTGATGTAGCTGCGGAAATGATTAACCTGATGATTCGTGTCAATGAGGTCATGCGCAGAGAATTTTCGGTAGAGTATATTTTAAATCAAGATACAGATACCCTATTTTTTTTAGATCCCGCTACAGACGGATATACTAATGGACAAACATCAGTTTTGATCAATCAGGTCAATGATGTTATAAGTCAGTATTTTGATAATTCGGAGTATGATCTTGGCCATTTGCTATGCACCCGGTATGGAGGCCTGGCGACTGTTTCTTCTGTTTGCAGTAATTCCAGAAAACGAAGAGGCGTATCTTGCGGAGACGATCCTATAGGCGACCGTTTTTATGTTGAATTGGTATGCCACGAAATAGGACATCAAATGGGATCCAGGCACTCTTTCAATCACTGCCGGGGTGAAAACGAGAGTTTACCTTTCGGCTTCGAGCCGGGAAGCGGGACGACTATTATGGCATATGCTAACCTTTGCCCTGGTCGAAATGTCAGTAATTTTACATCCCCGTATTACAATATAGGATCACTACAGTCTATCACTTCGTACATGCATGAAGGATTCGGTAACACCTGTGCCGATGAGACACCGCGACCGGGTCAGGTTCCAACCTTAGCGTTTGATTTTGATACAGACGTACCAACTACCATTCCAGCCTCTACTCCATTTGAACTAACGGCAGCAGTTACGGCAGATACTATAGACCTATTATATTGCTGGGAGCAATATGACGCCTCCCCTTTCAATTGCGATGTTAATAATCCCACAGATAATTGTCCATTATTTCGATCCAGAGAGCCTACCACAAGCCCAACCCGGGTTTTTCCAAGAATAGAAGATATTATCAGCGGGCAGAGTAATCGTTGGGAACGACTACCTGACTACGATCGGTCCATGCAGTTCATGTGCACACTTCGGGATTGGGATCCAGAAGGCGGGACGCTTGACTGGGATTTGGTGCAACTTGAGGTAACAACTGATGCGGGTCCATTTACTGTAGGCTCAATTTCAGGCGAGTATGAAGTAGGTGACCAAATCGAGATCAATTGGGATGTTGCGCAAACCGATCAGGGGCTGGTCTCTTGCGAAACTGTAGATATTTATCTTTCCGATGATGGAGGTTTTACTTACCCTCATTTGTTGGCTGAGGCTGTTCCCAACTCGGGTCAGTTGACAATAAATGCCCCTAATATTCCCACATCAAATGCCAAGATAAAGGTCAAGGGTCACGATAATTTCTTTTTCAATATTTCAGGATCTACTTTTGAAATAACAGGTCCATCTTCGCCTACTTTTTCAGCTTCCTACCCTGCATTTTTTGATCAAGTTTGCCTCCCAACAGAGGGTACGTATCGCATTGAAACAGAATCCTATTTAGGATTTGATGAGGATATTCTTTTAGCGGACCTTCAAGGCCTACCTGCGGGCGCTAGTTGGGAAGCTGTGCCGCCTGTAATACAAGGCGGTCAGTCAATGGATATCATAGTGGACTTTGGAGGTGCTGAAAAGCAAGATTTAGATTTGCAGGCTGTTTTGACGTCCATTTCAGTAGATACGGTTCAAGTTTCCATTCAAACAAGCATTATTTCCAATAATTTTGAGGATCTGCAATTGACAGCACCCAGCCTAAATCAAGAGAATGCTTCTCCCATAGTAGACTTTTCGTGGACGGAGGCGGAAGATGCTCTATCTTACCGAGTTGAATTATCCTTTTCACCCTCGTTTGAGAATATAGAGGCTTCTGTAGTCTCAGAAAGTGCAGCCACAAACTTTAACTCTTCCATAGGGTACCAATTGGAAGCAGGGGAAACCTACTTCTGGCGGGTCATTCCAATCAATGAATGTGGTGATGGTTCCTCTTCTGAGGTTTTCGTTTTGAGAACGGGAGCTACAAGTTGTGATCGGTACACATCGATTGATGTTCCGAAAGCCATTCTTCCTACATCCAACGCGGTAGCAGAATCCATAATCGAGGTAGAAGAAGAAGGTGTTATAGAATCAGTGGAAGTCAGAAACTTGCGAGGTACACACCCTTTTGTTGGCGAGATACGCGCCCGTCTGGAGAGCCCTTCTGGAACTTCGGTGCGGTTATTTACTGAGGAATGCTTTAATTTGTCCGACTTTAATGTAAATTTCAGTGATCTGGCAGCAACTGAACTTCAGTGCCCGCTGACTGGGGGCAACTCATACAAGCCTCAGGATGCCTTGAGCGCTCTAGCCGGAGGAATAACGCAAGGAAGATGGAAGTTGATCATTGAAGACCGCACCGCCGGTAGCGGGGGTTCACTTCAAGCATGGGCTCTAGAGTTATGCGGTGCTTTGTCAGCTAGCTCGCCTTCGCTTGACAAAGACTCATTGTACGTTTCGCGGGGAGGACAACAATTCCTTAAAGACGACAATTTAAGTGCTGAAAAGGAAGATATAGAACCTTACGAAATTACATACACGGTAGTCGATGCACCACGTCATGGTGTTCTCACCTTTGGTAATGATACCCTTAGAGCCGGTGCTGAATTCACTCAGGATGCTGTAAATAAATGGTGGTTGACTTATTCGCATAACGGATCAGATGCTGACCGAGATTTTATCACCTTCGTTGTAGAAGACGACGATGGCGGGTGGATTGGTTTAGATACACTCCCAATCAGGGTGGATGCTGTTTTGCAATCGGAAGTAGTCACTTCAAAATCCTTTGAAGTTTTTCCTAACCCTACCTCCGGAGTATTTTATATATATCCACCCAAGGGTTTTCGCCACGGCTTACTCGAAATTCGAGATGCCAAAGGAGTATCTGTGAGGTCTATCGAACTTTCTGGAGCTGATCAAGTAAAGGTAGTAGAGGGAGGATTAACTCCCGGCCTGTATTATATCCAACTCATAGAAGGTGAACAACGCCTTGTACAAAAATTAATTGTGCAATAAGGTAAGTCCCAGCGGGGTTATAAATATTAGACCTATTTTTTAAACACACGAACTGAACATAATTAATACCATGCGACTAGCTATTCGAATATATCTTTTATTATTCCTGTTGTTGCCTTTTGGCATAATTGCTCAAGGTTTATTTCAACCGATCGCTAAAGAGCAAATCACATTTGATGATCGGCAACTCTTTAAACCCAAGAAATTTGAGGGATATCAAGTTTCTGAATCTGCTTTACGTACTCAAATTACCAAAGTAATGGATACAGAAAGCTCGGTTCAAATCCCCCTACCGAGCCAGCCGGATGCTCTGTTTAGCGTTGAATTTTACGCTATTTCCAGCCCTAATTTTTACAAAAGGCACTCGAGCATTCAAACGTTTAAACTCACTCAACTCAACGGAGATTACGTAGGCTATGGTGACATAACCGGGCATGGCTTTCACGCCGTTTTACGAAATAAATCAGGAGCTGTTTACATTGATCCTACGAATCGAGAGCGAGGCCATTCGACCTATGCTGTTTATCATGTAAGAGATTATAATCGACCCGAGGCATACAGCAAATTTACCTGTGACCTGGACGAAATATTAGACGAACAGACAAGTCCAGGAGTAGAAATCACCCGGGCCCTAGAAAGAGGAAAAAGTATTTCACGAAATCAAAAGGCGAATGAGGATGTACCACTTCGTAGATATCGCATGGCTCCCATTACCACTTATGGATATTCAAATTTTCACGGTGGCACGCTGGAATTAGTTACCGGCGCTCTGACCACGATGATATTGCGCGTCAATGAAGTAGTCCGTCGAGAATTTTCTGTAGAGTTTGTATTTATTGATGAAATCGATTCTTTGATCGTCCTAGATCCCAATAATAACGAGCTCACAGATGGAAACACACAGGCTTTGATTAATGAGGCGCCTGGGTTTATTATTCGGAGGGGTATTTCCGGAAGTAGATACGATGTTGGACATGTTTTCTGCACAAATGCAGGTGGTTTAGCTCAGCTCAATTCAGTTTGCTCGAATAACGGTAAAGCCCGCGGAGTTTCTTGCGGATTCAATCCTATTGGGGATAACTGGTACGTTGGTTTGGTTTGCCACGAAATAGGGCACCAAATGGGATCGCCTCACTCCTTCAACTTTTGTCGAGGCAACAATGAGTCGCTAGCTTTTGGTTTTGAGCCAGGAAGTGGAAGTACGATTATGTCTTATGCTGGTATTTGCGGACCAATAAGAAATGTTCAACGAGATAGTGATCCATATTACAACATTGGATCTGTAGAATCTATTATAGCGCATATGCACAATGGTGTTGGTGATGCGTGTCCGGAGAAAATACCTCAAAATCACCCCCTCCCTGACATTACGCTCAATTACGATGAAACATCCAATTTAGCGATACCTATAAGCACGCCCTTTGAATTGGAGGCAGCGGCTGAGGTAGATGGCAGTTCGGACGTGCTATATTGCTGGGAGCAGCGTGATGCCGGATTAACCAACTGCGAAGTTGGTGAGCCTACAGGGAACTGTCCAGCTTTTCGGTCCTTCCCGCCCACAACAGACCCTGTTCGCGTATTTCCGAAAATTGAGGATATTGTTTTTAACCAGTCCTCAGAATTTGAAGTCCTACCGGATTATGCCCGATCCATGCGCTTTAGTTGTACCGTTCGCGATTGGAATCCTGATGGCGGGGTGATTGCCTGGGATTATGTTTCTTTTGACGTTGAAGACCAAGCAGGACCATTTACCGTGGAGTCTATATCAGGCATGTACGAAGTAGGAGAATCACTAACAGTTGAATGGGATGTAGCCGGAACGAATGAAGCACCAATTAACTGTCAAACTGTAGATATTTATTTATCTGAAGACGGTGGATTTACATATCCCCACCTTATTCAGGCCGGCGTACCAAATACCGGCTCGTACCCTATCAATTTGCCTGAAGTGACAACCAACTCAGCTAAAATTAAAGTGAAAGCCAGTCAAAATATATTTTTCAACTTATCACCATCTACGTTTAGTATTATGGACGCGGATGAGCCAGGCTTTATTGCTCGGGTAAGTCCGGTAGTACAGCAGGCCTGCCCCCCCGACCTAACTAGCTACCTGCTCGAAACAACAGGATATGGAGGATTTGTAAATTCGATCCGAATTTCTGAGATTCTGGGTTTACCTAGTGAAGCAAGTTTTCAAAATGTTCCTGCGGATGTAAGTCCGGGAGAACTGACTGAATTGCAAATTGATTGGGGAAACAGTTTGGAAGGTATCTATGACCTTGAAATACTTCTAGTTGCAGATGGTGCTGATACAATCACCATCCCCATCCGTTCTGAGATCATAACCAATAATTTTGATGACCTAAGAGGCTTGATGCCAGAGGCCAATGCAGAAAACGTTGCTCAGTCCATTGAATTTGTTTGGGCTAAGTCAGATGATGCTTTAGCCTATCGCTTAGAATTAGCTGAAAATCCAAGTTTTGAATCTGGCAGTATTATACTCAGTGAAGGCCTGGGTAATGTAAACAGTTTTAGCACAAGCGATCTGCTTCCAGCAAACACTCTGATATACTGGCGAGTAGTTCCTATAAATGATTGTGGCGAAGGAACACCTAGCCCAGTGCAGGTTTTCCAAACAGTTCAGATAGATTGTCAATCCTACACCTCTGTGGATGTTCCCAAGGTTATTACGGCAGCTGGAAATGGACGTACTCGGTCAAGGTTACAAATTTTTGAAACGGGTGAAATAGCAAATCTTAATGTAAAGCGGTTGCGCGGAAGTCATCAGTTTATAGGCGATATTTCCGCAACATTAGTGAGCCCGCAGGGAACTGAAGTTCGGCTGTTTGAGAATCGTTGTTTTAATAGTACAGATTTTAACATTTCCCTCAATGATGCGGCAAGCTCTGAAGTTTCATGCCCATTAAATCAAGGAAGAACCCAACGCCCACTAGACTCCTTATCTGTCCTGAATGGTGAAGAATTATCAGGGGATTGGGAAATGCTTATCGAAGATAGAACCCCTGGAACTTCAGGACAGCTACAGGGCTGGGGTATTGAGGTGTGCGGTAGTATAAATGTTGAAAAGCCAAGTCTCAGCACTGATACCGTATATGTTTCATCTGGTGGAACTCAATTCATTCGCCCACAAAACATGAAAGCAGAAAAAGATGGAAATAACTCAGGTGACCTTCTTTACACCGTCGTGGAAGCGCCACAACGTGGTGTGATTACCCATGGTCAGTCAATTATACAGCCGGGCTCTCAATTTATTCAATATGCAATCGATTCTTACCATCTCGTTTATGCCCATGGCGGCGAAAGCGAGGAGTTAGATTTCTTTTCCGTCGTATTGACAGACAAAGACGGAGGTTGGCTTGGAATTGATACGATCTATATTAAAGTAGATGAAGTGTTGTCTGATGAAAACCCTACGTCCTCGTCATTTACCGCCTTTCCAAATCCAGCTCGAGATTTTATCAATGTATCAATTCCCAACCAACCTAGAGCAGGAGAGTTACGAATGGTAAATATGCTGGGCCAAGTAGTAAATCGTATTTCCCTGGATGGAAGTTCCAGATATACTCTTTCGGTAAATAATCTACCCAAAGGCATGTATCAACTTCAATTATTAAATGGGAAAGAGAATCGTACGCTCAAAGTCATGGTCCAATAAGCTGGCAAGACTTATGATCTAACTATAAATGGATGGAACCCGACTACTGAAGGTTCCATCCATTTTTTGTGTATAAAATCTGTTGGAAAATAGCACGAGCCAATAGAAATATTAGCAGACTTGCCCATAATCCGTGGTTTTCATAGTGCCGACCCAAAGTAAATACAGCGATAAGGTAAACAATCAGAGATGCGATCATAGCATTACGCATACTTTTTCCAGCGGTAACGCCGACAAAAATACCGTCCCATATATAAGAAGCAAAACCCGCAATAGGAAGTACGATCATCCATGGCAGATATGTTGCCGCCGTTATCTGGACCTTTGATATGTCTGTAAATAATGCAATCAGATCTTCACCTAAAAGCCAGTATACTGCTGCATATGAGAGTGCCAAGACGCCCCCCCATAAAAAGCTCCAATAAACTGCTAATTTGAAATGGCTCTCACGCAAAGCTCCCTTATACTTTCCACTTAGACTTTCAGCTGCATAGGCAAATCCATCTACGCCGTAAGACATCCAATGTAAAAACTGAAGTAAAACGACATTAGCGTCTAATACTAAAGACCCATAAGTTGCGCTTCGATTGTAGAAAAAGGCAAAAGCAAAGGATAAGCATACGGTTCGGATAAAAATATTTACATTTAAATCAAAAAACGGTTTGAAAGCCTGCCAACGCCAAAAAGTGTTCCGTATTAAATCGACCCAATGTTTTTTATATCGAAATACCCACAAAAAAATAGCGGCTAATAGTCCCGCATACTGGGCGACCAGGGTGCCGAGGGCGACGCCATGAATACCCATGTCATAATAATTCACCCAGATTACGCTAAGCGCAATATTTACAATATTTATAAAAACAGTTAAAATCAGTGGATAGAGTGCATTTTGCATGCCAAAAAACCATCCCATCATTGCATATAAGCCTAGAGTGGCAGGTGCAGCCCAAATCCGGATATGGAAATACTCCAGGGTGTAGTCCATATGAGAGGCAGGTGTATTTAAAAAATAAAATCCCCAAACCCCAAGTATATTTTGAAAAAGTAATAATAGGAAGCTAATAGCTAGAGCTACTACCATAGATCGAGCCAAATTCGTCATAATTTCAGAGCGATCAGACCTTCCAAAAGCTTGTGCTGTTACTCCGGTAGTCCCCATTCGAAGAAAACCAAAATTCCAATACAAAAAGTTGAATAGCATGGCCCCCAGACCTACTGCGCCAAGATGTACAGAAGACAAATGGCCCATCAAAGCTGTATCAACAGAGCTGATGAGTGGAACCGAAATATTACTCAAAATATTAGGCCCGGCTAGTTTGAAAATTTCACGATTTATTTTCCGATGTGCATTCATGGGGGAGCAAAGATGAAATTTAGTGGGAAATAAAAATAGTATTCCTTCGATAAAGCGCGTTTGATTAATAAACCCTATCCGTCAAAATATTATGCGGAAGGTATTTATTACCTTTGAGATGGATCTACATTAGCGATCATGTAGTCCCATTCAATAATAGTGATATGGCAAGATTAGAAGAAAGACACTCCTGGTTATCAGATTGTTGGGCATTTATGAAAAGTAAGAGGCTTTGGACACACCTTCTCATCCTAACTTTGCTAAGTATTGTTATTATTTGGGCTGTATTTTTTTGGTTAGATAACTTTACACGCCATGGTCAGAAACTCTTGATTCCAGATTACATTGAGAAACCTATTGAGTTGGCCGCATCTGATGCAGCTGATCGAAGTTTTGAAATTGTAGTAGCTGATTCTGTGTTTTTTGTTGGAGAAGAAGGCGGGATAATCAAGCGTCAGAACCCGAAACCCGGTTCAAAAGCTAAGGAAGGTCGCAAAATATACGTAACAGTCACAAAGTATCTACCCGAGATGGTCTCTATCAGTGCACTTCCTCCCTTGTATGGAGAAGATTATGAGATAAAAAGTCGCGAGCTTGGAGTAGGCTTTGATTTAAAAACAGAAATTATAGACGAGACCTTTGATGCAGGACCAGAAGGCCATATCATGAAGGTCTTACACGATGGACAGCTAATAGTAAGTGAAGAACATCGGAATGATTCCTATAAAATTGAACGTGGAGAGACCCTTTCTGTAATCGTATCCAAGTCTAGCGGTGGTTTAATTGATGTGCCTGATCTTCGTTGCAAAACACTTCAGGAGGCACGATTTCAATTATCTGCCATGCAGTTAAGCATCGGTGAAATTGAGCTCATTGGAGCAACTGAAAATATGGATCTGGCCTATGTTACCGATCAAATTCCATTTCCTAAAAATGAGGATGGGAAAGCTAAAGTGGAAAGAGGGAGTCAAATGGACCTTTGGATATCCCCTATAAAACCAAGCTTTTGCGACTCTCTGCAAACTGAAGGAACCGACGAAGAATCGGATTTCTAATGATCGAAAAAATACTTAAGGTTTAGAATTTACGTTTGAAAACACATGAAGGAAATGAAAACGGCTTTTACTCTATTATTTTTATTTTTTGTTGGACTACAAGTTGGATGGACCCAAATTCAAATGGTTCCATTAACTCATAACCCTAGCCTATCGTCCAAGAGTTCTACAAATATATTAGCTTCTTCAGCTTATGCAGATGTATTACAGTTAAATGTGCAGACGCTCAAAACAGATAGTATTTGTGTAGATTTATTTCTAATTAACGAGCCCTTTGACCGTCTCGAGTACGACCCTGTTGGCATTTTAGGTGGAGACGTTGAGATTAGTAATAATTGTATAATTTTTACAGCGGGCTTCATTCAGTTTCCAGTGACTGATTCAATTGATGTTTTTATAATTGACGAAAATGGGGATGAAACGCCAGTTTTACTCATCGTAAAAACTCGCCCCGCACTTGACCTTCCCTTTATAGATAATTTTTCCGCTTCAGGCCCCTATCCAGACGAAATCCTATGGTTAGACCGTGCAGCCTACATCAACCGCAGTTTGGCTGCTCAGCCCCTATCTCTGGGCACAGCAACCCTTGATGGGACGAACGAATTCGGAGTGCCTTATGGCGGTGGAGCCGGCATTTCAGACCACCTAACTTCGTCTTTCATTGACTTGAGCACCTACGATTTCCCCGTTTTACAGTTTTTCTACCAACCTAGAGGCAGAGGATTCTCTGGCTTTCCTCGTGTTGCTGATTCCCTAATTCTTGAGTTTAGAAATTCCGAAGGGGGGTGGGAACGCATAAAATCATATCCAGGCCTAGGTGATCAAACAGTTCCTCCATTCCAATATGAAGAATTTCCTGTTGAGGAGCGATTTCGGTATGATGGTTTTCAGTTCCGGTTTAAAAACATTTCCCGAAGGGATGGCGTTTTGGGCTTGTGGCATTTAGATTATGTCCAGCTTAGAGATGAGCCTGTGCCCACTTCAAATATTGCTGACATCAGTCTATTGAATGAGCCTTCTGGAGTGCTCTCTCCATACCGGGCATTACCTTCCAAGCAATTTAAAAATTGGATTTCTACCCAAACGGCTACGGAGGTTCAAGTTTCAGTTTCTAACAATTTCCCTACAACACAAGAAGTTAGTATTAGTCGTCTTAGAGTTAGGAGCCTACCCGAATCTACGCCACTCATAGAGGAAACACTACTTGAAGTACCCCCTGTTGTAGATGAAAATCAAAGAACCTTAGCGCCAGGTCAATTTGGATTTATAAATCCAATAAAACGCCGAGAAGGCTTGATAAATGCTTTGCAAACGATACCGTTTGAAGAAGATGATAGCACCCGCATTGAAACGATTTATGAAATTGAGCCAGAAAACGAAGATAATCAGCCAGCCTTTGCACAAAATAATAATACACGCGTAGAAAATAAAATCATAGACTATTATGCCTACGATGATGGATCGGCAGAAGTTGGGATTTATGTCCAGGGGACGGGTCAGTTTGACATGGTTGCCCAGGAATATGAAGCAATTGTTGGCGATACACTTCGAGCTATTCGAATGATGTTTCCGTTCGTTTTTTCAGAAGGAGAACGGCAGCGCTTTGAGCTAATGGTCTGGATAGATAGTTTGTCTTCCACAGCTGACTACTCTCAATTTTATGATCAACCTATATTCGGAGCTGAATTTGATGAAGGAATAAAAAGCTTTACAAATTTCAGTCTAAAGACATCCACCGGTGAAGACACTACTCTATTTATTCCCAGCGGCAAATTTTATGTGGGTTGGAGGCAGGTCTCAGCCTCAAGCCCATTTGGGTTATATGTAGGTTTTGACCGTGACAGTCCCGAAGCGACTTCACGAATCTTCTTTAATTCGACAGGAACATGGAATCCCGTTTCAGGAGGAAACATAGAGGGAGCTATTATGATTCGCCCCGTATTTGGCACCAAGACCCAAATAACCACCCAAGTGGCTACTCCGGCAGCAGCGCCCCAGTCATTATCTCTATATCCAAATCCGACATCTAATTATTTGTATGTACCTTATTTTGAAACTTTGATGAACGAAGTAGATCAAGTTTTAGCAATCAACAGTGCGGGACTGGCCACCCAAATGAATGTAACCGATTCAAGAATATCAGTTGGGACCTTGCCTGAAGGCTTGTATTCCTTAGTCTTTTTGGACAAAGCCGGAACTATACTTGCATATTCTCGTTTCGTAAAAATATAAAGTGATAACTATGGAAGATATTACGGTCGGAGAATTACAAAAAAAGAGACAACAAGGTGAGGATATTCAATTACTTGATGTGCGTGAAGCCCATGAGCGCGAGGCTTTCAATATCGGTGGTTCCTTTCTACCTCTGGGAGACTTAACTGAAAAGATATCTGAATTGCCTTTCGACAAAGATAAAGAAGTTGTTGTCTATTGTCGATCCGGAAATCGAAGCGGGGTAGCTAAAGAAGTATTACAGCAACATGGCTTTAAAAAGGCACGCAATCTACTGGGCGGAATGATCGCTTGGTCAAATCTAGATGAGGAAAACTAGAATATATTTTTCCACATCATAGACTCTACCGGCTTTATAGTCCGCTCGTTGTATTTTGCATCTTTTTTGGTATTATAATATCGGTCAATATTCCCCTCGATAGAGAAGTAAATAAGTTGGCCGATAGGCATACCTGCATAAATTCGTACAGCTTGTGTGCAAGATATTTCAAGCGTCCAGGTGTTACAGAACCCCACATCCCCTTTCCCCGCAGTAGCGTGAATATCGATACCCAGCCTACCAACGCTGGATTTCCCCTCTAAAAATGGAACAGCCCGGTGGGTTTCGGTGTATTCCATAGTAACACCTAAATATAATGTATCCGGATAGATAATCATTCCTTCTTCAGGAATCAGCTTGTGCTCAACCTTATTGTGTTTTCTTGCATCTAAAACCTTGTCCGTATATGTCGCAATGTGAGGTGCTAAATGCACATCATAGGAGTTCGTACCGAGGCAATCCCTTTTGAAAGGTTCAATCACGACCTCTCCCTTTTTTATGGCTTTCAAGATTTGGTTGTCCGTTAGTATCATAATTGGCTTACAGTTTAGGATTATCCAGGATATTCCACACTCTTATCGTGCGATCGTCACTAGCAGTAAGAATAGAGTCGGAATGGTTATTGTACTTTAATATATTAACAGAGTTCATATGGTGCGATTTTTTACTGCTATCAATTACTTTTATCAATTTCAGGTCTGAAAGCGTCCATACTTTGATACTATTATCTCTACTCGCTGTAAATAAAATACCCCTCTTATGATCTATGGCGATACTATTTATCGTGAAACGATGTGCCGGAACTTCTTTAATAGGAACCCCAGTTGCCCAATCCCAGGCTTTTAAATAAGCATCCATTCCTCCACTGTATAAGATATCACCATCCGGGTGGAAAATCAGGTCAAAAATCGACCTGTCATGCGCCATTTCAATCTGTTGGATACATTTCCAGCTTTCTGTGTGAAACAGATAAATATGGCCATCACCACCTGCAATGGCCATCACAGGTCGAGAAGGATGGAAGGCCGCGGCCCGCAAATGTTTTTTTGAAATTGAAAAGCTCTGTTTGGGTAAATAATTTTCTGAAGACCAGAGTGTAAAACGTCCGTCAGCCCCAGCAGACAAAATGATGTCTTCATGGGTATCCACTAGATAGGTTCCCTTATTATGGTGGGCCTGTTTATTCAGCAGGGATTTATTAGCGTAATCAATTGCATACACGCCCCCATTCATATCTCCTACCCAAATCCTCTCATTAATCTTTTCAAAACATAAATCGAAAATCTGAGCATCTACTTTGGAAATAAGGGATCCGTCTTCACTATCACTAGACAATCTGGGCCATTCAACAATCCAACCGTCCCCAGCACCAGACAAAAACCCTCCATCAGGGAGTTCGGCTAGGGCGTAAATTCCGGCCTTGTGCCCAAGTAATAACTTCTCTTGTACAATTTCCATAACTGATGTTCACTATGAAGTATTCGAGCATCAAAGATAGTTGGTATAGCATACAATTATGCGACGGCTCAAAACTTATTCTTCAAATCATCTTGATTACATGACAAATGTTATTACATTTAGTTTTATGCCAATCTCCTTGTATAAAAAAATAGATGAAGTTACCGCATTGGGTGTGTGGGATGTCACTGAAGCTGAAACTTGGTTTCTCCAGCGATTAGATTTGGTTTCTGAAGAAGAGGAAGCCCTCGATAAGATAAAGGCCACTGCTAAGAGACGGGAGTGGCTCGGAGCGCGCTGGTTGTTACACTATTTAGGATCGGGTGAAAGCCGACAGCCTTGTTTAAAAGATACATTTGGCAAACCGTATTTGCAAGGCAGTTCTACTGAAATTTCAATTTCGCACTCCAACGGGAAAGCCGCTGTTCTAAGAAGCCGACAGCCTGCTGGAATTGATATTCAAAAGCGCGTAAAGAAAATTTACCGCATCAAACATAAATTCGTAAACGCTAAGGAAGAGAAGTGGCTTCGACCTGACCACATCTTGTCTGACTTGCATCTAATTTGGGGAGCCAAAGAAGCACTTTACAAGATTTATAGCAAAAAGAAAGTTGACTTTTGCAAGGAATTAGAAATAAAACGGCCTGATTTTGAATCGCAAAAGGCCATTGGAAAAATTTACAAAAACAAAGATCAAACTTATGATATACACTACCAATGGATGGGTGACTTTATTCTCGTTTACACCGTTGCCCAGAAACACTAGCTTAATCTTTTATGCTTTTATTTTTCTACTAGCCTGCGAATCCTCTCCTTCAGAAGCATCTGCGCAAGATGGCGAAGGCCTGCCGGATGAATTCGTTACATTCTATGATAAGTATCATTCAGATTCCGCCTTTCAATGGGAACACACCCTTTTTCCCCTGCCTTATTTAGGCGAAAAAAGAGCTATTGAAGAATGGACAGCAGAAAATTGGATCATGCACAAACCTGTAGATATTGAAAATTCCCAAATATTTGAACGCTCATTTTACCGAATGGGAAAGTCAATCGTCGGCGAGGAAATCATAAGTCCCTCCTTAAAACTAAAAATCGAGCGCCGCTGGAAAAAAACAGAGGGAAGGTGGCTGCTTATTTACTACAAGCCCTTAGATTAAAGGCAGGCAACCAAACCATTTTTAGATGCCAAGCTCTATGCGCCCAAGCGACCACAAGCAAAACAATCGGGAAATATTTTATAAGCTTACGCATAGTCCTCAAGCGGAGGACAAGTGCACATTAAATTTCTATCACCGTAAGCATTATCCACCCGCGCTACTTGCGTCCAAAACTTTTTACCTTCATGCAGATATGGCAGTGGATATGCCGCTGTTTGCCGACTGTATGGAAAATCCCAATCATCTGCTGTCAACCACTGAATACAATGTGGCGCATTGACTAAAGGATTAGATTCTGAAGGCCAATCGCCAGCTGCAATCTTATCAAGCTCTGCATGGATGCTCAGCATAGCCGCAATGAATCGATCTAATTCTTCTAAGCTCTCACTTTCTGTAGGTTCAATCATGATTGTTCCCGGTACCGGAAAGGACATAGTTGGCGCATGAAATCCGTAATCAATAAGTCGCTTGGCGATATCCTCTGCTCCTATATCAATAGCTTTGAATGGACGTAAATCTACAATAAATTCATGTGCACAATACCCGCCTTTCCCGGCATAAAGAATCTTATAATTCGATTCCAATTTGCTCTTTATATAATTTGCATTAAGAACGGCCGCCGCTGTAGATTTTTTCATGCCATTGGGACCCAACAATCGAATATAGGCATACGAAATGAGAAGTATAGATGGGCTTCCATAAGGTGCCGCAGATACCGGAATCCGCTTAACTTCTGCTCCGTCATCATAACGATGGGTAGGTAGATACGGCGCTAGTTTTTTATTCACACAGATGGGACCCATTCCGGGGCCACCTCCACCATGCGGTATAGCAAAGGTTTTATGCAAATTTAAGTGACAAACATCAGCATCAATGTGTCCAGGACTGGTAAAACCCACTTGCGCATTCATATTGGCTCCATCCAAGTATAGTAAACCTCCATTTTCGTGAACCAATTCGCAGATCTCCTTTATCTCTGTTTCGAAAACTCCATGTGTAGATGGATAGGTAATCATCATAGCAGCTAAACTATCTTTATACTTTTCCACTTTTTCCCGCACATCTTCAATATCAATATTACCGTTTTCATCGCACTGAACCACCACCACTTTCATTCCGGCCATTACTGCTGAAGCGGGGTTAGTTCCATGTGCCGACTCAGGTATTAAAGCGATGTTTCGATGAGAATTCCCTTGCTCTTTATGAAATTCCCGTATCGTCATTAGGCCGGCATATTCCCCCTGAGCTCCCGAATTGGGTTGAAAGGAGCAAGCGGAGAAGCCCGTTATATCGCTAAGGTAGTCTGCCAAATCATCAATGATCTGTTTGTAGCCCAGTCGTTGTTGTACGGGAGCGAAAGGATGAATCGAGGAAAACTCAGGCCATGATATAGGCATCAATTGGGTAGCTGCATTTAATTTCATGGTACAAGAACCTAACGAAATCATGGAGTGAGTAAGCGATAAATCTTTATTTTCAAGTTTTTTGATATATCGCATCATATCTGTTTCAGAGCGATACTGATGAAAAATTTCATGCTCCATGAAATCAGTTCTTCTTCGGGTATTTTCCCCGAGTTCTTCTGTTAGTGTTGGGTCAAAATTTGAGTCCGGTTCCATCTCACCGAATGCCTCTTTAAATACTTCTATAATTTCCTCCACATCAGATGCACGGGTAGTTTCATCCAGGCTTATTCTTACGCCTTGAGCAGTGTACCAAAAATTCATCTGATGTGCTTCTGCTATTTTTCTTAAGGCGATAATATCTTCATGGCTCAGTTTTACCGTGATCGTATCAAAAACTGAAGTATTTATGACTTCAAATCCGGCGCCGAGTAATGCCGAAGCCAGACGATAGGTCTGGGATCGTATGTTACGAGCAATAGCTTTAATACCTTCGGGACCGTGGTAAACCCCATACATACTTGCCATAATAGCTAGCAAGGCCTGTGCTGTACAAATATTGGATGTAGCTCGATCACGTTTGATATGCTGTTCGCGGGTCTGAAGAGCCATCCGAAAGGCAGGCCGCTCATCCCGATCAACAGAAACACCAATGATGCGTCCTGGAATTTGACGCTTAAACTTCTCACTAGTGGCAAAATAAGCAGCATGCGGTCCACCCGCTCCTAGAGGAACGCCAAACCGCTGGGTATTACCCACTACAACATCGGCTCCCCACTCTCCGGGTGGTCGAAGCAAACTCAAGCTCATCAAGTCAGCTGCTACAGCCACTCGAATTCCGGATTCATGCCAAAGGGTGACTTTCGCCTCCCAATCTATAACTTCACCCTGCGCATTTGGGTATTGAATTAACACTCCAAAATATTCATCTGTGGTTTCCCACTCCAGTGCCTCTCCCCGAACGATTTCAATGCCTAATGGTTCTGCACGCGTTTCCAGCACATCCACTGTCTGAGGAAAAACATGTTTATCTACAAAAAACTTTTTTGCTGGGTTTTTCTTGCGCTTTTTATTCACGATACCTTGCAGCATGGTCATTGCCTCTGCGGCAGCTGTAGCCTCGTCCAATAAAGAAGCGTTGGCAAGTGGGAGGCCTGTCAAACTAGAAACCATGGTTTGAAAATTCAGCAAAGCCTCTAGTCTTCCTTGAGCTATTTCAGCCTGATATGGGGTATACTGCGTATACCATCCTGGGTTCTCAAGAATATTGCGCTTGATTACAGAAGGGACATCTGTTCCATAGTAGCCCTGACCAATAAAGTTTTTAAATACCTTATTCTTTCTGGCGATTTCCCGCATCATAGCCAGGAAGTCAGCCTCACTCAGTGCCTCTGGTGTTTGCAGCGGTTCGGACCTGACAATAGAATCCGGGACGACCTTATCCATTAAGTCTTCGAGGCTGTCACAATTCAATAATTGTAACATCGATTCTTGATCTGCTTCACTCAGGCCTATATGTCGACGAGAAAAATCAGCTTTTGCCATAAAAGTAGGAGTTTTAGTTTTGCGAAGATAGAGTAGGATAACACTAAAAAGTGGCTTTAGATGTCTTTTTTTCGCAAGATTTTCGAAAATTTAACTAAGAAAACTGTTAGCTCCTTACTGAGCGATGTAATGCGCATGTTTGCGGCAGAAAATTATCCTTTTAAATTAAAAATCGACTGCATTTCTTCGACAAGGTCCAATTTTTCCCAGGTAAATAACTCAACTTCTCTTGTTTCTACTTTATCACCGGCTCCCGTAAAAAAGGACTTCATTACTTTCTGCCCCGGTTCACGTCCCATATGGCCATAGGCCGCTGTCTCTATGTACATGGGTTGACGCAACTTCAAACGCTTTTCTATGGCATAGGGTCTCAAATCAAAGTTTGCCTTTAATTTTTCCGCTATTTCACCATCACTCAAATTCACATGGGACTTACCGTATGTGTTTACATAAAGTCCGCATGGCTCAGCAACTCCTATAGCATAGGAAACCTGAACCAGCACTTCATCCGCAACGCCCGCTGCCACAAGATTTTTCGCCAAATGTCGAGTAGCATAAGCAGCTGAGCGGTCTACTTTGGAGGGGTCTTTACCTGAAAAAGCACCGCCGCCGTGTGCACCTTTACCTCCATAAGTGTCAACAATGATTTTTCTACCTGTAAGTCCCGAATCGCCATGTGGCCCTCCAATAATGAAAGCGCCCGTCGGATTTATAATATATTCGATATCATCGGTAAATAAAGCCTGAACATCTAATCCAAACTCAGCCATAACACGCGGCATAAGAATTGATTTAATATCGGATGTTATTTGTTCCTGCATTTTTTTATGAGCGGCCTGAGTGGCTTGTTTTGAATCGTCCGCTGGTTTGACAAACTCATCATGCTGCGTGGATATAACGATGGTTTGAATCGCTTGTGGGCGCCCATCATCATCGTACATGATCGTCACTTGCGACTTGGAGTCCGGCCGCAAATACGTCATCTCGCTGCCTTCTTTTCGGATGGCAGCGAGAATATGTAAGATTTTATGCGATAAATCCAGAGAGACCGGCATATAGTTTTTCGTTTCGTTTGTGGCGTACCCAAACATCATTCCCTGATCCCCTGCACCCTGCTCATCAGGTGATCCACGCTCTACTCCCATACTGATATCAGCAGATTGTTCATGAATAGCTGAAAGAATACCGCATGACTGAGCATCAAACTGATATTCACTTTTATTGTATCCAATTTGGTTAATAACATTGCGTACAATCTTCTGTAAATTCAAGTATGCGTTCGATTTGACTTCACCCGCCAGCACCACTTGCCCCGAAGTCACCAATGTTTCGCAAGCTACCTTGGAATCGGGATCAAAAGCTAAAAAGTGATCGATGATCGCATCTGATATTTGATCTGCAACTTTATCGGGATGGCCTTCAGATACAGATTCGGAAGTAAATAAATATGACATATCGCATTAAGTTTGTGCAAAAATAGAAAAGTTTCAGAAGTGAGCGCCATTCAAATGTCATTAAGCGACCTTCCCAACTATCTTTTTTAAAGACATTTGGGCGTCCCCCCCAAAAGTTGGGGGGCGCTACGGTCGCCCACTATCGGCTACCGGCGGGGCCGGCATCGCCCCTTTGCGATCGCTTGTCAGCGTTCACAAAGGGGCCGGGCTCCCATCGCTGACGCAAAGCTTTATTTATTTGCATTTCGAAGATGAAAGCCCTCAAGGTATTCGTTGCGCAAGGGATGGTAAGGGCCGCAAGCGATAGCTAGCGGGTCCGCAAGATCGCAGGGCGATCTGAAGGACGGAACCCCTGCACAGCCCGACCCCGTGCGCCCGAAGCGAAGCCGAAGGGCTCACGGAGGATGCGCCCAAAAAATAATATAAAGGCTATTTTATGGCGCAGTTCAAAACATGATTCCCATTTAATGTCCCTTGCAGTTCATCTCCATTTTTTACAGGTCCTACTCCTGCGGGCGTCCCCGTGTAGATAAGGTCACCCTTTTGCAAGGTGAAATAACGAGAAAGGTAGGAGATAATCTCCGGCAAAGTGAACATCATATGGCGCGTATCCCCGTGCTGCACTTGCTGACCGTTTTTATTCAAAAAAAATTCGTGGTACTTAACTTCTGGGTCGAACGGCAGCCAATCGCCGATGGCGGCAGAATAATCAAAGGCCTTAGCAATTTCCCATGGCTGTCCTTTCTTCTTTATGTCAGACTGTATGTCGCGGGCCGTAAAATCAATACCCAAAGTCATTTTATCGATATAATCGAGGGCAAATTGAGATGAAATAGCTTTCCCGTGTTTGGCTATACGGAGCACCCACTCACACTCAAAATGAATATCCGAAGAGAAATCGGGAATATAAAACGGTTTCCCCTCTCTCAATAAGGCCGTAGACGGCTTCATAAAAACGAGTGGCTGGTCCGGCTTCTCATTGTCCAGTTCTTCGATATGTGCCAGATAATTCCGGCCGATACAAAATATTTTCATGCAAATTGACTTTATATATTCTAGACAAAAGTAAGGATTTGAAACCGATACGACTTAAGTCAGCTTCCGTCCTAATTAAGCGCAGTTAGTTTTCGATACGTAAACCAACAAATAATTGTACTTTTGCGTACATCAGATAAAAGATTATTTATGAGTATTTTTCAACGGGCCTATCGGGCGTCGGGATGGATAGCATTTGGCATAGCCATGATCGTATATTTTTTCTCCGTAGAGCGGACTGGAAGTTTGTGGGATTGTGGTGAGTTTATATCAGCGGCTTATAAATTGCAAGTCGTGCACCCTCCAGGTGCCCCTCTTTATTTACTAATGGCCCGAATGTTTGCTTTTGTTGGCGATGTACTATTTGACGATCCTTCGAAAATTGGACACGCTGTGAATATATTTTCGGGTATGGCCACTGCATTTGCAGCAGCTTTTATAGCTTGGTCGACCACCCTGTTGAGTAAATTGGCTATGGTCGGGCGAACGGCCACACCAGACCGCGGTCAAAGTCTAGCTGTGGCTGGAGCGGGACTCGTTGCAGGTCTGACTAGCGCATTCGCCACTTCTGTTTGGTTTTCAGCAGTAGAAGGTGAGGTGTATGCTTTGTCCACGTTTTTTACTGCGCTTACGATATGGAGTGCTATTCGCTGGTACAGTTTACCTAAAGATCCACAAAACGATAGATGGTTATTGTTTACTGTTTTTGCAGCAGCGCTATCGATCGGCGTTCACCTTTTAAGCTTACTTACCTTTCCAGCATTAGCTCTCTTTTACTACTATAAGAAATTTGAAAAACGAACATTGCTGGGAGGCTTGCTGGCCATGGGTGTAGGTGTAATTTTGATTGGCGTGATTCAGACCGTTGTCATTATCGGGATACCGAAGTTGTGGTTTTTCTTTGACCAGATCATGGTAAACTCCTTCGGAACTGCACCCAACTTAGGCATCATTCCTACCGTTGTGGTCATTGCCGGAGTTATATATTTAGCCCTTCGATTTGCCCGTCAAACGCGCAGGCCTCTTCTGCATCAAGGGATTCTTGCCTTTATGTTTGCTATCATTGGTTATTCTACTATAGGTATGGTTGTGATACGATCTAATGCGAATCCACCGATTAACATGAATCAGCCCAGTGATCCTTCACGCTTGATTCCCTACATAAATCGTGAGCAATATGGAGAAAGACCATTACTCTTCGGTCCTCATTATTTAGCTTCTCCTCAGCGGTACGACCGTGAAGACCGACTAGGACTCGTAGATGGCGAATATGTAAAAGTTTCGGAAAAAATTAGTCCGGTTTATCGCTCTCGGGATGAGATGTTTTTCCCACGTCTGGGACACATGGATGACCGGCGAAAACAATTGTATAACTATTGGCTGGACAGAGATCGGGGTAATCCGACAATGGCTGATAATTTTGGCTTTTTCTTCCGCTATCAAATTGGATGGATGTATTATCGCTATTTCATGTGGAATTTTGTTGGTCGCCAGAATGGTGATCAAGGCTTTTTCCCCTGGGATAAGTCTAGTGGGCACTGGGAGTCTGGTATATCATTTGTAGATGAAGCCAGACTATATGAGAAAGATGAACTGCCCCCGTCCATGGCAAACAATAAGGCACGTAATCATTACTACTTCTTGCCTTTAATCTTCGGTTTACTAGGCTTGTTTTGGCATTATAAACGAAGAAAAAAAGACTTTTTCACTCTATTGGTTTTATTTATAGTCACGGGTTTGGGTATTATAGTATATTCTAATCAACCGCCCAATGAGCCTCGAGAGAGAGATTATGTGTTAGTGGGGTCTTTTATGACGTTTGCAATGTGGATTGGAATGGCAGTTCCGCTGCTGTTTGAATGGATACGGGATAAAGCATCTATGCGTCCTGTTGTGGGAGCGCTTGCTGCCAGCATTATAGTGCTAAGCGCCCCTGTCATTATGGGTGTAGAGAACTTTGATGATCACAGCAGACGGTGGGTTACCGGAGCTCGAGATTATGCAAATAATTATTTAGAGTCTCTGGAACAGGATGCTATTATTTTTACTTATGGAGATAATGACACCTATCCCCTATGGTATGCACAGGAGGTTGAAAATATTCGCCCCGATGTACGAATCATAAATCTAAGTCTCATTGCGGTTGACTGGTACATCAATCAAATGCGGCGCAAAGTAAACGAGTCTGCTCCCATTGAAATGACATTGAGTGCTGAGGGTATCCGGGGAGATCAGCTCAATGCAGTAGCCATAAATTCCAGCCTAAATCAGCGATTTGAAGTTCGCGACGTGTTACGTCTTTTGGATGAGTCACCGGATTTAGCTCGGAGTGGTCGCATTCCAAATAAGTTTTCTATCAACATTGATGCTAAAAAGGCGAAAGAGTCGCAGTGGGTAGATCCAAAGCTGACAGATCGCATTGTAGATCAGGTGCCTATTACTATCAATGGCGGTATGATTACAAAAGATGATTTAGCCATTCTAGATATTCTTAGTAGTAATATGTATGATCGTCCCATTTACTTCGCGTCAACCGTCCAATCGTCCAAACTTCTGGGCTTACATGATTACATGCAGCTCGAAGGCTTAGCTTTGCGTTTCATTCCAGTTAAGACAAGCTCAGATAAAAGCATGGGCATATACGGTTCAGGACGTGTGGCAGCTGATAAGATTTTAAAGCGCATGCGGGAAGAATTCCAATGGGGAGGTTTTGACAAATACGATTTGTTTGTCGATGAGAGTTATAATGCAGCCGTTCAGGCACACCGAATGGCGATGATGCGCTCATTGCAAACTTTCTTGAATAATAACGAAAATAGTAAGGCAGAAGAGATTTGCGACATTTATTTTAAAGCCTTTCCCAACATGAACTTCCCTTTCATATCGCACCAGGTAAATTCGTTTATAAATGGTTATTTACAAGCCGGTGCTAAAGAGAAAGCGAAAGAGAAACTGGAAGTCCTGGTTAATCAGGTGCAGGAGCACATGGAGTTTTACAATTCTATTTCAAGTGAAGTGCGAAGTAGCAGTTTCTCAAGAAATTACCAGATGGCTCAGCGAACCGCGCGTGAAGCTTTATCTTTAGCGCGCGAGGTTGGTGAAGAGTATGGGCAAGAGAAACAAGAACAATTAGCTCCTTACATCCAATAAAACGAACAATTAAAATGAAAAAGTTAGCGATAGGTTCTGATCACGCGGGTTATGCATTGAAACAAGAATTGAAAACTAGTGGCTTACTAGAGGGTTATGAAGTTGTAGATTTTGGCACTGACTCTGAAGATTCGACAGATTATCCCGACTTTGCTCATCCCACGGCTCAAGCTGTAGAGGACGGTGAATGCGAATTAGGGATTTTAGTTTGTGGAAGTGGAAATGGAGTTGCGATGGCAGCCAACAAGCATCAAGGAATTCGAGCCGCTCTTTGTTGGAATGAAGAGCTAGCTGCGCTAGGCCGACAGCACAATGATGCTAATATACTCTGCCTTCCCTCACGTTTCATAGCGACCGATCTGGCAAAAAAAATCGTTTCTTCGTTTTTATCCGCTGATTTTGAAGGAGGGCGTCATCAAAGACGCGTCAATAAAATTTAAAGGAATTTATGTATCTATTCTATATTCGACTACTAAGTCTACTGCTACTTAGCAGTTTTTTTAGTTTGGGACTCAAGGCTCAAGATCCCGTTCAGACCTCAGCAGTGACCTACGCTGATAAGATTGATTCCTTTGAGCTTAAAAGGCATCTGTTTTTTCTGGCTTCGAATTACCTCCAAGGTCGAGAAACCGGAACCACTGGAAATAATAAGGCAGCAGCATATGCTGCCCATTACTTTGAAAAATGGGGTTTACAGACTATAGATTCCAGTAAGAATTATCTCCAACCGGTGTCATTTACGCGATTCACATCTATTTCGAAGGCCTTAAAAGTCGATGGTCAGATTCTGGAACCTTTTTCGGACTTCGTCGTTTCCCCGTTTAGACAACAGCCTATCGATTCATTCTCCGATAATTCCATCTACTTTGTTGGGTATGGAATCCAGTCCTCCATCTATGATGACTTTGGCTCACACGATTGGACAGACAAGGTGGTTATTCTGTTTAAAACCCTTCCTCCGAGTCTTCAAAAAGAGTTACCCGAGGAAGTCACCAAGCTAAGTCTTCGTTTGAAAAATTGCCTAAATCATGGTGTGAAGACTGTGTTAGTTATTGATGAAGGACTAAAGCGATATAGTTCGCGAACGAGCCGGTATTTAGATGCGCAGTTTTTACAACTCGGTGAAATCGATCCCAGAAAATTGCCTCTCCCACCTCACGCTCACGTGAGTACTGTCTTAGCTGAAAATTGGTTGAATCAAGCCGATATCTCTTTTAAAAAATATCGAAAACGATTGTTGAAAAATAAGGGAGTATCAGATAAGGTACTTCGGGCTCCAGTTTCTGTTTCTGGGTATTGGGAACCGAGCACAGAAAATGTCCAAAGTCAAAATGTGGTAGGATACCTTCCCGGGCAGGATACGAGTTTACTCGGCGAACACATAATTATTTCTGCCCACTACGACCACTTGGGGCAAAGGGACAAGGCAATTTATAACGGTGCTGATGACAATGGGTCGGGAACAACCGGTGTATTAACACTAGCTGAGACATTTAGTGATTGGGTTAAAGAGGGTAACTCGATTAAAAGGGGTATTGTATTTATTTTGATGACAGGAGAGGAAAAAGGCTTATTGGGAAGCAAGTATTATTCTGAGCACCCGCTCCTACCCTTGAATAATGCCATGGCAAATATCAATATAGATATGATTGGTCGAATCGATGAGACTTACCGTGAAAAAAACGACTATATCTATGTCATCGGGGCTGATCGAATCAGTCAGGATCTTCACGATATAAATGAAGAAGCGAATCAAAGAGGGCCCCAACTCATTTTGGATTATACGTACAATGAGGAAGATGACCCCAATAGATATTACTATCGCTCTGATCACTACAATTTTGCAAAAAAAGGAATACCTGCCATTTTTTATTTTAATGGGACGCATGAGGATTATCACGGGGTGGGTGATCGACCCGAGGAGATTGATTTCACAGCTATGCAGAAGCGTATTCAACTGATATTTTTAACAGCTATGCAACTTGCTCAGCAACAGAAGCCTTTGAAAATAAATGCATCTAGATAGTTATAGTATTTAGCCGCAAGGCAGCCTACTTCCAGTGATCATAGGAATGATCCATTTAAAAGGAAGTACAACCAAATAATGATTTGATAGTAGCCTTTTCTAAGGTAAAGAAGCAACAGTATTAGGAGTCGTCACCGAAAAGATTACCAATGAGTGTGAGGAGGACCTGATAATCAATATATTTGTGGGAAATTAGTTTGAATGGCAACTCCGAGAACGGCTGCATTCTATACCTTGGGATGCAAGCTCAATTTTTCTGAATCTTCCAGTTTGGCCCAGCGGTTCGAAGCTGCGGGATATGGCGTACTTCCCTTTGAGGAAGAGGCAGATATTTATGTTATAAATACCTGTTCAGTAACAGACTTTGCGGATGCCAAGTGCCGAAATATAGTTCGAAAAGCCAAGCGCAGAAATCCCGAATCAAAAATTATAGTTATCGGCTGCTATGCACAATTAAAACCGAAGGAGATTTCACAAATTGAAGGTGTGGACCTCGTTTTAGGTGCTTCAGAAAAATTTCAAGTTCTCGATTATATAGATCAACTCTCAGATGCAGAGCCAGGCTGGATTCAGAGCAGCAGTATAGAGGAAGTACACAGTTTCGAACAGGCTTTCTCATTTGGGGATCGCACGCGCTCCTTTTTAAAGGTTCAAGATGGGTGTAACTATAATTGTAGTTTCTGTACAATTCCACTTGCTAGAGGCAAAAGCCGCTCTCCAGAAGTTTCAACTTTAGTTGATCAAGCTCACAAACTCGTTGAAAAAGGCGTCAAAGAGGTCGTATTAACAGGAGTTAATATTGGCGATTTTGGCTGGCATGACGGCAAAAAGCAATCCAGCTTTCTGGAATTAATTCGAGCGCTGGATGAAATAAAGGGTATAGAACGATTTCGAATATCATCAATTGAGCCCAATTTGGTTACAGATGAGATCATAACTTTTGTAGCACAATCCAAACGCTTTGTACCACACTTGCACATGCCACTTCAATCTGGAAATAATAAACAGCTGGCTCAAATGCGCAGACGGTATAAACGCGAACTATATTTTGACCGTGTCCAGCTAATAAAAGATTTTATGCCAGAGGCCTGCATAGGTGTAGATGTCATTACTGGTTTCCCGGGAGAGTCTGAGGCCGACTTTTTAGAAAACGTTGACTTTATTCGCCAGATGCCTATTAGTTACCTGCACGTATTTACATATTCCGAGCGGCCAAACACGCTTGCAAATGAGATGGATGCTGTTGTTCCGATGTCAGAACGTAAGCGGAGGAATAAGATTCTTCGAAATTTATCTCAGAAAAAGAAGAGAGCTTTTTATGAAGAGCAACTTGGCACACAACATACTGTTCTGGTAGAGGAAGACAACAAAAGAGGGAGCCTGACCGGTTTTACAGAAAATTACGTGAAGGTCCATTTAGGAGATTCCGAATTAGAGCCCAATGATCTTGTGGAGGTGTATTTAAAGGAAATCACATCACAAGGTCGGGTATTAGCTGAGCCTATTTTTACTACTTCTCTTTCGAATTTGTAGGCGATTGGTAGACGAAGGAATATTCAGGCACTTTTCCTTTAGTTCCGCTAAAATAATTTGAAATATACTCCAGGTCAGCCTCACTATCATCAGTTGGCAAAAAAGGAGGACTAAAGCTCACACACTTTGCTTCATAATCGAATTTGGTCAAAACAATACTTGCGCCAGCCTTTTTAGCGATCCAATAAAATCCAGTACGAAGCCTGTCCACGGCTTTTCGAGTTCCTTCCGGTGCAATTGCAATATCAAATTCACTATGTTCATTAAATATTTTTACCACGGCCTCTGTCATATTTGCACTACCTGTTCGATCTACAGGGTACCCTCCCAGCCATTTAAAAATAGAGCCAAAAGGAAACTTGAAAAGACTTTTTTTGCCTAAAAACCGAGTAGGCATTTTACGATAGGAACGAACTAAAATTCCTAGAGGAAAGTCAACCCAGGAAGTATGGGGCACTACTGCGACAACATTTTTTGGATACTCGATCGGGTATTCTCCTTTGACCTCCCATCCCCACAACTTTAAAAGCAATCCGGCTATCTTTGATTTCATGTTTATTGGTATGTTTTAAATTATCATTGCGATTAAGAATAAAAGCAATTTTTGTATTTTCTATTAAACCATAAAGGTATGTATGCATCTAATGATTAGATCACAATGATACAAAAGAAGAAAAATATAGAAGATGAAGAAATAATAAGCCTTTTTAGGCAAAATCCAGAATCGGGTATGAATTTGTTTCTCAGCAAATTCGAAAAGCCATTATATGCTCATCTGAGATCAATACTTCGTATAGATGAGGATACAGATGATGCTTACCAGAACACTTGTGTTAAAATTTATCTCAACCTCAAGCGATTTAAGGCTAAGTCAAGTTTGTACACATGGTGTTATCGAATAGCCACAAATGAGGCGCTAAACTTATTACGGAAGCGAAAAAAATCAGTTAGCGAGTCGGATTCAATATTACAAGACCGGCAGGCCGGCTTAGATGTAAATTACGATGCCCTAATGAAAATCTTTCACGAGGCCATTGATAGACTTCCAGAGCGCCAACAACTAGTTTTTCAGATGCGCTATTATGGGAAGCTTTCTTATGAAGAGATCGCGACCTTAACTGATCGATCAATTGGTGGCTTAAAAGCTAATTATCATCATGCAAAAAATAAAATTCAAAATCATATAAAATCACATGCAAATTTATGAAACAAGTTACCCAAGAATCGGATGATTTTGGTTTACCAAAAGAAGTAATACTAGAAAGCAGAAAACTGCACAAAAAGGATTCAAGAGCACCGCTCAAGGAACGGCGAAAGGAGATCATAGCTAAAGCTCGTGATCAAAGGAGCGGACTGAGACCATTATATGCGGTAATTCTTGCAGCAGCAGCCATTTTTATTGGGGTTATATATTACCCGACATATAACCAAGTTGACTCCACTCTTCAGGCTAACGAGAACCACGAAATAGAAACATGGCTAGACAACCAATATACAACCCTGGAGGAGCCCTTAGAGTATTCACTATATGCCGATAGCGACCTGACTTTAAATTGGACTTTAGAAAACACTATGGCTCTTTCAGATGAAGAACTTGACATTTTGATCCAAGAATGGAGCATAGAAATGTCTGAATATGAAATTTATAATCTAAAACACCTATAACTTATGAAAACGCTTTTAATAACATCAATTGCACTTATTTTTATTTCCACTTCGATGAAAGCACAAAGAGGTGAGTGGAGGGATAAGGTTGAATCACAAAAAATAGCATTTATTACCCAAAAACTCGATCTCAGCCCGGAAGAGGCTCAGAATTTTTGGCCTTTGTATAACGAGCATCAGGATGCAAAAGATAAAATTATAGATGGGGATGCATTCCGTATTGGAGATACTGAAGATTTATCTGAAGAGGAGGCCCGGAAGGAAATTGACAAACGCCTCCAAACCAAATATGAAATGCAACAACTCGAAGCAGATTACACGAGAAGGTATCTGGATGTGTTGCCGGCGAAAAAAGTCTTGGCTCTTGAGCGAGCCGAACGAGACTTCCGAAAAGAAATGTTGCTTCGTATTCAGAAAAGAAAAGGCGGTGAGAAGGGATCCAGAATGAGAACAAGGTCGCAAAACTAGCGCACAAAAAGTCATAAGAAATAGAATATTCAGCCTATTTGATAAAAAAGTATGCTCCTTTGGGCATATTTTTTTTCATTTGTGGCGTCTTTTTTCTTTTTGAGAGATAAAAAAGTAAAGTTCGCATGCATTTAATCTTAACATATTGTCGGTTCAATTGGAACTTCTTAAAATTTTATATAATTTGAATTTGAATATTTTACAATTCATTACCTGTTGTATAACAGACACTTAAATCAAATAACACATATGACTAATGTCAAAATTAATTCTAGGTAAGTCTGTGATTTCTCGATACAAAAGCAAGGATTTTGATTGTAAAAATATTACCTTAGCGATCGGTTTACGAATAACTGTTACATCCCAAAAAAACCTATGCAGCGAAAACCTACTCCAAGAAGCAAAATATATCGACTGGTTACAGAATTTGAGGAAAAAGTTGAAGGACAATACTTCCATATTTTTGATGAGAACCAGCTCATAGATATTATATCCTATTACGAGGATGAGCGTCAACTCCACAAGGCTATTGAGGCAGTTGATTTGGCTTTATCCCAATATAAGTATAGAGTTGATTTTTATTTACTAAAAGTTCGCCTCTTGCTTAAAAATGGAAATTGTTCCAGTGCGCTGGACGCCATCCATAAAGCGGAAAGTTTATCCCCTTATGAATTTGACGTACTTCTCAAGAAATCCAAAGTCCTATACTGCTTGAAAGCGTATGCTAATTCTTTAGAAATATTAGACTTATTGCGCATGCATCACCCTATGCGGTCTGATGAGTCAGAAGTATACCTAATGGAGGCTTATATATATGAAGCCTTAAAAGATTATGACAGCATGTTCGATGTTCTTCGAGATGCTCTTATCGACAATCCCCTTCAAATTGAAGCATTAGAAAAAATATGGATGGCTGTTGAATTTAGCAAGCGCTATAAAGACAGTGTAGAATTTCACGAGCGATTAATCGATCAAGAGCCATACAATGGTCTAGCTTGGTATAATCTTGGACACGCACACTCCTGCTTAAATAATTATGAAAAAGCAATAGATGCGCTGGAGTATAGTTATTTAATTCTTCCAGAATTCCAAATGGCCTACAGAGACTGTGCCGAACTCTGCATGTTGACTTCAAACTTTTCACGAGCTCGAAACGTGTATGAAGAAGAATTAAATAGATTTGGCCCTGACTGTGATTTACTTTGTGACCTCGGTTCTTGCTATCTTGAACTCGAGGAAATAAAACCAGCAATTCAGCGCCTCAAGCAAGCGCACGCTATTAATCCGGATAATGATGAAGCAAAATATTTACTTGCATCAGCTTATTTGCGTTTAGGTTTGACGAAAAAGGCCATTCCTCTTTTACTACAGGCTTTAGAAATTGAAGATCGCAGAGAAGAATATTATGCCCGATTAGCAGATGCCTATCAGCAAGCAGGGGAAATAACCCAAGCAGACTATTTTTACAGAAAGGCAACTGAGACAGGCCCAGAACAACTAGAGTTGTGGATTGAGCACGCCAAGTTCCTATTTGACTGCAATGAATACAAACAGGCTATTAACGTATTAGATGAGGCTGAGTACCATACTGTTGGTATAGAGTTAATGTTTTGCAAAGCGGCATGTCTCATCCAGATGAATGAAATTGAGGAGGGAGTCAGACTTTTGGAAAACGCTTTAGAAGAGGACCCACTGGCCGTAACTGTTTTAAATAGCTTTGCTCCCGAGGTGAAGTCAGCAGCAAAAGTTCAGTCGATGATTAGCTATTTTCAAATAGATTAAGTGCCTAGCTAAATGACTCTTTCTTAAAGGAATTGGGTATCTATAGTAATCTTATGTAAATTAATAAGGAGAAATAATAAGGAAATGCTATCTTTGCGCTCCAATTTATCAACTTATAAGCATATAAAATCGAATCAATGCGAAATTATGAAGTTACTTTCATCGTAGATCCAGTTCTGTCGGGCGATGAAATAAAAGCGACAGCTCAGACCTATGTCGACCACCTGCAAGAAATCGGAGCAGACGTGGTAGATTTAGATGAGATGGGATTGCGTCAATTGGCCTACCCCATAAACAAAAGAACTTCTGGCGTTTACTATTCGTTAGAGTTCAAATTAGATGATGGTTCATTTATTCCGAAAATGGAACTTGCATTTATGCGAGATGAACGAATTATTCGTTACCTCACAGTACGTCTTGACAAGTACGCCGTTAAATTTAACGAAGACAGACGCAATGGACTCATAGGGAAGGATAGAAAGGAAAAGGCAAAAGAAGACATGCCAACCACTACTCCTAAAAAACAAGCTGCTGCCACAGCAGTCCCCGTTGAGAAAAAAGAGGAAGAAGAATAAAATTTGAACTTAAAAAATAATTATCATGGCATCTAGAGACGATATAAAATTCTTATCCAATCCTAAAATCGGTAAAAAACAAAAAAAGTTTTGCAGATTTAAGAAGTACGGAATTAAGCACGTGGATTACAAAGATCCTGAGTTCTTGAAATCATTTGTAAATGAGCAAGGTAAAATTCTTCCAAGAAGAATTACAGGAAACTCATTGAAATTCCAACGCAAAGTGTCCGTATCCGTCAAAAGGGCAAGACATTTAGCTCTTTTACCTTATGTGACAGATTTATTTAAATAATCAATTGGACAAAAGAATAACTCATGGAAATCATATTACTAAAAGACGTTGATAAAGTCGGCGACAAGTTTGAAATAGTCAATGTAAAAAATGGATTTGGGCTTAATTACCTAATTCCTCAAAAATTAGCTGTTATTGCTAATGATTCCAATAGAAAGCGATTAGCTGAACTCATTAAAAGAGAAGAGCATCACGCTGAAAAAATGCTTGATGAATATAAAGAATTAGCAGACAAGCTCGATTCTATAGTATTGAAAATCGGAGCTAAAGCCGGTGCTAGCGGGAAAATTTTCGGATCAGTTACAAATGTGCAAATTGCGCAGGCTCTTAAGGATCAACAAGGTATAGATGTGGAGCGCCGAAAAATTTCATTAGACGAGGAAGTTAAGCAATTGGGGACCTATTCTGCAGATTTAAATCTGCATAAAAGTATAGACTCGAGAATAAACTTTGAGGTTGTAAAAGAATAATATTTACACTCCTCTATAATAAAAAAGGGTTTGTGTTTGAATACACAAACCTTTTTTTCGTTTAAGCATTATGAACCTCTTTTCATTCCATATGTTTTATCTTTGTATCTTTAGCTACCAATAAATAATTAGCTTGCTTCACTATAAAACTTTCGAAAAAAGTCCAGATACCGAATGGGTCGTGTTCATTCACGGTGCAGGAGGTAGTTCATCTATATGGTACAAACAACTAAAAGATTTTAAAAAAGATTACAATGTACTTTTAGTTGACTTGAGAGGACATGGTAGATCAAAGACGTCCTTAAAGACGCTAAAACGCTACAGTTTTGAGGCTATAACAAAGGATGTAATCGAGGTTTTAGATCATCTCCAAATTGAAAAAGCTCATTTTGTAGGTATCTCGTTAGGTACCATCATCATTCGTGAATTAGCTGAATTACAATCCGAACGAGTTCAATCGTTAGTGATGGGCGGTGCAATTATGAAACTTAATTTGAGATCTAAAGTCTTACTAAAATTGGGTGTCTGGTTAAAGTCTGTACTCCCCTATATGTTTCTTTATCGCTTTTTTGCCTTTATTATAATGCCAAAAGGAAACCATAAGGAATCTCGATCCCTTTTTATTCGAGAAGCGAAAAAACTCTACCAAAAAGAATTTATTCGATGGTTTAAATTAGCCGCCGGACTCAATGCTAAGCTTAAGTTTTTCTGGAATAAAGAGCTTCGGATACCTACACTTTATATAATGGGTGAGCAGGATCATATGTTTCTACCTTCAATAAAGAAGCTTAGTGATGCTCATCATCAATCCACTCTTCAAGTGGTCCCAAATTGCGGTCATGTGGTCAACATTGAGCAACCTTTAGCTTTCAATTATCGAGTTCTCAAGTTTCTCAAATCCCCTCAGGAATTTATTTCGCAGTAATTAAATATCAGGAATTCTCCTCATTAGCGCATTGAAAGTGCCAACAACACTTCTATATTTTTCATTAAATTCCTTTTTCTAGGACTCAAAAAAGTCTTTATTCGCCTTTTCTGTGATTAGCATGTCGCTGGAACGGAATAAACAACTAGTTTTTAAAGGAAATTTTCCGGCGCAACAATATTCGTGTGTTGTATAGCAATCAGCAAAGTCCAACATTGAGAGATAACCTACCTGGAAAATCTTTATATACACCTTGGCTGAGGCAAAAAGAGAAGGACAGTATAATTTCTGTTCTTATTCATCCATAATTGTAGGTTGTTGACTACCTATCCAATAATATGAATCTTTAAAAGGGTCTAGTTACCTGAAGTCAATCTATCGGGCATGGGGTGGGATGAAAATAGTAAATTATACAGGAGCTAGCTTAGCTCATGTGTTTAAAACAAATTTTACTATTATTTCCTAATTGATCAAAAATTATGAACCAATGGAGGAGAAAGAAAGCTAAAACTACCTCAAAAAAGAAAAATGACTGGTCTCATAATATTCAACCCAGCATACCGATTTTGCTTAATGTCTTACGCGTGAGGGATAGAAGTGGTAGGGCGAGCTACAGTCGGTGCTTATCGTATAGTAAAAGAGCGGCCCTTAGGTTCATTACTTTAATCGCTAAAGAGCAAACTGTATGGTTTTGCTCTTATTTTCGTTCGCTTTTATACTTTTTGAGTTGTATTACAGTTGGGGTCCTGCAAGCCAGAATGAATGTCACCGAATGGAGCTCGCACTAAGAGCGGATAGCCCGGCCTGATCGCAGATCGGTTGCGAAACGATCTGCGAGAAAGGACACGCCCAAAAATTAAATTTTAATCAAAGGTATAAGAGCTTGACCATCAATTTTTATATAATAATTACCTGATTTCCAAGTGGATATATTTATTTTAGTATTGGCTGGCAGGTTTTCTTTGTCAAAAACTATCTGACCATCAAATTGAAAAATCTTGAGGCTTGATATTCGATTTTGATGATGCAACTCCAATTGAATTTGGTCTCGGGCAGGGTTGGGGAAAACTCGCACGGCTGTTCCATTTGCCACTTCCTGCTGTGTCACTTCCGGAGACTCAAATTGAGAAAAGAAGTCCCAAATAGCAACCGATGCATCAAGATTTTGAGTAGTGGTGCCAAGTCCAGATCCTACTGGTGCGCCAGGCCAGGTGTGCCCTCCATTTATCACTCGAAGATATTGCAGAGCAGCAGACCCCTGACAATTTAGATAATCAATTTGTTCAATTGTGGTGCCATCACCAGCCTCATCCGGCCATTGAGTTATCTCAGGAATGGCTAAACACCCATTCTGATTGCGCCAAAATTGAAGTGTTTCTTCAACGGACAGGGCTGCAAAATTCCCTCCTGGAGGAACAATGAGGTCGTCCGAACCATGAATATGTAGTATGGGAAACGGACGGTCAGGCTGACAATTATTTAATGCACTCGGAGCATATGTGCCTGCCACAGAGGCTATGGCCGCCAATCGATCTTGTAATTCGCAGGCTAATATGTAACTCATGAATCCTCCGGCAGATAATCCGCAGGAGTAAATTCTATTAGGATTTATATTCTGTTCATTTGATATTAAGTCAATGAGTGTCTCAATAAAACCCACATCATTTGCCGTTGATCCTCCGGGAAAGCCAGATTGGGTATTCCAACTATTATTGACTCCATTTGGATAAACCGCAATGAAATTGTTTTCTTCCGCGAGCAGATTGAATTTCGAGTAGTCCATAATTGCATCTGCATTTTGAGTAAATCCATGTAAGGCGAATAGGAGTGAATAGCTGCTATCTGGGTGATAATTACTAGGCGTATAATGAATGAATGTGCGTTCTATGCCCTCGTGGTTAATAGAGCGCAACTCCTGAGCAGTAGCATAAGAAAATGTACTAATAACTGCAACAATAAAAAGGGAGATTATATCGTAGAATAGCTTCATCTTTTTGTTTTTATTCAATATACAAAATCAAATCTTTCCTGGCATTGAAATTAGCTAATTTGAAGCTTTATTACATATAATAGGCAGCGAAAGAAGGTTGCATATGCTCTTTTAAAAAAAGACTCTTTTTTATGGGATACCGCTAAATTTTAGCGAAATTTGCGGACTATTAAGAAATTTACATGCAATTGAATTTAAATCGATTCTTTCTTATTTTATCATTGATTATCAGTGTAATACAAGTAAATGCACAAGAGATATGTGACAATGGTATAGATGACAATAATAATGGATTAATAGATTTTAATGATCCGGAATGCGATTGTGCAGGTATTTCTTCATTTTTGACCAATTCCATTATACCTAATCCTTCATTCGAGTCCCGCAGTTGTTGTCCAACCATTTGGGGGGATATGGATTGCTTAGTGACCTGGACTCAAGGATCATCAGGTGCCGCTTTGGATTATATTCATCAATGTGGCATCATGGCTTCAGATTGGTTAAACCCACCACTACCCTTTCCCGATGGGGAAGGGTGTGTAGGATTTGTAGCTAATTTGCAAAATGTTGATTTTCAAGAATATGTAGCTGCCTGCCTAAATAGGCCTATGGAAGCAGATACTTCTTACACACTTAACTTTAATCTTGGTTTTGGTATTCCTGCTAATTTATCGCCGAGTTATAATTTGGATACCGTTTACAGTGCAGACACCGTCGAATTAGCCATTTTCGGCAATCCGACTTGTGATCCGGGTCAACTTCCCTATCCAGGTATTGGTTGTCCTACTAATGCAGTAGGATCGGACTGGGTTCTCATAAATACAATCACTGTAACAGGTAATCAAGAGTGGATTGAAACAGCCTTTGAATTCACTCCCTCAAATACATATCGAGCTATTGCCATAGGCGCGAGTTGTGGTATAAAGAATTTGGGAGATGCGGCAGAGTATTACTTTATAGATAACCTCATTCTGAGTGAATCCAGGAATTTCGAATTGGACGCTCCTGTAAAGAGTGGAAGTGAATGCGAAGGTTCTGTTCGGCTAACAAGTCCAGTTATCATGTCAGGGATTGACTACCAATGGTACATCGATGGAATAGCCATTCCCGGGGAAACGAGCTCCGAGTTGGTCTTAAATGGAGACGATCTTCGAGGAGACTATCAGGTTCGGCTTTCCCAAGATATGAATTGTGAAATCTCTATGTCCATTTCATTAATAGACAACCCCAACTTACAGGGAGAAATCCTAGGTGACACCTTAATTTGCCCCGGGGATAGTTCTACTCTAAGAGTATCGAGAGGGTTTTCCAATTATGAATGGAGTACAGGTGAGACTGATTCAATAATACGAGTTGGTGAAACGGGCAGTTATGAGCTCACGGTAACGGATGAAAATGGATGCACCTTAAGCATAAGTCAATTCGTAACTATAGCAGACTCTATCAACCCTCAAGCCAATATTACCCCGGCCAGAGGAACAAATAATAATGGCTCGATCACCTTGTTTCCTACTGGTGGGTTTTCACCTTACAATTATCAGTGGAGCACAGGTGGATCTAGTAATAGAATTTCGGGGCTGAGTGATGGCCTATATTTCGTGACCATAACTGATGAAGAGGAGTGCGAAGCTATATTTGAGTTCAACCTATTATTCGAACCAGACTCATTTTTCGTCGGTACCGAAACGCGACCAATAAGTTGTTACGGTCTTAATGATGGTTTTATTCGTCTAATCCCTCAAGGAGGGCGCCAGCCTTACCAAGCCCAATGGTCCGATGGTAATGAAGATTTAATTCGACCGAACCTTACGTCAGGATCATATGAGGTTACAGTCTCTGATAGCGATGGAGAAGAGGAGGTACAAAGCTTTAATCTGGTCGAACCCGACTCCTTACAGCTAAATGTAGTTCCCACAAACCCGACTTGTAAGGGTTTCGCCGATGGGGAAATAGAGTTAATGATATCAGGAGGCAGACCTCAATATCAACTTCGAATCAACGGCAATCTATTAAGTCACAGCGCAGCTTCAAATTTATTGGCTGGAGCATATAATATAGAAATAACCGACCAAAGTGGATGTTCTTTGAGTCGAGAAGTGATCTTATCAGAACCGGACTTATTACAAGCGAATTACGATGCCCAAGCCCCCAATTGCTTTGGTTATGAAAATGGCCGAATTGAGATTTTAAACATAGAAGGAGGAACTGCCCCTTACGCTGCAGAATTAAATGAAGAGTCAATTGATGTAACGGGTGCTCGACAGCTTACAAGCGGTGCATACACTCTAACTATCAGAGATAAAAATTTGTGCTTATGGACCGAGGAAATAATCCTTCCTCAACCACAGCAGATTGAAGTACAGGTATATGCTAATAAGGATCGTATTTCACAAGGAGAAGAAGTTATCCTAGAGGCTCAACTTTTTCCATCAAGTATTTCAGCAAATCAAGGCAGTTGGATAGGCGATACTTTTGACCCTCAAATCGAATGTAGAACCTGTTTAGTTTCTGGTGCCCGCCCTAGAGAAACCACCCTTTTTAGTTTTCAACTTTGGGTTGATAATTGTTTGTTCTCTGACGAAATTGAAATCTCCGTCGAGGATCGAGATTTTTTCATTCCGAATGTTTTCACTCCTAACGGAGACGGCAATAACGATAAGTTTTTATTCTTCGGGAATGAAGAATCCCCTTTGTTTATTAAAGAGTTTATCATTTTTAATCGTTGGGGTCAGAATGTTTTTCAGGTTAGGAGTTTAAACCACTCAGATTTCGAGGGTTGGGATGGTCGAGTTCAGGGATCAGATGCTCCTGAAGGCGTTTACATCTATCATATGATTTTAGAAGATGGGCGGGGAGAAACTCAACAGTTTACTGGAGATGTTTCACTCGTTCGATAGATTTTTAATCTATGCATTCCCATTTATTCTCAAAGATGGGCCATGTTTTTTTTCTAAAACTGTAATGCCACCATTCCGTCCGGATAGGATAAAAGCCATATTTAATCATAGTTTCTTTAAGTATACGCCGATTTTCTTGAATTTCATCAGGCAACTCAGGAGTGGAAGTATGATAAGCTTTTGGGCCGAAAAAATCGAAATCAGTTCCCATGTTAAGTTCTTTCCCAGTCTTTCTATTCACTAAGGTGACGTCAATAGCCTGGCCCCTATTGTGCATAGATCCCTTCCTTGGATCAGCTACATAATTTGGATCTGGAACTTCCTCCCACAACTCCCATTGTACCGCTAGTGGTCGATAACAATCAAAAAGCTTCAAATCGTAGCCTTTCAATTTTAGCTCTTTACTTATAGCTTTAAGTGCAGATGCAGCGTCTGGTCTTAAAAAACAGCGCCCACAATCGTATATTAAATGTCCCGTGAAATTATCTGAAGTTGCATATCGGAGATCTAACAGGATTCCATCGCTAGTTTGGAATTCTATCCATTGGGCGGAGTCTACTGTCCATTCCTGAGCCCAAATTAAATTATTGAATACATTAATCAATGAAAGGGAAAAAACAAGTATTAATATTTTCAGTTGACCCATGATAAAAATTTATTCTCATCAACAATTTGAACAGAGCCCTGAGCCTCGGCCTTGCGTAACTTGGACCCCGCATTCTCTCCGGCAACTAAAATATCTAAATTCCCGCTGACAGCACTTATTGTTTTTGCTCCTGCCTTTTCTGCTTTTTCTTTCGCCTCCTTTCGAGTAAGACTTGCTAAACTGCCCGTAAAAAGAATGGTCTTTCCATAAAGCGGACCCTCTTCATCAACAACTCTTGGCAGGTCCTCTTCAGTTTGCTTCAGGTTTACGCCTAGACTATCCAAATCCTTTAGTACTTGGACGTTGTCTGGGTCTTGAAAAAAAGATGCGATATTGCCAGCAACTATAGGCCCTACCTCGTGAATCTGAATAAGGTCGTCTTCGGTCCAATTGGTAAGATCTAATACGTGCTCAATTTTAGATGCAATGACTTTAGACATTTTAAGACCTAAATGATGAATACTTAATCCATGCAATAAGCGGAAAATAGGCTGGTTTTTTGAATCTTCAATTGCCCGTTTCAAATTTTGAGCTGATTTCTCTCCAAAACGCTCTAAGTCCTTAATTTTATCAATGTCCAATCGATAGATATCAGCTATAGAGTGAAGCCAACCCAGATCGTAAAAAATATGAATATATTTTTCTCCAAACCCATCGATATCCATTGCATTCTTTGATACGAAGTGAATCATTTTCTGCAGCACTTGAGCAGAGCATTGCGCATTAACACAACGCCAGGCTGCTTCTCCTTCCACGCGCTTTAATTCATGTCCGCAAGCAGGGCAGTGATTTGGGAACTGAATGGTTTGCTCCTCACCTGACCGCACATCCTTCAGTGCTTTAACGATATATGGAATAACATCCCCTGCACGCTCTACAATAACTTGATCGCCTATACGAAGGTCCCTTTCTTCAATAAAGTCCTCATTGTGGAGAGAGGCTGACTCTACAGTAACTCCAGCCAATTCCACAGGTTCCAATTTAGCCACGGGAGTAATTGCTCCGATTTTTCCCACTTGAAATTCTACACGCTTTAAAGTTGTTGTAGCCTGTTTGGCTTTAAACTTATAAGCTATTGCCCATTTTGGATGATGACTGGTAGCTCCAATTTCATCTTGGTAATTAAAGTTGTTCACCTTAACGACCATACCATCAATTTCATACGCGTAAGCCGATCGGTTTTGTTCCCATTTCAGACAATAATCATGGAGTTCATTTACACTTGAGGTCTTGTAGATAGCGTCAGGCGGCAATTTAAATCCTAATTCCTTCAGCATTTTCATGCCATTTTCATGGGTTTTTATCTCAGAAGCAGCATTTGCTCCATCTGTGGTTTCCGCATATGCTACTTGAAATACCAGATAGTCCAGACCCCGAGAAGCTGCTTCGGCCGGGTCTTTCATTCGCAATCCCCCTGTAGCAGCATTTCTGGGATTTGCAAAAGCTTCTTTTCCTGATTGAAGTCTAGCCTTATTTATTTCTGCAAAACGCCGAATAGGAATGATGGCCTCCCCACGAATTTCAACTTTGGATATACCGTATTTAGAAAATTCAGCTCGTAAGGGTACTGATTTAATGGCTTTGATGTTCTGTGTAATATCATCGCCCTTAACCCCATTTCCCCGAGTTGCCGCCCTGGTGAATTCATCATTTTCGTAAATAAGCACAACGGTCCCCCCATCTAATTTAGGTTCTATCATGTAATCTATAACATCAGGTGTTTCGCTGATATTCTTTTTTACTTTACGATCAAAGTCTTCTAAGTCCTCAATATTATATGAATTAGCTAATGACAACATGGAGGAAAGGTGTCTTACTGATTCAAAATCAGAGGTGAGATCGCTACCCACTCTACTCGTCGGAGAGTCTGGGCGCACGTGCTCAGGGAATTTGCTTTCCCACTGCTCTAATAAAGAAAACAAACGATCATATTCAGGATCTGATATTAAAGGATCGTCTTTGACATAGTATCGCCATTCATGGAATTGTACAACCTCTGTCAGCTCAGAAAGGTTGCTAGGATTGGGCTCCAAATCCCCATTAAGGAAAGCCTTGGAGCGATCATATGCCTGTTTTTCGACCATAATAATCAAGCGCCTTTTAGTTATTGTATTGAATGAATTACACAATATAAGAGTTCACAGTATCAGTGAAAAGAAAATAGAAATATACGCTTACATTTTTAACCATTATCTACTTTTCTACCGTCTCTTCACAAAAAAGATACAATGTTTTAGTAAAGCATTACTTCAGTTTTGCTTTAGTCTATAATGAATAAAAAAAACATAAGTTACATAACGTAGGGCCGTGATCTCTATATTATTGCCTTATCTTTAACTCAGAAACTCGAAGGATGCCTACAGAAAAAACACTGGTAGAGATATTAAACGAAATTTTGCGCACAGGGGACGATAGGCCTACCCTGCTAAGTGAGCTTATCGACTATATTCGGCCGAGTTCAAAAGAACAAAAAAAAGAGGCTTTTCCCCGCTTAGAAGAACTTATTTTATACTTGAAACAAGAGCCAAAGTATAGAGTTGCCCTTAGTGAATATATTAAGCGAGTTTTAGATGGACGCAAAGTAAGCCGATTCTTAATAGATGCTGACATTGTTTATGGTACCGACTTTATACACGAAACTAGAAAGCGCCTCGTATATAAGCTCCTTCCATATCAGCCCAGAGAAAGTGGGATAGAATTTATCCTGAATTTAATTTTTTACAAGTCTCGAGACGGCAGTTGGGTCCAAAATATTCCTCATTCTATTGAGGAAGACCTTATCGAGCTTTTAGAGTTACCAGAATTGTCCAGCCTAAAAGCCGATCACTTTATTATTAAAGAAGTTTTATTTGGTCTTCGCGTTCTTTCTCACCGCATGATTGGACATGCCTTTAACTCTGAGGTACTCAGTATGGTACCAGAGTATGAAAACTTTGACAGTCCTTTTATTTCGCTTCAAGATTGGATAGACCAGTATATTGAGGATTTAAGAAATGGAGAGGTAAGTAGACAATCTACAGAGGAGAGCTACAAGCACTTACTCGTATTAATTGGTCAGTGTGAAGATTACGTAAAGCAGGCATACAAAAACAGAAAAAAATTCGGTATTAGCCAGCGGATTCATCAACATTTGATGACCATAGAACGCATGCTAAAGCGATTGCACGAAATATTAGATTTTTTGGTCATTGTACCCGCAAGTGAGCAGTCAGAAGACCATAAGCAGAAAAGTCTTTTTAACCTCATGCAATGGATGGTAAAGAGAAATAGTCGATTCCGACAGCTTCGAGGCTATGTGGTAAAGTCTACCCAGCTCATCGCAAAAGAAATCACTCAGCATACCGGATCAAAGGGTGAAAATTATATTACAAGCGACCGGAAAGGGTTTTTTAAGATGTTTAGAACAGCATGTGGTGGTGGAGCTATAGTCGGTATAGCATGTGTTATAAAGCTTCTACTTTCCAAATTAGATGTTAGTTTGTTTGGACAAGCTTTTTTATACAGTGCCAACTATGCTCTTGCCTTCATTACGATCTACCTGTTCCATCTAACGCTAGCAACCAAACAGCCAGCTATGACGGCAGCTACTTTAGCAAGTACGATAAAGAGTGATTTAGATCGTAAGGATAAGTTTATCAATATAATAGATGTATCCGTTCGAGCCTTTCGGTCTCAATTTATAGCATTTGTAGGAAACGTAGTCGTATCCTTTCCTGTAGCAATAATTTTAATCGGTGCCTTATCGTGGTATATAGGAGATAACTTAGCTTATAAAAAAGCTGATATTTTACTTTATGAACTCGACCCGATTCGATCCCCAGCTGTGTTTCATGCAGCAATAGCTGGTTTTTTTCTATTCTTATCAGGACTGATCGCAGGGCAAGCTGCTAATCGTTCGCTTTATAACCGAATACCTATCCGAATACAAAAACACCCTTTACTTCGCCGGGTCTTATCTGAGAAACGACGAAAGCAAATTGCTAATTACTACGAGCGAAATATAGGAGGTATAAGTAGTAATTTATGGTTTGGTATATTTATGGGGACTACGGGCACTATAGGAGTAATATTAGGCCTACCTCTTGATATTCGCCACATAACATTTGCGGCTGGCAATTTTGGATTAAGCCTATTTGGACATGGTTTTACAATCAGCCTTTCTGTTTTATTCTGGTCTTTACTTGGAATTGGATTGATTGGATTTTTGAACTTTATTGTAAGTTTTGGCTTATCTCTTGTCCTTGCCCTGCAATCGCGAGGAGTGGCAATATCCCAACTTGGAAATATCGTGGTAGGGCTGGGCCAAGCCCTTCTTAGCGATCCGCTCGCTTTCTTTTGGCCGGCGAGACAGGTAGAAGAAGCTATCGATGTAAAGAATAATGAAAAGAAATAATATTACTTCGTCTTGTGTTTAAGGTACCACTGCAAGGCTATAAGTGACTTCGCATCTGTTATTTCCATGTGTTTCGATAAAACATCCCTCCTATCTCGATACAGGATTTGCACTTCTTCATTTTCAGAGGCATTGCCTCCTCCCCTTCCGACCTTGTCGCTATTGTTTACCTCTGCATAGTAAATATGAATACACTCGGACGTTGTTCCGGGAGAACTATAAACTGAAGTGATTTTATGCAAGGAGTTGCACTTGTACCCCACTTCTTCCATAGCTTCTCGTTTAGCAGCAGTCTGAGGAGACTCATTTTCCTCGATTCCTCCGGCTGGGATTTCTAACAAAAATTGTGCATTGCTGTCTGAAATGGGATACCTGAATTGATTGGTAAAAACAAATGCATCCTTGTCTATATTATATAAAAGTACAGCAGCTGAATGAGGTCTAATTAAGCGCTCGCGAGTGGCACAAATTTTTTCTCTTCCATCTTCATCCAAAACGCGAATGGTGGCAGTTTCCAATGTGAGAAATCCCTGGTATTCGTTCCTTCGATTTTCGATTCTATACGTACTCATCTTTTTTTACTCTGTCTTAATTTTACGAATCCATAATGCGTTACCGAGCGTATCAAAAACTTCTATCTGAATCTCCCTCTGATCAGACTCTCCGCTTACGGAAAGCCTGCCGTAGTTTTGTTGGCTCACCTGGGTCCCATTCACACGTAAAAAATTATTCTCAGGAGGTTTTTCTGCATAGGCTCGACTGCTGAGTGGGCTACATGTAAGGTCATAAATAGTAGGAGAGCCTAGTTTTTCCAACTTTGACAATTCAGTTCGATGTCTATCGCCAGTTAGAAAAATGACATTCTTAATATCATTATCATGGATGAAGGAGATAATCTCATCGCGCTCTCGACTATAATTTGCATGGTTCTCATAATTTTTTGAAGGATTAAGTAGTTGCCCACCAATGGCTACAAAAATAAAGCTCCCACGGGCACCTATGAGCTGATGCTTGAGCCATTCCAACTGATTTGAACCCAGTATCGACACCTTGTCTCCAGGCATGCCATTTGGGTCGCGAAAGAAACGGTTATCCAACAGGATAAAGTAGCAGTCCGACCATCGGAATGCCGTCTGAATCCCCTTTTCATTCTGACCATAAGTGGGGTTCGCCCAGAAATCCATAAAGGCCTGGCGGGTCAAGTCTTTATAAATATAGGATTTGTCGCTGTTATTTGGGCCAAAATCGTGATCGTCCCAAATGGCATAATGATGTAGCTTAGACCAAAATCCTTGAAGATAGTTTTGAGATTTAAAATCAGTGTACCTATGGTATATTCCAGTTTTTGAATCGAAGTCAGGTGTGCGGAGATAAATATTGTCCCCAAGCCAAAGCATGAAATCAGCAGAGGTTTTACTCATCGAGTAAAAAAGTGTATCAGACTTTTTGCCATAGGGTTGACCAGGCCGATCATACTTGACATCATTTGTGTATAAACAACTCCCCAATAAGAAACTAAAATCTGGTGCTTGGGTCCGATATTGCCATAAGGATTGAGTGGTAAATGTATAATTTGCTCCCCCTTCTTTCCCCTCTTTATCTATTGCATTATTATCAGCTCCTAGAGTTACAGGTTGCTCATCAAGCAAAACATCGTAACTATAAGTCGTTCCCGGTTCTAAACCGTGAGCGATTAGGGTAGCTGTAAAGGCATGGTCAAATGACGTAAATACCGGCATGGAGTAATGATAATCCTCCGGCTCTTCTAAAGAGGCATATCGAAGCTGAACTTGGCCCTCACGATCCAACTGAACCCAAATATGAACTTCTCGCATCGTATTTGTACCTAACATGGGCCCAGATACAATTTGACCAAAGATCCCAACACTCAGAAAGAATGCTAAACATGATAATAAAAAACTCTTCATTGCTCTATTGTTTATTTCCACTTAAAGTTAAAGATATAATACCTGCCCGATGATTTTGAAAGAAAAATTTTTTGTTAACCTCCATTTAAAGGAAGTATCCATATAAATACATATACTATATCTAATAAACTCGCTTTTTTTTCTGCTTTTACAACTTTAATTTATATATTATTTACATTATTAACCAAACCACAAATAATTATGAGTGTTGTAAAAGTTATTGAAGTCATTGCTTCTTCAGATAAAGGGGTTGAAGATGCCATGCAAAAAGCCGTTACCGAGGCATCCAAAACAGTTGATAACATAGATTCCGTATGGGTTAAAGACATTAAGGCACATGTAAAGGACGGCAATATCACTACCTATGGAGTAATCACTAAGATTTCATTTAGATTGAATAGCAAATAAAATAAAAGTGCCAATGTGGAAATCCACATTGGCACTTTATATTACATATTTCATCCTCCAAACTCTATTATAAACATCTCTAAAAAGGTGAGATTTATAAAATTGGATGTTTTTTAGTCTAGTATTAGGCTTTTGCCTCCTTTATAACACCTGCCTGAACAAGCATATCTTCGTCAACGATAATTCGACCGCAATGCTCACAAGGCACAACATGCTTCCGGCTGCGGACCTCGTTTTGTATCTGAGGCGGAATTTTATTAAAACAACCAGCACAAGAGTCTCGCTCAATAGTAACCACAGCCAAACCATTTCGGTAAGAATCCCGAATTCGATTATAGGCTTTCAAAAGGCGAGAATCCACATCTTTTCGCGCAGCCTCGGATTCTTTTTGTAAAGCTTTTTCCTCTTTTGCTGTTTTCTTCTGAATTTCTTCTAGCTCAACGCGTTTTTTCTTCAAGGAATCTTCGCGAGTAGCCTTTTTCTCCTCCGTAGTATCCTTGATCTCTTTTTTACCTGCAATCCGCTCTTCGGTCTCGGCAATTCGCTTTTCTGAAAGCTGAATCTCTAATTCTTGCAATTCAATTTCTTTCTGCAGAGCCTCATATTCTCGATTATTTTTAACCTCATCCAACTGCTGCTTATATCTCTCAATAAGCATACCAGCCTCTTTAATATTGCGCTCGTGCTTTGCCTTCTCACTCTCGAGATCGTCAAGTTGAACCTGCAATTTATCAATCCGAGCTTGTAAGCCCGCAATTTCATCTTCCAGGTCGGCTACCTCAATGGGAAGTTCACCTTTTAAGACTTTTATTTGATCCAACTCAGAATCGATTAACTGCAATTTATACAGGTTCTTAAGTTTATCTGCAACGCTCTGTTCTTTTTTCTTCTTGGCCATAAATTAAAAATAATTCACTGGGTTCGTGACTACTGTCGTACAATGAACCGCAAAGGTACTAAATTTCTCCGAAATCCAATCTTTAAGTAAGGGGATCGTCCATTGTTCACTTTCAAAATGCCCCACATCAGCAATGACAATCTCATTATCCGCATCAAAAAATTCATGATACTTAAAATCTCCTGTAATAAACGCGTCCGCTCCTGCTTTTTTGGCTTTGTCTAAAAGGAAGGCGCCTGATCCGCCGCAGACTGCCACTCGATGTATACTTTTTCCCAAAAGAGGCGTATGCCTGATAATTGATCCGCCGATTTTAGATTTTAGCATAGATAAGAACTCTAATTCGGGTAAAGGAACATGCAACTGACCGACAACTCCCAGGCCTACATCCGGCGAAGCTTCCTGAGATGGGAATATTTCTGCCCTCATCCCCTCCCCGGCAAGGGCTCGGTGTAAGTTGTATCCATGATCGGACCGACCAGTCCACCGCATCCATTTTCTAGGTCCATCCAATGTCTCAACATTGGAGACCTGATCAAAAACATCACCCGTTAACTCAACCGAAATGCGTTGCGCATCTTCAACACGCATTTCCAGTACTCGCAATTCAAGGTGCAACTGTTCATTTTTTGGAGAAAGCAACTTCATTTTCTCAAGTCCTAATTCTAAACCGATACGATGACTTACGCCGCCATTAAAAATGCTATCTATATTCGTATGAATGGCAAAAATTGCAATCTCATTTTTGATTGCAGCAAGAACAGTACGTTCGACATAGTTTTGTCCTGTCAAGGTTTTTAAGCCCTTAAAAACTATAGGGTGGTGAGCTATAATAAGGTTACAATTTCTATTTTGGGCTTCTTTAACCACCGCTTCTGTGCAGTCAAGGCAGGTAATCACTCCGGTCACCTCAGCGTCTGGATCTCCACATATTAAACCCGGGTTATCATAAGACTCTGCAAAAGCTGGGGGAGCGATTGTGTTGAGAGCAGACACTACTTCTTTAACTTTAGTCATAGTAACTTGATTTTATTAACTAATTGAGTTGTACTATATCCATCTAGAAAAGATAAAATTACTACCTGTCCACCGTGCTGTTCAACCCAATCTTTCCCCACTACTTCCTCCGGCTTATAATCTCCACCCTTAACCAATATGTCGGGCTGAATATTTTTGATGAGACGAGCGGGTGTGTCCTCATTAAATACTATAACGGCATCTACCATGCTTAAAATAGCTAAATGGACAAGACGCTCGTCCTGTGATTTAATAGGGCGGTCCGGGCCTTTTAACTTTGAAACGGAAGTGTCAGAATTAACTCCTACAATCAAGCGATCTCCTAAGGCTCGAGCTTGACTTAAATACGATAAGTGCCCCAAGTGCAATAAATCGAAGCAGCCATTAGTGAAAACTACTTTCAAGTCTTCCTTTTTGCATTCGTCGCGAAAGTGCTTCAGGTCTGAAGGGCTTTTATAGATCTTTTTATTTACTAGCTTGCTGAGTTCTTCCATTACTTTCAGTTCTCCGTGTCTATCAGAACTTTATCCTGGCGTCGATGAATCCAAGGTAAAATTATTAGCGCAAACAAACCAAAGAATACATTACAAAAAATCTGAATAGAAAAGAAATTAATATTTGCATATGAGAAGCCATCGGCTAAAGAGACTCCAAAAAATGAGACAGCCAGAGCCACTAAACCCTGATAAGTTCCCATACCGCCTGGCGATGGAATAATCATACCTAAACTCCCAAAAACGAAAACCAATAGCGCAGTTGAAAGACCAAGGCCTGAAGTGGGTTCAAAAGATAAAAAAGTAAAATATGTCATTAGGTAATACAAGACCCAAATTGATACACTGTGAAAAATAAAAAGAGCCTTACGATCTACATGACGAACTGATATCATTCCATCTAGAAATCCTTTTAAGACTTCCTTGATTTTTAATACGAATCCCAATCCGTACAATTTTTGTCGAACTCGGTAAAGAATAGCCAAGATCAATATGACAATAATCAATGCTATCCATAGGCCCGACCTGTTAGTAATGCCATTAAATTGTGACCAAATATGCTGATCTAATTGCGCTTTGAGAATATCAAATTCGAAAATGAGTGCTAAAAGAAACATAATACCAAAGCTGAGTAAGTCAATAATGCGATCAGTAACAATCGTGCCCATACTTTTTTCAATAGGCACCCGCTCGTATCGACTCAAACTACCACCGCGAATAACCTCTCCAATACGAGGGAATCCCAGGTTAGCAAAATATCCCAGCATAATAGACCAAAAAGCAACGCGACGAGAAACATCATAACCCAGCGGAAGAAGCAACTGGCGCCAACGGATGGCTCGACTTACATTGCTCAGCAAAAAAGCCAGGCAAGCCAAACCCAACCAAAAAGGATTTACCGAAAGAAAATCAGCCCATAATTTATCTAAGAGCGAGCAATCGGCTATCTCATTACCTTGAGCCAAGCAGTTTTCAGTATACTGGCGGTCAAACTTAATATACACCCAAGTAAGTATAGCAATACCTGTCCCTATAAATAAAACTGATTTTAGGCCTTGCTTGATTCTTTTATTCACATGTACCATTTTCCAGGATTTACAGACAATCTGAGCTATCAGGGTAAAGCATCCTACTCAGAAAAGCTTTTTTATCCCCTCGCTACCCAGTAATTATCAATTAAACGCACGGGGCCTACCCAAGCTGCGGTGCAAATTACGAATTCTTGCCCATCCTGCACTTCCTCCAGCGGTTTTAAACTGTCCGGCTCGATAAAGTCAAAATACTCCGGACGGAAGTTCACTGCTTTCATCTCCTCCATTGCCCAGTCCTGAATGGCAGATATTGGTATACCTGACTTAGCTTTTTGGGCTCCCTCTTTCAAGATGGAAAATATCTTGCCCGCTGATTCCTTTTCGCCATCTGAAAGGCGAAGGTTGCGACTGCTCATCGCAAGGCCATTATCTTCCCGTATAATTGGACATGCGACGACCTCTGCTCCCAAATCCATTTTGCGAGTCATTTGATCTACAATTTTAAATTGCTGAAAATCTTTTTGTCCCATAAATACCTTATCAGGCTGTAAAAGGCTAATAAATCGATACATTACTCTAGCCATTCCATCAAAATGCCCCGGCCGATACGTCCCCTCCATATCCTTGGCCCATGGTGAAATATCCATAGGTGCCGAATGATCTAAACCGTCAGGATACATTTCCTTATCCGAAGGCAAAAACAGAATATCGCATCCTGCCTTTTCGAGTTTAATGACATCGGAAGACAGCGTCCTGGGATAATTTTGTAAATCTTCTTTTTGATTAAATTGTGTGGGATTCACATACACACTAACTATGACAATGTCGGTTTGCTTTCGAGCTTCTTTTATGAGCGACAAGTGGCCTTCATGCAGTGCCCCCATCGTTGGTACAAAGCCTTTGCGTTGTCTTTCATTCCAAGATAAGTACCGTTGAATAGATGAAACTTTAGTTATGGATATCACTTGTGTTAAAATGTAAGTTGAATAATAGGGCCTTAAGCCGCAAAAGTACTAATCTAGTCAATAGTTTATGCAAGCATCGAAGCTTTTGTCATTAGATATGAAAGAAATAGACATGAATTAGAGCAGCCAAGGGCTCGGATCCGGACAGTTTTCTTTGAAATACCCGAGCTGACTCTGGGCAGCAACTCCGGGATAATCACCCTTATAATCTCTAATGTCGCGAATAAGCTGAAAATGCAAATGAGGTACCCAGCCTCCATTATCCTGCAAATCACCCATATGGCATAATTTCTGGCCTTTCTCTACCGGACCACCTGCTTCTATTCCTTCTAAATCCGATTTTTGAAGGTGACCGTATAGCGCGAAACATACCTGCCCTTCCCAAATATGCTTTACGATTATTGTTGCACCATAATCAAAGGGTTTATCATTGAAAGCAAAACTATGAATGTACCCCTCTAATGGCGAAAAGATCGCTTGACCTGCCGACCCCCAAATATCGCACCCCAAGTGAATCTCCCTCAATTCTTCTCCGCTAGTAAAATGGTTGGACCGGCGATATATGGAGCGTTTTTCCAAATAGCCACCATATCCTATAGAGGCGTCTGCAATGCTTATTTGCGAATCCACACAATGCGCTAAACCTCGGTGTGTAATCAAATCATCATCTGGGCATGCATTTAAATCAATTGAGGCCCAGCCGGCCTTTCGCTCGTCGATTCCTAGAAGCGGGAATAATAGATCACTAGATGGAGGATGGTAAGCCATATATTTCTTGTTTAAAATGCGATTACCAAAATCGCAATAAGATCAGATCCCTAATGTAAGAAAGAAGTATTAATAATAAAACCATTCCAAAAGCTAGACCTAAACTTATAAATTGTGCTATAGGCACCAAAGGGATCACCCATGAATTTCATTCTAAGATCGAAAAATGCATTACCCAGCCCATCCCGAGCGATCCAAATTGCGATATTGAATAGCTTCGGCGATATGTGCACTCTCAATGTCTTTTTCGCCAGCTAAATCGGCAATGGTGCGACCCACTTTTACAATCCGGTCGTAGGCGCGCGCTGAAAGCTGCAGTTGTTCCATCGCTCGCTTTAATAATGCAGAACTTTCAGGCTTAAGCTGACAACTTTGGCGGACAATGTGACTTGGCATTTGAGCATTACTGTAGATCGACATTCCGTCGAAGCGGCCGCATTGTTTTTTACGGGCGCATTCTACCCGTTGTCGAATATCCGCTGATTTTTCCTTAGCCGGTTTAAAGTCGGATAGCTCGTCATATGAAACGGGTGTTACCTCGACGTGCAGATCAATGCGGTCCAATAGTGGTCCGGAAATCTTATTTAAATATCGTTTTACTTCTCCAGGGCCGCACATACACTCCTTCTCCGGGTGATTGTAAAATCCACACGGACAGGGATTCATAGAAGCAATAAGCATGAAACTGGCGGGATAGTCTACCGTAATTCTCGCTCTTGAAATGGTAACCCGCCGCTCTTCCATGGGTTGCCGCAGCACCTCTAATACTTGCCGTTGGAATTCGGGCAATTCATCCAAAAATAGTACTCCATTATGAGCCAGCGAGATTTCGCCAGGCATGGGGTTTGATCCTCCCCCAACCAGAGCTACATTGCTTATGGTATGATGTGGAGACCGAAAAGGACGCTGAGGCATAAGCGCCGTATCTTCTGGCAACAAGCCAGAAACAGAGTGAATTTTGGTTGTTTCCAGGGCTTCAACTAAACTCAGGGGAGGTAATATGGTCGGTAGACGGCGAGCCAACATCGTTTTGCCAGCACCCGGCGGACCAATTAGAATAACATTGTGTCCACCGGCTGCGGCTATTTCCATGGCGCGTTTAATTTTCTCCTGACCTTTGACATCACAAAAGTCAAAATCACTTTCCTTTTTTTGTTGTTGAAATATAGCCCGCGTTTCTACCCGTGTGGCTGTGTGCTCCTCAGGCGCTTGAACAACAGCTACTGCCTCTTGTAAGTCCTGGACACCATAAACCTCTAATCCATCTACGATAGCCGCTTCCTTAGCATTAGAACAGGGAAGAATCATTCCTTTGAACCCTTCTTTACGGGCCTGAATAGCTATAGGTAAAGCCCCCCGAATCGGTCGCAATGAGCCATCGAGTGATAGTTCTCCCATAATGACAAAATCTGATAATTCTGCAGGTGCAATAAGTTGACTCGCTGAAAGTACGCCGAGTGCGATAGGGAGATCAAATGCTGAACCCTCTTTGCGAATATCAGCAGGGGCTAAATTTACCACCACTTTACGCCGAGGAAACTTGTACCCTATATTGGCTACGGCCGATTCCATGCGCTGGTAGCCTTCCTTTACTGCATTATCTGGAAGACCAACGAGCGTGTATGCATTTTGATTGGGAGACAAGAGGCCGCCGACATTAACTTCAACAGTGATGGTTCTGGCATCAACTCCAAAGACTGCGCTGGCATAAGTTTTAACTAGCATATAAATAGTATTAAGTAGTTAGTATTTATTATTGAGTGTAGGTGAAAGCCTACATTGTTCCCACGCTACCGATATTATTATAAAGAACTACATATTGTAAGGATACTCACTGCCAAGATAATATGGTGTAAGGCCTGATTTTCAATAAAAATGCAAACGATTGTTGATTAACGCTTCTCCGCGATAGCGATGCGCAGGGGACCGACTGAAAGGAGGTGATCCGGCCTTTTGTCGAGCTGGTGGCGAAGGATAAGGCCGGAGCCGAATGAATAATGAGCCCCGAAGCGTAGCGCCCCCCAGCGACTTTGAGTAGCTCTGTACTATATGTCAAATTGGGGATAAGGGAGAAAGAATAATAGCTGGGGGGATCGCCCAAAAAAGTAAAAAAAAAGGATAGTTATATGGAGGTCTTGGCCATTTTCATGGGAACTCCTACGCATTTGCGTTCCATGTAGTCCATCATCTCCATAATCAAGGCACGGGAGTCGGCATCCAATGCGCTGAGGTCCTTACTAAACACCTCATTGATGGCTCGCTGCTTGACTTCACTAATGGCACCGGGAAGCGAGCTCAGGGATTTCTCGATCTGCCGCTGTTGAAAGGCTTTCATAAATTCACGGCCATACGAATGGATGATCTTAATAGCCTCCGAAACCTCCTGTTGGCGGAATGCTAAATGTTCCTCCGCTTTGGAGCGAACACCTTCGATTTCTATATAGGTCAAATCTTTTTGTTCTATGACCTCTGGCGCTACGTTTTTCGGAATCCCCAAGTCCAATACAAATTTGTGTTGGTATGCATCATTTTGTTGGGCTAAAGTCGAATAAATCTCATCTGTGATAATAGCGTTTTGGGCAGCTGTACAAACGATCAGGGCTTTCCAAGGGCGCGTGTGCGCAGACAATTGATCTAAGGGATAAGCCTGTCCACCAACCAATGTGGCTAAAAACTTAGCCTTGGGCAGTGAGCGATTGAAGACGGTGACGTCCTGATAACCTTTTTTCTTTAGCACCTTTGCGATAATGGTGTTGGTCTCTCCGGCACCTACAAGAATTACGGGGTCGGCAGGCGTCAGGCCCTTTTCAAAAAGCATACTCGAGGCTAATGAAGCCACGGAAACAGATTTTTCTCCGATGCGCGTATGATTATAAACTTTTTTGGCAGACTCAATAGCATATTTCATCAAGAGTCTTATAGAGTCACCTGTAAGACCGGCTCCATGGCACTCTTCATAAGATGTCCGGAGCTGTCGGAGGATTTCTCTCTCGCCAACGACCAGAGAATCGACAGAAGCTGCCACGCTAAATACGTGTTCGACCGCTTCCAGGTCTGTAAATTCTTTATAGGCTGTGTTTAACTGCTTGTAGAACGACTGGTCTTTTTCAGGGTGAAAATATGAGAATATATCTCTGGCTTCGGGCAGACGAAATATGTTTTTGTCGAACAAAACAAACATAATTCGGTTACAGGTTTGTACATACATTAATTCTTGCACGCCGAAGTGTTGCTTTGCCTTTTCTAAATAAGGTAAAACATCACCATCCGGTGCTGGGACGACGTAGGAGCCTAGATCTCCAACATCGATGGATTTGTGTGTGACTGTTATTACTTTGTATCCGCGTAACATATTTCTATTAGTAGAACACAAAAATAGGAAAACGATAATTTTTTGCTGTCATTCTTTTGTAATGAGGTGAAACCGCTACTTAGGCCCAATTTACAAGATTTCCAGTGATCGGGCTATATGCTCGATTTCTTGCAGGTATTCGCGCTTTTCTTCTCCCGGTGCATAGACAAATAGATCGACTATATAGATATATTCTAAATTATCTGACAAGATAAAATAGCTAATAAAGGGTCCTCCCATAAAGTCATTCGTCATTTCCCACACCCCACGAATTTCATAGGCATTATATCCATTTAACTCTACATTGCGGTAGGTTAGGGGAAGGTCATCGCTATTGACCACCATATCAGAACCCGGCGTTCCCGATCGCAGATGTTTAGCCATAAGTTCATTCCGCTTTTCGATCATAGAATCACGCGTCAATTGCTTCGGATCTCTATAGGGCATGGAAGTTATGAAAATGGATGAAGAGCTTTTGTCAGTTTCCATTCGCACCCATGCTACCTCGTTCGTAACCCGGGCTGCTTGGGCGGACTTTGGCCACTTCATACCCACGCCCAGACTATCTACAATCATACGTGATAGGGACTTGTTCTGACCTGCCATATACACTTGCGCGCCCCGCGGCTTCGATTCAAATTCACGGATACGATCGATAATGCGTTCATGATTTCGGGCCAGAGCTGACTCTATTCGATTCATGTCCTCTCCTACCACGTAAATCAAAAGTTGGTTTTTTGCCCATTTATCTCGGGCTATTTTGATCATAGCGGGCTTTTCTACACCTTCAGCACGTACTTCTTTTAAGTCGGCTCGCGCCATTTTGTAATTGCGGCTTGTCGTGTCTGACCCATCAACTAAAATGAGGTAGGTTCTAAGATGTCGACGTGCCGACTTTTCGGCGATATCGGCCGGACTGAAATGCACCATATCGAAGAGAGGCTCGGGTTGCGGTAGAATGGGGTATGGCGCAGCAAACATGTAATAAACCGTATCGCGCAATTCAGACCACACATTAGGATCCGCCACTACGACCATTTGGTTTAAAGGACCAAAAGAGGTCTTTTTAGGTTGCAACCGCTCTGTAAAATCACCGCCACAAGCAGTAAGAAACAGCAGCGCGCACCCTAGCCAAAATCCACGTGCACTATTCATAATAAGCCCCATTTGTCAGTAGATGCCTCGCGACTCTGTTTTGTTGTATGGCCATCCAAAAAAAATTACAATAGCTCCCGTATCAGTTGTTCTTCAGAAATTCCCTCAGCATCCGCTTTATAATTTCGGACGATTCGATGACGGAGCACATAAGAGGCTACGGCTTTCACATTCTCAATATCCGGGGCATAACTTCCGTGAATCGCTGCGTGACATTTAGCGCCTAGCACTAAATATTGGGATGCTCTAGGTCCCGCACCCCAAGACAAGTATTCTGTAATGCGATCCGGTGCCAGTTCGGCGCCTGGTCGCGTTTGCGAAGCCAGTTTGACAGCATATTCCAGCACGTTATCCGAAATCGGAATTTGTCTGACCAGCTGTTGGAAATCTAGAATTTCCTTAGCCGTCAGCACTTGATTGACCTGTGCCTTGACATCTGTAGTCGTTGACCGCACCACATCCAGTTCTTGCTGGTAAGATGGGTAATCCAATGGAATATTAAACATGAACCTATCCAGTTGGGCTTCCGGCAAGGGGTATGTGCCTTCCTGTTCAATCGGGTTTTGGGTTGCCAATACAAAGAAAGGCTTTGGCATAACATATTGATGACCGGCCACTGTAGCTGCTCGCTCTTGCATCGCCTCTAGAAGAGCTGCTTGCGTTTTCGGAGGTGTTCTATTGATCTCATCTGCGAGGACAATATTGGCAAACAAGGGGCCTTTATTGAATGTAAATTTTCTTGAATCATCAAGAATTTCCGCTCCCGTTATATCGGAAGGCATCAAGTCAGGCGTAAACTGTATGCGCTTAAAATCAAGGTCTAAGACCTCAGCTATTGTGCTCACCAATAGCGTTTTTGCGAGTCCGGGCACACCTACAAGCAAGCTATGCCCATTACTAAATAAAGAAATAATAACCGCTTCTACCACCTCTTCCTGGCCAATGATGACCTTTCCGATTTCCTTTCGCAATTCCTTGTATTTCGCCGCCAGTTGATCTACCTGAGCTACCTTATCCGTTCCTGATTGAGTCATATAATTATTCTATTTTTCGTCCTGCAAATGTAGCAAGAATAAACAAAGTTATAAACGTCGCTAAGCCGCTAATTGTTATAGCACCTTCCATATCTTCATTCTCGTGTATCATTTCTTTGCGATCTTTTTTTCTTTTTTTGCCGGCCGCCCCCATGAAGGTCTAGGCTTAGGGCACTTAAATTTGCTGGGGGCGCCGGGCTATCCGCTTGTAGTGCCAGGCCGCCCGGTAGGCATCCGTTGGACTGCGTGGGGTTTCCGTCCGGTCACCTCCTCGCCTTACGGCTGCATCTCCCGCGCGGCCCGTCCCTATCGCTACTATCCCTGCCGGGGGGATCACTCACAGAAAGAACGAAATTGAGTTTTATAATATTAAAAAAATTGTTTGATTGTAAAGCGTTTATAAACAGGGTTTTGTGATATATAGTGGTTTTTAACGGTTATAAACGACTACAACGGTTATAGTCGTTTATAACCGTTAGTTTGTTTTATCGCCGGGGTTTTCTTAATTTAATACTTTATTTATTTTTTATAATTAAATTATTAATTATGTCAAATCGAAGATGTAAATTATGTGATACGCCTTACACAGGTCGCAGAGACAAAATTTTTTGTTCTATTGGTTGCAAATCAGATTACCATCAGCATTTAAGAGCCGTCTCTAATCGAATTGCGCTTCCTACAAACAAAATTCTTCAAAGAAACCGGTCCATCCTATTTGAATTAATGGGTACTAATATTCACCAGAAAACGGTAGTTAGAGATGCTCTGGCGAAAAAGAATTTTAGGTTTGAATACATGACGGGCTTCTATGAAAATGCGAAAGGGAAGCGTTATCATTTATTATATGACTTTGCCTGGATGGAGTTTAAAACAGGAAAAGTCTTAGTGGTGAGGAGAAAGAGGATGGAACAATAGCGTTTCCAAACCGAGTTGAGAGGTATTTCTTTGATAGCATTCCGCCCGGAACTACAGCCTTTATTGAAGAGGCCAGAACGCGACAGCAAAACTACTTGCTTCTTAATCCCTAATTTTTCAAGCTAGAAATACACCTTAGCATAACAAGCTCAAAATATAAAAAGATATATTAGCTCAGGCAGACCCCTGAAAGAAAAAGGCCAGCACCGCAACGGGTGCCGACCTTTCTAAGTTCAATACTTTCATTCTACTCGCGGTAACGCTCGAAATACATAGTGATCTCATCGTCGAGATAAACCCCTCCTGCCTCCCTAGAGGTAGAGTAAACCTCTACACCTAAGGTTGCAGATTCCGATTTATATTCAATTTCCCACACGAATATATGACCATAATAAAAATTACTATCAATATCATGGTAATCCCCTCTAGGACGATAACCTGATGGATTCTGGGTTGATTTTCCAGAAATTGGATACATTTCGTTTTCTGACATATCGTTATCAAAAACCAAAGCAAAATAAGGAGAATAATGTTTATAATAATCGATAGAATCTGATCTCGAACTGAAAGCCTCTACAATAAATTGCTGAGGATAGTCTTCTGATATCGAGATGTTAGAGTTTGGCCTTAAGGCTTTACTTGTTGGTATTCTCAATATATCAATTGCTTCAAAAAAATCTATGTTACCTTCATGTCCCACTCGTACATAAAAAGAGTCTGTTAAGTCATTGCACAAATTCCCGTTATATCTCCATGTAGTAAAAAACATCTCCTCCTCGCAAAGACATTGCCCCTGCTTGCATATCATTTCAGATGAATCCTCGCAATATGACGACCGGCAAGGCTCTGATTCTTCAACGATCGGCTGCTCATCCTTATCTTCACATCCTATGAAAATAAGAAAGAGAAAACTGAGTACTAATATATTATTCAAAGGATACATAAATTTCATTTTTGTGGTGATTGGATGTGACGAAAAACTTGGAAGAAACAAATGACCCGTCAGATAAATGTGCTACAGCAACGTACATACCGGAATGATTCGGCTTTTGAACACTAATAACCCTTTCACTAATCTTTCTAAAATTTGAATCTGAAAAAACAAGCCTTCCGCTAAGGTCAAAGACCTGATAGAAATCTATAGATGCGGTGTTAGAATTATCTTGTGCTTGAAAGGTTCCCCTGCTTTCAGATTCAGTCTCATTAGGATCCGGACAGTTAAACAAAGTCGTAGCTGAACCTAAATCATTTTGATTATAAGCTAGGTTCAAAGTGGCAAAAAAGGCATTAACTGAGTTAAACAAAGGAGGGTAATTCACTGGAGCACCAAAAATAGTTGCTAGGCTCCATGAACTAAACCCATCCGAACAGCAATATTCAGAAGGTGCGTTTGCTACACCGCCCGGCACAGCTACAGCAAGCCTGTAATTGCTATTTATTCGAGAAGTGGCTTTCCAACCTGTATAACCTGCACTTTCGGTTATTCCTGAAGAAATGAGCATCAATTCGGTTAAAACATTCGGCTTTAAGGTAAAGCTTCCAGTATTATTATTTATCAAACCGAAATGCTCATCTTGATCTTCTTCTCCATCTTTGACAACATAAGAATTTGTTAGTAAACCTTCAATGAACTCCACAGTTGGGTCAACTAAATCCACCCAAGCTGATTGGTCTCCCAATGCTATCCGCAAAATAGACTGCGTAAATTCTAGAGTAGTTAAAAACCAATCTGTAGAATATGATTTACTAGCTTCTGAGGCCACTCCAGCTCTATCTGCTTCAAGTACTTCGAAATTACCATCAGAATCCTTTAAAATTAGAGCTGCATAATCTTCAGCCCGAGATCTCGCTCCCTTACTCGTTCCGCAAAACCAGGACACATTCCTTAGCTGTGTAAAGGCCTGTAGCCTAGTATCGTATTTGACGGAATAGTAAGCTACTTTTTCACATTGATCATCTTCATCACTACACCATTCTCCATAAGGCCCCTGAACACACGCCCAATTTATTAATAATGAAGTGAAATTTGGTGAATTATTCCCATCATCTGTTCCCAAATAGGAATACTTGCTTCCCGTACATTTTCCTTGATTGTGATTATTGATATATTTTGCTGGGCCCGTATTAAGGTAAGACTGGGTGGTTGACCAATCGTTGTATTGAGTATGTTCATTTTGCATAAGCACAAAAGGGAAGTGTTCCCTTTCATAGGACCCATGAATCTCTAAATCCTTTACAAATGGCTCTAAAAGTGGCTCCCCATTAATCATTTTACAATAACATGGAAGTACACCACTATGGTTAACAGGAAGTGTATCTAATAATCCTGTACCCATAGATGTAAGTGAAAATAATGAATCATCAAAAAAGTATTTTTGAACAAAGCTAAGTTTTTCTTCAAAAATAACAGAGCTATCGTTCTCTAAAACCTGGTAAAGACTTGTATCTCCAATTTTCCTTTCTAAGGCGTAGAATAAATCATGAGAAACCATGACGGAAGAAGTATTGCTAGGAGCGGTACTTACTTGTTTCAAAAGCAACGGATCTCCACAACTATTTACGACAGTAAGTTGAAAAACTTTATCCAAGGCTGCTTGATCTACCTTTAAAATTAATTCAGCAGATTCAGTCTCTCCATAATGGAGTGTGTCAATATCAAAATTAAGACTAGGGTTCACATTAGAGGAGATGACAAAATTTGTATTGTAGGATGGAACTTCTGTTCGAAAAAAGACCTGGGCATACTGATCGTAACGGACAGCAAAACCTGTTTTAGCTTTAACACCATAACAGTTGTCAAAAGTATCAAGAGGAATAAGCGGTTCTAAATCTTCCTGACTTAACGAATCGTTCTGGCCAGTAACATCAAAGGAGGATAAAAGCATTAGTAACATAATAGCACTGCTGCTAATGCTTATGCGTCGAAATGCGTCGAAAAATAGCTCATACTTTATAATTTAAAATTTAGTAATATTTTAATCTACAGAAATAATTTTAATCTACCAAAACTTTTGTTTATTTTTATTGGATGTTATGTTTAATGGGGCAATCCTATTATATGCATAATCTTATTGTCTTATTAGCATTTCACTTTTCTGCGGTAGCGCTGTGGAGGGGGCACAACCACCATAATTTGGTGGGTGTGAGACCGCGCGCCTTCCCAAATCGTGTGGAAGGCGCAAGGGCCGAGTGAAGTGGCCGGAGTCCTGAGTGTCGCTTCAAGCGACCTCAAGGACGGAGGACGGGGCCTGAACGAGCCCCGAAACATAGCGCCCCGAAAGTCCCGCAGGGGCATTCGGGGACCGCCCTAACCTCCTACTTATAAAATAATATCTAGGAGCTCGTCTGCTGCGGATGTAATTTTTGTGCCTGGACCAAAAATGGCCGCCACCCCCATATCAAATAAAATTTTATAATCTTTTCGTGGAATAACACCCCCAACAATCACTAAAATATCTTCGCGCCCTAAGTCTTTTAAAGCCTGTAAGGTTTTAGGGACCAAAGATTTGTGTCCAGCGGCCAGGGAAGAAATGCCCAAAATATGCACATCATTTTCTATGGCTTGTCGAGCTGCCTCTTCAGGGGTTTGAAACAGCGGACCGACATCAACATCAAAGCCGAGGTCAGCAAAACTAGCTGCTATCACTTTTGCTCCGCGATCGTGTCCGTCCTGACCGAGTTTTGCCACCATAATCCGAGGTCGTCGACCATGGTGATCATAAAACGTATTCGTTTTGTTTTGTACTTGGGCTACTTTTTCGTTGCTATCCATACTTTTTGCATATACACCCTGGATCAAACTAGGCTGAGCCTGATGGCGACCAAACTCTTTTTCTAGGGCATCAGAGATTTCGCCTAAGGTTGCCCGATGGCGTGCGGCTTTTATTGCACACTCCAGGATATTTTGATTTTTATCTGAAGCTGCGGCTGTCAATTCTGCCAGAGCTTTTTCTACGGCTTTTTGATCTCTATTTTCACGTATGGACTGCAAGGCTTGTGTTTGGTCTGCCAATACTTCTTCGTTATTCACCTCAAGTGTATCAAATGAAACATCTTTTTGGGGAGGAAATATGTTAACACCTACGATTTGATCCGTCCCTTTGTCGATTTGTGCTTGTTTGCGAGCGGCGGCCTCTTCTATGCGTCGTTTGGGAAGGCCTTCCTGAATAGCTTTCGTCATACCCCCTAGCTCTTCGACTTCCTTTATTAGCTGAGACGCCTTCTCGTACAATTCGCGAGTAAGGTACTCTACATAATGACTGCCGCCCCAGGGATCCACGAAATCTGTGAGAGCTACCTGATTTTGAAGATATTTTTGAGTATCCCTAGCAATGGCAGCGGAGGTATCTGAGGGGAGGGCAATTGCTTCATCAAAGGCATTGGTATGCAGCGATTGCGTCCCTCCAAAGATAGCTGCTAGCGCCTCAATGGTAGTTCGTGCAATATTGTTGTATGCACCCTGTTCTGTAAGTGACCACCCCGAGGTTTGGCAATGGGTACGGAGCCGCATAGATTTTTCATTTTGAGCCCCAAAGTCCTTTATTTTTTCGGCCCAAAGCCAGCGGCCTGCTCGTAATTTTGCCATTTCCATAAATGGATTCATTCCGATAGCCCAAAAGAACGATAGCCGAGGTGCAAAAGCGTCGATGGACAAGCCCACATCGAGTCCGGTTTTTACGTATTCCAAACCGTCAGCAATTGTATAGGCTAACTCGAGATCGGCGGTGGCTCCTGCCTCATGCATATGATACCCACTAATAGAAATAGAGTTGAACCGCGGCATATGCTCTGCCGAATACTTGAAAATATCAGCAATAATCCGCATAGATGGCTCTGGAGGGTAGATGTAGGTGTTTCGTACCATAAACTCTTTGAGAATATCGTTTTGAATCGTACCGCTGAGTTGCTCAGGAGAAACACCTTGTTCTTCCGCAGCCACTATGAAAAAAGCCATAATAGGGATGACGGCTCCATTCATTGTCATGGAAACTGACATTTTTTCAAGCGGTATCTTATCAAACAACACTTTCATATCTTCCACTGTATCTATTGCTACACCGGCCATTCCAACATCTCCGGGGACTCTAGGGTGGTCAGAGTCGTATCCTCGGTGCGTCGCCAAGTCAAAAGCAACAGAGAGTCCCTTCTGTCCAGCGGCCAAATTCCTCCTGTAAAAGGCATTGCTTTCTTTTGCTGTGGAAAATCCGGCGTATTGCCGGATGGTCCAGGGGCGACCAGTATACATGCTGCTATATGGGCCTCTGAGAAAGGGAGGCGTTCCCGATACATAGTTCTTTTGTACGTCCTCCACCTTATCAGTTTCATCAAAAAAGGCAGGTATGCTTATTTGCTCTGCAGTTATTCTACTCTTCGTAACTGTATTCTTATTATTCTTTCGGCTTGTCCGCTGCAAGGTGGGAGAAAAGTTGGGTCGCTTCATGGGGATAATGTACGCAAAAAAGAAAAAATAAAAAAGCCCATCGGGCAACCGATGGGCTCAAAATATCTACTTTAACCTGTTAAAAGGCTATTGTCCTTGCTTGATGGTAAAAGTGTAACTGTCATTATTATCGTTAGCTGTTACTGTTACAGCAGTAACCAATAGTAAATAGTTGTTACTACCTTGACGAACGGCAAATACGTCGCCAACTTCAACTACATCAGATTCGCTTACTGTAGCTGACTCATCAAAACTCTCACCTACTTGAGCTTGAGTAACAACAGCGTCGAAATCAAACTCAGCACTTAGTGCTGCTAGTTCTACTCCGTTAGCTGTAATCGGTGCAATGCGTTGAATCCAGTTTTCAGCAGGTATAGAATCTGTATCAATTCCCAGATCGCGAATTTCAGCTTCTGGATCTGAAGAGCCTGTTCCTGTTCCTGAATCTAAGTCTAAACCCCCGGTTCCTGCAGGTCCTCCTTGGTTAAGTAATACTCCCTCGAGTGTATTAAGGTCAGATACGAAATAACTAAAAGAAACTGTCGCTGAATTTTCCTCTTCATCTGCCACAACTATCTCTACCTCATAATTTCCTGCCATCTCTGGAGCTACTATACCAACTTCAGTAAGAAATTCTTGTCGGCTGTCCCCTTGTAAAAGAAGTAGATTTGAAGGAGCTATTGAACCATCGAGAAATAAACGCTCAGCAAAGTCAGGTAAACGCTCTCCATTCTCCCGAAATGTTAATGAATTAAGCTCATTGGTTCCTGCAATAGCATCAATAGATACGATCAAAGTATCTCCAGGACTGACGATGCTTCCATCAACATTATTGTCATCAATAATTGTAAGGCTTGGATTGATAATATCTATGGGATCGTCATCACCACAAGCGGATAAAAACAATAGTCCTAAAATGGCAAATAGAAATGGAATTTTCTTAATCATATTATGTTTGTTTAGTTTAATTTAATGCAAAGATAACTACAAATATGTCAACTCATGAATTATTTGTAAACTATTCGCTTTCAACGGCCTATCTTTATATAAACAACATTGAACGATATAGTTATCGCCAGGTTATAGCTTTCCAAATATTTCGATTTGCAGGTTAAGACATGATTAAAGGCCTTCCCGAGTGCTCGGAAAGGCCTTTATTATTTGCTGTAAGAATTAACTGGGTAAAAACTATTGCCCCTGTTTTATAGAAAAGGTGTAGCTATCTGAATTATCATTTGTAGTTACCGTTACATCGGTAACTAGAAGGAGGAAAGCCTCATCTCCGCGTTGAACAGCAAAGATATCTCCAATTTCTACCTTCTCCGATTCGAAAATCACCTCAGCCTCATCAAAACTAGATTGGACTCTGGCCTTTGTCAGTACACCATCGAAGTCAAAGCTTGATGGAAGGACCGCCAGTGTGACTTCACTTGTATCTGTAGCTGCAATGCTCTGATTCCAATTTTCAGCATCGGGAAGATTTGTGTCTATTCCCAAGTCCTTGATATCAGCATCGTTATCATCGTCCCCTGTTCCCTGGCCGGTAGTTAAGTTGAGTCCACCAGTAGTATCAGCTTGTTCAGCATTTATCAAAACACCTTCCACCATAGTCACATCACGAACGAAATAACTAAAAGATACACGTGAAGCATTGCCGTCTCCGTCTGCTAATTCGATTTCAACCTCTCTGTTTCCTCCCAATTCGGCTGCTAAAATTCGAATATCAATATCAAGCTGCTGTCGATTTGAGCTTCCTGGGGCAATATTAAGTTGCGTCGTTGGGGATAAAGAGTCATTCACAAACAAGCGCGTAGCAAAGTTTGGTAGACGCTCCCCATTCTCAAAAAACCTGACATGTTCTAATTCGTTAGTACCTGCCATACCTTGAATCGAAACGCGAAGTGTATCTCCAGGTAAAACTATGGTCCCATCTACATTCCCTACATCAGTAAGTGAAATTGAAGGATTAACAATGTCTATGGGGGCTGGCTCATCTTCCTCACAAGCCGTGATGAATAAAAGCCCTAGAATAGAGAAAATAAAGAGAAGTTTATTAACCATGGTTAGATCATTTATAGAATGAAGTTTCTCAAATATAATGACAATTATGATAATTGGAATGGAAAATGACGAATGAATTCATCAAATGCAGAAGTTAGAATTTTTATAAATGCATTTCCCATCGGCAAATATTTCTCCCTCCTCACTCATATCTGCAATCATATCCCAATGCACAGAAGATTCATTTTTTCCTCCAGCCTGCAAATAAGACTGTCCGATCGCCATATGGACAGTACCTCCAATTTTTTCATCAAAAAGAATATTTCCGGTGGTCTGAGATATATTATAGTTTGTCCCGATAGCTGCCTCACCAAATCGGCGGGTTCCGGGCAGTTCAAATATTTCATTAAGAAATTCTTGCCCTTCCTCGGCAGTCCACTCCTCTATAAATCCTTCTTTCACTTTAAGGGTGCATCCAGACACCCGATGCCCACGATATACGGTCGGCAAATCAAAGTGAATATGACCTTCTACACTATTCTCTACAGGGGAGGTGTAAATTTCACCTGAGGGCATATTCGTCCGACCATCGGAATTGATCCAATTACGCCCTTTGACTGAAAATCGAATATCAGACTTTGCATTGACATATCTGATTTCAGAACACTGATTCAGGTAATCCACAACTCTTTGCTGCCTTTCCCGAACTTGAAGCCAGGCATTCTGCGGGTCCTTTTGATCGAGCTGGCAAGCTTTAAATACAAATTGCTCGTAATCACTCAATGCCATACCTGCCATTTGGGCCGAAGCCTGTGTGGGGAATTGACAAAGGGAACGCTTTAAACTTTGCTCTGCGGTACGCTTAAAGTAAACTTGATTTATTGGTTCCATTGCTTTGGATCTCAATCCTCTTTTTTCGACTTGGCCCCCATTTGTTTCGCGCAAATTATAGGGTGCCCTTACAAGTAAATAAGCCTCAAATTCATGGATGGCTTTTTCGTAAAATGGGGATATATACTCAAGCTGATGTTTTTCAGCGTGATCAGTATACATCTTCATCTGCTCAGAAAAACTAAAAAGAACATGAGGGTGCCCCCCCGCAGATAGGCATTTTTTATATAAAGCCTGAACTAAAGGCTCCGCTAACAGCGTCGTCTTTATGAGAAGCCGATCTCCTTTCTTTATTTCAAGACAATAATCGATAAGCAGTTTGGCATACTTATTCCAAATATTAGCATGTGGCATTAAAAAAAGTTTGTTTTGTAAGGGTATCTGATTTTGTATTGCTCTTCAATCATGGCTCCTAATATGGCGCGCATTCTATCTATATTCTCTTTCGTTAGGGCCGACACAAAGACGCACGGACTATCGTACTGATTGATGAGCTGCTGACGCAGGTCAGTCTCGAGCTGTTCTCTTTCCTGCTCAGATAATAACTCATCAAAGTTTTTCTCTCTGAATTTATCCATTTTATTGAAAACGTATAAGGTAGGGCAATCTAAAACACCCAGGTCCTTAAGCGTATTCCTAACGGTAGCAATATGATCCTGGTAATGAGAATGGGAAATGTCTACCACATGGACCAATACATCCGATTCTCGAACCTCATCCAAAGTTGACTTAAAACTTTCAATTAAATGCGTTGGTAGCTTTCGAATAAAACCAACTGTATCAGACATGAGGAATGGCATTCGCCCGAAGACCACTTTTCGAACCGTTGTATCCAGAGTAGCAAATAATTTATTTTCGGCAAACACTTCAGATTTACTCAGCCTATTCATGAGTGTGGATTTCCCGACATTTGTATATCCCACTAAAGCAACTCGAATTAATTCTCCTCTATTCTTACGTCTCGTCTGGTTTTGTCGATCTATCTTTTCGAGTTTATCCTCTAATTTTTTGATCTTATCCCGAACAATTCGTCGATCTGTTTCGATCTCTTTCTCACCGGGTCCTCGCATCCCAATCCCCCCTTTTTGTCGTTCCAAGTGAGTCCATAACCCACGAAGTCGAGGTAAGAGGTACTGCATTTGAGCAAGTTCCACTTGCGTTCGAGCCTGGGCAGTTTTAGCTCTTCCGGCGAAAATATCAAGGATAAGTGAAGATCTGTCTACCACCTTCACTTTTACTTTTTTCTCAATATTGTTCATTTGAGAAGGAGATAAATCTTCATCAAAAATCACCAGATCAATATCTTTTTTTACTACGTAATCTGCTATCTCATCTAATTTTCCACTGCCCACAAAATACTTTGTGTGCGGGTGACTTAACTTTTGAACGAATCTCTTTTTTGAAAAAGCTCCTGCTGTTAACGCTAAAAATTCTAATTCGTCCAGGTATTCTTCCACCTGTTCCTCTGAGCTATCAGGTGTAATGATTCCCACTAAGACTGCTTTCTCTCCTGTTTTGGAAACACCCATTCGATCCGATTCTCCAATATTCCAATCATTCGTCACTGCCATAAACGCTATGCTAAATTTAGATGATGTCTTTTTATTTGGGTTAGAAATGGGAATATACTAAATCTATTGAGATTTAGCGATCCAATATAGTGGATTAAGTTTAGATTTATCCTCCCAGATTTCGAAGTGCAGGCGGGATTGGTTCTCATTTTGATCTGCTGCTAAAACGCCTAATTGCTGACCTCGACTTATCTTTTGTCCCTGGGTTACATACACATCCCGCAGTCTGGAATATACCGTGAAGTATTTACCATGTCGAAGAATAATCATATTATCATAACCGGGAACTTCAGCTGTCCCTACTACGCTGCCTTCAAATATAGATGAAACAACAGCCCCTGCTTCTGTACTAATATCAATACCATTGTTTTGTACTTGGATATTAGATAGTGTCGGGTGAGCCTGCTTACCAAACCGACGGGTAACTACTCCTCGCTCAACTGGCCAGGGTAAACGCCCTTTGTTATTTGAAAATGCACCGGAGATGGCTTTGCCTTCAGGAGTTTTAGCAAAAGATTTTTTATCGGTTTTCTCTTCCTCCTTGCGTCCCCGATCTATTGCAGATGATATTGCACTATTCAATGCTTTTTTATCGGCTAACTGCTTCTGCAATTTGCTTCTTAGCTTGCTCTCCTCCTGCTTAAGTTCTTTCAGAAGCTCCCTTTCTCTTTGGATATCTGTTTTCAATGCTTTTGAATTCACTTGTTCCCGCTTCAATTGAAGCTCTCTTCTGTTCCGTTCTGACTCAACGGATGCTCGCTTTTGTTCCAAAGTACTCTTCAACTGTAAAATTACCCTACGTCTTTCTTTTTGCCAAGCTTCCAATTGATTGAGATATACCCACCTTCGAAAAAGTTGGTTAGCTCCTGCCGCTGAAATGTAATACATCCATGCCGGCTGCATTTTTTTCCATCGATACATTTTTTTTAAGGTAGAGAAATACTCTTGCGTTTTTTGTTGAAGTTGGTCTTTCAACATCAAGATAGAATCGTCTAATCGCTTCATTCGATCTTCGCTCAGCTGTAAATCACTCCTGTAGTTTTGAACGAGCTGCCTTCGGCTTTCCATTTGCGCCTGTAGCGTTTCTAAACTAGCGATTGACTGTTTTTTATTTCCACCTGTTTTCTGCAATAACTTTTGGGTGGTAGAAATTTGGCGGTTAAGTTGACTCCTCTCAGCTTCTAATTCCTTACGTGTTTGACCATTTAGCCCAACACTAGTAAGGAGTATAATCTGAAGGAATAAAAATGTCCGTAGATTGGGGTTCATCGAGAGCAACCTTTGAAATATTCAACTCGATAGCCAACTGGTCTACCGGTGAACGAAATGAATATTTGCGAAGATATGAAAAATTTCTATTATCTGTAATTTTGTGAAAGTCAGACTGTTTAACATTTAGCTCCCGCCCGCCATTTTTGCCGCTGTCATTCTGAGCCCAATAAGCTGAAACCATATCTAATGGTGGACGAATTCGATAGGAGTATTGATGATCCTTGTGGGGAGCAGATCGCACTTCTACCATGTTATCTACCCTGAGGATATCATCTTTTTTATTCACTCTAATCGGAAAGCCCCAAACTAAATGTTGAATATCTTGAAAGGAAAGGTCTGTCCCAATTATCTCTTTAGTTGCCTTTATATCAGCCCTTATAAAAGTCCTTTGCAATTTGTTAATTCCGTGAATGGAGTCGGGAGTAATCCGAAAACGCCCGACCTCAAAGCCAAATTTACTCAAGCGAATCCAACAAACACTCTCATTTTCCAAATATACTTTTACCGTGCCACTGACATTTAAATTAGGACTATTCAAACGCACCTTTCCTGTATACCCTAATATTGAAGCAGGAAAATCAGGCTGTAATAATTGTTTCTTTAGCGCCTTATTCCCCAGCATTTCGCCTTCTGCTTTTTTCGGAAGATTTGATGTGCCACCACAAGAAAACAAGAAAACACTTAGGAAAAGTGCACCTAAAATATGAAAACGTAAGCCTTGATTTTGAAGCTTAGGTTTTTTGCGTATTTGGATGAATGCTTTTGTCATAGGATGTTTATTCATTCCATGAAACGCCTAATTGTTTCAACTCAGTCTTTATGGATGTAGCTTTTTCAGTATTCCCTTGGTCCGATGCTATTTTGTATTTCAATTGATAGGCCATAGGATGCGTATAGCAGCCCTTATCCCAACAATCATTGATCATTTGTTGAGCCTGGATCTTATCATCCATGTAGTAATAAGCCCAAGCTTGAGTCAGGGAAAGTAAATAAGTAGATTCTTCACCATTTGACTTTGATACAAAATACTCTAACCAATCCAGGGAAAGCTCTTTGGGTATGTGTTTTAGGCACAGAAGAATATTTACTGCGGATATTTCATCAGCTTTTATCTGTGAAACCTTCTGATCAAACCAGGCCGGGTCGTTAGATCCAGGCTGGTCTAGATTAATCATTCTCTTGATAATATCTGCCTTTTGAGTCAAGAATTGATTTCCACGGATCATACGAGAAGCCTCTTGTAAAAGGTAAGTTGCTTCTTCTTTTTCACCCGTTTGAGCGTTAGCATAAGCTAAATTCAATAGAAGCTCGCCATTGTTGGGAAATTGAAATAGTAAGTCGTCTCCCCACTCAACTACTGCTGAATACCGGTTTGCCTCTAAAAGAATATGCATATACCTCAGGATTGGCTGGAGCTCAAGTTGATTTCCTTCTTCTTGAATTACACTTAAAATAAGGTCAATGACTTTCCTCCACTGACCATGGTAGCCTCCCGCTTCAATAAAGAGAGATTGAACCTGCTGAGATCCCGACTGCTGTTCGTAGAGTATTTCTGCAGAAGTGAACAGTGCCTTTCTTTCATTTTTTGTGACTATAGTATATCTGGAAAGTTCGCTTGTGAGCAATTTCACTCTTTCCACAACCGGTATGTCATTTGATTTTAACATCCATTCAATATCCGATAAGTATTTGACCACATCCCCATTCGATTGTAAATGGATCAAACGGAGATTTGCTTTCCAGGCTTTCGGATGAATTTCAGATACTTTTTTTAAGGTTGCTATTTCACTGGAAGTATCTTTTTTTATTCGATATACTTTTGCAAGTTGATATAGGAAAGGTAGATATTGGGGAGAAATACTTAATAATTGCTCCGCCCTTTCCTCGGCTGCTTGATATTCTTCTAACGAAAGTAAGATGTCTATATGTAATTCTAGTAGTTCGACTTTTGCACTGTTTTTTAGTGGAATCTCATCAAAAACATGTCTAAGCCACTCTTCAGCTTCGTTTGGGCTTGCTGCTTGAAGCAGCAAATGCGCGGGCCGCATCGCCAATTCTAGAGAAGAAGAATCTAAGGCCCAAGCTCTTTTCGCTACTTGAGATGCTTCCTGAAGCTGGTAGTTTTCTTTGAGTAAGTGAATTTTTAATTCCAGTACCTCTTGGCTTTCCGGAGCCAGGTTTTCTGCTCGATTGATGTAATTTATTCCCTCAACTAAATTGTCACTTTGCCATGACCACTTGGCTAAATAATAAAAAGGTGCAAACTCAGTTGACTCCTGAGCGGCAAACTTTTTCATTAATATAATAGCATCCTCATAGTCTTCTACTAATGCCAAACCCATGGCCTCAATATATAGACCTTCTTTTTTTAGTTGGTTCTCAGTTACGCCTTCTACTTGGGCCATAAGGGATGAAAAGCATAAGAAAAAGCAAAATATAGTCGCTCGAATCATTTAGTCAGACATTTGTGAGTAATCCCCTAAACTTACTGTTTTAGGAGTTCCTTTATAATATGCATTATTTCCAATCATTGAATTTTCGAAAACCACGTATTGAATTTCAGAGTTCGTTTGGATAACGGTATTTTTTACTACCGTTTGATTCAACTTGCAATGATCGCCTATAGAAACAAAAGGCCCTATTACTGAGTTTCGAATGGTGACATGATTTCCTATATGGCAAGGCGGTATAATTGTACTATTAATTATAGTAGCAGACACATCTTCGAGGTCTTGTGTGGGCTGCATATCTAAAATTCGCTTATTCGTTGCCACAATGGCTTCCTTGTTTCCACAGTCCATCCACTCTTCCACCTGATCTACTGCAAAACGCACCCCTTGAGAACGCATACGCTCTAAAACTGTAGTGATTTGGAATTCGCCTTTCTCCTGAATATTATCAGTGATGAGTGTGTTCAATTCTTTTTTTAATCGATTGCCATCCTTGAAGTAATAAATACCCACAATAGCTAAATCTGATATAGGCTCAGATGGTTTTTCAACAAAACCTGTAATTATATTATCACTATCTACAGTTACTACACCGAAAGCTGAAGGGTCAGCTACTCGTTGCGTCCAGATTACACCCTCTTGTTCTGTATCAAAAGCAAATTGAGCTTTAAATAAAGTGTCAGAAAATGCGACAATACACTTTCCATCCATACTGTCTGCCGCGCAATGAATAGCATGAGCAGGTCCTAGTGGCTCGTGTTGATAATAAATCGACCCTTTAGCACCTTGTTCATCTGCAATTTTAATCAACTGATTTTCAATTTCTGCCCCAAAGTCACCTATCACAAAAGCAATTTCATCTACTTTTTCTGGCAAATTCTCTACTAAATCTGCTACTAAACGCTGAACGATTGGCTTACCTGCTATTGGAACCAAAGGTTTTGGTACTGTAAGTGTATGAGGCCTAAGCCTGGATCCTCTCCCAGCCATTGGAATTATAATCTTCATAAGATGTTATTTTATACAAAGGGGAATTTAGATAAAAGTAAAACGCTCAGGCCCTTCGAATTATTTGATTTGTGTAATCTTCATCATATTCGTTCGCCCTCTGTCTTGAATGGGCATAGAACCCGTATTTACCACAACATCTCCTGGTAAAATCCGTCGATTATCTTTTAGAATTTTAATTACGTCCTGATGCGTTTCGTCTGTAGTAGTAAATTTGCTGTAATAAAAACAGCGTACACCCCACACTAGATTTAGAGTCGCTAAAATGTGATGGTTTGGACTAAAAATAAATATATCGCACTTCGGACGATAACTGGAGACCATAAAAGCAGTATATCCACTCACGGTCATACCTAATATGGCACGTGCTTTGATATCCTCAGCCATTGATGCCGCGGTTATACAAATTGTATCCGAATAGTAGGAAGGAGATTCCTTGTCAGCTGTAGGGCGAAGAGCCTCCAGAGCATAATTCTTTTCAGCCTCACTTATGATTTTATTCATTGCCTCAACGACCAAAGCGGGATGATTACCCACAGATGTCTCTCCGGATAACATCACGGCATCCGCACCATCGAGAACTGCATTGGCCACATCCGTCACTTCAGCACGAGTAGGGCTTGGATTTTCAATCATGGATTCCATCATCTGAGTGGCCACAACAACCGGAATCCCTTTGAGAATGCATTTCTTTATTATATTTTTTTGAATAGCTGGCAATCGCTCCATTGGAACTTCAACTCCCAAATCCCCTCTGGCAATCATTATTCCGTCTGTCACATTTAAAATCTCATCTATGTTCTCGACAGCGTCAGGTTTTTCGATTTTGGCTATAATCTTAGCGGAATAATCAGCTGCTTTCAATCGGTCTTTTAACTCTATTATATCATGAGCAGATCGAACGAATGAGAGTGCTATCCAATGCACTTTTTGAGTCAAAATAAATTCGAGGTCTATTAAGTCCTTTTCCGTTAGACAGGGCAATGAAATTTTAGTGTCGGGCAAATTAACTCCTTTGTTGGACGACAAAACACCACCAAAAAGCACTTTGAGTTTCACCATATCCTCTCCGTTGGTTTCCACCACTTCGAAAATCAATTTCCCATCGTCTAAAAGCACGCGCTCTCCTTCTTCTACATCTTGCGCAAACTGATCATAACTCATGTAGACTTTCTCTCGCGTCCCCTCGCAAGGTTCATTAACAAATGTTATCACGTCACCTTCAAAAACTTCAACACCTCCATCTTGCATCTGCCCAACTCTCAGTTTGGGTCCCTGCAAATCGGCTAATATTCCAATGTGATGCCCTGTCTCCTCGCTGCACTGGTAAATTCGGTCAATGAGAACTGAAACATCCTCATGCTTACCGTGTGAAAAGTTAATTCGAAATACATCCACCCCTGCTCTTATCAATTTTAACATCATTTCCTTTGAAGATGATGCAGGCCCTAATGTGGCAAGTGTTTTTGTGTTGTGATATTCTATTCGTTCCATTATGATGTCTATTATAAGATGCAAAGGTAAGACGAAAGAAGAGAACTATGACTGCCTGCACTTAAATTTAGTGTTAAATACACTAAAATAAGATGTCATTTGATGGGTCAATAATTCTATTTTTTGAAAAATAATTATGCCCATAACATAAGATCTCAATACTTCTTACCGATTGCCGATTTAAAAATACCTCCAGAATTCATGTTTAAAAGGTATAAAAGTTTATTTTTGCGGTGAACTAAAACAAAATATAATGTCTGAAGTTGCAGAAAAAGTTAATGCGATCATCGTTGAAAAATTAGGCGTTGACGCTTCTCAAATTACAAATGAAGCCAGCTTCACCAATGATTTGGGTGCTGATTCCTTAGATACTGTTGAATTAATCATGGAGTTTGAAAAGGAATTTGATATTTCAATTCCAGATGAGCAGGCTGAAGAAATTCAAACAGTAGGTGATGCGATTACCTACCTAGAAAAAGCTAAATCATAACAGATTTCGAGAGCGAAGACACCTATTGTGCTTCGCTCTCTTTTTTCTCTTGGTTCATCTTCGAGCCATTCAGTTTCATCTTGCTGAAGTTTGTCCCTCCCACCTAACTCTTACCTTTTTATTTTTTATCTTAGTCAACAAAGAAAGACTTATGAATAGAGTTGTTGTTACAGGAATCGGTGTATTAAGCCCCTTAGGTAATGATTACATCACTTTTGTAAATGGGCTTAAGAATGGAGTGAGCGGAGCAGCCCCCATCACCTATTTTGATACTACAAATTTCAAAACACAGTTTGCATGTGAATTGAAAAACTTTAATGCTGAGGAAAGGCTAGACCGAAAAGAAATTCGAAGATTAGATGCCTTTTCACAATATGCATTATGCTCTACCGAAGAGGCCATGAAGCACTCAGGCTTAGACATCAATGAACTTGACCTTACGCGAGCTGGAGTTATTTGGGGCTCGGGAATTGGAGGACTTAAGTCTCTTCAAGACGATATTGAGAGTAACGCCGGTAAAGAAACCATGCGTTTCAGTCCCTTTATGATCCCTAAAATGATACCTGACATTGCCCCGGGACACATCTCTATAAAATATGGATTTCGTGGAATTAACTATTGCACTGTTTCAGCATGCGCTTCTTCAACGCATGCTTTAGTAAATGCGATGGATTATATCCGACTTGGAAAAGCCGATGTAATCATAACAGGGGGCTCTGAAGCAGCGATTACAAAAACAGGAATTGGCGGATTCAGCTCTATGAAAGCACTATCTCAAAGAAATGAAGATCCCGCAAAAGCGTCTAGACCTTTTGATAAAGATCGCGATGGTTTTGTTTTAGGGGAAGGATCTGCTACGCTAATCCTAGAATCTCTAGATCACGCGAAAGCTAGAGGTGCAAATATATTGGCCGAAATTAAAGGGGGAGGGATGACTGCCGATGCCTATCACATGACAGCTCCCCATCCTGAGGGCCTCGGCGCTATAGGTGCTATGAATGGCGCGCTAAAAGACGCTCGCCTGGATGCTGACGAAATTGATTACATTAATGTTCACGGAACATCCACACCCTTAGGTGATGTGGCCGAACTAAAAGCTATTCGGCAGGTTTTCGGGGAGCACGCTTACAAACTAAATATTAGTTCGACAAAATCAATGACCGGACATTTATTGGGTGCAGCTGGAGCTATAGAAACAGCAGCAGGTATTGCAGCTATTCAAGAAGGCTTTGTTCCACCTACCATTAATCACGAAACTGCAGATCCCGATATTGACCCAAAAGTCAATTTGACAACCAATAAGGCTCAAGTGAAACCTATTCGCACTGTATTAAGTAATACCTTCGGCTTTGGAGGACACAACTCTTCTGTAATTATTCAGAAATTTGATCGGTAATCCATGATTCTTTTCCGACGATTATACAATCGCTTCGTCTCGCAAGATCGAGACTTTACTGAAAGACTCCGAACACTGATAGGGTTTACACCAAAGAATTTAAATTTATTCAAAATTGCTTTTTGTCACCGATCCAATCAACAGTTAGAGTTTCCAAAAATTCAAAGTAATGAACGCCTGGAATATTTAGGGGACTCCATCCTCAGTACTGTAGTGGCCGAATACCTATTTAAAAAGTATCCGAGTCAAAACGAAGGGTTTTTAACAAAAATGCGAGCCAAGATCGTAAAAAGGAAAACGCTAAATAGTGTGGGCCGTAAAATGAATCTTGATGTCTTTCTATCGGAACTTAATGCAACAGATATATCTCACTCCATGCTTGGCAACGCCCTCGAAGCTCTAATCGGTGCGATTTATTTGGAGAAAGGCTATACCTATACTCATACATTTATTACCAATTCCTTACTTCGAGAATACCTAGATGTAGACAAAATCGAACAATGGGATGATAATTTCAAAAGCAAACTGCTTGAGTGGGCCCAGAAAAACAATCGCCACGTCAAGTATCAAGTCGTACAGCGTTTCAAAAAAGACCAAAGAGACTGCTTCAAAATTGCTGTTTCTATCGATAACCAGCAACTGGGAGAAGCAATAGAGTTCAATAAAAAAAGTGCAGAACAGCAAGCCTCGCGCCAGGCACTGCTACAATTGAAAATTGTCCACAAAGACCAATTGATAAGGTCGCCCCTTCAAAGCGGATGAATCGTTCAACATTCATTTCTGAATCCCGAATCAAATCCATGCAAAAAGGGGCAAAATTATTTGTCCGTCGCTGGAACGACATTTTTAATCAAGGGATTCAAACTTTGATGACCGACGATACGCCTCTTGATATGATTGCTCAGCAACAGGTTGACGCAGGTAACGGTCATATCGCACGTCAGGTTCGACTGGCGAAAAGCGAGTTAAGTGCTGAGCTCAATCCAAAATGGCTGGATCGCATTTGTCAATCGCTTCTTACTGCTCAAGCACTGCAGTCACTGGACTCCTTCGCTGATTTACAGCAGGTAGACATCATCACTCAAGCAGGCCTAAACCAACAAAAAAAGTGGTTGATTCATCTCCCTATTCAAGAAGACGACTTTGTAGTTCTAAGTTCAAAGACGGAGTCAATAGAAAATCTATTTCAAAGAACAACTTACCTGCAACGGACGAAGGATGGATCTCTAGCTCAGGAAATCAAATATTGGCATATGAGTGAAACCGCACCGCAAAACTATTCTATCTTGGGCCAAACCCTAAAATTAGAATATCGCTATTACCCCTCTGCTCTCCCGCTACGGATTGAAATTGAGGATGTCGTGTCAAGACGATGGGAGCCCTTCAATCTCAAGGGCTTGGACGGCTGGCAGGATTGGCAAACTCAAACCCAAAAAAACTTAATAAAACACCCCTGGCTGTCACGACGCCCCTGCCTACTCAAAAAAATGAAAGTGGAAGTCACCCAAAACCAGAAAGTCCTCAGTGATACTCAGAAAAAAAGTAAAATGTATTTTGATACTCCTTACGCGGCAATGACCTGCGATACCTTTTCTGGCGGCGCTCCAATACATGTTTTTGCGATAGGCCAGGCAGGTCAATTGGAAGTTCTATCATTATTTAGAGAAGGAGTAGGTATGTCATTAGATCAGAAAGTAATCTTACGCAACATTCAACCTTCATTCGAGCCAAACCCGTCTTGAAAAACGATAATCATTAAAAACCACTTTCTTTAAAACTACAGTCTTGAACGATTATATCACTTAGAAATCTCCTCAGTTGCGCCACTTTCATCGGATACTATATGTTGAACATGACCCATCCGACTAAACTTATCAATACGCGCTTGTATACGTTCCTCAGGATCCATTTTAAAAAGCTCTGCAACTTCCTTTTTCAAATGTTTTTTTAGTTCCTTCGCCATGTGTTCCGGGTTGGCATGTGCGCCACCCAAGGGCTCTTTAAGAATGCCATCTATCAAGCCAAATTCATACATATGATCCGACGTAAGCTTGAGCGCCTCAGCAGCTTGTTCTTTATAATCCCATGATCGCCATAAAATAGAAGAACAAGATTCAGGAGAAATCACAGAGTACCACGTATTCTCCATCATATATACACGGTCTCCCATACCTATTCCTATCGCTCCCCCACTTGCTCCTTCTCCAATAACGTAACACACTACTGGAGTTTTCAATTGCACCATTTCCATCAGATTGCGCGCTATAGCTTCTGCCTGCCCTCTCTCCTCTGCCTCGATACCTGGATATGCCCCCGGTGTATCAATTAGGCAAATTACCGGATATTGAAAACGCTCTGCCAATTTCATGAGCCGCAAAGCCTTTCTGTATCCTTCAGGATTAGCCATTCCAAAGTTTCGATACTGACGAAGCTTTGTGTTGACTCCTTTTTGATGGCCTATGATAACCATAGTTTGACCATCCACGTTCCCTACACCTGCAACAATCGCTTTATCATCACCAAAGTACCGATCGCCATGAAGCTCGACAAACTTGCGGCACATATTATTAATGTAATAATATGTATAAGGCCTTTCCGGATGTCGGCTGAGTTGCACCCTTTGCCACCCGGATAGATCGGAGTAGATCTCTTTTCGCACATTTTTGATCTTTGTCTCAAGTTCCTTGGTCATTTCAGACACATCAAGGTCACCACTTTCGCCCACCTGCTTGATTTTGTCCAGTTGCTGGTACAAACTTTCGAGGGGCTTTTCGAATTCTAAAAAAACCATAACATGCGTTTTGAAAAAGCTAAGGTAAGAAAGATCGAATATAAATTGACCCTTCCCAATTTTTTTTGATTTATTTGAAAAAAAGGTTGCATGAAAACAAATAACATACTACTTTTGCTGTCGCTTCGAAAGAAGTTAACCGCTGGTCCGGTAGTTCAGCTGGTTAGAATGCCTGCCTGTCACGCAGGAGGTCGCGGGTTCGAATCCCGTCCGGACCGCCTTCGCCCAACGAAGCTTTTGATTTTCGAAAGCGTTGTTGGGCGTTTTTTATTTTATGCCGCCAGTCTAGCTTTTTCCAGTTTGGGCTTCGGCGGCCAAAGACCGCCTAAAATGAAGGGTTTCCACTTCGTTTACATCTTAAAATGTGACGATGGCTACTACTATACTGGTTGCACCAAAGACCTTGCCGATCGATTGAGCCGGCACCATAGAGGGTCTGTACCGGCAACCAAGGACCGAAGACCTGTCACCTTAATTTCATACCTCGCATTTTCAGATAAGTACAAAGCCTTTGCCTATGAAAAGTACCTCAAAACTGGCTCAGGAAAAGCCGTTATGCTGAAGAGGTTTGTTTAGTAGGTAATAATGTCATTCATATAATATCAAAAGCGCAGTTGGGATTCGCCCAACGAAGCTTTTGATTTTCGAAAGCGTTGTTGGGCGTTTTTTATTTTATGCCGCCAGTCTAGCTTTTTCCAGTTTGGGCTTCGGCGGCCAAAGACCGCCTAAAATGAAGGGTTTCCACTTCGTTTACATCTTAAAATGTGACGATGGCTACTACTATACTGGTTGCACCAAAGACCTTGCCGATCGATTGAGCCGGCACCATAGAGGGTCTGTACCGGCAACCAAGGACCGAAGACCTGTCACCTTAATTTCATACCTCGCATTTTCAGATAAGTACAAAGCCTTTGCCTATGAAAAGTACCTCAAAACCGGATCAGGAAAAGCCGTTATGCTGAAGAGGTTTGTTTAGTAGGTAATAATGTCATTCATATTATATCAAAAGCGCAGTTGGGATTCGCCCAACGTAGCTTTAAATCGTAAAGTTAAGTTGGGCGTTGACCTTCGAAGCTTTAGCGTAGTAGGTCGTTTTTTATTTTATGCCGCCAGTCTAGCTTTTTCCAGTTTGGGCTTCGGCGGCCAAAGACCGCCTAAAATGAAGGGTTTCCACTTCGTTTACATCTTAAAATGTGACGATGGCTACTACTATACTG